>Ga0181529_10001882_pt1 | contig 26215 bp, 20 predicted proteins | sample PEATcosm2014_Bin_36_FD_119763 | JGI IMG/M metagenome (GOLD analysis project Ga0181529, IMG submission 119763) | Peatland microbial communities from MTU Mesocosm Facility, Houghton, MI, USA - PEATcosm2014_Bin10_30_metaG | ecosystem: Environmental > Terrestrial > Soil > Wetlands > Peat | place... | reverse complement strand
GAAGGATGGCGAGTCCTCGGCCTTCGAGGAACTGATGCCGCTGGTCTACTCCCATCTGCGCGAGGTGGCGGCGTCTTACATCCGGCGGGAGCGGAATCCGGATGTCTTGCAGGCTACGGTGCTGGTCCACGAGCTGTATCTCCGGCTGCTCAACCAGAAGAAGGCGGCGTGGGAAGACCGGCGGCATTTTTACACCTTCTCCGCCAAGGTGATGCGCTTGATCCTGATCGATCATGCGCGCGAAACTCAGGCGCAGATGCGCGGCGGCGGCTATGAGCGCGTTCCCCTCAGCGACGACCTGGCGTGGGTGAATATCGACAGCCCGGAGCTGCTGGACCTGAACCGCGCGCTGGACGAGTTGGGCAAGCTGGATGCCGAAAAAGTGCAACTGGTGGAGCTGCGCTACTTCTTGGGCTGCACCTCCGAGGAGACCGCGGCGCTGATGCAAATATCCAAATCCACGGTGGACCGCGAGCTAAAGTTCATTAAAAGCTGGCTCTTTCGGCGCATTCACCCCGGCGCTGCCGAGGGCGTGGCGAGCCTCTGACACATTTATTCTCTGGGTTCCGCAAGCTGTAGTTAGGGACACAAGCCACAGGCGGGGTATTCCTCCACATGGTCGAAACAACAGAAGACTTTCTGCGCATTGAGGCGATCTTCGGCGAGGCGCTGGCGGTATCTTCCGAGGCGCGGGCGGGCGTGATCGAGAGCCGGTGCGCCGGGGACTGGGAGCTGGCCGCTGAGGTGCGGTCGCTGCTGGAGGCCTGCGAAGCGGAGGAGCGCCTGACGGCTGAGCGTCGGCAGGAGACGGGAACGGGCCGCGAGGCGCAGATTGAAGGCCGGCAGATCGGTCCCTACTTGCTGGATCGACTGCTGGGGCGTGGCGGCATGGGAGCGGTCTATCTGGCGCATCGGGCCGACGGGCACTTCGAGCAGAAGGTGGCCATCAAGCTGATTGACCTGCCGCTGGCGACGGCGGTCTTCCAGAAGCGCTTTCGCCAGGAGCGGCAGATTCTGGCCGGCTTGCAACACCCCTATATCGCGCGGTTGCTGGATGGGGGCGTGACCGCGGCGGGCGATCTGTACCTGGTGATGGATTATGTGGACGGCCTGCCGATTCATCGCTACTGCGAGGAGCATGAACTTACGATTCCGCGGCGTCTGGAGCTGTTTCTGAGGGTCTGCGAGGCGGTGCAGTTTGCCCATCAGAACTTTGTTGTCCATCGCGACCTGAAGCCGGACAACATCCTAGTGGTGGACGACGGCACGCCGCGCCTGCTGGACTTTGGCACTGCCAAGATGCTTTCACCCTCGCAGGCTGCTCCGGGCAGTGACGTGACCCGCGAGGGATACCAATCCTATACGCCGCAATATGCCAGCCCTGAGCAGGTTCTGGGCAATCCCATCACCACGGCCTCCGATACCTACTCGCTGGGCGTTCTGCTGTTTCTTCTGCTGACCGGCGCGCGACCCTATGAACTTACGGAACTGACGACCGGGGAGATGGTGCGTGTGATCTGCCAGCAGGCTCCGCGCAAGCCCTCCGAAGCGGTTGGCAACGGCAAGCGTCTGAACGCCGATCTGGAAGCCATTCTGGAGAAGGCGCTGCGCAAGGAAGCCCAGAAGCGTTATCTCACCGCCGAACAGTTCGCCAACGACGTGCGCGCTTTTCTTGCGGGGCAGCCCATTGGCGCGCGGCAAGGCACGCTGCGCTATCTGGCCTGCAAGTTCTTTCAACGCCACAAGTTCGCCTTGGTAAGCTTGACGTTGCTCGCGGTAACCTTGTTCGCGGGCATTGTGGGCGTGTTATGGCAGGCCAAAGTGGCCAACGAGGAGCGACGCAAGGCGGAGGCGCGCTCGGCGGACCTGCGCCAGCTCAGCAGCAGCCTGCTCTCCGAGCTGGATGAAGCCATCCGCGAGCTGCCCGGCTCCACCGGCGCGCAGAAGCTGCTGGTGACGCGCGTCCTCGAACATCTGGACCGCATGGCCAAAGACTCCGAGGGCGACCGGCAGACGCAGCTCAATTTGATTGACGCCTATACACGGCTGGCGGATCTGCAAGGCAACACCTACGACCAGAACCTGGGCGATACCTCTGGCGCGCTGGCCAGTGTCGATAAGGCCATTGCGCTGGCCGAACCGCTGGTTCCCGCCGACACAAAGGATAGCGAGGCTTTGCAGGCCTATGCCCTGGCCGAGGAATCGCGCAGCGAGATTCTCTTCGGGCCGGGGCGAACCCAGGATGCTATCGCTGCCATGCGCAAGGCGGTGGAGACCTTCGACCGATTGATTGCTGCAGGCAATGCAGCCAGCGCGCTGCTCTGCGATTCCGCCAGCGCCTACAGCGCCCTGGGCGACGAGTATGGCCAGAGCGGCACCGCCAGTCTGGCCGACTCCAACGCCGCGCTGAAGTCGTATCGAATGTCCATCGCGCTGGATCAGCGCGCACTGAATCTCGATCCCAACTATCTGCGCGCTCGGCGCGGCCTCTCCATCAACCAGATGAAGATCGGCAGCGTGGAGATGGAGACCGATCCGGAGATGGCGCTGAAAGACTTTCAAATTGCCTTGCAGAGCGCTGATTTCGTGCCCAAAGCCGTACAGGAGAACCTTTCGATGTTGCGCTTGCGCGGCATCCTGGAGCGCAAGGAGGCAAGTGCCCTGGTGCAACTGGGTGATTACGCCAAGGCGATGGAACTGTTTAATGAGGTTGCCCACAGATACCAGAAGATTGCGCAAGCTGACCCGCACGATCTGCGCGCCCTTGCTGACCTTCATGTGGTTTTGAACTTTGAGGCGCAAGGCTATGAAGCCGCTGCCGATCCAGTCTTGGGGGCTGCGATGACCGATCGGCGGCGAAACCTCGCCGATGCGCAAAAACTCTGGATTCAGATACTGAAGATTATCGATCAGGCGATGAAGCAGGATTCTTCGGATGAGGACTGGCTGATCTCCAAGGCCGACGCGGAGGTGCGTCTGGCCACCATTCAATCGATACTGCATCAGGCTGGAGGCTCACTTGCGATGGCGAAGCAGGGCATTGCAGGCCTGAAAGCGCTGACCGGTATGGAACAGGCTTCGTCATTGATTCTTGATATGGCTGCCAGCGATATGCTGATGGTTGAGCCGGCCTCTCTCCGGGATCCGCGGTATGCCGTCGTCTGCGCCGAGCGCGCGGCGGCGCTGAGCCATCGCAAGACACCTTCGATCCTGCTGACGCTGGCCCAGGCCTATCGCGCCATTGGCCAGACGGAAAAAAGCCGCGCCACGGCCAATGAAGCGCTGGCGCTGTTGCCTCCACCCCAGCCGGGAAGCATGAAGCCGCGCATCCGCAAACTGCTGGAAGCGCAGGCCTTACCGCTGTAGCTCTTCCCGCACGATGCTTAGCCGATGTTGATGTAATGGATACAAGTGAGGCGAAATGCTCTATTGAATTAGGGGCTGCCAGAACGGAAACATGAAAATCCATCCAAACAGCACGAGATCAGGACGTGGATGACAAGATAAGCGGCAAAACCAACCAGCCAGTATGCAGAAAGTTTGGCAGGCCCTGGCTTTATTGAGCGAGGAGCGCGGGGTGCGATAAAGGGACCGAGCGGAAAGCCTAAAAATGCTCTACGATGAAGGGCAGCGGAGGTGCTATGAAGTTTGTCCGGGTGTTGCTGTGGATTCTGCTGGGGATCGTGCTGGTGCCGGCTTCCCTCCTGGGCTGGTTGCGCTTTGGCAAGGTGCCGGTTGCGGTGGCTGACCCGCCGTTGCCGCAGGAGCGCCTGCTGACCGCCATGCCGCTCAACGCGCGCATCGATCGCGAACCGGCGAAGAGTCCGGTCATCCAGCCCGACGAGGACTACCTGGTAGCGGGCGCGCATGTCTACATCGAGAAGTGCGCTCTCTGTCATGGCCTGCACGCCAAGCCCTCGCAGATTGGCGCAAATATGTTTCCCCACGCGCCAAAGCTATGGGAGAAGCATCGCAACAGCACAGTGGTGGGCGTCAGCGACGACCCGCCCAGCGAAACCTATTGGAAAGTGGCCAACGGCATCCGGCTGACCGGTATGCCGGCCTATAAGCAGATGCTGACCGACACCGAAATCTGGCAGGTAAGCCTGCTGCTGGCCAACGCCGACAAGCCTCTGCCGCCGGCGGCGCTGGAGATTCTGCGCGGCGAACTGCCTGCGCCCGAGGCCGCTGCTCCGGCGACAACCCCGTAGCGGCTGCTTTGTGAAAGGAATAGCGCCATGAGCCTGCTCGACCCGTTGCGCAAGGGCTTCTGCTTTCTTTTGCTGTGCATGGGCGTCTCCGCTCCCGCAAAGAAGCCGCCCGCGCCCGACACCGCAGTGAAACCCGGCCCTGGCAAACCATGAATTGCTAGAATCGATATATGCCGCTGACTCGCCAACAGGCGCTTGACTACTTCCGCTCTCCCGACCTGATCGGCCTGGGCTTTGAGGCCGACGCCCTGCGCCGCCGCCTGCATCCGGAGGGTGTGGTCACTTACATCATCGATCGCAACATCAACTACACCAACTTCTGCACCGAGTACTGCACCTTCTGCGCCTTCTACAGGCCGCTTACAGGTCCGCGCTCGGAGGAAGGTTACATCCTCGACTTCGACGTGATCTACGAGAAGGTCGCCGAGACGCTGGAGATGGGCGGCACCGGCGTGCTCATGCAAGGCGGCATTCATCCTGATCTGAAGATCGATTGGTTCGAGCGGCTCTTCAGCGGCATCAAGCAGCGCTTTCCGCACATTTGGCTGCATTGCCTCACCTCTTCCGAGATACTGGCCATCGCGCGCTTTTCCGATCTGAGTTTGCGCGAGACGATCGTCCGCCTGCGCGCGGCGGGGCTCGATTCCATCCCCGGCGGCGGCGCGGAGATTCTCGACGACGAGGTCCGCCATCGCATCGCGCGCATCAAGTGCAATACCGAGGATTGGCTCAGTGTGCATCGCACCGCGCACCAGCTCGGCATGCGCACCACGGCGACGATGATGTTCGGCGTCGGAGAAACCTTCGAGCATCGCGTCAACCACTTCGAGGTCGTGCGTCGCTTGCAGGAGGAGACCGGCGGCTTCACGGCCTTCATCCCCTGGAGCTTCCAGCCCCACAACACCGCCCTCGGCGGACGCGGCTGGGAAGAAGCGACTTCGGTCGAGTACCTCAAGGTACTCGCCATCTCGCGTCTCTATCTCGATAACATCGAAAACGTGCAGGCCAGTTGGGTAACTCAAGGTTTGAAGGTTCTTGAGCTGGGCCTCCACTTCGGCGGCAACGACGTCGGCTCCGTCATGCTGGAAGAAAACGTCGTCAAGGCCGCCGGCACATCCAACTGCACCACGGAAGAAGAACTCCGCCGCATTATCCGCGACGCCGGCTTCAAACCCGTCCAGCGCGACACGCTCTACCGGACCATGTTCTTGAGCTGAAATTGCACCTCGAGGAACTTGTTGAACCTCTCTTCGATTCCCATCTCATGCCGTCGCTATGTATTTGCTGCCTGCCATCGTCAGGATGAAACGGCAACATGGCGGCGTTGAATCATGTCAGAGAATCGATGCGGTAAGCCTGCTGGTGGCCGGTTACGCTATTATGGACGATAACTCCAGTTCCAGTCAGGTGCATCCATGTTCTCAGCTCTCTTGCGCTCGTGGTTGATTGCTGCATTCTTCTTCTGCCTTGTTTCCAGTGTTGCGTTGGCGCAATCTTCCGATTGGCCAATTACCGGTGCAGCTTTCGCCGCGTCTCCAGCCGAAATGCAGGCGGCAGCGGCCAAAGTTCCCGCCGAACCCCTTACCGAAGCAACGGTCTTTTTCGAGCGGGATTCATTCACGATTGACGCCGCCGGACGCACGGTCTACCGGCACGATCTGATCTTCCGGATTGAAACAGAGGACGGTGTAAAAAACTGGTCCGAGATACGCATGGGATGGTCGCCGTGGTATCAGGATGCGCCGGAGATTCGCGCCCGCGTGATTGCTCCCGACGGCAAGCTCACGGTTCTGGATCCGAAGACGATCACCGACGGTCCGGCGCGCGAAGACAGCCAGGATACTTACACGGACGCGCGCATCCGCAAGGTTCCCCTTCCGGCCATGGCGGTCGGGGTGATCGTGGAGCAGGAGACCGTCCGCAGCGACCGGCAGCCCGAGTTTACCGGCGGCAACTCGGCAGGCAACCAATTCTCGTGGAATGTGCCGTTTCATCGCGGCGAACTGCTGATAGACCTGCCCGCTTCCGTCAATTTTCGCATCAAGGTGAATGCGCTGCCTGACGCCAAGATTAAAAATGAGGTCGTCGGAGATATGCGCCACTATTCCCTTGAACAGGGGTATATTCCGGCCTATTACGAATCCGATATTCCTCTTCCCACGCATAACTTCATTGGTCATGGCACGCAGTTTTCAACCGGCGATTCATGGACCTCGGTGGCGGCGGCATACCGCAAACTCTCTGAAGCCAACATCGATCCCGCCAAGGTCAAGAGCTTGCTGCCCAAGCCCGGTGCCAGCCGCATGGAAACCATAGCGCGCATTGTGGCCGCGCTACAGAAGGCGGTTCGCTATACGGGCATCGAATTCGGCCAGGCCAGTCTACAGCCGACGCCGGCCCCGGAGATTCTCAAGCGCCACTATGGAGATTGCAAGGATAAGGCCGCCCTGTTAGTGACCATGCTGCGCGCTGCGGGCATTGATGCCGATATGGCCCTGCTGAACACCGGTCCAGGCAGGGATGTCGAGCCGGATTTGCCGGGGCTGCAATTCGATCACGCTATCGTCTACCTGCCGGCTGCGCAGGGAAGCGAAGCGCTTTGGATCGACGCCACCGCGGAGTACTTCGAAGTCGGAACGCTGCCCGAGATGGACGAAGGGCGTCTGGCGCTCATTATTGCCGAAGGAACCACGGGGCTGACGATGACGCCCACGCCCAAGCCCGACGATGACCGCCTGACCGAATTGCGTGATGTTGTGCTGGCCGATTACGGCCACGCGCGCGTTGTCGAAACCTCCATGACGCATGGCAATATCGATGCCTCCTACCGTTCGCTCTACGGCGATATTACCCGTGAACAAAAGGAGGATTTGGAGAAATATGCCAAGAATGCCTACATGGCCAAGACGCTGGTCGACATCACGCACGGCTTGGCGCACGACCTGACCAAGCCATTTGCGCTCAAGCTGGATATGACCGAAGCCAAGCGCGGCGATACGGGCATTGACGACGCCGTCGTGTCGATACCGTTCTCCAGTGTCTTCTACCGGCTTCCCGCCTGGTTCCGTACTGACCCCAACACCGAGGGTGAAAAGCTCACCCCCCAGCAGGAGGAGAATCGCAAGCGCGCGATGGCGGCGCGCACCACCGAGTACGATATGCATCCGTTTGCCACTGAGTGGCGCTATACCATTACCCCTCCCGAGGGCTTTAGCGTTCGCGCTCTGCCGGAAAACAAGACCGTGCAAATGGGTCCGGCCACCTATACACAAAAATATGAGACCGGTGCGGATGGAAAGATCATCGCCAGCCTGCGGTTTGAGAACACGAAGAGCCGGTATTCCACCGATGAGGCCCTGGCCTTGCGTGAAGCTGTTCTAGCCACATATAAACAGGACGCGGTGGCAATCTGGTTCGATCAGACCGGTTCCAAACTTATGGCCGCAGGGAAATTTCGTGAGGCATTGGCTGCCGATCGCAACCTGATCGCCAACTCCCCCAACAAAAGCATTCACCATGCGCAGATCGCCAACGCCTATCTCAAGGCCGGTTTGGGTGACAGGGCGCGAAAAGAAGCATTAGAGGCGACGCGTCTCGATCCCAAAGCCGCCATCAACTTCCGCACCCTCGGCCTGATCTGCGAGTACAACGAGATCGGCATCCTCATGGGGATCGGCTTCGACTGGGATTGCTCCACCAACGCCCTGAAAAAGGCGCTGGAACTTGATCCTGACGATGCCAGCAATGCCTTCGAACTCGCAGTTGTCAATGAATACGACCGCGATGGCGGGCGCTATGCGGCGGGCGCGCATCTTGCCGATGCCATCGCCGGCTTGCGCGCCTTGAAGCAGAAAGACAAATCCGCGGGCGAGAAATATCAGGACTATATTCTCTTCGACCTGTTCTATAGCGGCCGCTATCAAGAGTTGCTTGACGAGTTGGAGAAACTGCCTTCGACGGCGACACGGCGCGGGTTGGCGATTTCAGCTGTTGTCGCGCTGCAAGGCGGTGATAAGGGTATTGCCACCGGCATTGAGCGGGCCAACCGGCTCTCCGCCAACGCCGGCGAACGCACCGCGGCTCTGACAACCGCCGGCTATCAACTTATGCGCATTCGCCTCTATCCTGAAACCTCGGGAATCCTCTCCGCGGCCGTCGAAGGGCAGCAAGACTCAGCCGGCACCGCGACAGATATCGCTCTCACCCGCCAGCTTAAACCCTGGAAGGGAGAGTATCTGCCCTCAAGCGATCCGCGCGCAGTTGTGCAGCGCTATTATTTATCCACGCTGGCAGGCACGTTCACCGAGGCCATGGCTAATGATCTGCTGACGCGCCACAGCTATGCCTCCGATGAAGAGTGGCGTCGTAACATCGAACGGCTGATGCAAACGCGCGGTGCGCTGTACGTCAGAGCGGAACGCTCCGGTTTACCCTCGGCCACGCTGCTCGACATCTACGCCGGCAATCTTAAGTTGGCGGAGGAGGGCGACGATGAATCCGGCTACCGCATCACGCTCGAAAGTCTGGGGTCAAAATCCATCAAGTATTTTGTTTCGCGCGACATCGGTGCCTATCGCGTAATTGCCGCTGATGGCGGCAAATACTCCGTTCCTGGCAATTATGCGCTTTATCTGTTGAAGAGCGGTCGCGACAAGGAAGCCCACGCGCTGCTTGACTGGATGCGCGACAGCATGCATAAAGGCGGCGGCGACGATCCTCTTTCCGGACCGCTTCTTCCGCGCTTCTGGACGGTGGGCGATCCAGCCGATCGAACGGCCATGCAGTGGGCCGCGACCGCGCTCATCGCCGACAACTCTGCCGTCAAGGAGAGAATCCCCGATCTGCGCGCCGCCTGGGAGAAGGCTTCGGCGAGCGATGCGCGGCTCAACTTCGCACTGCTTCTCGCCAATGCCTATCGCACCGCCGAAGATGGAACTCACTTGAAGGAGATCGCCGGTGAAATCCTCAAGAGTTATCCGGAATCTTACACCGCAATCGGTCTGGCCACCGGTGCTGATGAGTTGCTGAAGGATTGGGACGACTGGAAGCAGATGCTGGATGCGCAACTTGCCAAGCATTCCAGCGATGAAACGCTGTTGCGGATGAAGGCCAGCTACTACGAAACTCACGGCGAGTGGCCCGCCGCTCGCGCCACCATTCAAGTCCTCATAGACAAGGGCAAGGCGACAGCCGAGGACTATAACCGCTACGGCTGGTCGGCGCTCTTTGACAATAGCGTCAACGACGAGGCCATCAAGGCTGCGCGCCAGGGAGCAACCCTGACCAATAACTCCAGTTTTGACGAACTACATACGCTCGCCTGCCTCTATGCAGCGCAGGGCAAGACGGCCGAAGCACGCGATCTACTTCTGAAAACCATGCGTGCATACTATATGACCGTACCGAGTGATGTGCTTTGGTACGTCTATGCCAGCTTGTACGAACAGTACGGTGTAAACGACGCGGCCATCGAGGCCTATGAAAAGGTGGAAAAGCCGGAGGGCTACATCAGCGCAACTAGAACATATGTGTTGGCGCAAAACAGGCTGAAGGCTCTTAAGACCGTCCGCCCCTGATCCCCGCAGTGCGAAAGAAAATTGCGCTCGTCATTCCTTACGGATCAATTGCTGCCGACAGGTGAATGTAAAACGTCGTTCCGTAATCCTGTCATGATAGGATTATAGCTTTCTGCCCCACCGGAAGATGAAATGCCGCTCACCCTACGCACCTCACCCGCCCGCCGACTACAGCATTTTCGATTCTGGTGTTTACAGAATCCATGCTCCAACGTGGATTTTTCCTCAAGAAAAAGCCACCTACTATGGAGTCGTAATGTTAACAAGTGAAGCGAGAATGCTCTAGCACACTCGCCACTTCCCCTTGCACATTATTTCCCTCCACTGGCGCACAATCAATCCATGAACGTCAACCCCAGCCACGAGCTTTTACAGACCGTTGACAGCAGGCATCTGGCACTGTCCTCCTTCGTTTTATATTTCCAAGTGTCAGCAGGTCCTAGATATACAGATCACGTTGTTATAAAATGCTCTACGCAATCACCGCCACCTTAGCCCGCTTGCCGAGACGGAAGACGATGCGCGCCGGGAGCGAAGCGACAGTAACCGTATTCCCCGACGCAGTCTCGCCGTCGAGTTTGACGGCCTTCTCGGCGATCTTGCGGTTAGCTTCGGCGCCGCTGGCGGCAAGGCCGAGCGCTACCAGCAGTTTGGGCAGACGGATCTGATTCGGCTCCGATCCGGCGACATCGGCAAAGGTGACAGCGACCTCGTCTAGATCTTCGGCGGTCTCCTTCTGCTGGAACATACGCGCCCAGTTTTCATCGGCGGCCAGCGTGGCCTCTTCGCCGTGGAAGCCAGCGGTGATGGTGCGGGCGAGTCGCTTTTTCACGTCCATGGGATGCAGCACGCCGACGGTGACTCCCTCGCGCAGCGTATCGATCTCGCTCTGGCGCAGGTCTGTTAGGAAGAGCCAGTATTTCCACATCAATTCATCGGATATGCTCATCAGCTTGCCATACATCTCGGCGGGCGGCTCGTTGATGCCGATGGCGTTGCCGAGGGATTTCGACATCTTCTGCACTCCGTCGAGACCTTCGAGGATCGGCGTCATCAGCACGATCTGAGGCTTCTGGCCGTAGTCGCGTTGTAGCTCACGGCCCATCAGGAGGTTGAATTTCTGGTCGGTGCCGCCGAGTTCGACATCGCTCTCCAGCGCCACCGAGTCGTAGCCCTGCGCGAGCGGATAGAGGAGTTCGTGGAGACTAATATCCTGTTCGGCGCGGAATCGTGTCAGAAACTCCTTGCGGTCAAGCATCTGGGAGAGCGTGACCTTGGCGGAGAGGCCGATAAGGCCCGCGTAACCGAGCTGATCTAGCCATTCGGAGTTGTAGCGGATCTCGGTCTGTTGCGCGTCAAGAATCTTAAAGACCTGCTGCTTGTAGGTTTCGGCATTGGCGTCAATCTGCTCACGCGTCAGTGGTTTGCGGGTGACGTTGCGGCCAGTGGGGTCGCCAATGAGCGCGGTGGAGTCGCCGATGAGGAAGATGACCTGATGGCCAAGCTGTTGAAAGTGGCGGAGTTTGCGCATCAGCACGGTATGGCCGAGATGCAGGTCGGGCGCGGTGGGGTCGAAGCCGGCCTTGATGCGCAGCGGGCGTCCGGTCTTGCGGCTCTCTTCGAGGCGCTCGCGCAGGTCGGTGACGCGGATGATCTCCGCCGCACCTTTCTGGAGCAGGTCCATCTGTTCGTCTACGGGCAAGAAGGAATTCATGTTATCTATCAGTATAAATTCTGTTGCCAGGAAGAGAATCATGGCGATTTTTGCTATCTGACCAGTTTGGGTAGCCGTGGCGTAAATTATTCACTCCGTTGCCCGAGCCGCTAAATTCCGTGCTACAGTGGGTTTAATCTCGGAAGTTTCGTAGTTCTACCCAGGGATGAGGTTCAGTCGGCGGATCTGCGCATTCGCGCTGAGGGCAGACCGAAAGAAGCGGAGAATGGTCCGCAGTGACGCACGAATTCGCGCTTAGGCCTAGAGCGCGGGTAGTGTCGTGTGTGAGGTTCAGGCATGAGCGAGTTACCGGTTTCTGGACAGCCTGTCATCCTCTTTGCCGAGGAGTGCGACAAAGGCACCCAGCGTACGGAGAATCAGAACTCTGTGCTCCATGTGCGCATTGTTCTGGGCGATCTGATGATCGTTGCCGATGGTGTCGGCGGCAATGCGGGCGGAGTCATTGCGTCGCGCATGGCTGTGGAGCATTTTTACGCGCATTTGGCGGCCCTGCCGAAAGACTACCCAGCCGACAATGCAATCCATGAGGCCTCGGCGCGCGCCAATGCCAGCATCGTGGCGGCAGCCTCCGCGTCCGGCTTGCCGAATCAGCAGATGGGTTCCACGGTGGTGATGGCCCTATTGCAGCAGGAGGGCGAGATCATCCACGCCTGGATCGGTCACATCGGCGACAGCCGCGCCTATCTGTTGCGCGCCGACCGGCTGCACCGCCTGACCACGGATCACTCCGCCGCTCAGGCGATGCTCTATCGCGGCCTGATCACTGCGGAAGAGCTGGTGAACCATCCCGAGGCCTCAGTGCCGACGCGCTATCTGGGCCAGCAACCTCAGGTGGAGATCGAACTAGAACAGCTTCCGATGGCGGTCGGCGACACACTTCTGCTCTGTTCCGACGGACTTTGGGGATCCGTCACGGAGCAGGAGATTGAGGCGGCGGCCTCTGGCGCTTCGGTGGAAGGTGCCGCACGTACGCTGCTGGAACTGGCTCTCTCGGCAGGCATCCGCGATAATATCGGCATAGAGATGGCGCGGCTAATTGCGCCGCCCGAGGCTGTCGCCCTTGAAAAACCCAAGCAAAACCACAACGCCGCCATATGGGTCCTGACCATCTTCATGCTCGCTCTCATCGGCTCGTTCGTGTTGGCCTACGTCCTATTGTGATAGGAATTGCCTACCTGTTGCAGCTGTGATGCGAGAGAACGGCTTTGCTCTAATCGCAGACGGAGAGGCCCTCGGGAAACTCAGCCGCGGCGAAATCTTCAGGCGCGGCATCCGGCTCGCCTCCCTGCTCCAACTGTGCCGCAAAAAACGCATCCACCTGCGAGAGCACCTCGGCTCCGGTGCGCGATCGGTAGATGGCGGCGCGCAGCTTGGCTCCGCCCGCCACACCGTGCGTAAACCATGTGGCGAACTGCTTCATCTTGCCGGCAGGCTCGCCCAGGCGCGCGGCGCGGGGCAGCTCTTTGGTGGCCTCGACCTCGTCCATCAGCATCTGAAAGTATGCGCGGATCATGCGGTAGCGGTCTTCCAGCGTGGGCAGCGAATAACTTCCCGTGGCCGTGTATTGGGCAATCTGCCGGAAGATCCAGGGGTTTGCCGGCGCGGCACGGCCTATCATCACGCCATCGCAGCCGGTCTCGGCCACCATCGCCGCCGCGGCCTCCGGCGTGCGGATGTCGCCGTTGCCGATGACGGGAATCGTGACCGCCTGCTTGAGGCGGGCAATCCACTCCCAGCGCGCCTGACCACTATACCCTTGCTCACGTGTGCGGGCGTGCAGCGCCACGGCGTTGAGGCCCTCGGCCTCGGCCATGCGCGCCAGTTCCAGGCAGATGATGTCGGCGTCGTTCCAGCCGAGACGGAATTTGACCGTAAAGGGAATCGCGACGGCGCGGCGCACGGCGCGGAAGATTTCGCCAATACGCGGCAGGTCGCGCAGCAAACCGGAGCCGCCGTTGGAGCCGACGACCCGCTTGGCCGGACAGCCCAGATTCAGGTCCACCAGATCGAAGCCGGTCTCTTCGACGATGCGCGCCGCCTCGGCCAGCGTCTCAGCATTGGCTCCGAAGAGCTGCGCGCCGATGGGATGCTCGTCGTCGTAAAAGGTCAGATAGCGCTGGCGCTTGGTTTCGCGCATCCGGGCGAGGCCGTCGGCGGAGGTGAACTCGGTCATCAGCAGGCCGCAGCCGGAGTGGGCGTTGGATACGGCGGCGTCAATGCACGCCTGATCCCTAATCCCTGTTCCCTGTTCACCGGTGAACAGGCTGGCGTGGCGAATGAAGCGGCGAAAGACGGTGTCGGTGACGCCGGCCATGGGCGCGAGAACCGTTGCGGGAGCCACCAACACCGGGCCGATGCACATCTGGGCAGGCACCCGCGCCGTGGCGGGCATCACGTGCTCGCGGGGAGAGTCCCAGCCTTTTTTGACGGTAAAGCCTTTGCCAGCCATGTGCACACCAGATTGTCAGGGTAATAACCCGAAGAGGAGAAGAATCATCACAGTTTCACAGCCAAAATGGGGGGGAGGGGGTAGCCCCGCCCTCGCACCGGCTCGACCCATTCCAAGCAGCCGATTCCATTTCAGGGTAGCAGGATGCGGGAAATAAACTGCAAAGCCGGGAGGTCTTTTGCGCGATCCAGAAAGTGTTGGACCTGCACGGCAGCCATGCAGCCATTCTCGCACAAAAGCAACGCGAAAAGGCCCCCGCGCAGGCGGAGGCCCAATGGTATCTGCCGTTTGCCGGGGCGCGGCTACTTGCTGGCTGCTGCCGCGGCCACAGCCTCGTCGCTTTTGGCGTACTTGCGGCGGAAGCGCTCGACGCGGCCCGCGGTATCGACCAGGCGCTGCTTGCCGGTATAGAAGGGGTGGCAGACCGAGCAGATTTCCACGTGAATGTCGCCCTTGTGGGTGGAACGGGTCTCGAAGTTGTTCCCGCAGGCGCACTTGACCTGCACTGCGGCGTAGTTGGGATGAATCTTTTCCTTGGGCATCGCTGAAGACAAACCTTTCCTGCAATCGTTCTCTTCCATTGTAGGGGGATTGGGGCGGATTAGCAATTCAAGTTCGCGGGCGGGGGGCAAGATTTGCTGATATGCGGCATAGACGCCCTCGAAGACGGCGTCCCAACTTGCGGTGAGGGCGTAGGCGCGGGCGGCAAGTCGCATCTGAGCGAGGCGGACGGGGTCGGCGATGAGGGCGGCGATGGCGGCGGCAAAATCCTCGTCGGGAACGATGCGTCCGGTTTGGCTGTCGCGGACGATGGTGGCGGGACCTCCGTCAGGAGTGACGAGGGCGGGAACGCCGCTGGAGAGAGCCTCCAGAACCACGTTGCCAAAGGTGTCTGTGTGCGAGGGGAAGACGAAGAGGTCCATGTCGGCGTAGGCCTGTGAAAGAGGCTCGCCTTTGAGGACGCCGGTAAGCTGTGCTCGGGGCAGGCGCTCGCGCAGCCAAGGCTCCAGACTGCCGTGGCCGACGATAAGGAAGCGGAAGTTGTGGAGGCCATTTTGTTCGAGCTGCTGCTGAATCTGCACCAGCAGAGCGACATTCTTTTCGACGGAGAGGCGGCCGACGAAGCCGAGCACAAACTGGCGGTCGTCGGCAGTGCGGCGGCGTTTTGCAGGGTGAAAGAGATCAGCATCCACGCCGCGCGGCATACGGTGGCAGGAGCGATGGGTGGTGCGTTCCAGCAGGGCGCAGAGCGTGGGGTTGGGCGCGAAGAGGACGTGGGCCGTGGAATAGAAGCGAGCGGCGATGGCCATCGAGAGGTCTTCGATCTTTTGTGCGGCGACGGCAGAGTGGCGCTGAGGCAGCAGGCGCAGAAAGCCGTCGGCGCGGCGGGCTGCGTACTCGTGGACGTTGGTGTGCCAACTGGCGGCCAGCGGAAGTTTGAGGTGATGCGCAAGAGCCGCGCCCAGCAGGCCCACATCGCTGGGTCCGGTGATGTGAATCAGGTCGGGTTGGAAGCGCTGGAGGGTCTGGCGGATGAGAGGAAGGTGGCGCAAAAAGGCGGGATCGAAGCGCAGGTCTTTTTCCAGAGCAAAGGAGAGAAAGCCGCGCGGCAACTCGAGGGTCCAGAGGTCGCCTTCTTCGATGAGGGCGGGAGCGCGGGAGCCAGCGCGCACACAGAGAAAGGGCAGGCCGCGGCGACGCGCAAAAGCCTGGAAGTGGCGGCTGGTGTGGGCGACGCCATTGACCTCGTGAAAGGAGTCGGGGAAGAAGGCGACGCGGGGCGGTGATGGCGCTTGGTTCTTTTGCGACCCTTGCTCAGAAGACATTCAATTCCTCAGCGGCTTAAGCCATGACCTACCAGCCGTGCCCTTTCCAATCAACTGAACCGTCCAAGCTGTTTGACAGTCCTACTCGAGCGCCATGCGCAACTGGCGGGCTTCGCTCCAGGCGATGCGCAGGCCTCCGGAGAGCGGAGCGGCACCCATCAACTGCACCATGCCGATCATCCAGCTCATGGCGCGCGGCGGCTCTCCGTTGGGCCAGAGTTCGCTCAGGGGGCGGACGACGCCGCGGGCATCGGGATGGTAGACGCGCTCGTCCCAGGTGCGCGAGCCGAGGGGAAACTCCGGATAGTGGCGAATGGCGTCGATGGTGGATTGCAGCAGGCGATGCTTCCACGGCTCGGCGTACTGCGGCATGAAGAGCAGGTTGCTCTTCTGCTCGCGGCGAATCTCGTGGACGAACTCGGTGAAGCTGGCGGCGTTGGTGAGGTTGAGGTTGGCGTTCGGCTCGACGCCGTGACGGTCGCCGCCGCTGATGAGCAGCATATTCCACTGCTCTGCCAACTGGCGGACGGCGCGGTTCTCGTCCCAGTTGCGCAGGCCGTTGAGTTCCAGCGCGTGCAGGTAGTTGCCGTTGACTTGCAGGAACTGATTGACGAGAAAGTTGTGCCGCTGCTGGCCGATCAGATAGAGGTCCCAGAGCGGGTGGTTGAAGACGACCAGTACGTTGGGTTCGTCGTGGAGGGCGCGAAGAATCTCGGTGAAGCGGGCGTCGCTGGGATCGGCCGTGTAGTCGGCCAGAGTCGCCATCCACTGGTTGGCGCGGGCGCTGGGCAGGTTGTGCACGCCGAGGTGGAAGGACTGCTCGCCGTAGGGGGCGGTCCACTCGACGGAGACGGGAATCTGGCGCGCACTGGGGACGGTGCGCAGCAGCATGGGCGCATTGATGTTGTCGTGGTCGGTGATGGAGACCATGGGCGCGAGGTTGAGCTGCTCAATCTGGCGGGATTCGAGGTCGAAGGCGAGCTTGGGCGTCATGGGCGGAGTCCAGTAGCTGGCGGCGTAGTTGATGCGCAGGCCGTGCATACGCTGGGAGCGCTGCTCGAGGCGCGCGAGCAGCGGGCGCATGACGGGATACTGATTGCCGAAGTTGGCGAGGAAGTCGAGGGTCTCGTGCGACTGATTGGTGTGGCTGTGCAGCGAAACGCCGGTACGAAAGCCGTCGGTTGCCTTGCGGTCGCGCCAGAGGTAAGAGATGCTCGCGTGTGCCATTTCGTTTCCTTGATTGCGAAGTCGCACTGGGACTCCGAAGGGGATTCGGAATCTCTGGGTCCAGTTTGATGGAGGGATGTGAACGACGGGTTAACGGGGGAAGAACAACCGTTCAATTAGCGAAGGAATCAAGAAAGGTATCAGAAAGCTTTGGAAGACGCCGTGAGAAGAAAAAGGGGTAGCGATAATATGAAGAGATAGAGAATATGATAAGCTAGCTCAAGCTGGATTGTTTGAAGAGGAGGAGCCATGCTGCAAGTTGGAGCTTTTGAGGCCAAAAACACTTTTGGTTCCCTGCTGGATCGCGTGGAGGCGGGCGAGGAAATAGAGATTACCCGTCATGGTCGTCCCGTGGCTCAACTCGTTCCTCGTCGCACCATCTCGGAAGAGCAGAGAGCGATTGCGCGGGCTGCCATGCAGCGCATCCGGCAGCGGGCCAAAGAGATGAAGCTTGGTCCCTTCAACTGGGAAGAGTGGAAGGCCGATCGCGATGAGGGGCGTCGATGAGCCTGGTTCTGGATGCATCGGCGGCGTTGGCGTGGCTCTTGCCGGAGGAGCTTACCGACGCAATCGCCGCAACCTTTGACCTGATCGCGGACGATTGCGCATGGGTTCCCAGCTTGTGGCGGATCGAGGTTGCCAACAGCCTTTCCGTCAATCTCCGCCGAGGGAGAATTACGTCTGTGCGACGCCGGGAATCCCTGGATGATTTGAGACTACTGCCGATCTACTGCGATCAAGAGACGAAAGACCATCTCTGGGACCGGACGCTGGAGTTGGCCGACCGTCATCGGCTGACTGTCTATGACGCCACTTATCTTGAAGTTGCTCTGCGCCGAGCGCTGCCGCTGGCAACACTTGAAGATGAGCTGCGCGAGGCGGCGCTCCGGGAAGGCATGGCGGTGATGGGGAAGTAAAGCGGGGATCAGGGAAAGTTGGCGGGTGCAGGTTTGTAGTCTCCCACCCTTCGCAAAGTACGCGAAGGGTGGGGTACCCGGCACGATGAAGTCGTGCCCTGACGCTTATTGGCATACGACAGAGACTTGCGCAACCAGTGAACCCGCAACTCTTTCGTGTCCTGATACAAAGCGACTGTAAAACACACTCTTCCTACTTGCTGGTCTTGGCGAGTTCGGGGCCGAGGAAGTCTTCGACGGTCCAGCCTTGCATGAGTTCCTGGCCTTGGGGTATCGTCTGGCTCTCGGCGAGGGTGCCTGCGGCGGCTTCGGCTTTGAGGTAGTTCTCTGTCAGTCCTTTGCGCAGCAGCTCGAAGGCTTGCTCCGGGGTATCGGCGAATTGGAATAGCTCGATGTCTTTGGGGGAGATGGCACCGGTATCGACGAGCACGTCGAGGTTAAAGACTTTCTTCCAATACTCCGAGCCGTAGATGACGACGGTGATCTTTTTGGCGAGTTTTTTGGTTTGCGCGAGGGTGAGGATCTCGAACATCTCGTCGAGGGTTCCGAAGCCGCCGGGGAAGACGACCAGCGCCTTGGAGAGATAGGCGAACCAGAGCTTGCGCATGAAGAAGTAGTGGAACTCGAAGTTGAGCGAGGGCGTGATGTAGGGGTTGGGATGCTGCTCGAAGGGGAGGCGGATGTTGAGGCCGAGGGTTTTGCCGCCGGCCTCGTGGGCGCCGCGGTTGGCGGCCTCCATGATGCCGGGGCCACCGCCCGAGGTGACGACAAAGCGATGACGGCGCGAGGGAATCTGCTTGGCCCAGGTGGTGAGCATCGAGGCGAGCCGGCGGGCGTCCTCGTAGTAGCGGGCCATTTTTACGGCGGCCTCGGCGCGCTTGAGTTGCAGCTCGGTGGCGCTGCCGGAGGCGATCTGCGGGGCCTTGGCGGGCTGCTCGTGGCTGGGCGCGGGCTGCGCGGAGCCGGTGTTTTCCAGCAACTCCAGGTCGTGATTGGCCTCCTCGCGCCCGCGAAAGCGCGCCGAGCCGAAGAAGACGACAGTGTCCTGAATCTGCTCGCGGCGGAAGCGGGCCAGTGGCTCCATGTACTCGGAGACGATGCGGATGAGGCGACCATCGGCGGAGTTGAGAAAGGCGGAGTTCTCGTAGGCCAGCGGAGCGGATTCCAGCGGCGGCGGCGCTCCGTTGCCGGGAATGCAGGCGACTGGCGCAGCGGCTGCGTTTTGATCTTTGATCTGTGATCTCTGCTCGTTGTCGTTCATTTTATCCGTCCCAATGGTGGAGCGCGTCATGAAAGGCGATCCACAGATTCAAGAGTCCCAGCCCCGAGACAACGCCGCGTACGGCTCCATGAGCAGCAAAGCTGCCCAGCGCGGGAAAGTGCATAAATAAGGGGTTATGATCCCACAAGACGTGCGACCAGGGGAGATAGGCGATAAGCCCAGGGAAGTAAGTAACGAGCTGTCCAGACCAAGGCGCGTATAAAATGGCTAGGCCGAAGTAGACGCGCAGCAGCACACGCAGAAATAGCTCGACGTTCTCCAGCCAGCGCGGAATAGGATGCATGGCGCGCTGGGATTTCTGCGTCGGCGGCTGGCGTTCAGGCGCGGATACGGGTGCGGACCCAGGCGCGGGAGTCGGCTTCGGGGCATGGAATAATGACGTCTGTTCCGGCAGCTGAGACATTTTTGGCATTCGCGCGCCCCTGATATTGTGCTTGAAGACAGGTATCGAAGGCTGGCCGGTCGGCCAGTTCGGCTCAGGGACGCCGTACTCAAACGGTAACACAGCGAGCGGAGCAGGCAGGGAGTCGAGCGCTGGAATAGAGGCGAATATCGTAGATCAATGCACCGGTCTCGATTCGACCTGATAGCTCCCATAGTCGATGGTGAAGAGGGCTGTTCCGCCTATACGCACTTTGGTCTGGCTGCGATTCAGTTCCGGTAGCCAGAAGTCGCCAGTTTTGGCGAAGGTTTGCAGGATATGTGTGTGCGCAATCCAGAAGGAGGGATTTTTGGCCGGCTCGGCATCGATTTTTACGAGCGCGAAATCCGCGGCATCGACCCAGATTTTTCCTTTGTACAGGAACTTGCTGGCAACCAGCGGCTCTACTTCCAACAGATACGCCGTCCGACCCGAGAGATTCTCGCTCCCCAGCAGGCGGAAGCGGTAATTGGCCGCCGTCAGGGCGGTTGAAGCATTCTCCTGCGCGGCCTCCTTTTCGCTTTCGATTGCTCGCTTGAGCACCTTGTCGCAGAGAAACCTGGGGCCGCTCTGTGTCACAATGCGAAAGCTTTTGCCTGTGGCGGCGTCGAATTGATATTCGACATCCATGCGCGCCTGGGTTACGGCGGAAAATCCGCGGTACTCGACCAAATAATGGCGAATCGAGTGCAAGTCCTTAAGCGCATCTCTGCGTGCCTGGTTATGGTGCTGCATCTGCTCGACGATCTCGGCGACGGTCAGCGGCGTGGGCGGAAGAGAATCCGCAATTGCCGACAGGCATAGAACTGTCAGAAGAACGAAGGCGACGGCCATGAGGAGGCATTTGCATCGCGGTAGATACATGAGAGCATCGTAATCCTCAGAGAATGCCCTCTTGTGAATCTTCCGTTACGGAATGAAGAATACAGTCGCAAAGCCGGAGGCGCGAGAGGAACTTCCCAAAAGAGAAAAAATTAACGGGCATTGCCGACACCGAAATCGAGATCGTCAAAGCGTCGCCACTTATAAATCACAATGGACAATATCCAGCTTCCGGCAAACAGAGCGATGATGGCGTAACCGAGGAGGCCGAAGTTTTCATTGAGCTTGCCGACCCACTTCCACACACCGCCGGTGAGGTGAAACTCTGCGGCCAGCAAACCGAGCGCCTCGATGCCGCCGATGGCCAGAGCGACGACAACGGAGACGGAGGTGATGGTGATGTTGTAGTAGAGCTTGCGGATGGGCTTCACGTAGGCCCAGCCATAGGCACCCAGCATCAGGACGTTGTCGGTGGCGTCGATGAGCGACATACCCGCGGCAAAGAGCACCGGAAAGACCAGGATCGATGTGAGCGACAAACCTGTGGAGGCTTCGGCGGCAGAGAGGCCCAGCACGCCGATCTCGGTGGCGGTGTCGAAGCCCAGGCCGAAGAGGAAGCCCAGCGGATACATATGCCAACTGCGCTGGATCAGATTAAAGATGGGGCGAAAGAGGCGGGAGAGAAAGCCGCGATTGCCGAGGAGCAGATCGAAGTCCTCGTCGACATACGGCTCGCCGCGCCGCACCCGCTGGAAGCTGCGATAGACGGAAGAGAGAACAATGAGGTTGACGATGGCGATGGCGAAGAGAAAGAGCGTGGAGACCAGCGTGCCGATGAGGCCGCCAATCTGGCGCGCGCCATCAAAGCGATGCTGCAAGGCAAGCGCGGTGGCGGCAATGGCTATGGAGCCGAAGACGACGATGGTGGAGTGGCCCAGCGAGAACATGAGTCCCACGGCGACCGGGCGCTTGCCCTGCTGCATCAGCTTGCGGGTGACGTTGTCGATGGCCGCGATGTGATCAGCGTCCACGGCATGGCGCAGTCCGAAGCTGTAGGCGAGAAACGCAGTTCCCAGCAGCACCGGAAAGCGATGAAAAGCGATGAAGGCCCAGCACCACGCCGCCAGATTGAAGCCGATGAGCAGCGCATACAAGGCAATGATCTTGGCCTTGGTGTTGCCGGGTTCGTCGTTGAGCATGGCGCGGAGAAAGGAGGTCATGGGCTTCCAGTGCAGTGGCGCGCAAGCGCATCTGCCGCCGTAGCACGTATTCTAAAAATGTATCACACGGGGAATTTGGCGGCGATGGATGATGGGGTGTAGGAGAGCAGATTCCCACAGGAGCTAAAGCCCTGCATGATTTTGCGGACTTGGATGTACGGGCTGAAGCCCGTACCCTTCAACAAAGTCTGACGCTGACCCGTGAGACGTTTCTGGACTAAAATTGGAAGAGAAGCAGCAACAGGAGAAAAATCATGGCACTGATGAAGACATCCAATCCGGCGCTGAACGGGAATACCTTTGAGAACCTGCCGGGGGCGCGCTATGGCGGCGTAATCGACGAGAGCACGCGCATGACGCTGACCGGCACGGTGAACAAGACCGGTGTTCTGCTGCTGTGCGCGCTGGCGACGGCCTGCTGGACATGGCACACTTTTCTGCTGACGCGCGATCCCGCGGATGTGGCGCCGCTGATGCTTGCAGGCTTGATCGGCGGATTTATTGTCGCGATGGTCACCGTCTTCAAGAAAGAATGGTCGCCGGTGACGGCACCTATTTATGCGCTGCTGGAAGGGCTGGCTCTGGGCGGCATCTCGGCATTTATCGACCTGCGCTATCCGGGCATCGCCATGCAGGCCGTGGGTCTGACCTTCGGCACACTCTTCGCGCTGCTGCTGGCTTATCGCTCCGGTTTGATCCCGGTTACGCAGAAGTTCCGCATGGGCATCATCGCGGCCACCGGCGGCATCGCGGTCTTTTACCTGCTGCAAATGCTACTGGGATTCTTCGGCTTCCAATTCACGACCATCAACGGCAGTGGACCCATCGGCATCGGCTTCAGCCTGATCGTGGTGGCCGTGGCGGCGTTGAATCTGGTGCTCGACTTTGACTTTATCGAGCGCGGCGTACAGTACGGCGCGCCCAAGTACATGGAGTGGTACGGAGCCTTCGGGATTATTGTGACGCTGGTCTGGCTCTATCTGGAGATTCTGCGGCTGCTCTCCAAATTGCGCAGCAGAAACTGAAGCAGTTTCTTTGGTTGCGCGTCTAACATTTCTGTAGGAGGAGCGCGTAGAATCGGTGCGTGCGACGCTCGTCTCGCAGGGAGGTACTCTTCATGAATCAACCGGGAATGGTAGTGGGTGTGGCCGTCATGACGCTGCTGGCGGCAACGGCGGGTTTCGCCCAGAGCGAAGCTCATCAAGGGCAGGGAGTGGCCGTGGTGACGGTTCTTCCGAAGCAGGAGAGCGCGCTGCCACCGCAGATCACGATGCAGAAACTCTCGGTCAAGGTGAATGGAAAGCCGGTCGCGGTCACCGACTGGAAGCCGCTGCAAAACAGCCTTGAAGTGGTGCTGCTGATTGACGGCTCGGCGCGCAACAGCCTGGGAAACCAGTTCGATACGATGGAGAAGTTCCTGCGGGCGCTGCCGCCGAACAGCAAGGCCGCCGTAGCTTATATGGCCTATGGCCGCGCTGTCATTGTCGGCAAGCTCTCCACCGACCACGAGTTGGCCGTGCATGGGCTTCATCTGCCTGGAGGCTTGCCCGGATCCAACGCCAGCCCGTATTTCTGCCTCTCCGATCTGGCAAAAAACTGGCCCTCCGCGGATCGCTCGGCGCGGCGCGAGGTGGTGATGGTGACCGACGGCGTGGACAACTACGAGCGACAATTCAATCCTGACGACCCCTATGTTGAGGCCGCAATCAGCGATTCGGTTCGCGCGGGCGTGGTGGTCGATTCGATCTACTGGCTCAGCACGGTTGTCGCCGACAGCTCCCTCTACCAGAGCAATGCCGGCCAAAGCAATCTGGGGGAAGTCTCCGATGCGACGGGCGGCAAAAGCTTCTGGCAGGGGACGGGCAATCCAGTCTCATTGCAGCCGTATTTCGATGAACTGAACCGCCGCTTACAGCATCAGTATGAGCTGACATTTACCAGCCCGCTGAAGGGCAAGCCGGAGATCGTGAATCTCAAGCTGAAGCTCAGCCTTCCGGGTGCGGAGGTCCGCTCGCCGCAGCAGGTTCTGGTTTCGCCGGCCGCGCAGATGTAGGGAATCGAAGGCTCTCTGGGGTTCATCCCTTGGCGAACATCTGCTTGATGCCGCGCAGCGCCTGACGAGTGCGCGCTTCGTTCTCAATCAGCGAAAAGCGAATGTGTCCGTCGCCATATTCGCCGAAGCCGACACCCGGCGAGACGGCGGTTTTGGCTTCCGTCAGAAGCAGCTTGGAAAATTCCAGAGAGCCGAGTTTCTTGTATTGCTCGGGAATCGCCGCCCAGACGAACATGGTCGCCTTGGGCGAGGCAACCGGCCAGCCGAGCTTGTTCAGCCCATCCACCAGCACGTCGCGGCGCTTGCGATAGATCTCGCAGATTTCATGGACGCACTCCTGCGGGCCTTCGAGCGCGGCGATGGAGGCCACCTGAATAGGCGTGAAGGTGCCGTAGTCGAAGTAGCTTTTGAGGCGCGCCAGCGCGGCCACCAGCTTGGGATTGCCGACCATGAAGCCGACGCGCCAGCCGGGCATATTGTAGCTCTTGGAGAGGGTGAAGAACTCGACGGCGACATCCTTGGCGCCGGGAACCTCCAGCACGCTGGGCGGCTTGTAGCCGTCGAAGGCGATGTCGGCGTAGGCCAGATCGTGGATGAGATGGAAGCCGTACTCGCGGGCCAGTTCGACGAGCCGCGCCAGGAAGGGCAGCTCGACACACTCGGTCGTCGGATTCGACGGGAAGTTGACAATGAGCGCCTTGGGCCGAGGGACCATACGCGGAATCAGCTCTTCGAGCTGGGCGAGGAAGTGGTCGCGGTCGTGGACCGGCACACTGACGATGTGCGCGCCGGCGATCACCGGGCCGTAGATATGGATGGGGTAGCTGGGATTGGGCACCAGCACGGTGTCGCGCGAGTCGAGAATAGCCAGACAGAGGTGGGCGATGCCCTCCTTGGAGCCGATGGTGACGATGGCCTCGCTGTCGGGGTCGAGATCGACGTTGTAGCGGGACTTGTACCAGTTGCAGATGGCTTTGCGCAGGCGCGGGATGCCGCGCGAGACCGAGTAGCGATGGGTTGCGGGCTTCAGCGCCGCCTCAATCATTTTGTCCACGATGTGCTTGGGCGTGGGTCCGTCGGGGTTGCCCATGCCGAAGTCGATGATGTCTTCGCCGCGGTGGCGGGCGTTGACCTTCATCTCGCCGGTGATGTTGAAGACGTAAGGTGGTAGGCGCTGAATTCTCGAAAATTCTTCCATCTATCAAGTCTAAGGCAAAAGGGGCGAGAGGCGCGAGCAGTGAGCAATCGACAAGCACATTGAGCTGGTTGCATGTGGTGACGGCAGATGAGGTACGGGGGGTCGATTTATCCCCTCCGCGATATTCCGAAACCCTCCAGGAGGGGGCCAATTTTCTCTATTTCTTAGTTGCTCGTCACTCAAGTAACCGGTAACAACGCGCTCCTCGCGCCTCGAACTGAGGAATATTGGCTACCATCGCCGCTGCCTGAGGTCTTGTTAACGTCCCTAAACAAATTATTGAAGGTTGTATGCGCTCAAAACTATCTGAACGCGAAAAACGCGGTTCTTGAGTACGCTACAAGTACGCGAGATTGCCGAGCACGCGGGTGGGCCTCTTATTCTCATCAACATTGCGGCAATTATTTTACGAAATTAAAATCGGTCCCGACGCGAACTGCTTGTTGAAAATATTCCCACTCGCAAGAAAAATCCGCTTTACTGCATCACGACATAAAGAGCGGAAGGCGCTCCGGGGGACTCTGAAGGCTGAGCGGTGCAACTGTGCGCATCTGGTCGAGAGTTTGCGCTGAGTAGAAGATGCGCACAGAAAAGGCTCCCGTATGGGTTGCTTTCCATAGTTCAAAGACCAGTGCTCCGCCGGTCGGCGTATCGTTGCGGCGGCCATCGACGATCCAATCAAGCCCCAGCGCGCCGGCGATATTCGAAAGGTTCGTGTCATGGCCAATCAGGATTAGTACGCGGTCACCAGGCCTGGTCAAAGCGCCGGAACAGGCTTTGCTTCCACGGCTTGACGCATTGAGTCGAGAAGATGAGCGAGCAGGTTGGATGATTGGACGCGCGCCACGTATGGTGTGCGCCGCTCGATCTCTTCGCTAGCCTGGTGCAGTTGCAGCGAACGCCACGGTGGGATGCAACTGGGGCAAGGATGCGCTTTCGGACTCTGACCTTCTCGGCTTCGTAGAAGTTCACCGCATCACTGAACGCCCCAATGTACCGCGCCTTTCGCTTGCCGTCTACGTCCACAAAGCGAACCCACCAGATGTTGCTCCCCTTTTCCCTCTCGAATACCCCTCGATGCTTCTTCTCTTTCCGCACTCGTGGCATCGCAAAAACCTCTGTGCCAAGATTATAAATCCACTTGGCTACATGATTGGCTACTTGGGATTTTAACGCTTCGGTCGGAAGAGGGAATTACATTGTAAGTTATTGATTTATATGGTGCCCGGAGGGGGACTTGAACCCCCACGACCTTGCGGTCTGCGGATTTTAAGTCCG
>Ga0181529_10001881_pt1 | contig 26228 bp, 28 predicted proteins | sample PEATcosm2014_Bin_36_FD_119763 | JGI IMG/M metagenome (GOLD analysis project Ga0181529, IMG submission 119763) | Peatland microbial communities from MTU Mesocosm Facility, Houghton, MI, USA - PEATcosm2014_Bin10_30_metaG | ecosystem: Environmental > Terrestrial > Soil > Wetlands > Peat | place... | reverse complement strand
GCCTCGATATCCTCGAGCTCCCGATGCTTCTCGGTAAGGCCCCTGATGAGCTCGCTAACGTCCGCCCTCTCCTCGGCGAGGTATTTTCGCGCGCCGATTACGATCGCAGTCGGTAGGCCGTTCTTCGAGGCAATCTCGAGGGCTCGACTCTCCCCGGGCACGCCCATCAAGATTCGATACGTCGGGGAGAGGTTGCCCTTGTCGAAATCCATCGAGGCGTTGAGACAGGCGGGCCGCGAATAGCCGTAATTCTTGAGGATGCTGTGATGGGTCGTAAGCACGGTCAGGCATCCGCGCTCTATGAACCAATCGAGAAGGCTCATCGCGACGGCGCAGCCTTCCTCGGGATCGGTACCCGAGCCCAGCTCGTCGAGAAGCACGAGGCTCCTCGACGAAGCGGCCGTCACGATGCCGCCTATCGCGCGGATGTGGCCGGAAAACGTGGAGAGCGACTGATCGATGGACTGTTCGTCGCCGATGTCGGCGTAGATCGAGTCGAAGATCGCGAAGCCCGATTCCGGCGCGGCCGGGAGGGCGAGGCCGAACTGGTTCATCAAGGCGAGGAGGCCGATGGTCTTGAGCGTGACGGTCTTGCCGCCCGTATTAGGGCCGGTCACGATCAAGGTGCGCGTGCCTTCGGGCAGCTCCACGTCGATGGGGACCGCCTTAGGCCCGATGAGAGGATGCCTCGCCTTCAGCAGGATAAAGCCCGAGTCCAGGTCGCGCGCCATGCATAGCCCCAGCGCGCGGGCATGGCGCGCCCGCGCATAGATCCCGTCCAGGACGGCCGTCAGGTCGCGCGCGACGACGAGCGCGGAGGCGTGCACGAGAAGCTTCGCCGTCGCCTCGCGGAGCATGCGGAGGAGTTCCTGCCGATACCGGGCCTCCTCTTGGATCAGTTCGTTGTTCTTGAGCACGAGCTCTTCGGGCTCGATGAAGACCGTCTGGCCCGTGGCGGAGACTTCGTGCACGATGCCCCTGATCCTTGCCTTGAAATTCGCCCTGACGGGAAGGACGGTCCTGCCGTCTCTCAACGTCGGCTCGTCTGACTGGAGCATGGATCGGATATCCTGATCCTTGTAATAGGAATCGGTTATCGCCGAAATGTCCCTATGTATGCGGGCTATCCTCGCTCGGGCGTCTCGAAGCTCGGGCAGGTCGCGGAGTGACCCGTCCTTGTCGATGATGCGGAAGACGATTCGCGCGGCGGAAACGAGGTCGGGCGCGGCGTCGAGTCCGAGGGAAAGGCCCCGTTCCTCGACTCCCTTCATGAAGGAGACGAGGACGCCGTAGGCCTCGGCCCAAGCGCCTATGGCGTAAAGCTCGTCCATCTCGAGGCAGGCGCCCGGCTTGGCCATCGTCCTGAACGGGACGGAGATATTCGGGAATGACGGTGCAGGGCAATCACGTCCTTCTTGGAAAATGCCGATGAGGACCGAGACATCGGCCTTGAGAGCCGCGACTTCTCCGGGCTCCGATCGAGGCGAGTCGCCGAGTACGGCCTCGCGGCCCTCCTCCGAGAGGCAGTATCCGGCCACGTCCTCGCGTATCCGCGCGAATTCGAGGAGCCGCAACGTTCGCTCGTCAATCATCGCTCTCGTCCCTTCCATGATGGAAGCGGGCCGTCTTTCGCGCGCCGTCGCCTCGGCGTATCCCCGAGCTCCTCGGGCTCAGGGCGCTCCGGCCCTCCTTCGCGCCGTAATCGGCGCTCGCTCCGAGCTCGTATCGGACTCGCAGGTAGCTCTCATAGCGATCCTCGTGCACGAGGCCTTCCTCGACGGCCCGCGTGATCCGGCATCCGGATTCGTCGGTGTGCGTACACGACAGCCCGAACTCACAGAGCGGGGACAACTCGGCGAGCTCGGGGAAATAGGCGTCGAGACCGAACGGCTCGATGCCTCGAAGGGCGAGCCTTCGGATTCCCGGCGTGTCGATGACGCGCGTCCCTCCGCGCAGGACGACGAGCTCGGACATCGTGGTCGTATGCCTTCCCCGAGCGTATTTCTCCGAGATCTCGCCGACGCGCCTGGCGAGCCCAGGCTCGAAGGCGTTCAACAGGCTCGACTTCCCTACCCCGGACTGACCGACGAACACGGAGGTTATGCCGTCGAGTCTCCTGGCGAGCTTCCCCACGTTCAAGCCCGTATGGGCGGAACACCGGATGATTCCATAACCGAGCTTCTCGTATAGGGCGAGCCGGAGTTCGGTTTCCGCGTCGGTCCCGAGGTCGGACTTGTTGAGGGCGATGAGGAGAGGGACATGGGCCGCCTCGGACAATATCGCCACGCGATCCACGAAGCGCGGCCTGAAAGGCGGGAAGGAAGGGGACGCGACGCAGACGACCAGGTCGACGTTGGCCGCTATCGATTGATTCGCGCGTCCTTTCTCGTTGTAGCGCCCGAAGACGTTGCGTCTCGTCTTCAGTCCGGTAATCGTACCCCGTCCCTGCTCCCCGACGCGTCCGGCTGCCCCCGCCTCGACGTCGACTTCGTCCCCGGCTGCGAGGGCGTTGTATTCTCCCGTCCTATCCTTGATGCGCTTGCCTTTAATGACGCACAGGCGCCTCTCGCCGTCCGCGCACAGGATCGAGAAGAGGTTGTTGACTCCGAAGAGTACGATTCCTTCCATTTCAGGCTAACGCGTCGGCAGCGACTCGGGGCCTTCCAATCCGAAGGTCTCGGCGATAAGGCGATACTCGGCTTCGAAGGGTCGCTCGCCCGTCAGGAGGAAGGGTCCTCGATCAATCACCGCGTCGTCGAAGCGCGCGACGGGGCCCACGGGATTTAAAAGGCTCCGATCGCGAGCGACAGGGCCCCCAGGATTTAAAAGGCTCCGATCGCTAAGGACCTGCTTCAATCTCTTCACGACGCCGGCGCGGGAATCTATGACTTCTACGGCCGGGCCCGCAAAAGCGGCGATATCGTCCCGAAGATGGAGGAAATGCGTACAAGCGAGCACAATCTCATCAGCCCCCCGATCGACGAGGCGCCGAACATAGGGCGCCACTGCCTCGCGCCGCTCCGCCTCGTCGGCGACCGCGGAACGCCGCTCGACGAAAGATACGAGATCCTGCGCCCCCTCGCGCAGGACGGTGAGGTCTTTGCCATGTCGCGCCACGAGGGAATCGAGATAGGGATCCTCGACCGCGCCGGCCGAAGCGAGAATACCGATGATACCGCTGCGCGAACGCTCCGCCGCGGGCTTGACCGCAGGCACCGTGCCGACTATCGGCAGGCCGGGATGGGCCTTGCGAGCCGCGTCGAGGGCGGCCTGGGAGGCCGTGTTGCAGGCGATGACGATCGCCTTCGGGGAATAACCGCCGACGAGACGGGAGAGAAGGTCGAGAACGATATCCCGAACATCGGCGCGCTGCTTGGTACCGTAGGGAAATCCGGCCCTGTCGGCCAGGTAGACGAAGGACTCGGCGGGAAGCGCTTCGCGCGCGGCCACGAGATACGGGAGTCCGCCGATGCCGGAGTCGATTATCGCAATGGGACCGGTGGCTCTTGGAGTCGACATCATCCCCCGAACAGCCTATCGAGCTCATCGCGGGCCTTGTCCGCGGCGGCGCTTTCGGTGGATCGTCCCGGCGTGGCGACGAGCAAAGTCGGGGAGGTCTGGAACCAGTCGCAAAGATTCCGACGCTCTTTGTCGGGGACGGGCTCGTCGATCGTCTCGGCGCAGTCCCACCTCGCGCCCGGCTTATAAAAGCGGCAATTCAGGCAGACGTGAAGGTCTTTGCCGCAGCTTGCGCAGGCTTCGTTGAAACCCGGCGAGCGGTCATCGGGCATTGGCGATCCGCAGTACGAGCACATGCGGATATAATACGCACGGCCGCTCCGCTGCGCAAGACTTGCGTCATCGCGCCGCCATCGGGTAACCTGGTCATATGCACGCCTTCCAACGCTGCTCCGAGCTCGGCTGTGCCGCGCCGAGCTTCCACGGCTCGGACCGCTGCCTCGCGCATCATCCGGCCCCCGGGGCCGCATCTGCCTCGGCCCAGGCCCTCCTCCTCGACGGAAAAGGCGCCAAGGACCTGTGCCTGGCGGGATTGTCTCTTGAAGGCCAGGACCTCTCGAGACGCAAGTACATAGGCTGCTCGTTTATAGGCGCCTCCTTCAGGAATGTCCTCTTTACCGGCAGCACCTTTCTCCTCTGCTTCTTCGATGGCGCCCATGTGGAATCATGCGACTTCTCGGGAGCGAATGTTCAATTCGGCTCCTTCGGAGGCTCGGAGATCGCGAACGTATCCTTCGAGAGCGCGGAGCTCATACATTGCAATTTCGACGGCGCCAAGATCCGAGAAAGCACCTTCAACGGATCGAACCTCTACGACTCTCGCTTCATCCGCGGCGAGATCGACGATTGCGATTTCGAGAACTGCGACCTGAAGCGCGTTTATTTCATCCCTGCGAGGCAAACCGGCGTCTCGTTCAAAGGTTCCAATACGATGGAGGCCATCAAGGACCTGGAGCACCTCTACCTATGAAGATCTACCACCACTACTCGCTCTACGGCTTCTCTAACGTCTACCTAGTCGGTAACGACGATAACAAGGAAGCTTTCATAGTCGATCCCTCGGAGATGGACGAGTCCCTCCTCGGTCACATTGAGAAGAACGGCTACGCCCTCAAGGCCGTCTTCGTGACGCATAACCATCCGCACCACGTGCGGGGCCTCAAGACCCTCCTCAAGATATACGACGCCCAGGTCTACGCCGCGAACGCCTCGGTGGCAGGCTTCGCCTGTAGGGCCTTGCGCGACGGCGAAACCGTATCGGTTTGCGGATACTCCATGGACGTATTCTCGGTACCCGGCCATTCGCCGGATTCCCTGGTCTTCCGTCTCGACGGGATCCTCTTTACGGGGGACGCTCTTCATGCCGGCCTGATCGGCAAGACACTGAGCAGCTACAACGCGATAACCCTCGCCGATCGCCTCCGATCCAAGATTCTCGACCAGGCCGATGATTTCATCATCCTCCCCGGCCACGGCCCTCCCTCGACGGTCGGGACGGAGCGGCGATTCAATGTGGGGCTCGAACCCGGGTACGCGGAGAGGATAACCTCCCGCTACGATTTCTTCGTCTGACTCTCCGGTTCGCGGCGGCGACTTACGCGAACGAGCCTCGGGATAGTACATTCTCGTCATGGGCTCCATCCACATCTTGAATCCCTCGACGGCGCGGCTCATCGCGGCAGGGGAGGTCATCGACAGGCCGGCCTCCGCCCTGCGGGAGCTTATCGACAACTCCATAGACTCGGGCGCGGCCGAAATCTCGGTACGCATCGACGAGGGGGGAATCGGACGCATCGGCGTCGTGGACGATGGCTCGGGGATGGACCGCTCCGATCTTGAGCTCGCCATCCTCCCTCATGCGACCTCGAAGATCGAGACCGCGGACGATCTTCTTCGGACGCGCAGCCTCGGCTTTCGCGGAGAAGCCCTGGCCTCGATCGCGGCCGCCGCTTCGCTCGAGATCATCACCAAGGACGACGCTTCGACTACCGCCCATAGGCTCGTTTCACGCTCCGGCGCCTCGACGAGAATCGAAGCCTGCGCGGGCAGGCGCGGGACCAGCGTAGCGGTATCGGGCCTGTTCGAGGATTTCCCCGCGAGACGTCGCTTCCTCAAGCGCCCTCAGGCCGAGGCCGCCCTCTGTCGCCAAGTTTTCGAGGACAAGGCCGCCGCCCACCCTGCCATCGCCTTTCGTTTCGAGTCCGGCTCGGGAGACCCCATCGTGCTGCGCCCATCGTCGAGGCTCGAGAGACTCGGTGCCATTCGGACGGAGATCCCTCGTCAGCTGCTTCATTCCATCGGGCTTAGGGGGGCGGGATTCGAAGGCGAGATAGTGCTCGCGGGCCCTGCCTACTCTCGTCCGGATCGCCGCCTCATGCAGACCTTCGTCAATCGCAGGAGGGTACAGGACTGGTCCATCCTCGGGCCCCTCGACCGCGCCTTTTCCGGCTATCTGCCCGGAGGGCTTCATCCTTTCGCTTTCCTCTTCCTGGAAATAGATCCTTCCCTCGTCGATTTCAACATACATCCCGCCAAGAAGGAACTGCGTTTCAAGGATCCGGAAGGGCCGAGGCGGGCCATTTATTCCAGCGTCCAGGCATTTTTAGGCGAGCTCGTCCGCCGAGATCCTGCCCAGTCCCTGCCCGAACTCCCTCGGGAGCTCGATCTGGAGTTTCGTTCCGTTCAAGCGAAGCCGAGCTGGGACGACTATGATGTCGTGAGGGAACGTGCGCAGGCGGGAAGATCGACCTCCCTCCCTTCGTCGCTCCCGCGGCGGGACTTCCGCTATCTCGGTACGGCCCTGGGGCCCTTCCTCGTATTCGAGCGCGCGGGAGCCTTATGGTTTCTCGACCAGCACGCCGCCCACGAGCGCATGCTTTTCGACGCCTTCGTCGCTCGACCGCCCGAGTCGCAACGGCTTCTGGTCCCTGAGTCGATAGATCCCGTCGACGAGGCCGAGGACGCAGGAATCTCGGACGCGGTCGCCGGTCTAGTCGAGGCAGGCTTTAGCTTGAATAGGAATGGAAGCTCCTGGCTGGTTACGGCGGCTCCCCCGGAGCTTTCCGGCGCGGCAGCGGAGGCGGTACGGGAACTCGCTCGCGGGTCGGGAGACCCGAGGCGGGCGGCCTTCGCTCTCGCCGCCTGCCGTGCCGCGATTAAGGATGGCGACAGCCTCGACGACGCGGCTGCGGAGGAGCTCATCTCGCGTGCCCTTGAGCTGCCGGAACCGCGCTGCCCCCACGGTCGCCCGATCTGGACCCGCATAAGCCGAGAGCAGCTATACCGGCTCGTCCGCCGCGACCTGTAGGAAGGGAAGCCGCGCAATGGGGAGATCGGCTTTACGCTCCTCTTACCGCTATTTCTTCGCTTTCGTGGCTTTCGGAATCATAGCCCCGCCAGTATCGAATCCACCTCGGCACGCTTGGGATAATCGGGTTTCAATACGATGAGATCTCCCAGTATTCTCTTCGCGTCCGTCCCGTCTCCCGTCGTCGCGTATAGTTTGCCGAGCTCGTAGTACGCGTCCCATTGCGATTTGTCCAGCTTGATCAGGGCATTGTACGCGTCCTTGGCCGCATCGATTCTATTGGCCGAAAAATAGGCCTTGGCGAGGTTCATCCGTACGATCGTGTTCTGCGGGGCGAGATTCAGCGATATCTCCCAATGGAAGACCGCCTTATCGAAAAGCCCCTTCCTATTATAAGCATCGGCCAGGTTGTTGTTCGCTTCGAAGGACTTGGGATCGGCTGTATAGGCCTCCTCGAGCACCGTCAAGGCTTTATCCGGGAAACCGGAGGAATTGTATATCTTCCCTAGGTTTATGCGCGGATCTACGTAATTCTTGTCGAGACTCGCCGCTTGAGCGTATGCCGCTATGGCTCCGTCGATGTTGCCGGTCCGCTCATAGGCCAAGCCTAGCCTGTACTGATACATCGCCTTGTTTGGCTCTTCGGATACGGCTTTTTCCGCATATGTCACCGCGTCCTGCGCTTTGCCTAATTGCAGCTTCACCGTCGCCATATTGTCGTTGGTCTTGGCATCGTCCTTGACGCCGAGGGCTCGCTGGAAAAGACCCTCCGCGGAACCATAATCGCCGCCGTCCGCCTCGAGAACCGCCAATTCGCTCATCGCCTGAGCGTTCGCAGGGTCGAGCTGTATGGCCTTGGAATAGGATGCGACCGCCGACTTGGATTCGCCTCGCGAAGCCTGTATCCTGCCTATCTCCTGCCATGCGCCGCCGTATCCCGGATTAGCGATCGTCGCTTTATGGAACGCTTCAAGAGCCTTGGACTGATTGCCCAGGGCCTTCCACGATGCCCCTAAGTTGTAAAAACCCCTCTCGAATTTGGGGTTGAGAGTCGCGGTCGCCTCGAAAGACTGACGCGCGTCCTCATAAAGGTGAGCCTTGAAGTAGGCGATGCCCAGGGCATAGGAGTAGAGGTAGTTCTTCGGGTCGAGGCTCGTCGCCTGCTTGAGCTCGGTGATCGCATTTTCGGTCTGGTTCAGATCGGAGTTGATCTTGCCCAGCGTATAGTACGGCAACGCGTTGGAAGGATCGCGCTTCTTGGCGTCTCTAGCCGTCTGTATCGCCTCCTGCATGGCGGCGTCCGCGCCTGAGCCCGGATTCTTTTTTGCGGCCGTATAGAGCGAGTCGGCGATGTCGGCGAGTTTCTGGGAGGCGAACTTGTCTTCGCCATCGGGGAACTTGTCCTTCGCATCGGAGAAGAGCTTGTCGCCGCCTCCGAAATCGCCGGAATCGATCGCGTTCTTACCCTTGTCGACCAAGGCGTTAACCGCCCTCATCTTATCCTGAAGTTCCTTGTTCTGACGCGCGAGCTCCGCGGCTTCCGCCTTTTGGCGGGCGGCCCCGGCATCGGCCTCGGCTCTCCGCTGCACGTCCGCTTCGGCCCTGGAGGCATCTGCTGCCGTCGGCCCGCCGACTGCGCTCGTCCGCAATTTTTGTCCCAATTTGTCAAGCGACTGGGCGATAACCTTCTGTCCTGAAGCTTCGGCCTGCGCGGCCTCCAGGGCCTTGGTCGCATCTGCTCCGGATTTCGCCCTCATAGCCGTATCCCGAAGGGTCCGGGCATCCGAATCGCCCGCGTTGTCGATAAGGAGCTTATCTAGAAGATCGAGGGCCCTATCGTAATCGCCCTTATCGAGGTAGTAGTGCGCTGACGCGATGACGTTTTGACGAGTCCTGGCCTCCCTAGCCGGCCCGAGAATAAGGACCAGGGCGGTCGCCGCCACGAGGACGCCTATGCCCGCTATGATGCTTATAGTCCTTGCTCGCTTATCCATGCCCCATTCTCCGTTTCACTCGTCGATCTTGAGCTCGTCGCCGTAGCCTTGGACCTTTCCCGCGCCGGCGGAAATGCTCGTTGTCTCGTCGGCCGCCGCCTTGAGGGAGGCCGACATCTGGTCGAGGAGCTGCTTCCGTGCCGCCTCTTCTGCCTCTTTCTCGGCCTCGGCGGCGGCCGCGGCCCGCGCGACCTCGGCGATCCCCGCATCGAGATGCTTGATCAATTCCTCGATGCTGCTCCTTTGGGCGCTTCCCGGCTCCAATTCGAGGTAGCGGGCGTAGTCGTCCTTCGCCCCACTATAGTTCTTGACGGCGAGATATGCGTTCGCCCTGTTGAGAAATGCCGGCGCTAAAGTACCATCGACTCCGATCGCCTGGGAGAACATATCGGCCGCGAAGGAGTTCTTTCCCTGGAGGACGAAGATATTGCCGAGGTCGAAATAATATAGCGACTTGAAGCGTACCGACTGGGCGAGCCCCTTGCGAAGGACGGCGGCGGCCTCGTCGAGCCGTCCCAGCTGTTGATAGGAAAGGGACAGGTAAAGCCAGGCGCGCTCGTCCGCGCCCGTCTCGAGTATGGCTTTCTCGAGAATGGGCGCCGCCTCGGCGGGTTTATTCTCGCGGAAAAGCCGCTCGCCCTCCTCGAACGAGTCGGCGGCCACCAGGCCGGCCGGCATCAGTACCGTCAAGGATGCGATCGCGATTATTCTGGCAACTCTCACCGACCTCCCCCCGTGACAACTCATCTCTTGAGGTGTCGCAAAAAGCCAAAAAGTACTTTATAGTAGAATACCACGGACGGGGCCGCGCGGCAAAGGAAGGACGGCTCTTCCGGAACGGGAAGCAAGAATGTCATTCATCGTCGTTCTGATCTTGATTCTCGGCGTCGGTGTAGCCTTCTTGAGCGTGTTCATCGTTCGGATGGTAGCGGCGCCCCATCAATCTAAAGCCATTGCCGAGGCCCTCAAGCAGGGCCGTTCCGCCATGGTCGTACGGTCGGCCAAGGCGCTGCTCCAGAAGGACCCGCACAACGCTTCGGTGCACTGGTATCTAGCCCAAGCCTATCTGGCCGAGGGCAAGCCGGAGCTCGCCCTCATGGAGCTCAAGGCGGTAAGCCAGATCGGGCAATTCGGGTACGAAGTGCCCGAGCTCGAATTTCGCGTTCGTATAGCGGCCCTTTACGAGCGTTTCAACCAGGTCGAGGACGCGCTCAAGGAACACATCCTGCTCACGAAGATCGACCCCCGCTCGGCGTCCCATTTCCTGGACGCAGGTCGCCTTTTCGAGGCCCGAGGCAAGACGGACGTGGCGGTCAATTACCTGCGCAAAGCCATCGAGATGGACGAGCGTCTCTCCGACGCGCATCATGACCTCGGGCTTATCCTCTATAGGACCAAGCATCCGATGGAGGCCAAAGCCGAGCTTGAGGCAGCCATCAAGTGGAATCCCGACGATTTCGAGGCCTACTACTTCGTTGGCAAGATACTCAAGGAAATGAGCGATTTCACAGCAGCTCTTCTATCTTTCGAGAAAGCGAGCCGCAATCCGGAGCTCAGGCTCAAGTGCCTCGTCGAGCGGGGCGGCTGCTACATGAGCCAGGGTTCCCTCGATAAGGCTACGCCCGAGCTGGAACGGGCCGTGAAGCAGATCAAGGATGAGGGCGCCGCGGAGAGTCTGTACGGCCGTTACTTTCTCGCGATGTGCTACGAGAAGGCGCGCAACCTCGATTACGCGATCGAGCAATGGGAACGAATCTATGCCAAGAAGCCGGGCTTTCGCGATGTCGCGGAAAAACTCACGCAATATCAGGAATATCGTACCGATGACCACATGAAGGACTACCTCACTTGCGGTAGGGAGGAGTTCGCGAATATGTGCAAATCGGTCGTCGAGGGCTCCATGAGGCTCTCCATCCACGACATTTCTGAGATCCAAAACGGCGTGGACGTGATAGCTATCGAAGGTGATTCGGACAAATGGATGGCGGCGAAGAAAATGCCTCGCCTCGTCCGTTTCCTGCGCGTTTCGGACAATCTGGACGACGGAAGCGTCCGTTCCCTCCTGGATCAGATGAAGAAGCTCGGAATCGTCCGCGGATCGATCGTAACGAGCTCGGGGTTCTCCCGTTCGGCCCTCGAATTCGCGGAGAATCGGTCCGTCGAGCTCCTCACGAAGGAGAGACTCCAGGAGATGCTCGCCAAGACCGGCGCGGCCAAGGGCCGATGAGGATACTCTGCGTATCAGACCAGGTCGATCCCCTGGTCTACTCGCCGAGGATGCGGGAACGTTTCAAGGACGTCGCCCTAGTGCTCAGCGCGGGAGACCTCCCGCCGGAGTACCTCGGCTTCATCACTTCGATGTTGAACAAGGATCTCGTTTACGTCGCGGGCAACCACGACCTCGAGGAGCTGGAAGCCCACGGCATAGCCCGCTGGAGTCTCGCGGGCGAGCCCGGGCGTCTCGCAACGGGAGCCGTCGACATCGGTTTCAAGATCATCGAAGCCGAAGGGCTCATAATACTCGGCCTACCGGGGTCGATGCTCTATAATAAAGGCCAAAATCAGTACAGCGAGTTCGCCATGTCGTTTCGGATCGCTTTGCTCGTCCCCAGGCTCTTCCTGAACAAGCTCTTGCGCGGCCGGGCGGTGGACATCGTGCTTACGCACGCCTCCCCGCGAGGGATTCACGACCGCGACGACCTTTGCCACCGCGGCTTCAAGTGCTTCCTCTGGGTCATGCGCGTCTTCAAGCCGAAATGGCTCGTACATGGGCATATTCACCTGTATGACCTCGCCGACGTCCGCATCAGCAGCTATGGCGAGACGACCGTCATCAACGCCTTCGGGCACTGGATACTGGATACGGAGGCCTAGGGCATGCCCGGCTGGTTCGAGAATTTGGCGGAGGAGGATTTCGCCCGCGCCCGCATGCGCGAGCTTCTATCGCGGATATCGCGTCTCCTCGACCCCGAGCGCGAAAAGCTCCTGCCCTTCGAGGAAGTCAAGGCGATATTGCGCCCCGCCAGCGAGATATATGTCGGAATGGAAGCTGTGGAAGTCGACAAGATCGTAGGCAGCGAAGGCAGATATCGCGATTTCAATCGGCATTTCCTTCCAAGGCGGGAATTCCTCAAATCTCGCTGGATCAGCATCGATATGGCGCATTATAACGACGTCCCCCTTCCTCCCGTACGCGTTTACGATGTCGGCGGAATCTATTTCGTCAGGGACGGAAACCACCGGGTCTCGGTCGCCCGAATGCGGGGCCAAACGATGATTGATGCCGAAGTGACGAAACTCGATACGTTGATAGACCTTAAACCCGGCATGACCTTGGAGGAGCTGAAGCGAGAAGTTATCGAATACGAGAAGAGGCGTTTTTACGAAAAACTTTCCTATGGGATTATCACCGGCGATGATGCCCTCGATTTTACTAGCACCGGCCGTTACGACCAGATCCTCGAGCATATACTCGTGCACAAATACTACCTTAACCAGGGGATGTCGGGTGAAATCCCCTTCCCCGACGCTCTCTGGTCCTGGCACGAGAACGTATATAATCCCGTCGTAACAGCAATCCTGGACGAAGGCCTCCTATCTCGTTTCCCGGGACGTACAGCCTCGGATCTGTATATGTTCATAGTGCAGCATTGGGACGAGCTCAAACGGAAATATGGTCTCGAGTTTTCCCTCGGCGAAGCCGCGAGGGACTATGGTCAGCGTTTCGGTACGAGCCCATTCTCTCGCCTAAGGAGCCGTTTAGCGGTATTCATCGCTCGGATCGCCAAGTCTTCGTATGACAAAGGGGTGAATGAGGGGAAAGGGCCGTAACCTTCCATTTCCCCGATGGTTTAGTTGCTGGGCAGGATGTAAGACGAGACTCCGGCCCACGCTTCTCCTTCTGGGCGACGCTCCCGGGGTTTTCCTCCTTCCCCGGGAGCATTTTTTTGTTCTATTGGGTCCGGTTCCGTCCCGGATTGACATCGACGACGGATTTAACTATCCTTACTTCGCAGGTAAGGAGTCACTTATGGCAGCTGTTTCCAAAAACGCCCGTACGTCGAGCGCCACCCAGCGTTTTTATTGTCCCTGCGGGGGCGAGGTCAAGATGAAGACCCTTTTCGAGAACGGCAAGGTCAAGAATCTCGCCGAATGCGAAAAATGCAAGCGAACCGAGCGCAGACCTCGCGATTTCGTATAGGCGTCCTTCGCCAAGAGTAGATAAGCCGCCCATCGGCGGCTTTTTTTAGGCCTTTCCCTCTCTCAATCTCGTCAACTCTATTGCGATTTTCTCCCGTGCCGCCGAAACGGCGGCGAGGACTTCCTTTTTAGCGCTCATGGTGGAGGTCACCGTAAGTACGCGTACAAGGAAATGGGCCTTGCTCAGGTTCCTGGGGATATCTTTGACTTTAGCTACCCGCCAGCCGCCTTCGAGCACGGCGACCACCAACGGGAGAGGCGTCTCTTCGAGAATTCTGCGGATTCCGGCCGTATGAAAGACCCCGATCTCGCCGTCTCGGGAACGCGTCCCCTCGGGGAATATCACCGGGCAAGTACCCTCACGCTCGCAGCGACGCGCATAGCGCCGTATCGAATGCATCGCCTGAATCGCGTCGCCTCGGCGTCGTATCAAGGCGTGTCCCTGGCTTCTCAGGATCAGGGATATGAAAGGAATCCCTTGCCGCAGCTCCCATTTGGCCACGAACCTGAGGTTTTTCATCGAAAAAAGCTTCATGCAGACGGGAATGTCCATGAGGCTCTGATGATTTGAGACCAGGAGGAAACGTTCTGGCAATTCCCGCCCTGAAAGATTCTCGAAAGAAAGCTTCACTCCGCAATACGAAGCCATTAGGCTGAAAATATGTCTGACCGCGAGTTTGGTAAATCGTTCGGTCGTCTCGAAGCTCCCTCGCGGCGAGAACAGCCAGTATGCGGGAAGGAGAAAATCGTAGCACGCAAATAGCAATATTATTGAAACCATAACGAGTGCATTCAGCATTCCGGCCACCTGTAATTCGTTTTATACTATGGAAAGCGGCCAATAGCAAAGACCGCTCGAGCCTTGACAACCATGGCTCGTTCTGCTAGCCTCCCTCACTATAGTCAGCGTAATGAAGGTTCCTGCATCGTTTATGGAGGGTAGCGCATTTGGCAACAACGAACAAATCCGCCGAAAAACGCAATCGACAGAGCGAGAAGCGTCGTCTTCAGAATAAATCCGAGAAAACGGCGATCCGCAGCAGCGCAAAGAAAGTGCTGGTGGCAGCCGAGGGGAAAGACAAGGCCGCCGCCGGTGTCGCGCTCAAGGACATGATAAAGAGAATCGACACGGCAGCTCGCAAAGGTATTGTCAAGAAGAATGCCGCTGCGCGTAAGAAGTCGCGTATGCAGCGACTCATCAACGCTCTCGATGCGTAAGGTCCGGTAGCCGGGCGACGTCGTCTTGATCGTCGCCGAGCACCGGGAGAACGAGCACGGAGAGGGGAATCATGGCTGGTAAAGTCACGAAGGCCGAGCTCATAGAAGCCCTCCACGCCGGTAGTACGCTCAATCGCAAAGAGATTCATGGCCTCATCGATGCCCTTTTCGAAGAGATAAAGGGAGCGATCCTCAGCGGCAAGACTGTCGAGCTCAGAGGCTTCGGAACCTTCGAGGTAAAGCTTCGCAAGGGCCGTAAGCGGGCGCGCAATCCGAAGACCGGAGCCATCGTTTCCGTCGAGGATCACGGCGTAGCTGCTTTCCGGCCGGGCAGGGAGCTCAAGAAAGCCGCCTGGACGATCGACCCTTCCAGGAATGGCTCCCCCTCCGACTCGAACCCTGCCGAATAACCGCCGATACCGGCAACCCGTACAGGCCCGTCGCATTGACAAGCGCCGTCCCCTATGTAAAGATGCAATCGGTTATTCGAGTACGATGCTTCGATGGTCAAGCGAGCCAGGACGGGAAGTGAGATGGACACGAAAAAGCGCATACTACTTGTCGACGACGAGCAGATCAACCTGGAATTTTTCGAGGTAATGCTCAGCAAGCTCGGATTCGAAACCGAGAAATCCGACAATGGCGCAGATGCCCTGGAACTGGTCAAGCGTTTCAAGCCCGATCTCATTATCCTCGACAATGTAATGCCTCGTCTCTCCGGTTGGGAAGTCACCAAGATAATCAAGACGAGCGATGAATTCCGCGAATTCGCCGATACTCCTATAATCATGTTCTCCGCGATGGATGATGTTAAAGATAAAGTCGAAGGGCTCGAATTGGGGGCCGACGACTACATCACGAAGCCTTTCAATTTTTCCGAAGTCCTGGCCAGGATCCGGGCCGTGCTTCGGACGAGGGAACTCATACATCAGATCGAGCACCGCGAGGCTCGCATCCGTATTTCTGACGAGATATCGGAACGCGTTCTCGGATTCGCGGCGGGGCTCCGCGTTCCCCTCGTGGAGCTCGTTAGCGATGCCGAGGCGCTGGAGCCCGAATGCGGCTCGGCGAAGCCCTTTGTCGAGCGTACCAGAGACGAGGCGACCCGCGCCATCGCGGAGCTCGATTCGCTCGACTCCGCCGTAGCCGCCCTCAAGGCCGAAGCCGACAGCCTAAAGAAGGCGGAGACGGCGCTGCCCGCGATCAAGACGAAATACCGGGGCCATCCGGAACAGTGAGGCTACCTCCAATGACGATTACTGAAGGAAAGAAGAAGGTCGTCGAGCTTTTTACGCAGGGACGCAGGCTCTACAAGCTCATGAGATTCGAAGAGGCTCTCAAGTGCTTCGGAGAGGCCCTCGAGGTCGATCAAAACGATGGTCCGAGCAAAGTCTATCATCTTCGCTGCAAATTTTACATCGATAACCCGCCGCCGGAAGATTGGGACGGCGTCTTCGTAATGACCCATAAGTGAGAGGGCGTCGGATGACAAGGTCGAGGAAGGACGAGACTCCGCCGCTCATTGCGACTACTCTCGGCAAGGAAACGAGCTTTTCCGGAATCTTACGCTTCAAGGATTCCCTCAGGATAAGCGGAAAATTCGAGGGCGAGATCGACTCCCTGGGCAAGCTTTTCATCGACAACGAGGCGGTAGTCAACGCGCGGCGTATCCGGGCGTCTAGCGTCGTCGTCGGAGGCGTCGTTCACGGCGACATCGAGGCCGCGGACCGCCTCGAGATGCTCCCGAGCGCCAAGGTCTACGGCAATGTCCGTACTTCCAAGCTGAGGATAGCCGACGGGGTCGTATTCGAAGGAAAGTGCGAGATGATCCGCGATCCCGCCTCATTCGATCCCTTCGCTTCAGCGAAGGAAGACGCCTAACTTGGACCGAGCTGGCGGCGCAAATGTCGAGGAAGCGGCCAGGCGGCTCTTTGGCATCCTCTCGGAGCGCGGCTTGCGCCTCGTATGCGCGGAGTCCTGTACCGGCGGCATAGTCAGCTCTGCGATCACCGATATCTCGGGCTCGTCCTCCGTTTTATGGGGCGGCGTCGTCGCCTACTCGAACGAATGCAAGACGCGACTGCTCGGGGTGCCGCAAGCGGCCCTGGCCGAATATGGAGCGGTTTCCCGCGAGGTCGTGAGGGAAATGGCGAGAGGCGCACTCGAGGCCGCTAAGGAGGCCGATATCGCTCTCGCGATAAGCGGCATCGCCGGTCCCGAGGGAGGCAGCCGCGAGAAACCCGTCGGACTCGTTTGGTTCGCGTTCCGCACGGCGGGTATAGGAGCGGAGGGGATTCGCGACGTCGAGTCCTTCGAGGAGTCGTTGACATTCGCCGGCGACAGGAAAGCCGTGCGCGAAGCCGCGGCCGCGCACGCGATTCTCAGGGCGGCCGAGCTCGCGCGCGAGTTTCGTTGATGCCGGGTCGATATTGACAATGTGATGAGCCCGGTCTATAGTCTTGGGGAGAGCGTCGAGCGGCATGGCACGATTTAGCGTGTCTCCGCAAGCAGGGTCGTTTTATCCCTCCCGCTCCGAATAAGGATATCCCCTCCCTATTCCGAGACGACTCTCTATCCCCGACAGGCATCGGATCTTCGAGAAGGAAAGGGCCCTAAGGCCCGCCGTAAACAATGGACAACCCAAAACAGCATTCGGAGAAACCCATGGCTATTATCCGTAAGCGAAAGGTCCACGATCAAATCGAGGGCGACGGCTCCGCCGACGCCCTATCCTCCAACCAGCCCGACCTCGCGCCCTACGCCCCCCTAGACGGGGGCGAGGTCCTGACGGCCGAAGCGAGCCAGGACGAGCCCCCGATCGAAGCCGCTCAGGATTTCGAGAGCCAAGGCGGCGACGAGGAATCTCAGTCTGAAAGCGATCAGAGCGCGCGCGGTCCGGTGCGCATCAGGGTCAAGCGCAAGGCTCCGAGAGCCGATTCGAGCCTACCGGGCGAATCCTCCGCCGCCCTGGCGAGAGCCCTGGAAGACCGCGGCGACGATCGGCGTGAACCCCAGGATCGACGCGATCCTCAGGATCGCGAAAGTCGCGACGCGATGCAGGCAGGCTTCGTCCGCAGGCAGGAAAGCTTCGAGAGGGCGAATGAGAAGGCTCAAGCCGAGCAAAACGGCAAGTCCGACTACGGGGAGAACCGATCTCGGCTTTCGATCAACGATTTGACTGAAATGGGGCTCAAGGAACTACGCGACCTCGGCGGAAGGTATGGGATCAACCACGAGGAGATGATCTCATTCAAGAAACAGGAGCTCATCTTTTATATTCTTAAGGCCCATACCGATCGCGGCGGCATCATTTACGCGTACGGCTCCCTCGAGATATTGCCGGACGGCTATGGCTTCCTCCGCTCGCCCCAAAATTCCTACCTTCCCGGTTCCGATGATATCTATATATCTCCTTCCCAGATTAGGCTTTTCAACCTCAAGACGGGTGACACGGTCTATGGCCAAATCCGCAGTCCTAAGGAAGGGGAGCGATTTTTCGCGATGCTTCGAGTCGAGCAGGTCAACTTCGACGAGCCCGCGGTCGCCCAAAACCGAATCCCCTTTGAGAACCTAACTCCTCTATACCCGCATCAGCGACTCAATCTCGAGACCGCGACTCAGGAGGTTTCGACTCGCATCATCAACCTCTTCTGTCCTATAGGGAAGGGACAGCGCGCTCTGGTCGTTTCCCCGCCGAAAACGGGCAAGACCATCCTTCTCCAAAAGATCGCGAACGCCATCACCGCCAATCATCCCGAGGTCTACCTCATCGTTCTCCTCATCGACGAGCGCCCCGAGGAAGTCACAGACATGGAGCGTACGGTAAAGGCCGAGGTCATATCCTCGACCTTCGACGAGCAGGCCACTCGGCATGTCCAGGTGGCGGAGATGGTCCTCGACAAGGCCAAGCGCCTTGTCGAGCACGGCAAGGATGTAGTCATCCTCCTCGACTCCATCACCCGACTCGCCCGGGCCTACAACCAGACGGTGCCTACGAGCGGCAAGATACTGTCGGGAGGCGTGGACTCGAACGCCCTGCACAAGCCCAAGCGCTTCTTCGGCGCGGCTCGGAATATCGAGCAGGGAGGCTCCCTCACGATTATCGCGACCGCCTTGATCGATACGGGGTCTCGCATGGACGAAGTGATTTTCGAGGAGTTCAAGGGTACCGGCAATATGGAGATCAACCTGGACCGCCGCCTCTCGGACCGGCGCACCTTCCCGGCGATCAACATAAAGAATCCGGCACCCGCAAGGAAGAGCTTCTTCTGACCGAGGAGGAGCTCCAGAAAATCTGGGTCCTTCGCAAAGTCATAAACCCGATGGACGATGTCGAGATCATAGAGCTCCTGATTGACAGGATGATGAAATCCAAGAATAATGAGGCGTTTTTGAAGTCGATGAATACTCCCGCGTAATGCACGAGTATTCTAGATCATGGCAGTAATTGGAAATCCGAAGGTTTCCGATCACCGCAATTGCGGCGGCGAGGATCTCGCCGCCGGCTACCGTCCATAAGGCCGGTTTTCAGGCATTCGGCATCGCGGAGGCATAAGATGAAGAGCGGAATCCATCCTAAGTACGAGCTCACTACCATCACATGCGCCTGCGGCAATGTCATCGAGACCCGTTCGACGGTAAAGAACATCCAGGTCGAAATCTGCTCGTCCTGCCATCCTTTCTTTACCGGCAAGCAAAAGCTCGTTGATACCGCGGGACGCATAGAGCGTTTCAACAAGAAGTACGGCATCAAGAAGGCCGAAGAGAAATAAGCCCTGGCCGAGTTGAAAAAAAAACGGCCGCCCCCGCGTCGCGCATGACGCTGGGGCGGCCGTTCGCTCGAGGGAATGATTATCTACTCAAGTCCCGAACGTGGAGCCCGCCTGTTCTGCGGCTAGCTTGGCGCCCAGCTCGCGGAGCTTGTATTTCTGTATCTTGCCGCTTCCCGTCATCGGATAGTCTTCCACGAAAAAGACGTATTTGGGCACCTTGATGCGCGAAATCCGGCCTCGGCAGAAATCGCGCACGTCCTCCTCGGTGAGGATGCTGTCCAGCTTACGAATCACGAAAGCGGCCACCTCCTCGCCGTATTTCGCGCTCACCACGCCTGCGACCTGGACATCGCGGACGCCGTCCATTCCCAGGAGGAATTCCTCGATTTCACGCGGATAAATATTCTCTCCGCCCCGTATGATCATGTCCTTGATGCGCCCGGTGACGCGGAAATTCCCGGCCGCGTCGACGTCGCCGAGGTCGCCCGAGTGGAGCCAGCCCTCGGGGTCGATGACTTTCGCCGTTTCCTCCTCCATCTTGTAATAGCCCTTCATCACGTTGTAGCCGCGGCAACAAAGCTCCCCCTGCTCGCCGATCGCGCAATCCTTCTCGGTGTCGGGGTTCCAGACCTTGACCGCGATGCCGGGCAGGGCCCTGCCCACGCTGCCTACCTTCACTTCGATGGGATCGTCGGTACGGGTTTGGGTCATGACGGGAGAGGCCTCGGTGAGCCCGTAGGCGATCGTGATGTCCTTCGCGTGCATCTCGTCGATGACTCGCCTCATGATCTCCATGGGACAGGGAGACCCCGCCATGATGCCGGTCCGGAGCGAAGAGAGATCGAAAAGCTTGAACATCGGGTGATTGAGCTCCGAAATGAACATGGTCGGAACTCCGTAGAGCGCCGTGCATCTCTCTTTCTGGACGGAGGCCAGGACCAGCAGGGGGTCGAAGTTCTCGCAGACGACGGCGGTCGCGCCATGGGTCAGTATCGCCATTACGCCGAGGACCAAACCGAAGCAGTGAAAGAGCGGTACGGGAAGGCAGACGCGCTCGCTCGAGGTGAAGCGTTGGCATTCGCCGATGTTGAAGCCGTTGTTGACGATATTGTAGTGGCTCAGCATGACGCCTTTAGGGAAGCCAGTCGTCCCCGACGTATACTGCATATTCACGACGTCATGGCAGGAGAGCGAGGCGGAGGCCTCGCGGAGCCAGTCGTCGTCGCAATGGGAGCCGAGGAGGAGAAGCTCCGGCAAGCTGTACATTCCCCTGTGCTTCTGCGGCCCCATGTAGACGACGGATTTCAAGCGCGGGAACCGCTCGCTCGACAAGCGCCCGCGCTCCTGCCTATCCAGCTCGGGAACGAGCTCGCGGACCATGGCGACATAGTCCGAGTCCTTGAATCCGTCGACGATGCAGAGCGCCTTCATGTCCGACTGCTTGACCACGTACTCGAGCTCGTGAAGGCGATAATTCGTATTCACCGTCACGAGGACGATGCCTACTCGCGCCGTCGCGAAGAGGATGGTCAGCCAGTCCGGGACGTTGTTGGCCCATACGCCGACATGATCTCCTTTGGTGAGGCCGATCGCGAGGAATCCCTTGGCCAGGCGATCCACCCTTTCGTCGAATTCCGAGTAGCTGAAGCGAAGGTCGCGATCGGCGTATACGATAAACTCGCCGTCGGGCGTCTTCCTGGCCCAGGAGGCCAAAAGGTCGCCGATGGTCTCATTCGAAAAAGCCATGGCCGACTCCTTAGAACGGGGCGTAGATCACCGCGAGCACCTTGGCCGGCGAGGCGGAGCTGACGCGATGGGGCACGACTGAGTCGTAATAGATGGAATCGCCCACCGCGAGCTTGAAATTCTCCGAGCCGTAGCGCACGTCGACCTCGCCGTGAAGGACGAAGATGAACTCCTCGCCTTCGTGCGTAGAGAGGCCGGTCTCGCTTCCCGCGACGGGTCGGACATCGACGACGAAAGGCTCCATGGATCGACCGCTTTTGCCCTTGGCGAGCGAGTAGAAGCTCAGGGCGCCCATTTGAGGGGACGCCTGGCCCGAAGCCCTCATGACCTCCGAGGCCTGTCCGGAGCGGCATATAATCGGGCCCTCGCCGCCCGCGTCGTCGAGGAAAGTGCCGAGACGCACGCCGAGAGCGCGGGAAAGCTTTACGAGCGGGGCTATCGAAGGGCTGATCTGCCCCGACTCGATGGCCTTTATCTCCTCCTCCGCGACGCCGCTTCGCGCGGCCAGTTCGCTTTGCGACAGGTCATGCTCGTTCCTTATCGAGCTTAACCTGACTCCGCTCTTGTTTGCTTCGCTCATCGGAACCTCCTCGAGACCGTAAACGGCATAATGACAAACATTTCCAAGGGCCGCAAGTGGGCCTCCGATTCCGATACGCGAAAAGGAACTCGGCCCTAGGGTCTGGCCTCGAGTTCCCCGATGAGCGCGGTCATCCTCGCGCAGGCCCGCCCTCTGTGGGAGAGGCGATTCTTCTCCTCGATCGTGAGCTGGGCCACGCTCCTGCCCAACTCGGGAAGAAAGACGACCGGATCGTAGCCGAAGCCGCCGGAGCCCATGGGTTCGCGGAGAAGTAAGCCGGTACAGGTTTCCTGTACCGAGAAGACCCGCTCCTCGGAGAAGACGAGAACGAGACAACAGACAAAAGCGCAAGAGCGGTCCTCCCTCGCGGACATGTTCGCGAGAAGAAAGGCATTTCGCTCGGCGGCCTCTAGTCTGGTCCCTCTTTCCGTCGATCCGTATCGGGCCGAAAGGACGCCAGGAGCGCCGCCGAGCGCTCGAACGACAAGCCCGGAGTCGTCGGCGAGGCTTGGCTTCCCGACGAGCTTGAAGAGGGCTCTTGCCTTTTTCAGGGCATTCTCTAGGAAGGTGCTTCCATCCTCCTCGACCTCGAAGCCTTCGATGCCCGCATCGGCGGGAATTCGGAGGACGTTGCCCGGAAGCGCAGGCCCGAGCTCGGCTAATTTATGGACGCTTCCCGTCGCTATGAATAATTCCATGTTCCCGACGATATCCTCGGGACACGGCCCGACGCAAGAAGGAGTCGAGCCTCATTCGCGGGGCCCGAAGCGCCTGCGGAGGTAGTAGAGGCCCGAATCCACCGTCCCCTTCGGAACGCCCAGTATCCTCGCTACGAGGGAATTGGACACTATTGTCTTCAGGCTGGCGAGATCGGCCTTGACCCTCGAGTACCTGCCCCATTCCCTCTCTAGGGCATGGGAAAGATTCTGTCTTCGGTAGTGATCGGACTCGTCGGCCAAACGAGCCTCGAGGAGTCTAAGCCTCGTCCAGCTCGCGTTCCTGCGCTCTACGAGGTGTTCGACCCGCGAACGCTCGGACTCGAGGGAACATCTCGCTTGCCCCACGGCCGCGGCGAGCCAATCGCGACCGACCCCGGCGGCACTGGCTATCCGCGCGATGCCCTCATCGTCTATTTCCCATGCGCATTTTACCGCGAGGAAAACGAGTCGGCTGGAGTGCGCGACGGCTTCCGCCGGACAACGCGGGATGATCCCGCCCCTCGCGCGCGGCCTGCGCCTCGAGGCGCCATGACCCGCTCCTTCTGCCTCGAGCGTGATAGACTCGAAAAGCGATTCGGTAAAATCGAAATATTCGGGCATCTCCGACGAGACTGCGCGCTCGCAGACCGACTCGCGCTCCATCGACCCTATCCTTTCACGCCGTACCGTCCGAGCCAGATACCTCAGGTTCGTCGCCAGGTAAACGTCGAAAGACAGGCCCTGATCCTCGAATCGGTCGACTAGTCTGTAGATCCTCCTTTTGAACTTGAGCAAGGCATCCGCCGCATCGTCTTCGCTGTCGAATCCGTATTTTCCGTACGAATCGTACACCATAGCCGCGACCCGCTCCATGATGTATTCGCGGCCCTTTCCGCTCGCGCGATAGGAGAGAACGAGATCGTGAAGTTTCGCTTCTTGCATGATTTCCTCCATCGTTCAGGAGATATGCAAGAGGCGTGCCTCTTATATAGGCCCATGAAAGAAATTCTTGGAGAAACCCAGCAAAGTGATGCCTTGGAATGGATTAAATGAGAAAGGAAGACGGCCGAATAACCGTCCTAAATCCACGCAAGAATCGGAAGCGGGTTGGGCGAGCGGGTCCGCGTTCGGGGCGCCCTCTTAAAGAGGGTTTGCCTGCTAAACTACATCGAACCAGGGCTCGAATGCGTCCATCAACTTGTTCTTCACTTCCTCGAGACCGCCGCGGATCGAGAGACCGGCGGCCAGCCGATGCCCTCCTCCGCCGAACAGGGCAGCGATCGAGCCGACGTCGATTCGATCACGGGCTCTGAGACCGACGGTGCAATCCGTTTCGCCCTCCTGCCGTATGATCATCGCGGCCTCGCAGCCCGCTATCCCGAGAAGGAGCTGGTACAAGGTATCGGAATCCCTGCTCGCAAGACCGTAACGCTGTTGGTCCTGGAGAGTTACGAAGGATATAAGGAGAGCGCCGTCGAAATGGGGCTCCGTTCGCATGAGGATCTCGCCCATCAGCTTACGGGAAAGCAGGCTTTTACCCCCGTACATGAGATTGTAGACCCGCTTCGGAGAAGCCCCGGCAGAGACGAGGCGGGAAGCCGCTTGGAAAGTCTCCTCGGAATGCTCGTCGAGATGTCGAAAAAACCCCGTATCGGTGCCGAGGCCGAAAAATAGATACTCAGCCTCCTCCTTGGTCGGAATCCCCCCCATCGCCTCGATCAGCAGAAGAATCATGGCAGTGACCGAAGGCGCCCTATCGTCTATATAGACCGCGTCGCCGGTAGCCGTACCGGCCGCATGGTGATCGATGAAAGCTATCGGCACCTTTGGCAGAGTCTCGGCGACGGAACCGATCCGCTTGAGACTCGAGCAATCAAGTACGATGGCCGCCGCGCGCTCGGAAGGCTTTTCCGGAGGGGCCTCAATGAGGAAGCGGCTCTCGTAAGGCAGTATCTCCGTCCTGGAAAATGGACCAGCCGAGCAGAGATAGGCGTTTTTGCCGTTTCGGCGCAGGAAGGAGGCCAAGGCGAGCTGCGAGCCGATGCAATCGCCATCCGGCTCCTTATGGCCGATCACGTAAAAAGGCCCGTGCCGATCGATAAAATCGAGAAGCTCGGGAGGAACGGGGCGCATATGACGAACCTTTCCTCGCCGCAGGTGCGACGAGGCTAACCAAAGCGTCTAGAATTGGAGGCTCTTAAAAATCCAGTTTCAAGTCGTCGGAATTGAATTTCCCGGCCCCGTCCGCAGGACTTAGCAGGCCCCAGGTCGAGTCGTTTTGGTCAGCCAAGACATAAAGCCTCAAATGGTCGAAGCTGCCGTTCTTATAGAAGACGGTCATGTAGGGATAGCTCGGATCGTTGCCGCGGACGAGCTCGGCTTTGCCTCCTGAGACGAACCAACGGGCTGGAATATAGACGTCAGCGACGCTTGCGCCGCCCTTTCGGTAGATTACGCGGTAGCCGTCGGCATGGGAGTAGACCTTTACCACGTCGAGCCTGACGGGATAGAAGGCGGAGGTCTCGGAAGCAATAGCGCAGGCGACGATGGCAACTAATAAGGCAATGAGCGTTGCACGTTTCATTCGACCCTCCAATCGATATAAATTATACTCAGTGATGGCCGCAATGCAAGAGCGTATCGCGCCATCGACTCGCGCGAGGCCTGCAAAGCCGGGAAAAGTCGAACCGGATTGTCCGCTTCCGTGCAGTCGCATATACTCTGTCGATGGAATCGGAAGACGGGCAGGCCGTACGCGCCCTTCGCGCCGCGCGCGCATACCAGATCCTCGGGCCCCTATGGCCCGATGCCAAGCCGCTCTTGCGATACCGCGGCGCCTTCGAGCTCCTATGCGCCGTCGCATTGTCGGCCCAATGCACGGACGAGCAGGTCAATAAGGCGACCCCGGGGCTTTTCGCCTCATGGCCGACTCCGTCCGCCATGGCTTCGGCGAGGGTCGAGGACATCGAGGCTGCGATCAGGAGCCTCGGCTTCTTCCGGACTAAGGCTCGTCATCTCGTCGGAGCCGCCAAGCTCATCGAAGGGAAATTCGGAGGGGAAGTCCCGTCGACGATGGAAGAGCTTCTCGAATTGCCCGGGGTAGGAAGAAAGACCGCGAACCTGGTGCTTTCGGCATGCTTCGGCCGTCCGGGCATCATTGTGGATACCCATGCCCTCCGCGTCTGTTTGCGCCTCGGCCTCGGAAGCAAGCCCGATCCCGCCGACATGGAGAAGAGGATCGCCGAGCTTCTGCCCGAGGAAAGATGGACCGAATTCTCCTACGCGATAAACCGCCACGGTAAATTCGTCTGTACCGCGCGTAAGCCGGCCTGCATGCTTCCCTCTACGCTCGGCCCCTGCCCTCTCCTGAGCATCTGCCCACGGGTCGGTCTCGAGTAAATGCTCCCCGCCTTACGTAAGATGGTTTTAATAAGGTATTCTCCTCCCATATGCTAGAACCTAGTTACGGAATGGCCTTGGTTACTGGGGCTTCGGGCGGAATCGGCAAGGAATTCGCGATCCAGCTCTCGCATCGGGGATGGGATCTGATTCTGGTCGGGAGGAACGAGGAGCAGCTCGAGAAAACCAGGCGTTCCCTCGACGGGCGGAGAGCCGAGAGTTCGATAGTAATCAAAGCCGATCTTTCCGAACGCGGGGCGGGAATAGCTCTCCATTCGGATTGTCGAAAGAGGGGCTACGAGGTCGAGCTTCTCGTCAACAATGCGGGATCGGGACTCTTCGGACTGAGCACGGTATTGCCGGCGGAAAGGATCGAGTCCATGCTTAACTTGAATATACTTTCCCTGACATCCCTTTGCGGGCTATTCGGCCGGGACATGGAGTCGAGGGGGAGCGGCCGCATACTCAACGTGGGTTCCCTAGCCGGCGAATTCGCCCTCCCCTACTTCGCCTCGTATGCGGCGTCCAAAAGCTATGTGCTCGGGTATTCCCTGGCACTGCGAGCGGAGATGCGAGCCTCGGGCGTTTCCGTCTCTTGCCTTCTGCCGGGCTATGTCCGTACCGGCTTCGACGAGAACGCGGGAATCGCGAGCCCGGCCTACCGCGCCTTTTCCGAGCGCAGCAGCATGGACGCGGCCAAGGTCGCGCGCATCGGGCTGCGCTCGCTCGGCAAGAATAGGCCATATGCCATCGCCGGTTCGCGCAACAAAATCGCCTCCTGCCTCGCTAAGCTCG
>Ga0181529_10001879_pt1 | contig 26254 bp, 25 predicted proteins | sample PEATcosm2014_Bin_36_FD_119763 | JGI IMG/M metagenome (GOLD analysis project Ga0181529, IMG submission 119763) | Peatland microbial communities from MTU Mesocosm Facility, Houghton, MI, USA - PEATcosm2014_Bin10_30_metaG | ecosystem: Environmental > Terrestrial > Soil > Wetlands > Peat | place... | reverse complement strand
TAATGAAATAAATAAATCGGCAACTCCGGCATAGAGAATTATTTTGTTTATCGGGAGGTCAGTTTGCTAAACTGACCTACGGATAAAACAAACACCCATTAGCTTTATTGCAGCCTCCGTTGTCAAAAAAATTAACTGCTTAATTTTCAATAATTTAAACAACAGAAAAAAGGGGGGATAGGTAAGGTTAAGTGATTCGTTTTCAACAAGTTACCTCAAAAGTTTTGTCATTTTAGGCCGTTTTTAAGGCAGCATTTGGCGCTTTTCTCGTCATTTTCGTGCTGCTTGTAATCTGTTATATTTTAACAAGTTGCCGTTTGCTATTAATGTAAAATCCGGTATCACAACCATTTAAAAATTTATAGTTGTACTTTAATTTTTTTATATTAATATGTCATTCTGAACAGGTAAAAAAAGACCCAGGACTATGAATTAAAATCGGAATTTCCCTAAAATAAACAAAAATATATTTTCGTATAATTATCAATGGAGTTGAAAAATGGAAGAGGCAATTCATTTTAGGATAATTATATGGCAAAGGAATAATCAATTCAAGGCGATATGTTTGGAAACAAAACTTACATTTCAAGCTGAAACTGATGCTGATTTACATAAGAAAATAAAGGATGGGCTGATAAGTTATCTTGAGTGCTTTTCGGAACAGGAAATCAATGCTAAATCTTACTTACGGCCCATACCATTAAAGTTTCGTCTTTTATGGCAATTGAAGCCTTTAATAACATGGATTTATTCGTTACAACCTACAAGTGCAAATTACAATCTACGATCGGGAGAATTGAGATTTATATTTAAAATATCCAGCTCTTACTATTATTAATTTATTTATGAATTTATTTGAGGAAAGCATCTCGCTTACAATATATTACAAATGATTGTTTTTTTTGTTTATATTTCAATATGGGAAAACAGGAATTTGATAAAGAAAAACTCGTAGAATATTGGCTCGAAAGTGCCAGGGATGATTATGAAACAATGATAGCCATGTTTGATTCTAAAAAATATAACTGGTCATTGTTTGTCGGCCATCTAATGATAGAAAAATATTTAAAAGCATATTACGTAAATGCAAATAATGATTTTCCTCCTTTCACGCATAACTTGTTACAATTGGCGGAAAAAAGTAGACTCGAAGTGGATGAAGTCAAAAAAAAGTTTTTATCAACTGTGACAGCTTTCAATATCAATGCAAGATATGATGACTATAAAATGAGCTTTCATCAATAATGTACACTTGAGTTTACTTCTTATTGGCTTGAACAAATTAAAGTATTCAGAATATGGATAATGGAATTAATAAAATAATTGGAGAATTTGTATCGGCAGTGTCCAGGCAAACTACGGGTTTTACTACCGCCTATATTTTTGGGTCCTATGCTAAAAATATGCAGAAGCCAACAAGCGATATTGATATTGCATTAATATTTGACCAATTAAATGATAATGATTGATTCGATTTACAGGTTCAATTAATATTATTGGCTTCAAAATTTGATTTTAGAATTGAACCGCATCCGCTATCGATTGAAGATTTTAACGCCTATACTCCGTTTACTTCAGAAATTAAAAAGACCGGAATTGAAGTAAAGCCAATGATACCCAATAATAAAAATGATTTAACCACTTAATATTTCATTCGGGTAATATAAATTATTGAATTTTATTACAGGATATAGGCTTCGCTTTGTCATCCCATATGATGGCATGACTGAGGGGATTCAGGAGGAGATTTTTTTTGGATTTTTTTGTTATAAATATTTCGCCCCTGCCGGGGCTTAGACATGGTAAATAAATACAAATGCGTCATATCAACAACACATTATTCAAATTGATTTTATACGCCCAAAATGATAAGTTTAATGTCAAAGTTTAATGGTATCAATCTTGGACTTCTTTTCGTTGAATTCATTCCTTTTATTATCCCGCCGGGTTTTCAGACGGCCGGGAAAATTCAATACTGAGAGTGTTATTTTTTATATTAATACTAATTATTATTCCCTTCAAAATATAAATACTTTTGAAAAATCGAATTCTAAAGGAGAAATTTAATGGGTTGGCTTTTGCGGTCCGTAACTTCATCTATCGGTAAAAAAATATTAATGGCTTTTACCGGTATCCTGCTTATCATTTATTTATTAATTCACCTTGCGGGTAATCTTACTTTGTTCTGGGGCGCTAAGGCTTTTACTTCTTACGCCGGCGTACTGGAAATTATTAAGCCGCTGATAAGGGTTATTGAAATTATACTGGCCCTGATATTTGTGCTCCATATTTTTAACGGCGGATGGGTCTGGTTTGAAAATAAGATGGCTAAGTCCAAAAACTATAAGGTGAATGCAAAGTCAAAGAACAGTTCAATATTTTCAAGGACTATGATACAGTCGGGCAGCATAATGTTTATTTTTCTTATAATTCACTTAAAAACAATCTGGTACCTGTATAATTTTGCGGGTCAGGACAACCTTTATAAAATTGTTAGTACTAACTTTATGGACCCGGTTTATTCATGGTTTTATGTGCTCGCAATGATTCTTCTCGGGTTCCATCTTAACCACGGGTTCCAGAGCGCTTTTCAAACTATGGGCTGGAACCATAAAAAATATTTTCCGCTTATTCAGGCCTTAGGTACCATCTATTCTGTAGTCGTTGCAGCAGGGTTTGCTTCGCTGCCTATTTACTTTTTATATTTTCAAGGAAGGTAACTTATGGGAAATCTAAATTCAAAAGTGCCCTCCGGGCCGGTTGAAAGCAAATGGACTGATTATAAATTTAATCTTAAGCTTGTTAATCCCGCCAACAAAAGAAAGTATGATATTATTGTCGTCGGCACGGGATTGGCAGGCGCTTCCGCGGCAGCTTCTCTTGGCGAACTGGGTTATAATGTAAAAGCATTCTGCTTCCACGACAGTCCCCGCCGCGCGCATAGCATTTCCGCACAGGGCGGTATTAACGCCGCAAAGAATTATCAGAATGACGGCGACTCAGTCTTCCGTTTGTTTTATGATACTATTAAAGGCGGCGACTTCCGTTCACGTGAAGCAAATGTTTACAGGCTGGCTGAAGTAAGCGGTAATATAATTGACCAGTGTGTTGCACAGGGCGTCCCTTTTGCAAGGGAATACGGCGGCCTGCTTGATAACCGCTCTTTCGGCGGCGCTCAGGTTTCAAGAACTTTTTATGCCAGGGGCCAAACGGGACAGCAGCTTCTTCTCGGAGCTTACAGCGCTCTCAGCAGGCAGATTAGCCTCGGTACCGTAAAAATGTTTAACAGGCGGGAAATGCTGGATGTTGTGGTTACCGACGGCATCGCCCGAGGTATTGTTGTAAGAAATTTACTCAATGGTGAAATTGAAAAATATTCCGCGCATGCAGTTGTGCTTGCAACCGGCGGTTATGCAAATGTATTTTTCCTTTCAACCAATGCTATGAACAGCAATGCTACGGCAATATGGCGCGCTCATAAAAAAGGCGCGTACTTTGCTAATCCCTGCTTTACACAAATTCACCCTACCTGCATCCCTCTTCATGGTGAATCGCAGTCAAAGCTTACTTTGATGAGCGAAAGCCTAAGGAACGATGGAAGGGTGTGGGTTCCGAAAAAGAAAGGCGATAACCGCCGCCCGGATCAGATCCCGGAAGATGAAAGGGACTATTATCTTGAAAGAAAGTACCCCTCTTACGGCAATCTTTCACCCAGGGATATTTCTTCAAGGAGCGCTAAGGAAGTATGCGATGAAGGAAGGGGAGTTAACGGCGGCGAAGCTGTTTACCTCGATTTTGAAGAAGCAATAAAAAGGCTTGGTAAAAAAGAAATCGAAGAACGATACGGTAATCTTTTTGAAATTTATGAAACCATCACAGGTGAAAATCCCTATAACGTACCGATGCAGATCTACCCCGCGCCTCATTATACAATGGGCGGCTTGTGGGTGGATTACAATTTGATGAGTACTATACCCGGGTTGTTTGTACTCGGCGAAGCTAATTTTTCAGATCACGGCGCAAACAGGCTCGGCGCAAGCGCACTAATGCAGGGCTTAGCCGATGGTTATTTTGTTATTCCTTATACTATAGGTGACTATATTGCCGGCCAGAAACCCGCTTTAGTTTCTACTGAGCATGAAGAATTTAATAAATCGGTTTCAGCCGTTAAAGAACAGGTATATAAACTGCTTTCTATTCACGGGAATATGACGGTGGATGAAATCCATAAAAAACTCGGCAGGCTGATGTGGAATAAAGTAGGTATGGCAAGAAATGAAAAAGGTTTGAAGGAAGTCATCACGGAAATAAAAGAACTCCGAGATGAGTTCTGGAAGAATGTAAATGTAGTGGGCAAGGGCGATGACCTTAATCAAACTCTTGAACGCGCCGGGCGCGTTGCAGATTATCTTGAACTGGGCGAGCTTATGGCCGTAGATGCCCTGCACAGGAATGAATCTTGCGGCGGGCACTTCAGGGAGGAATACCAGACTGAAGAAGGCGAAGCCAAACGCGATGATGAAAATTTCAGGTATGTTGCCGCCTGGGAATTTGAAGATATCGGCAAATGGAAGTTAAATAAAGAAGAGCTTGAATTTGAGTCTTTACACTTAGCCCAGAGGAGTTATAAATAATGAACGTTAAAAAATTAAATATAAAATTAAAAATCTGGCGCCAGGCCGGACCCAAAGCCGTGGGCGCATTTGTAAGTTATAATGTTGCGGTTTCTCCCGGTGCATCTTTTCTTGAAATGCTTGATGAACTTAACAACGATCTTGAAAAGAAAAACCTGGAACCGGTTACATTTGAAAGCGACTGCCGTGAAGGAATTTGCGGTACTTGCGGACTGGTTATAAATGGAGAGCCTCACGGCCCTTTGCGTAAAATAGCTACATGCCAGCTTCACATGAGGCATTTTAAGGATGGTGAAACAATTTATGTTGAACCCTTCCGCGCCCGCGCTTTCCCTGTAATTAAAGATCTTGCGGTTGACCGCTCTGCATTCGATAAAATAATTCAGGCGGGTGGATTTATCTCCGTTAATACCGGCGGTGTGCCGGATGCAAACTCAATCTTGATTTCGAAAGATACGGCTGCGGAAGCGTTTGATTCAGCCGCATGTATAGGCTGCGGAGCCTGCGTTGCTGCATGCAAGAACGGTTCTGCAATGTTGTTCGTCAGCGCTAAAGTAACCCAGTTTGCAGTACTGCCCCAGGGTATGCCCGAAAGGCAAAGCAGGGTTGAGTCTATGGTGGCAAAAATGGATGAACTAGGCTTCGGGAGCTGTTCCAATACCTATGCCTGCGAAGCTGAATGCCCCAAAGGAATTTCAGTAAGAAATATTGCCCGGCTAAACAGGGAATACTTCTCTGCCAAACTGAAGTCTAAGAATGTAGAAGCCTGAAATTATTTTTAAATCAACCCCGGCATTTAAAGTAGCCCCGGCTTTTTAAGCCGGGGATCGCTAAATTACAAAACATGTTCGGCTTTAGCCAAAATGATATGAAAATTTTGGCTTGAACCAAAGGCTCATCCGCCTCTGGCGGAAAAGCCAATAATGTTCGGACTTCATTATTCCCCGGATTTCACATAGTGATGGTAGTGCCAAAAACTCTGGGCTACTAAATTATATTTGTTATTTTGCAACACCCTCCATAGGCGGACAGGTAAAACGGATGGGAAACATTTTGTACTGCATCATTAACACCGGGATTAATCGCGGTGTTAATGATATTCAATTAATTGTTCATAACCGTTTGGATCACTTTCCCTGGAAAAGTATGTTAAAATGGTTCTTCACCGGATTTCTCAAAATCTGTTTTATTCGTATACTGTAAAATTTATGATTATATTGATCATATATAATCGAAATACGTTAAAATCCCGTTCATTTTGATCGGGATTTTTTTATTTTAATGTTTAACATATTTCATTTATTTAGTGATTCCGGGTGGTAGGTGGTTTATGCTGTAAATGCTGCTATTTTACGGCAAAGTTCAGGCTTGTTTAGTAAGTTCGCAAAGTCTTATGGCAGCACATTTAAATAAGACAGTAAGGGATAAAATAAATTATGTTCGAAAAAGAAATAAAGTTTATATCGGATTTTAACCTTAACAAAGTTAAGAGTTTCGGCTCTTTCATCAGCTTTGAAAGAATGCTTAGCAGTTCTATGCATCCGGCGGTTATTCAGTATATTTCTGCCGAACTTGATTATTTAATATCAGTGGACCGGAAACGCCTTCTTCGTGAATCGGTATTTGATTACAGCGGACCGGAAACAGTTAAGTATTTTGCTTTAATCGCCCAGGAAGTTAAGAAATCCAAAGAAATATCTTTTGAAGATCTCAAGCAGCTTGTTGTACAGGCGGTTTCTTTTAATCTAAATTTTCTTGTCCGTCCAAAGTGGTCTCTTTCAAAGCTTATTTATAATGAAGAGCAGGAAAGGTCAATTGAAGAAATCAGGCTTAATTTAAACTATATTTATTTCTATGATTATATTAAAAGCATTTTCTTATCATACATATCAAAAAGAAAGCTTTCAGGTTTAAGTGTAACCGAATTTGAGCTGATCTTAAATAAAATTGATAATGAACTATTCTCAGCCCAGCCTCAAAAACTGGTTGATCATGCCCTCTTTTCAATGGCCGAATTTTTTAACCCGGGTGAAATAGATAAAACCCAATTATCCGCGTACTCGCTGGAATTATTCCTGAAAGAAAAAAACCTGGGGGATTATCTTTCCAGGCTCAGAAAAGCCGTCCCTGAAGATTCCGGCCGGAAATATGATGTTGAAGATTTAAAGAATATTATTTATTCATCCGTTTCTATAGATGAAGTCCCGCTGAAGCCGCTTAAAGAAATTCCGGAAAATGAAGCGCAGCAGAAGGATGATGAAATAATTCAGCAGGATGAAGAAAAAGAAATTCTTTTGCCCTTTGTAGAAGAAGAAAAACCACAGCCGTCTTTTCCCGGAGAAGATAATACCGGCGGAGAAACAGTTGAAGAGGAACCTGAAGAAAAAATTGAAGGGGAAATTCCCTTTCAAAAAATAAATGACGGCATTACGGAGCAGGAAAGTCTTGATGAATTATTGAAGATAAATTTTGACGAAGAAATTCCATCGGTGGAAAGTATTGAAGAAATATCCGTTGAGACAGTTGATCGGGAAGTAATAGAAGAAAAACCGGAAGAGGTTCTCCCGCCTGCTGAAGAATTGGAATTACCTGTAACCCATGAACCTGTGGTTGAAGAACCTTTTATTGAAGAATCAGTGATAGAAGAACCGGTACCTGAAGAACCGGGGTTCGAAGAACCCGAATTTAATGAACAGCCTGTTGCGGAAAATAAAATTATAGAAGAGACTCAACCCGCAGAAAGAATTGAAGAAGAAGTAAATCCTGCCGGAGCTCCTGTGCCGGATGAAGAAATTAAGAGCGAAGATATTAATACCGGGGTTTTAGCTGATGAAGATTTCTTTTCATTGTTCACGGAAGAAATGAAAAGGGTTGAGGAAAACGATGCAGATCTTAAGCATAATGCGGATGAGATTAACTCTGAAGCCGGGAAAAAAGACGAGTTTGATTCGTTTCTTGATTTTGAAGAAGAAACGGAAAACCTGTTAAGAGCTTTTAAGGAAACAGAAGATGAATTGAATTCAAAAGATATCGGGTTGTTCCAGGATTCGGATTCAGTAACGGAAAAAGCAGCAATGGACCTTATTAAAGATTTTCATGATGAAAATGAAATAAAAGATACTCCGCTACCACCGGCAAAAGAAGTTGATGCACCTAAGCCCGTTAAGAAAAACGGAAAAAATAATGATAAAAAAACCAGGAATATACTTGATTCCATAAGTCATAATGATGTTGAAAAAATAATTTTTAATGTATTTAATGATGACCGGGAAGATTTTTCAACCACTATGGAAAAGCTTAATGAATGTGCCAATTATGATGAAGCAACGGAAATATTAAAAAGTGTGTTTTTAACTTACCGTGTAAATCCTTATACAAAGGACGCTTTAACTTTAACTAATTCAGTTGCAAATTATTTTACACGGGATTAATATGTTTATAGATTACGCAGAAATTGATATTAAAGCAGGAGACGGCGGCAACGGCGCCGTAACTTTCCGAAGGGAAAAATATGTACCCAAAGGCGGCCCCTCCGGCGGCAACGGCGGTAAAGGGGGCGATGTTGTTATTGAAGCGCAGCATAATCTTTCCACGCTTTTGGATTTCAGGTATAAAAAACAATATATAGCCAAAGACGGCGATCTGGGTGCAAATTCTCTGAAAGACGGCAAAAACGGTTTGGATATAATCATTAACGTCCCGGTAGGTACAATTATTAAAGATGCTTCTTCGGGAAAAATTCTATTTGACCTTGATGCTGATAAAAAAAGAGTTGTAATAGCAAAAGGCGGTAAGGGCGGAAAAGGGAACAGTAATTTTGCCACACCCACAAACCAGGCTCCCCGCTATGCAGAATCAGGTAAACCGGGTGAACAGAAAAAAATAATAATGGAATTGAAACTTATCGCCGATATCGGGCTGGTTGGTTTCCCTAACGCGGGTAAGTCCACTCTTATTTCCAAAATATCTGCTGCAAGGCCGAAGATTGCCGATTACCCTTTTACAACACTGGAACCCGTGCTTGGTATTGTTAAATATAAAGATTATAAAAGTTTTACCGTTGCAGATATACCCGGAATTATTGAAGGGGCGCATGAAGGCAAAGGGCTTGGAATTAAATTCCTGCGTCATATTGAAAGGACAAGGATCCTTTTATTCCTTATCGAAGTTACTTCTAAAAATTTTCAAAAAGACTATGATGTTCTCCTGAACGAGATTAAGACCTACAGCCCTGCTCTTGCAAAAAAGACAAAAATTGTATCATTGTCAAAATCCGATCTGCTTGAAGAATCAGGATTAAAAAAGCTTGCCAAAAAGAAAATTAAAAACGCAGATTCCCCGCTGATGATATTCTCCTCCGCAACAAACCAGGGCGTGCCGGAATTACTAGACTACCTGTGGAAAGCACTGGATAAAGACTCTCTGAAATAATTTTGGAATGCCGCCGGCCGGGTTTTTGAAAATTTGAGCAAAAATTTATATATTTACCGGCTTAAAAAACATATAAGGCGGGGTAGCTCAGTAGGTCAGAGCAGTGGAATCATAATCCACGTGTCGGGGGTTCGAATCCCTCCCCCGCTACAAAGAACTGAAAAAGAATGCGGTTTAATGCCGCTTTCTTCATTTTAAATACTGTGTATTTTAATAATTCCCAAATTTTCTTATTAAATCCCTTATCTCCGTTTCCTTTTCAATTAATCTGTCGGTTTGAGTACCCAGCAATTTGATTAATTCCATGTTACGTTTCCGGCTAGACCTTAACTCCTGTTTTAAATATTTAACCTGTTCTAATAAATGAATTATTGATTCCCTGAATTTATCAGAATGAGAAAATCTTTTTGGAATGGTGTAATAATTGAAATTAATATTTCCGGCAATATGACTAATATCGTTTTGTTTGACGATCTGGTTCTGCATCAGACTCCTCTGGTTTAGTGTACTGAACGTCCTCTTTATTTATGCCCTTTATTTTTGGAAAGCAACTCCTTCAGTTCTTTGTTCTCTTTCTCCAGTATTTCGATGTAGTTTATTTTCTGCTTTAGATCTTTTTTTAATTCTTCAATCTCTTCCCGGTTGTTTTTATTGCTGCCGGAATAAAATCCCATATCGCCTTTAATATCGTTGAATTTATTTTCGGAAATTATCTGGTTGTTTACCGATCTCAAATCAATGCCGGCTTTTTCGGTAAGCTTCTGCATAAATTTATCCGTCTGCCGGTTTATTGCGTCGGATACACTTTGTTTTGATATTCCCAGCGCTTTCCCCAGTTCATCAAGTGTATCATATTTCTGCCGGATCGCTCTTAACAGCGATTTTCTTGGGATTTTTTTAAGATCAGATTCGTTTGGGTATTTACGTATTTTGTCAGCTTTTGCCATAAAATAATAAAAATATTTTTTAATATTTGAAATAATAACTTGACAAATACGTACATTGTACGTATATTATTGTCAATGTTTTATTATTATATAGTAACAATAATCAATATAAATTATTAATCAACCTATATATAATAAATTTCAAAATCAATAAAAATCGTAATTAGTAAGCGGTTCGCTTAAAAATAAATCAAGAAAATGGGCGCACTTAAACCAGGAATGGGATAATTAAATGCATGGAAAGCTTGTAGAAATATTTAGTACCGTAATTGTAATCTTATGTTTGCTTTTCTCTCTGATTGTAATCCTTTATGCGCTTTATTATTTCATTTTCATCCTGCCGGAATTAAAAAAAAACGATAAATATTTTAAGTGAGGTTGAAATGGAAGCCTTTGCAAATTATTTGCGGATGTTCCCTGCCGGTTTTTGGGTGGCTCTTACAATTTTATTAGTGGGAATATTGTGGATAATATTTGAGGTAAAAGAAGCACCGGACGGAATGGATATTGAGGGGCAGGGTTTTATTTCCTTCGAACAGTTATGGTATGAAGTAAAAAAAGAGAATGCAGTATTAAATTCCGGCATAAAACTGCTTGAAATTGCCAACCAGAAAAAATACAATGAAGGGTATGAGGCAGGCCTGAATGAAAAACTTTCCGCTTACCTTATCAACAGCCGTGAAAAACTTCAGCTTGCCCCTGTTATGCCCGGTGAAAAAAATGAATTCGTTCAAACCGAAACGGTCTTAAAATTTAATTTGATGGAATCAGTTTCAACACAATCTCTTAACGGGGGACATAATGCCTGAACTAACGACGGAAACAAAGAAAGCCCTTGAAGAAATAGTAAATGCAATTAATAAGATAGATGAGGTGCTGAGAAAATATTTTAAAGAACTTCAAAAATGTTAAATATAAATATCAGCGGTAAATAATGGCAGATCAGGTTAATCTTTTTAAAGGTAATTTGGCAAAATTGAGCTTCAGTCCTAATGATATAGCATCTGAACACTGTTACAGGCAGTTTGCAGAATTAACAGATGCGGCAAAAATAAAAATATGCCTGGAAAAAAAACTTCTTACGGAAGATGATGTTGAAGACGGGCTGTTTACAAGAGAAGAATTGACCGACTTATTATATAACAATATGACAGTGAAAGAAATAAAAACAATGAATGGATGAATGTCAGCCGGAGGCTGATCCGCCTCTGGCGGAAATGAGTGTCAGCCAAAGGCCGATCCGCCTATGTACGGTGTTGCATAAAGGAATATAGTTTTAGTAGCTCCGACTTTTAAGTCGGGGATGAGTAAATTCAACAAAACCTTAGGACTTTAGTCCATAGTTGCGTTTTTTTTTGTTTGCTTGAGCCAAAGGCTCATCCGCCTCTGGCGGAAATGAATTTATAAATGAATTAAATTAAATATTTTTTATCAGGCGTTACATTTAAAGGCGAAACAGATGAAAAATAAAAAAAATAATTTCAGGATCCTTCAATTTACTTGTGAGAATTTTAAAAGATTAAAAACAGTTAATCTTACTCCGGACCCCCACTCTGTTATTATAACCGGACCTAATGAGCAGGGAAAGTCATCTGTGCTGGATGCCGTTCTTTCTGCATTAGCGGGCAAAGATTCATTCAAAAATGTCCCGGAACCGGTAAGAAAAGGTCAGGATAAGGCCGAAATTAAAATTGATATCGGTGAGTATATTATAATAAGAACATTTACCCGTAAAGATTCTTATTTAAAAGTTACCAACCGTGAAGGCGCATCGTATAAAAACCCGCAGACTATTTTAGACGGCCTTTTTAATAAGGCCGCAATTGATCCATCTGTATTTCTCACCCAGGATAATGAAAAGCAGTTAAATGTTCTTAAATCTATAGTAAAGACAAATATTGACATTGAGAGGCTTGAAGAAAGGAGAAGAGTTAAATACGATAAACGCACTATTGAAAACAAAGAAGTTCAGTCGCTTCAGGCTTGTTTAAATGCTTTAATACCTGCAGAGAACGGGCAGCAAGAAAAAGAAAAACCGGCTGTTCAAAAAATTTCTAAGATGCCTGAAGTTAATGAAGCTGCCGGCACAAGTAATAAATTGCGCTGTAATCTTCACGCTGTAGTTAAGGAATTCAAAACACTTAAAAAAATAAAATTAGTAACCCTGAATAAAATTAAAAAATTAACCGGGGAACTTGAAGAAATAGAAACAGGCCTTTTTAATTATCAATCCTGCAGAAAACATTTGGATGAACTGGTATCAACACTTATTGATCCTGATGTATCCCTTCTCTGTAATACATTATCTGCTGCCGGATGTAAAAATAATAAAATCCGGGAAGCTAAAACATATCACGCAGTTGAAGATTCACTTCGCTCACACAGGCAGAAAGCAGAAAAACTTTCACGGCAAATAAATGGGCTTACGAAAAAAATACTACAAGCTTTAGAAATAGCGGAGTTCCCTGTTAAAGGGCTGGGATTCAGAGGTGATGATATAATATTTAAAGGAATTCCGTTTACTCAGTGCAGCCAGGAAGAAAGGATCAAAGTTGCGCTCGCTATTGCCATGGCTCAGAAACCAAAATTAAAAGTAATATTACTAAGGGATGGTTCCTTCCTTGATAAAAACAATCTTAATCTTGTCAGGAAGATTGCTGCGGCAAAAAATTACCAGGTATGGATTGAGAGGGTTGATGATACATGCAAGAACAGTATCGTTATTGAGGACGGTGTAGTAAGGCCCGGCAGAAAAACAAATTTATAAAAGAAATTTCACATCAGCCCGGAAAAACCGGTAAAGGCAAATCAACTTTCAATTTTTACCTGATGGGTGAAATCTCTGAATATAAAATAATTATTAACTATGGCTCATAAAAAAATTGGTCTAAGTTATTACACAACCGATACAGATTGGGAATTTAAGGTTAAAGTCTTTAAGGCTAAATATAAATTGACTGGTATCGGGTTTATTACGGAATTATGGAAAGCTGCATATAAAGATGACGGTTATTACCTGAAATTTGGTAACGATGAAAAATTACTGTTCTGTTCGGAAAACGATCTGTCCGAAAGTGTTTTTGATGAAATGCTCTCTTTTGCATTCGTTAAAGAAATATTTAATAAACCGATGTTTGAGAAATATAACATCCTTACAAGTTCGGGAATTCAGAAAAGATATATTGAAGCCAGCAGGAAAAGAAGTTCAATTTGTCTGGATGCAAGATATTTGCTTATCAATCCTGAAACACCAAAATGGTCGAGTTTAAAAATAGAAATATCCGGTATTGATTCTTCCGGCTCTTCAGTTTCCGGTGCGGGAGCCGGAATGATTGATTCGGTACCTGAAAGCGGTGATCCCGCATCCCGCCGGACCCAAAAGAAAAGAAATGAAAAGAAAGGAAAGGCTAATACCCCGACTTACGGTTCCGGAGCGGAACCCATTTTACCGGAACCGGAAACTGATTTGATAGGCGAATTGCTTGAAATATTTTCAGGGGAATATGAACTTAACCGGCAGATGATGTTTGAAACGTTAAACACAGGCAAAGAAAGGAAAGCCATCGGAAAGCTTTTAAGCACCTACAAAGCAAAGAATAAATCATCCCCTAAAACCATTGAAGAAACCAAAAACGATTTCAGAAAATATTTTAAAGCGTGTTTGATGATTACCGATAATTGGTACAGGGAAAATATGAGTCCGGGTTTAATCGTTAACAAGTTCAACGAAATAAAAACAATTTTAAGCAGAAAAAATAATAATGGCGCAGGGAATAATAACAAGCCTGGAGCAACGGTTGAAGGCATTGTCGGCGCAATCGGCAAAGCCTTTAATATCATTGGAAGCGCCCGGCATAACGGGTAATTCATTATCCGTTTACACGGGCGAGCTTACGCTCCGGACTGTACTGGAACAAAATATGGAGATTGCAAAAGCATTCCCCCAGCTTCCGGAAGGATTTTATGAAGTGCTTAACAGGAGGCTTAAGGAAAAGGAATTCACTGATTCAAGGCTGAGGGATGCTGTTAATCATGTTATAGATACCTGTCAATACCCAGTTCCCACAGTAGCAAATTTTATTTCTTATGATAAATGCGTGCAGGTATTTACCTATGCTGATTTAGTTAAACAACTGAACGACGACAAGAGAGCGTGGGACTATTATGATCAGGTAAAAGTGCCGGGAGTAGATTCGCCGCGGTATGTAAGAAAAGAGGATGCAGCTAAATATCACTTTGAAAAGTGGAATGCTTGAAATTCAATTTGCAGGATAAATTAATTATCTCAATTTACGGAAATGATATTTAAAGTAGCCCCGAGTTTTAACTCGGGGAATAGTGAATTCCGGACATAATTGGCTTTAGCCACAATATTCATTCTATTTTGGCTAAAGCCGAACGTGTTGAGCAATTTAGCAATCCCCGACATAAATGTCGGGGCTACTTTAAATAGCATATACGTGACTTAAATTAATTAAATAATATTGTCACTTAGAGATGAGATTATGAATGATAAAATAAATACCCCGAATCTCAGAATTAAATTTATTCAAGATGCATTAAATCTAATTGAGAAAAAGAAATTTTTATTAACCGCACGTGAAAACGATATTTTTATTGAGATTAAAAATAGAGTTATAAAAGATTTTAACCTGACAACTCATCAATATAACACTTTGATGGGTATTTATGCAGCACTAAATAAAAAGGATTAACATTTATTGTGGAGAATAATACTATGTATCATCCTTTCTATATCCATTCAACCAAAAATAATCCCCTCTTGCCGTGCCATTAAGTGGGGAGGAGTGCGGGCTTGTTCCAAAGGGAGGTTGGTCGAAGCTTTTATATTTAGAAAACCTACTAATGAACTGAGCCTTTATTGGCAATAAAGAAAAAAAGAATAAATATCCGGTTAAGCAGGGATGTTATTTCCAACTCGGAGAATTTCCTCAAAAAGCAAAATAGGGTAAAGACACTAACCGTATTGATTGAAAAGTCTCTCAGGTATTTTATCTCCCGGAAAACAAGGCGCGCATCGAACAGAAAAAATCAGCGCCATGGGGGAACGATAAGATTAACAAAAGAGCAGCTCGGGCATTACCGCTCTCTTGGAATTGTAGATGAGAACGGAGTTAGAAATTTATGGATAAAGCAGGAATTTAAACGCCGGAAATTTTCAGACATTAAAAGAAAAAAATACGATATAATCAATGAACTTGCCCGCCAACTGTTTATGGATTCCTCAACAATTGAAGATATTATCTACAGAAAAAAAGGCAGGAAGAAACATTTCTCAAGTTTTATAGAGGAAATCTGAATCAATGGTTCAGACTATAATCCTTTATCAATGAAGAAGCCGGTATCTTTAATTTGTTATGAAGCGTTCGAATCATTGTTATACTGAGCTTTCTTTTCCTGTTTAGAATTTCCGAAGCCCTGCTTTTCGATCCAAGAATGGATATCAATGCCGACGGTTCAAGATTAAGCTGATCAAGTCTGAATTTAATAGCTTCTACCGGGTCCAGCATTTCTACCGGGAAATACCTGCTTTCATAATTTTCGGCAAAAATTGAAAGGACATCAAGTTCATTGTATTCATTGGAATTAACTTTCAATTCTTTTTGCATTAATTCATATATTCTATTGATTGCGTTAGTATATTCTTTTTTAGTCCTGATTGGTTTTAACATATTTTACCTCCTTTACAACTATTTTATCGTAATTTTTGTGGGATCCGATCCAGACTATAAAGACGATTCCTATTCTGAATTCAATATCAACCACTAACCTGTGACTATTTCCTTTAATGTTAAAAACGATTCTTTTATTTGTAATAACTAAAGCATTTCTAAATTGTCTTTTTAATTCATTCGGCGATTTCCAGTGTGCATTTATTACTTCATCAAACCATGACTTAAGTGGTTGTTCAGTTTCCGGAAATTTCTTCCAGTAATTTATTAAAGTATTTCGTTTAATTATTCTCATATGAACTAGCATAAAGATAATAAAAAATTCCCAAAATGGGAAGTATATTTTATTAAAATTCAAATGGATTAGCTTACAGACTTTATTTATATTTGCTTAAGGTAAAAAGTACGAACGGCAAAACCGGATATAAAAATAAGAAAGATGATCCTTCTCAAATAAAAATTTACGTAAGGCTCACCTTATAGGTGTACGTTACATTATTTGCCCGGAATATTAAAAAAGAATATTTGAGTGTATATATGAATGAATTAGTTGAAAGTATAGGCAAGTGTATTGAGTTCGGAAAAATTAGTAAAGCATCTCCTTATCCTAAATCTATGCTAGGGCAGGAAGGCGCTGATGAATTAACAAGATGTGCATTGGCCGGAGGAACCGGACCCGATGTTATTCTGCAGGCCTGTAATGATGCCATGCAGCGCATAGGGGATAAGTTCGGAAGGAATGAAGTATTTGTGCCCGAATTATTAATGGCGGCAAAAGCCATGAATGCCGTTATGCTCCAGTTGAAACCGTTCTTCCAGTCGGGAAAAATTAAATCAAAAGGTAAATTTATTCTCGGTACTGTTGCCGGCGATCTTCATGATATTGGTAAAAATCTTGTAGGAATGGTAGTTGAAGGAAACGGCTGGGAAGTTATCGACCTGGGCGTTGACGTTGATGCTTCTAAATTCATTGAGAAGATCAGGGAAAATCCTTCAAGCACGGTAGGTTTAAGCGCGTTATTAACTACTACAATGGAAAATATGTCAAGAACTGTGAAGGATATTAAATCGCTGTTCCCGCATATCCGGGTTATAGTGGGCGGCGCACCCTTAACTTTAAAAGCAGCCGAACAGATGGGCGCTGACGGCTATGCGCCTGATCCCCAGGGCGTAGTTACTTTGCTTGACGGATACTCCGCCGGCATTTGATTTTGTGAACAGATTTTGTTTGCGCATATTCTAATCAATTAATGAAGTTACGCAAATGATATTTAAAGTAGCCCCGACATTTATGTCGGGGATGAGTAAATTCAACAAAACCTTAGGACTTTAGTCCATTGTTGTGTCCTTTTTTTGTTTGCTTGAACCCAAGGCTCATCCGCCTTTGGCGGAAAAGCCGAATCCTGGTGCGATAAATTACCACCGGCTTAAAGAGACTGTGTGAAAATTTGTTTTACATGAATAAATATACTAAAAGTATATTGTATGTATTCTTATAAAGCGGGTGTTAAACTGTTAAACTGTTAAAATAGTTAGAACAATTTTTTTAATATCATTAACACCGCGATTAATCGCGGTGTTAATAATTGTATAACGAATGTTTATGCACCAATTTTAAATTTTAACATGGCATGTTTAAGTGAGTAATAATAAAAAGTAATCAGGAATAAAATGAAATCACTGCTTGAAAGCCTTAAAGATAACCGGATACTTATTTCGGACGGAGCCTGGGGTACTTTGTTGATTGAGAGGGGATTAAAACCGGGCGAGTGCCCAGAACTTTGGAATATATCACACAGGCCGGATGTGTTTGCAGTTGCAAAAAGTTATATAGATGCCGGCGCTGATATGATCCTTACAAACAGTTTCGGAGCAAGCCCTGCTAAACTTTCGCACTATGGACTTGAGAACAGGACTGAAGAACTTAACCAAGCGGCTGCGGATATTTCAAGGGAAGCTGCCGGGGATAACCATTTTGTACTTGGCTCAATCGGGCCGACAGGTGTTATTCTTATGATGGGTGAAGTACCCGAACAAAAATTATTCGAAGGATTTTGTATTCAGGCGGAAGGCCTGAAAAAAGGAGGTGTGGATGCTGTTTGCGTTGAAACTATGTCGGCTTTGGATGAAGCCTGCCTGGCAGTAAAAGCAGTAAAATCCGTTACTAATCTGGAGGTAGTCTGCACTTTCACATTTGAAAAAACTGTTAATGGTACATTCAGGACAATGATGGGCGTTTCTCCCTCGGATATAGTTGAAGTCCTTAAAGATGCCGGTGCATCGGTAATCGGGGCTAACTGCGGTAATGGATTCGATCAGATGATTGAAATAGTCAGAGAAATAAGAACTGTAGATTCTAATATCCCGGTATTGATTCATGCTAATGCGGGTAAACCGGTATTTACCGGCGGCAAAACAGTATTTCCTGAATCACCTGCAGTTATGGCTGGAAAAGCAAGGGAGTTAGTTAACAGCGGGGCTAATATTATTGGCGGGTGCTGCGGCACTACTCCCGCACATATCAGTGCATTAGTAGATGCATTAAAAATTAATCATTGAGAATACTTTTGACTGATTCAATTCCGTTGCGGCAGATTGAGCAGGATGTTTTTAAGGTAAAGATAAATTTAAATGATTTGTCTTTAAATAATACGGAAGTAGTTCTTTCACTTGGGTATTCAAATATTGAAGAGCCGGAAAAACTAACCGGGCAGGCGGGCAGGCCAGACGCACACCTGATAGAAACGATTGATAATGTAATATCAAGTTTAGCTCTTTATTGTGAAATTCAGGCAGGGTACAGGATACTTGATGTGTGTATTAACCCCGGGCAAAATGACGGCATTTTTATTGGCGGCAGTTTTTTTAATATGCAAAAAATTGTCGTCTCCAAACTCCGGAAGTCGGAAAAGGCAGCGCTCTTTGTTTGTTCAATCGGGCCGGGAATGGAAACCCGGGCTAAAGAGTCAATGCTGGGCGGAGAGCCTTTATTAAGTTATATTATCAATACTGTTGCATCAATAATCGTGGAAAAAGCCGTAGACAAAATGCATGATCTGCTGGGCAGGCAAATGGATGAATTCGGATTAAAAATAACCAACAGGTACAGCCCCGGTTACTGCAACTGGCCTGTTTCCGATCAGCAGATTTTGTTTTCTTTATTGCCTGAAAAATTTTGCGGGGTAACTTTAACCGGTTCCTCACTTATGATCCCTATTAAATCTGTCAGCGGTGTTATTGGAATAGGCGCCTCGGTTAAAATGAAAGAATATACTTGCGATACGTGCGGAATGAAAGATTGCACATACAGGTCCAGGCGCCGTATTCAATAAAAATATAATATCGAAATCGGATAACTAAGTAAAAGCAAATCATAACTTAAGTTATGGGTTACTGAATTACTGAAGTTACGATAATGATATTTAAAGTAGCCCCGACATTTATGTCGGGGATGCTAAATTACAAAACATGTTCGGCTTTTCCTCCAGAGGCGGATGAGCCTTCGGCTCAAGCCAAAATAATATGAAGATTGTGCCTACAGCCAATAAAGTGTGAGCGTTATTATTCCCCGAGTTAAAACTCAGGGCTACTTAATGAAATTTTTAATATCTGCTTAACTTCAGTTATAAAGAAAATATTTTTAACTTTTAAATAAAGAGGAATACAATATGACCGATCAACAATGGGAAATACTAAAAAAAATTATTAAAGGAGAAACTGTAACCACTTTAGCTGCCGGATTTGTTATTGACTGCCCCTGGCTGCCTAATTGGTATGGTATAAATATCCTTGATTATTTTTCAAATGATGAGCTGTGGCTTAAGGCTAATTTAAAGGCGCTAAATGACTTCCCGTCGGTAATGTTTTTACCCGGGTTCTGGTCGGAGTTCGGAATGTGCACGGAACCGTCTGCATTCGGCGCGCGCTGTGTTTTCCCCTCAAATGAATTTCCACATGCGCATAAAATAATAAAATCGGCAAATGAAATTGATTCATTGCCCGAACCGAATCCCAAAACGGACGGGCTGCTGCCGTTTGTTTTAAACAGGTTAAAACTTGCACAGCCTAAAATTGAAGCTGCCGGCCATAAGATTCGTTTTGCGGTGGCACGCGGCCCGTTGAATATTGCAAGCTACCTGATGGGCTCAACAGAATTTTTAACTACAATGATGATGCAGCCTGAGAAAGCGGAACTTCTTTTAAGAAAAATTACAAATTATTTGAAGAGCTGGCTTAATCTTCAAATGGAAACCTTTCCATCGATTGACGGGATCTTTTTACTGGATGATATAATCGGGTTTATGGGTGAAGAGGAATTCTGCACTTTCGGACTTCCGTGTTTTAAAGAGCTGTTTGACGCAAATGTTTCAGTAAAATTTTTGCATAACGATGCTCCCTGCAGAGTATCCGCACCCTTCCTGCCTGAAATAGGCGTTAACCTGTTTAATATGGGCTTTGATATTACGCTTAATGAATTAAAATTGTTGACGGAAAATAAAGTTACCCTGCTCGGAAACATTCCGCCGCGCGATGTTCTGGCTAACGGCAGCCCGGAAGAAGTATCAGCCGCAGCAGTACAATTATTGAGTTCATTAAAAGATAAATCAAAGATTATTTTATCATGCGGCGGGGGAATGCCCCCGAATGTAAAAACTGAAAATATTCAGGCCTTCTTAGATGCAATTAAAAATTATAAGAATTAAAAATATAATTTTTATATCCGGGTAAGTTTATTAGCAGTTTGAAATTTCCCTGGAAATAAATGTTAAAGTACTGATAATTTTATGTATTTTTAGAATAGTGTAAAAAATACACTTAATATGCCCGGCAGATCGGTTAGATTAAGAGTGTATTTATTTGTGATTGTAAGGCGAGTAAATGTTTCGCTAATTTGATGAATAGTAATAATCAGGGTAATAACGCGATCCGGTCAATCGCATTATATCAACTGGATGAGTTACACAAATGATATTTAAAGTATCCCCGGCATTTAGAACCTGTGTAAAAATTCAGAATGATTTTATATACATTCAAATTTTTGTATTAATATTTAATTTTTTAAAGTTGGGTAAACCGTTCCGCCAGAGGCGGAGGAGCCTTCGGCTCAAGCCAAAAGGACATTAAATTTGAGGTCTGAACCATAGAGTCAACGGCCTCCGGCGGAAAAGCCGGTAATATTCCGGTTCTCACTTTTTCCCGGGTTTCACATAGTGATGGCTGTGCCAAAACCAGGGGCTGTTTAATGATTTTTTTTATAACTGAATAGCTTCGCTTATATGTTAACTTTAAACATTAATTAAGGGATAATAGTGAAATGAAAAATAAGTCTACAAATATTTTTTATATAATTCTAATAACCATTCTTTATTGTTCAGTCGTTCACGGGCAAACCGGCAAAGATTGGGTAAACGGAAATTTAGTTCAGTTCAATGATAACGGCGGCTGGTGCTGGTTCCAGGATGAACGTGCTATTGCAGATACAAACACCGGCAGGCTTATTATTGGTTCGGTAGCCGACCAGTTCGGCCAGGGCCCGTCAAGAGATGGGGATATTAATTCCGTCTTCTATAATTTGCAATCCGGTTCATTACAGAGATTCGTCCTGGCAAAAGGCAACAGCAATTTTTACGGCAGTGATGACCACAATGCGCCTGCATTTTTATTGCTGCCGAACGGTAATTATCTTACTTTTTATGCGGGGCATAATAATAATGATTTTTCGTATTATCACATATACAGCAGCGGAGTTTGGGGATCTCAATCTGGTTTTGACTGGAGTAAGAATATACCCGGAGGAGTTAATTTTGCTTCAACTTATTCAAATTTATTTTATCTCTCGTCCGAAGGCCGCACATATAATTTTTCGCGCGGCAATAATAAAAGCCCCAATTTTATGTATTCCGATGATCTGGGAGATACATGGAAATACGGCGGGCAGTTAACTATGAATGATAATACAGGTTATGTAAACGGGTACCTAAAATATTGGAGCAACGGCGTAGACCGCATAGATTTTGTATGCACCGAACTGCACCCGCGCGATTCTTCTACAAGCGTTTATCACGGTTATATTAAAAACGGGCAATCGTTTAAATCAGACGGCACACTTGTGGATAGTACGATATACCAAAATACAAATGTCCCTTTATCGCAGACTTTTACCAAAGTCTTTGCCAACGGTACAATTTATAACGGCGATACTCTTGAACGCTGCTGGATTGTGGACCTTGCAGGTTATGCAGACGGTTCAATAGCCACAATTGTTTCCTGCAGGGCAAATAATAATGAGGCATCTACCGCTACATATTATCCAAATCCTGATCACCGGTTTGTTTACTGCCGCTATGACGGGACAAAATGGACTTATACTTATTTAGGCAAAGCCGGCCTGAAATTATATCCAAGTGAAGAAGATTATACGGGACTGGGAGCGCTATGCCCCGATGATCCTAATACACTTTACATCTCAACCACTATTGATCCCAGGAACAATGCACAACTGGCAGTGCATGAAATTTTTAAAGGAGTTACAACAGATACCGGCGCAGCCTGGACCTGGTCGCCTGTAACTTGGAATTCAACGCGCGATAACCTGCGCCCGATTGTTCCTGCATGGAAGAAAAATAATACTGCATTACTCTGGTGGCGTGGAACTTATACGAGCGCTCAATTGTATGACGGAGCTATTGTAGGACTTATCGACAGCACATCTGAAGTATCAAATTCAATGAGTTATGTTGACGCCGATACTTCTAACACATTTATGGCTGATGGTTCGCATCTTATATACACCGGACCTGATCCTGATGCAGGCCCGTCAAAAGATAATATATGGCATATAAGAACGGGTTATGGAAATAACGGCACCATTTTTACTTCTTCCGAAACTTCCGGCGAGAACGTACCTGTAATAAAAACGCAGGTTAACATAAATAAAACGGGTACGTATGACGTCTGGATAAATTTCTGGGGCAGCCCCGGCGCCGATTGGAGGATAAAGGGTGGTTTATCAATTAATAGTATGCAATTGTTCAGATCAATGGCATGTAAAGTTGTTGACAGCAGCAGCTATAATACCAGTCTTACTCTTACAGGCAGCACAAACAATGAGAGCGTTTACCTTTACCAGGCTTATCTCGGCAGGGTTCAGGTTGATTCCAACAATACATTTAATGTGTTTGTAGATGATTCAGCCGTTCAGGTTGCAACCCAAAATACATTAGCAGGTAATAACAACAGGACCTGGTATGACGGTATTAGTTATGCTTTTGTTAATGGAACAGGTATTGTTACCAAAGTAGAAAAACCCGGTAATAATATACCCGGTAATTTCGCGCTTTCACAAAACTATCCGAATCCGTTTAATCCGTCAACAATTATAAATTACTCTCTTCCTAAGACGGGTTTTGTAACTTTAAAAGTATATGATGTTTTGGGTAAAGAAATTGCAACTTTAGTTAATAGTGAAAAATCTGCCGGAAATTATTCTGTGGAATTTTCTCCGGGCGGCAGATACTCATCGGGTGTATATTTTTACAGGATGCAATCCGGTAGTTTTGTACAAACAAAAAAGTTGATGCTTCTGAAGTAGTGACATGTTCCCATAGGGATAAACGCACTTAACCCTGCGGGGACCTGTCATTGCCATCCCCGGATTTTCAGGATAAATCGCAAATTGTCTGAACCAGGATTCTCAGGATTTCAGCCAAAGGCTGATGAGCCTCTGGCTCAATAGGATTCTCAGCATGGACTTACAGTTTAATAAAATAGCTTGATAAACTGCATATTGGCAGGCGGGTTTAGTATTAAAATCCTGATAATCCTAAAATCTGATTTGAGCCATAGGTGCAGTCTTTGGCCGAAATCCTGGTTCAGATATTTATTGTTACACTGCTTTTGGTATCGTGAATGAAATATCCGTCCCTTTACCCGCTTCACTTTTAACAGAGATTGTTCCGCCGTTTTTTTCTACCATTTCTTTGCAGATCATAAGCCCTAAGCCGGTTCCTTTTTCATTGTTTGTTCCCCTTGTAGATGTTACACTCAATTTAAATAAATTTTTTATCTGTTTATCATCCATTCCGACTCCGTTATCGGATACCGTTACTTTAATAAAACCATTGTTAATTTCTTCCGCGAATACTCTTAAAGAACCGCCGTTATATGTAAATTTAATTGAATTGCCTATTAAGTTTTGCATTACTGAGTTCAGCATTGTCGGGTCGGCTGTAACAAAAATATCTTTGCACGTTTCATTAAATACGGATATGTCTTTTGATTTGGAAATCTCCGAAAGAAGATTTATTACGTTCTCTGTTTTCTCATATATGTTTATTTTTTCCGGATTAAATTGCATCTGCCCGGTTTCTATCCTTGACCAGCTTAGTAAATTTTCAAGCAGCGTATATATATTTTTCAGCGAATTGAATATTTCCTTGCTGTAATACTTCAGTTCCTTTTTTGATAAACTTTTAAAGTCATTTGCCATAATTTCGGAAATGCCCAGAAGTGGATTGAAGGGCCCCCTTAAATCATGCGCAATTATAGAAAACATTTTGTCCTTGCCGGCATTCAGCTTTATCAATTCCTCCGAATATTTTTTTAATTTCTCTTCAACAAGCTTCCTTTTTGTAATATCATGAATTATTGAATGCAGGTATTCTTTTCCGCCAATATCAAGAGTGCTGCTGAAAACTTCAACATCCCTTATAGAACCATTTTTATTGCGGTGGACGAATTCAAAGTGGGTTTTTTTGTGTTCACTTACCTGATCCATTTGCATTTTTATTTTCTCAGGTGATGATATATTTATTTCATTTATATTCATCTGCAAAAGTTCTTCTTTTGTCCATCCGTAATATTCTGCTGCAGCTTTGTTGGCCTCAACTATTTCCCCTGTTTTAGGGTCTATTAATAGTTTTACAGCGGAATGCTCTTCAAAAATTTTTCTAAAACGTTCTTCGCTTTCTTTAATTGCAAGTGTGGCCTTTTGTAACTCTGAAATGTTATGTAATACTGCAACTACAAACTTTTTATTGTTTATCAGGATTAATCTTCCTGATATTAAACAGTCAATAATTGACCCGTTTTTGGCTTTTAATTTAATTTCCAGGTTATTGTAAAAGCCTTTAGTTCGTATAGCATCTTCCAGCGCCTCCCGCTCATCTTCATTTACCCATGTTCCGAGATCAAAAGTATTCTTTCCGAGAATCTCGCTTCTGTTGTAACCTAATAACTTTTCACAGGCGTCATTTACTTCAACAAACGTGCCTGTCTCAATCTCCGAAATTGAAATAGCTGAAGGAGAAGTATTATATACAGCCCTGAACTTTTCCTCACTCTCAGCAAGTGCCTGCTGTGCATGTTTATGTAAAGTAATATCCGTAAATATGGTTGCAAATCCGGTATTAAGCCACGGTACTACCGAAATGATAAAGTGTTTATTCATGGATTCAAAATATGTTTCAAAAGTATGAGACTGCCCCGTACGAACAACATTACTGTAAATTTCCAGGTAAGGGGCTTCATTTACTTTGTAAGCTTCTGTTGCAAGTTTCCCGGCTACATCAGTACGGTTTATTCCCAGTATTTTTTCAAACTGGGGGTTAACGTCTATTATCCTGTAATTATTACTATCATCTACTAATTCATGCAGGGCAACACCTTCGTTCATATTTCTGAATAAAGAAAGAAAACGCAGCCTGCTTTCTTCAATTGTTTTTTGGGCATTTCTTTCATCCGATTGATCCCTGAAAACCAGCACAACACCTAAAACTTCATCATGTTCGCTTTTTATCGGAGCGCCGCTGTCTGCTATTGGAATTTCCCGGCCGTCTTTAGACAAAAGCAGTGTATGATTTGCCAAACCGACTATTTTGCCCTCATTTAATACTATATTAAACGGGTTTTTAACTATACTGCGGGTTTCTTCATTAATTATTTTAAATACATCCTCAAGCGGTTTGCCTTTTGCTTCTGCCTCATTCCAGCCGGTTAATTCTTCGGCAGTACGGTTCATATTTTTAATTTTGCCGTTTGTGCCGATTGTAATAATAGCGTCTCCCACGCTGTAAAGGATTGTTTTAAATTCTTCATGATATACACGAAGTTCTTTTTCCCTGGTAAATAGTTCTCTGTAAATATTCCTTTGGCGGTAATGGTAAAACCCCCAAAGCCCTCCCAAAAAAACAAGGATCAGAATTATTGTAAATGTTATAATTACAACTTCCTTAAAATAAAGTTCGGCATAAATCTCACGTGTATCTTCCATAGCAATCATAATCCAGGGTGTACCGCTTACAGGGCTTATATATGATAATACATTTGCTCCGCGGTAGTTCACACCTTCAAATATCCCTTTATACCCGAGAACGGCTTGTACTGCCGGTACTTCTTTTCTTGCTAACGGTATCCTTAATTTTAATGCTGCGCCGCTTTGATGATTTAATTCGTTCAGAAAAAGAGCGTTTCCGTTATCCCTTCTTACAATTAAAGTTTCTGAGCTATTGCTTTGAACAGGCCATTCTTTTATTAGGGGGTATAGATAGGT
>Ga0181529_10001878_pt1 | contig 26257 bp, 15 predicted proteins | sample PEATcosm2014_Bin_36_FD_119763 | JGI IMG/M metagenome (GOLD analysis project Ga0181529, IMG submission 119763) | Peatland microbial communities from MTU Mesocosm Facility, Houghton, MI, USA - PEATcosm2014_Bin10_30_metaG | ecosystem: Environmental > Terrestrial > Soil > Wetlands > Peat | place... | reverse complement strand
TCGCGTTCCGGCTCCGCCGGATTCCTCGCGGATGCGGTTATAGAGTTTTTCGAAGACGAGGGCTTCTTTAGCCAGATCGGCGGACTTTGCGGCCGCGGAAGGTGGCGCGTAGGCGGGCGTTGACTGCGCTTGAGAAGGGATGCAGAGACAGGCGGCGAACACTGCACCAGCCGCTTTTCGGCATGAAAAAAGGGCGGAACAGGAGCGTATGGGTCGAGCTATCGCACTGTGCATGAAGGAAATTGTCCGGCGCAGAAACAATAGCATAGTCTCAGCCACAGCAATGCAAAACTTTATAGCTCCGTGGACTGGCTGGCAACTAATGTTTTGGCTTTGGCGATGAAGTCGGCGAGTGGGATGGAGCCCTGGTCGCCTTTTCCGCGGGTGCGGACGCTGACTGAGTTTGCGGCTTCTTCCTTGTCGCCGAAGACCAGAATGTAAGGCGTTTTCTGGTTGGCGAAGTCGCGGATTTTGCCGTTCATCTTCTCGTTGCGGGCATCGACCTCTACACGCAGGCTGGCGGCTTTGAGTTCGGCTTCGACTTTTTGAGCATAGGCGTGGTGGCGCTCGCTGATGGGGACGAGACCGACCTGCATGGGGGCCAGCCAGAGCGGGAATGCGCCGGCGTAGTGCTCGATGAGGACGCCGAAGAAACGCTCGACGGAGCCGAAGAGCGCGCGGTGAACCATGACGGGCTGATGGCGCTCGCCGTCTTCGCCTACGTATTCGAGCTCGAAGCGGGCGGGGAGATTGAAATCGAATTGTACTGTGGAAAGCTGCCAGGGACGACCCAATACGTCGATTAGCTTGACGTCGATCTTGGGGCCGTAGAAGGCGGCTTCGCCGGGAAAGGTGTTGAACGTGAGGCCGCGATCGGTGAGCACCTTTTTAAGTGCTCCTTCGGCATGCGCCCAGTCCTCGGCAGTGCCAAAGAAATCGCCGCCCTTTTGCGGGTCGCGCGTGGAGAGCTCGACACGATATTCCTTGAAGCCGAAGGTCTTGAGGACCGCTTCGGCAAAGTCGAGGCACGCGATGACTTCGCCTTCAATCTGCTCTGGCGTACAGAAGATGTGCGCATCGTCCTGCGTGAAGCCGCGCACGCGCAATAGGCCGTGCATGGTGCCGGAGCGCTCGTAACGGTAGACGTTGCCGAATTCGGCGTAGCGCTGTGGGAGATCGCGATAACTCTTGGGTGAGTTTTTGTAGATGAGAATGTGGCCGGGACAGTTCATCGGCTTGAGACGGTACTCGGCGTCGTCCAATTTCATGGGCGGAAACATGTCCTTGGAGTAAACGCCGTCGTGGCCTGAGACTTTCCAAAGATCACGGCGCATCACGTGCGGCGTGTAGACCAGCAGATAGCCGCGGCGCACGCACTCCTCGCGCATCCAGTCTTCCATCAATCTGCGGATCATGGCGCCCTTGGGATGCCAGAAGATGAGACCGGCGCCTGCAAGCTCCTGAACGCTGAAGAGGTCGAGCTGCTTGCCGAGGAGGCGATGGTCGCGCTTGGCGGCCTCTTCAAGGCGGGCGAAGTGGGCGTCGAGGTCTTTCTGCGAGAAGAAGGCGGTGCCGTAAATGCGCTGAAGCTGGGGGTTCTTCTCGTCGCCTAGCCAGTACGCGCCGGCGAGCGAGAGAACTTTGAAGGCTTTGACGCGGCCGGTGGAGGGGACGTGAGGGCCGCGACAGAAGTCCACGAAGCGTCCATTGCGATAAAAGCTAACCTGGGAGCCGGGCTCAGTGAACTTGGAGACGAAGTGGGTCTTCATGAAATCGCCTTCCTGCTCAAACTCCGTTAGGGCCTTTTCGCGGGGCTCATAGACATGCAGGAATTTTTCGTCGCGGGCGACGACTTCCTTCATTCTTGCCTCGATGGCTACGAGGTCCTCAGGAGTAAAGGGGATGGGGCGGTAGAAATCGTAGAAAAAGCCGGCGTCGGTGGCGGGGCCGTGACCCAGCTTGGTCTCAGGGAACAGCTCCAGGACTGCGGTTGCGAGGACATGGGCGGCGGAGTGGCGAACGACCTTGAGGGCTTCGGGGTCAGTCTCCTTGATCAGTTCGAGGCGGGTATCGGCGGTGAGGGGGGTCGCGAGGTCGACCAAGCGCGGTGCGGCGGCGTCTTCAGCGGCGTACATTGCGGCTTCAGCCGACTCGCCGTCGGAGGTGGAGCTTTGCATCAGGTTGCCGTTGATGGGGGTGAGGCGGGCGACGACGACGGCGGCGGCGAGGCGCGGGGAGATTGAGTTAGCAATCTCAAAGGGCGTTGTGCCGGAGGGGACTTCACGGACGGCCCCGTCAGGCAGGTGTACGGCAATGTTCTTGGCGTTCATGGCAGGCAGGATTCCAATGGGGCCGCGGCTCTAATTTAACGCGGCCAACATATTGAGGATAGAAGGACGATGGGGTCCGCGTCGAGCGGCGGGTGGTGTTGGCGGCGTAATGTGGGCCATTCTGCGCTGCTGTTTCTCAATTTGGTGCTACCGACCCACGACGAGGACGGTGAAGCTGCCGGGAACGATGGATGGCCGTGGGTGAGGATTGTCAGAAGTTGGGTCGGGTCGGGGGCCGAACTCGGCGGCCACCAGATAAATGCGATCGGCGGCGGAGTCATAGGCCATGGTGCGGGCGCTGCGTTGGGTGGACAGGTTCTCAATGGTGGGATAGTTGGGCGCCGCGGCATCGATTACGGAAAGAATTCCCTCGTTGCAGGAGGCGAAGGCTAATTTGTGGGTTGCGTCCCAACCGGCGGCGTCGGGACCGTCGCAGATTGCGGGAGTGGCCAGGACTTTGCCGGTTTTGGAGTCAATTACGCCCATCTTTTTGCCATCGCAGACTGGAAAGAGTCGGTGGCCGCGTGTGTCGAAGGCCAGGCCGCTGGGGCCGTCGCAGCCGGTGAGTGGCCACTCGGCGGTGAGCTTGTTGGTGTGGGCGTCTAAGCGGACGATTTCGCTTTTGTCTTCTATGTTGTCGAAGACCGTTCCCTTGCCGTCGACTGCGGGGAATTCCGGCTTGCCGGGGAGGGGGATGGTGGCGACAACCTTCTGCGTGGCGGCGCTGATGACGGAGACGTCTTTGCTGCGGCCGTTGAAGGCCCAGACGGTTTGGGTAGCGGGTTCGAAGACGATGCCGTCAGGGTTTTGGCCGGCGGGAATGGTAGCGACGGTGGCCAAGGTGGCGCGGTCGAAGACGACTACGGCGTTGCCGCCGCCGTCGGAGATGTAGCCGAATTTGCCGGCGGTGTCGAGGGCGATGCCATGGGTGCCGTGGAGGTTGGCGATTGTGCCCACCGATTTGCCGGTTTGAGTGTCGAGGACTTCAACGCGGGCGCCGTGGGTGAGGTAGAGGCGATGGGCCGGCGGGTCGGCGAGCAGATAATCCCAGCCGCCGTCACCACCGATCTTCCAGCGGTCGATGATTTTGTAGGGCTGCTGCAACCCGACGGACGAAGACCTGTCAGCCTGGGCGGTGAGCTGGGTTGAGGCTGTTAGAAGGCCACAGAGCAGGATTGCGGTTGCGATGGTGGGGATGAGAAGTAGGCGAGTGCGCTGGAAGGACATAGGGGCTCCGTTTGAATTTGACCTAACGGCAAGAATAGCATTTATCACCGGCTTGGAAATCAATTGGTTAAGCTCAGATCGGGCCAGATGCATTACTCTCTAAATTGGTTTGAGATAGTTGAAGAGAGCGCTGGTTTGGGTTCGAGGTATCCCAGGTCCCAGAAGTGAGACCTGGGGCACCCAGACTTTAACGAGACGTGGATTTAAAAAACGCGACGGGGATCTGACTTTGCGAATCGTTCTTTCAAATATCGGGACGTTTGGGGATATTAATCCGCTGATTGCGATTGCGCTGGAGTTGAAACGGCGCGGGCATGTGCCGGTGATGGCGGTGCCGGCGGTGTTTGAACCGAAGATTGTGCCTTTGGGCCTCGAGTTTCACGCCGTGCGGCCGGATATTGACCCAGGGAACAAGCTGCTGGTGGAGATGGTCTACGACGTGAAGAAAGGCACGGAGACGGGGCTGAGGGAGTTTCTGTTTCCCGTGCTGCGGCAGACCTATGACGATCTGACGGACGCGGCGACGAAGCCGGAGCGGGCCGACCTGCTGCTGCTGGGCGAGCTGAATTATGCGGGACCGCTGGTGGCGGAGGTCACGGGGATTCCATGGGCGAGTTACGTGCTGGCGCCACTTTCGTTTTTCTCGGCGTTTGATCCGCCGGTGCTGCCGCCTTATCCACGGGTGGCGAGGGCAGACAAGGTTGTGCCTGGATTTGGCCGGGTGGTGAAACGGTTGGCGAGGTTTGTTAGCCGGAAGTGGCCGCAGCCGATCTACGACCTGCGCAAGGAACTGGGACTCGAGAAGGGAAAGAATCCGCTGTTTGACGCCAAGCACTCACCTTACCTGGTGCTGGCGTTGTTTTCTCGGGTGCTGGGCACGGAGCAGAAGGATTGGCCGGAGCATGCGTTGATTACAGGTTTCTGTTATTACGACTCTGACGCGGGGAACGCGGCGCTGCCGTCGGAGCTGGAGAAGTTTCTGGACGCGGGGCCTGCGCCGGTGGTGTTTACGCTGGGATCTGCGGCGGTGCTGGCGGCGGGACGGTTCTATGAGTTCTCAGCGAAGGCGGCTATCATGCTGGGGATTCGTGCGGTGTTGCTGATTGGATCTGACCCGCGCAATCGGCCGCGGCAAGAGTTGCCGGAGACGATTTGTGTGGCCGAGTATGCGCCTTACTCGGGGCTGTTTTCGCGGGCTGCGATGGTGGTGCACCAGGGTGGAGTGGGAACCACGGCGCAATGCCTGCGAGCGGGCAAGCCGATGATGATTATGCCCTACTCGCACGACCAGCCGGATAATGCGAGGCGCATGCGGCGGCTGAAGGTGGCAACGGTGATTCAGCGCGGGAATTACACACCGGGGAGAGTGGCGCGGAAGCTGAAGGCGATGCTGGCCGAGCCTTTGTATGCGCTGCGGGCGACGCTGGTGGCGCGACGGCTGGAGCATGAGGATGGGGTGCGGACGGCTTGCGATGCGCTCGAAGAGCTTTATCGGAGTACGCGCAAGGCGTGAAGGAGTTCATTGTTGGTGGAGTGAGCCGGCACGCAGCGGCGATGCTGGTGTAAACTTATTTGGACCCCCATAGTCGGTCCGCCGCGGCGGACCGGCTTGATCGTGTCGGGACGTGGCTCAGCCTGGTAGAGCACTCGCTTGGGGTGCGAGGGGTCGGCAGTTCAAATCTGCCCGTCCCGACCATTAGACTCCATTTTTTGTGGTTTCAAGCCTCCGTCGCTCATCTGCGGAGGCTTTTTATTTGGGCAATTGTGCTGTAATTGTGACACTCTCCAACTCCACCGGCAGTCGTATTCGCATGATGGGCCCTGGTTTTGCCGGTCGCGTTGCAAACCTTCGAGCATGTTTACCGGTCACGCGGCGATTCAGTTGGCGGAGTGTTCCTGCCTCGACTGGGCCAACGATTCTTCGACTGCCTTTTCAAAGATGTCCGCGGGCTGAGCGCCGCTGATGAAAGTGCCGTTGACGAAAAAGGCGGGGGTGGAAATCACACCGGCGCGAGTTCCAAGCAATATGTCCTGATCGACTTGAGGCTTGAAGCGGGCGCTGCTCAGGCAGGCATCGAACTGCTTATCGTCCAATTTGAGCGTGCGTGCGTCCGCAAGCAGGGCTTCCTGAGTCTGCTTTTCGGGACTCGCAAACAGCAAATCATGGTACTCCCAGTATTTACCCTGCTCCGCGGCGCAACGGGAGGCTTCGGCCGCCAGGTGCGCCTGGGGATGCAATTCAATGAGTGGAAAATCCCGATATTCCAGCTTTACTTTTCCCGGATACTTTGCAAGCAGCCCTTCGACCGTGGCCTCAGCCTTGCGGCAGTAGGGACAACTGAAATCAGAGAACTCGACGACGGTAACTGGCGCTTTCGCGTCCCCGCGGAGCCGTACCGGATCGATGGGGAATTCGACTCTGGGCATGGTCATCAAGAGGACAAGTTCTCCATTGTTGATGGCCTGTTGCCAGAGGGAATGGATAAAAATCGACCGTAACCTTTGGACTTCAAGGGTCTTCATTTCCTGCCGGACCTTTACCGGGTCAAACGGCTGATTTGCCTGGCCTGGATGGGCCTGATGGTAGGCGTTCACTTGATCCTCGGTAGGATCTGTGGCTTTCGCGAGCACTTCCGACTTGAAGAGGTCGTCCACGCTGACACCTTGTCTCTTTGCCTCCGCCTCAACCAATTTTTGATCCAGGACTTCATGCAGCGCCCGGAGTTTGACTCCATACACCTGCTGCATCATTCTCTGCAGTTGGGACTGCTCGCCGGGCGGCAGCTGGCTCTCATCAATTGGTTGCCCGCCAAACGCCGCCAACGGCTCCGGTGTCTTCGATGGATTCTTATTTTGTGCAGCGACGAAAGGAGTGAGAAGAACGCAGGCAAGCGCCACCAGTAGTACACGGTGAAAATAGGCAGAGCACGAGCGGGGGCGGAAGGGTTGTTTCGCGCAGCCGACAAGCAGCGATTTTTCAAGGTCTAACAGGTGCATCTTCAGGGCACTCCAATGCAACCAGATCATACATCAGTGATTTGCTTTAAACGGGGTACAGGTCCCCCGACAGAAGGGAGGAGAGCTGTCCCAGGTCGCCAAGAGATTTGGGTCAACCGGCACAAGGCTTCGCGCTGGTGCACACAGCACACGCGCGAATGGAGGGGCACCCGCATTTATGAATTCGGGAAGAGCTGGGTCGCGATTTTCCGGCATAGATGGAAATTTGGAACCGATGCCGCAGACTCAATGAATGCAAATGCCCGAAGGCCTTTTGGGCTCTCAGGCATTTACGTTTGGGGGAAGGTGCGGAGGGTTATCCGCAAGGGCGTATGGCCCAAAGTCTTCCCTCGGAGTTGTCAAGCGCTTAAGGAATGGCTATGTAAGTCACAATGCCACTCGTCAGCAGATTGACGCTGGAATCGACGAGGTGCGGGTCGGTAGTCGAACGCGGGGCACTCATGAGGGCCTGCAGATCGATGACGCCGACGTAGGTTGGGACACCTGTGCCCCAATCGGCAACCACACCATAAGCCTTACCGTTGTTCGGGCTGGTGTAGGCGGTAATGGTGTGAGGATCGTACCCGGCAGAAAAGGCGTTGCCGTCAGGCGTGTTGGGCATGATAGCGCCTGCCCAATCGACGAAGTTGGGCGTTCCAGTGCCGGACGTCGCCGGCAGTTGGAAGGCGGCGAAAGAACTCCCGCCGAACTCACCCTCGGTGATGCCCAAGTGGGTAGTTCCGGCGGCAACCGAGATTCCGCATGTGCCGGCGGAGAACTCCAGGTCATAGGAGGGGAACAGGTTAACCGACTGCCCCGGAGCGGTCCAGGTTCCCGGGCTTCCTGCGGTGAACGTTGCCTGGGTGAGATCGGTGATGTAGAGGCCGTCCTGGTAATTGAATTCCTCGGTTGCCAGAGCGATTCCGGTGGTGCAATCTTCTGCCGCCGAATCGAATTCTCCGTACACCGCACTTGACAGGTTGTTTCCAAACTCAGAAAGGCTTCCGTCGGAGTTGATCTTGAAGAGGTCGTAGACGTCATCCTCGTCGGGCGACAGGATGAGGTTGCGGTTGGGATCGACCGAGATGTTTTCTGAAACTGTGTACGCGGACGGGTAGGGTGTGGCGAAGGTGTTGGTGGCGAGGTTCAGAAGCTGAAGCCCGTCGCCAGACGTACCGCCGGAGAAACCACCGGAGATGACCGCCGTGTTGGTCAGTGCGTCAATAGCGACGCCGCAGTTATAGCAGTAGCCACCGGAGAACGCCGCCTCCTGATTTGAACTGCTGGTCAGCGTTTTTGTTATAGATGAGCCGCTGAGTTCAAATACGTTTGTGGTGTTATCCACACAGACGGTCTCTCCGGTAGACGCGTTCGACGAGCAGGAGTTAACGCGGTTGGCCGTAGAGATTGACGTGGCTGAGCCACCACCTTCGATGGGGACAACAGAAATGCCGCTAGTGCCATAATCCCACGCACCGTTCGGCACATAGGCGGTTACCTGTTTTCCGGTCAACACAGCGAGCGAGCTAGAGGGCAGGCAGGCTGCCAACGTGCTGGAGGTATGCGTGACCGTGATCTCCGAACAGTTTGAGCTCGCATAGGTTCCCGTGATCCAGATGTAATAGGTACCGGTGGCCAGGGCGGCGGGCACCAGGAATGTGACCCTGTCGCTGGAGCCAATGACTGTAACGACAGTATTCGCCGTCGTGGTTGCGGCTACCGAGCCATCGCAGGTCGCGCTGAAGGAGAGATTCACGTTAGAGGGAGTGATTTTTCCAGCGGGAAAACCGCTCCCTGTGAGCGTAACAATGGTGCTTCCGGAAGCACCGGAGTCCGGGTTGGTCCAGGTGTTGAGCTTTACCGATGCATTGGCAGAAACCGGGGCTGAAGCGATAAGGGCAATGAGCCCCAAAATCGAACCCATCCCAAACAGCTTGGAAGAAAGCACGCTGCGCACAACGGCAATAGACCGCCGACGCAGGCCGGCAAGCGCAAGCATCCCTGTGCCGAGCAGGTAAAGCGACTCAGGTTCCGGCGTCGCCCCGACTGTGCCAGTGGTGGCATAGATTACGGCCAAGTCGCCATCGGAGAGGCCGGCAGGGTCAGTGATCGTTGCTGAAAAGGTTGAGTTCACCGTGTCCGTACTCGAATCGAACAAAGTGAAGCTGGTAGTGCTGAAGTCACCGGTAAGTGTCGCAGAGATGGCTCCGGCTAGGCCGCTGGGCTGTCCAATTCCGGTCGACAAAGGGGCACCGGTCCAGGAGATTCCGTCGGCTGAGAGGGTGAAGTAAGAGGACCCGAAAATTTCATCGGGGCCGCTGGCAAATTTGACATCGAGGCTCAGATCGGAAAGAGAAACCGATGTCGTTACGGGGAAGGTTGAGTCGCCGGAGGAGTTCACTCCGGTTTCGTTGTTGATGTCAAACTGAGCGACGCCAGTACCTGTGACGTCGTAGCTGATATAGCCGACTGGAATCGCACTCGCAAAGGCTGCGGGGCCGACCAGAGCTGCTGCAAGACCTAGGGCTAGGGCGCTAAGCACCTTACCACGCATGGGGTACCTCCAGATAGGTGGATAGTTGGAAATTAGTTGCCGCGGTAGGAAGACTCACGGGGACCCACCGCTTGACTAAAGGGCAACTTCCCAGAGAAAGCTGCGGTAACAACTTAGCAATTCCATCTCCAATCCAAAGTGAACTAAATCACTAACTTTGGAGACTCGAAAGGAGAATTTCTGCAAGTTTTTGCGCAGCAAAAAGGGAATAGATTTACCTAGGCGGTCCCATTGTTGCCTGCCCTCCCTGGCGATTCCGAGGGATGACGGCGTTCTTGTGAGGTTTTTCGCAATTCGGTCTAGGACGGGAAGAGGGTGCCGGAAAATTCTGGGGGTGGGGCGAAGCGGGGACGGCGGCGCGGGGGGATGGGGACTGGCGAGGAGAGCAGGCCGGCGATTTCTCTTAGCTCAGTGCGGGCATTGCCGATGGTAGCGGCTGCGGCATTGAGGCGCTGGGCGGGGTCACTGCCGGGTAGCGGCAGGCGGGATTGGGAATCGTGAACGGGGGCGCGGTGCGGGGTTAGCTGCGGGGCCGGCTGCGGGCCGGGGCGGCGGTGGACTTGCTCAAGAACCTGACGGGCGCCGGAGATGGTGTATCCCTCAGCGTGGACCAGGCGCTTGATGGCAAGAACCAACTCTACGTCGCGGCGGCGATAAAGGCGCTGGCCGGTTCCGCTCTTGTTGGGTTTTAGCTGGGGAAATTGCGACTCCCAAAAGCGCAGGACGTAGGTCTCTAGCTCGCAGATGCGGGCGACATCTCCAATTTTGAAGTAAAGACGGTCGGGGATTGTCGGCGAGTCGAAGGCGCGTTTTTGGGCGAGTTGCGTGGGCATGGAGCCTTGTGAGGAGAGGGTTGCGAAAAGGGCATACACCCTCGCTCTAAGCGCAGTATAGGGCACATTTTGCATCAATGGTGAAGCAATTTAGGCGAAATGGGTTAGTGGTACCTGGTTAGGCAAGGGGTGGGCCGGAGAGGTTCCGGCCCGGGATTGGTTATGCGCTTTCAGGGCGGGTGATGGGGGTGCGAGCGGGCGATTTGGGTGGCGCGGCGCGGAGATATTGGGGCGGCCAACTGGCTGGTTCGCCGAGATCGGCGGCTGCGCGGAGGGGCCAGTAAGGGTGGTTGAGGAACTCGCGGCCGAGGAGGACGAGATCGGCATCGCCTTGCTCGATGATTGCGTTGGCCTGGGCGGAGGCGGTAATGAGGCCTACGGCGGCGGTGGGTATAGGGGCTTCGCGGCGGATTCTGGAGGCAAACTCGACCTGGTAACCGGGGCCGACGGGAACCTTGGCATTGGGGACGAGGCCGCCGGAGGAGACGTCGACCAGATCTACGCCCTGGTCGCGGAGGAGGCGGGCTAGTTGGACGGAGTCGTCGATATTCCAGCCACCTTGCCACCCCGGCGACGAAGACCTGTCGCCGGGGACCCTGGTTTCCACCCAGTCCGTGGCGGAGATGCGGACGAAGATGGGTAGGTGGGCGGGCCATGTGTTGCGGACGGTGCGAGCGACTTCAAGGACGAGGCGGGTGCGGTTTTGAAAGCTGCCGCCGAAGGCATCGGTGCGCTGGTTGGAGAGTGGGGAGAGGAACTGGTGGAGTAGGTAGCCGTGGGCGGCGTGGATCTCAACAAAGTCGAATCCAGCGGTGATGGCGCGGAGGGCTGCCTGACGAAAGGCTTCGACTACGGCGTCGATGCCGGGCTGATCGAGAGATTGAGGGACGGCGTAGGTGGGGGAAAAGGCGAGAGCGCTAGGTGCGACCGGCTGCCAGCCGCCTTCAGCGGGCAGGAAAAGACGGTCACCGATTTGAGGCGGAGCCATGCTCGCCTTTCGGCCGGCGTGGGCGAGTTGAATGCCTGCACGGGCACCTTGGGAGTGGAGAAAGGAGGCGATCCGCGCGAGCGCGGGAATGTGCGCGTCTTTCCAGATGCCTAGGTCGGCTGGAGAGATGCGTCCTTCGGGGACGACGGCGGAGGCTTCAAGGATGACCAGGCCGGCGCCTCCCTGCGCGCGGCTGCCCAGGTGGACCAGATGCCAGTCGGTGGCGAAGCCGTCTTGCGAAGAGTATTGACACATGGGCGAGACGCCGATGCGATTGGGGAAAACGAGAGAGCGCAAGTGAAAGGGAGAAAAAAGAGGGTGGGCCATAAGTGAATGGATGCTGATGAAGGGTCGCAGATGCAAAGCAGATGGATTGAGCAATCTCGCGATAGGGGTTATCGGTCAAGGCCTGGGGAGCAGGATTCGAGCATGGTGGTGACGAGGGCGATGGGAAGGCCTACTACGTTGAAATAATCGCCTTCAATGCGAGGAATCCAGCGGGCGGCGCGACCCTGAATGGCGTAGGCGCCTGCTTTGTCCATGGGCTCGCCGGTGGCGATGTAGGCTGCGATCTCTTGGTCAGAGAGGGTGAGGAATTTTACGGCGGTGGCTTCAGAGGCTACTTGCGTGCGCTCGGCGGTGACCAGGGCTACTCCGGTGATGACGCGATGGGTGCGGCCGGAGAGCAGGCGAAGCATGCGGGCGGCGTCGGCGGGGTTTTCAGGCTTGCCGAGAATTTGATTGTCGAGGGTAACCGTGGTATCTGCGCCAACCACCTGCGGTGGGGCGGGGCCTTTGGATGAGAATTCTGCGAAAACAGATTGGGCCTTTTCGCGAGCCAAACGGATTACGTAAGAGATGGGATCTTCGTTGGGGTGGGGGTCCTCGGGGATGTGGGCGGGATGGACCTCAAAGGTGAAGCCGGCCTGGGCGAGGAGCTCGCGTCGGCGGGGAGATGCGGAGGCCAGGATGAGCATAGATTGATTATGCCGTGGATGGGCGTTGGACGCTCCATCCAGCGAGCGGTTTCAGCCATTTCTGGCATGGTGTCAACTTATGCGAGAAAGCTGGAACCGGTTATGTTATTGAAAATGCGCGAGAAAGGTGGTTCGAGCGAGATTGCATGTAATTTAGGTGGTTTTGGATAAGCTTAGAACATTCAAAGAGAAATGATTCTATTACGGAGAGGGCATAGGGCCTTCCCGATCTTCTTCGGGTCATCACCGCGGGTTCGCGGGCGTAGAGAAGAAGACGAGGCTACAGCATTTTTTAAGAGCGCTAAAGGAGCGATTCCGGAATGGGTTGCTCCTTCTTCCTTTTTACGGACGCGAAACTCCGTGGAATGGTGGGCCGTGAATGGCGGAAAGATGGCTGCAAAGAAGCAGAGTAGGGAGAAGAAGAATGTGGACGAGGATGAGACACGGGAGCAAACGACGGCGGAGAAACACTCGTGTTCCGGATGCGATTTGGACTGTGCGATGTGCGAGGTGGACGGGGCGAAGACTCTGCGCCGGGCGGCGTGCAAGACCTTAAAGCAGCAAAGTGCATTGATTACGAGATCACTGGCGACAAAAGCGAAGAAAGGCGACGCAAATTGCACAAAACTCTTGCTCATGCTGACAGATTCGCAACCGGCGAAAGAAGGCGCCAAGAAGACGAAACATGGTGGGAAAACGGCACAGGCGCTGGCGGAAGAGCCGGAGTGGAGTGAAGAGGAAGTTGAAATGCTTATGAAACCGGGGACCGAGAGCCGGGAACCGGAAGATTGATGGAATTTGGCAAGCATCTTTGTGGGGCATGGCCGCGTCATGAAGAGGCTGGCAGGTAGCCCGGCAGGCAAGTGTCGCTTGCTGGGTGACCGAATTTGCCTTCAGACCGCAGAATGGAATCAAGCCACTCAACGGCGAGTGGCTTTTGCGGAGCAGTGAAATTGGAGAGCCGCAGCGGATTGGCTGGCAGGGCGGTTTGTCAGGAAAACGATTTGGGCAGCAGAGTGGCGGAGAGAGATTAGCTCAACGCACAATCGGACGAAAAGAAGGATGAGACACAGATGAAGCTCACAGGAATCGAATGGACGGGCGCCGGTGGTCGGACGGGACAGAATCTGAAATTGGGACTGGGACTGTGCTTGTGCCTGATTTGGATTGCGTTGGGAGTGGTTGCCAATGCACAGGCGGTGAGCACGACGACGGTTCAGGGAACGGTGTACCTAGCCAATGGGCAACCAGGCTCAGGAACCCTGTTTGTGAGCTGGCCGGCATTTAGTACGGCGAGCGGCCAGGCGGTGGCAGCCGATAGCACAACGGTGACAATCGCCGCAGATGGATTTGTGAGCGTGAATCTGGCGCCGAACCTAGGGGCGACTCCGGCGGGGCTTTTTTACACGGCCGTTTACTACATGAGCGACGGCTCGACAAGCACCGAGTACTGGGTTGTGCCGGCGGCGGCGCAAGCGGCTCTGGCCCAGGTGCAGGCGCAGGTGATGCCGGCGGCACAGGCTGTGCAGGCAGTGAACAAGGCTTATGTAGACCAGTTGATTGCGACGTTGACGGAGACCACGGTGACGGACTCGGGCGGGACGATGACCGGTCCACTTTATTTGAGCGGGGACCCGACACAGCCATTGCAGGCGGCGGACAAACATTACGTTGATGAGAGCTTTGCCCTGGCAGTTCCGCTCGCTGGGGGGAATATGACCGGGCCGCTGACGACGCCGTCGGTGAACGGAGTGCAGTCGCCGCAATCGGTGAGCTCGCAAACGACTCTTCAGGAAGCTGTGAGCGCGGCGGGAACGAATGGAGCGGTCGAGATTCCGCCTACCTATGCGGGGACGGATGATTTTACAAATCCGAATGGGATTTATGTCGCGGATTTGCGGCCGACGGTCGCGCAGCAATATGAGCGCAGTGTAAAGGAATTTGGCGCGGTGTGCGATGGGGCGACGGACGATACCAGTGCGCTGCAGGCGGCGATTAACTATGCCCAGGCGCATGGGGTTTCGTTGACGATTCCGGCGGGGACGTGCAAGACGCATACGCTTAGCTGGCATGGGGAATCGATCGGCGGACTGGGTAAGCAGGTTTCGGGACTGATGGGATTTCCTGGGCAGGATGTGCTGGCTTCGGTAACGGACAGCACAAATCTGTTGAGTTATACGCGCATCCACGATCTGACGATTTATGTGGATCAGAGCGTGGATGCGTCCTGCTCGGCAGCGGAGGGACGCGCGCCGGCGGGAAGCTGCACGCTGAGCAGGCCGATGGAGAACAATTCGATTTTTTCGCCAGGCGGAAGCGGGCTGAGCGGGACGGTGGGAACGGGCGCTGCGTGGTCAGTGGGCAATTGCGCGATAGCGATGCCTGCGGCGACGGGAGAGGGTGGAAACGGGCTGCAAGTCGCGGAGATTGAGAACCTGGAGATTGTTGCGACCGGCGTGGACCCGATGGCGGCGCAATATCCGGGGGCACACTCGACGCATACTTGCGGACTCTACCTAGCGCAGTGGCCGCTGTGGAGCGAGTTCCGGAATATTGATATTCGCGGCCTGAATACGGGCATTGCGATGCCAGCGTTGCCGGTGGCTACGCCGACGGGACTGACGGCGGACTCGAATCGCTGGCAGAACCTTACGATTCAGGCTACGCACGGATTTACTGCTGCGGCGGGATCGAACAACGTGCTGGATAACGTGGTGGAGAAGGCGGGGAATTCCGCGGCGACCGGCGAGCCCCCAACGGGGCTGGTGCTTGACCTGAGTGGAACCGAGCAGGGCTGGACAGTGCGCAATGGGGTGGTGCTGCCGTCGTGGAACGTGGTGCAGCCGGCACTGACGGTGACGGCCGCGGGTGGTGCTGTGACGGCTGTAAGCGTTGGCTCGGAGCACGGATTGGGATTCGATCCGTATGGGACGCAGGTCCCGATTGCGTTCAGCGGGAGCTGCACGGCGACGGCTACAGCGGGCGTAAATGCAAATGGGTCGATTGGGACGGTCAGTGTTACCTCAGGCGGGGTGGGTTGCTCGGGGACGACGACGGCGAGCGTGAACACGGCCGGAAATTGGGATACGGCTGCGGCGGTGAACCTGATCGGCGGACAGAATATGACGTTCTTTGCTGGGGACCTGCTGAAGGGCAACGGTGGTTACACCGTTTGGAATGCGGGAGGGTCACAGAGTTATGGAACGCAGTTAGACGGAGGCGGGGGAACATTGCCTGGCGGCGGGAGTTATGGGGCACTTGTTCTTAATAACAAGCTGGGTAGCGCTTACCAGGTGGATAAGTATCCCGGCGTGGACTTTGGAGCCAAGTTACAAGCTTGCCTGGGGACACTCAGCTCGAGTTATGGTGGAACTTGTGACGCGCGGAACTTTACCGGAACACAGTCGATGGGGTCGAATTTGACGATTTCGACAGCGAATGCGACTGTGCTGCTGCCTTGCGCCACGATTTCGACGGCTAACCAGATTATTGTTACCGCGGGAACGAGGAATGTAACGCTACGCGGCTGCGCACTGCGGGGAGCCAGCACAGCCAGCGGAAGCCAGGGTGGAACGGTCTTTCTGTATTCGGGAACGGCCGCGATGGTGCAGGTAGGCGACCCAACTTATGCCGCGGATACAACCGGATTTCACTTGGACGATGCGGTGATCAATACAACCGCTGCAAGCAGTGCAACCACGCAGGGACTCATTGCTTATCGCACGCAAGAGATGGATATGGAAGGGCTCTATTTCCTGGGTAACTCGAATCAGACGGGCATGACTCTGGACGGGACAGGGAATTATGCGGGTGGAAGTTTCTTTGGCGATCAGTTTGGGGGGTTCCAGACGGCGGTAAATGCGATTGGGCACCAGATTTCTAATTCAGCAACGACGGATTGGATGAATGCGAGCACATTTGTAAGGTTGCACATCGATTGCCCGACCAGCAACGGTAACCCAATCAGCGGCACTTATGGAATCAATCTGCAGCAGGGAGATGGAAATACATTTACCGGCGGCGACGTTGAGAATTGCTCGACGGCTCTGCACCTGGGGGCGAACGCGCAGAACAATACGATTGTTGGGCTGCGGAATGAGAACTCGACTAACCAGGTGGTTGCGGATGCAGGCAGTTCTTACAACGACTGGATGACCGGCGGGACAATGTTCACCGGTCAACTGACGGACAACGGGACGCGGAATAGTTTTCTGGATACCTTTCATCGTAGCTTCAACGGAATGAATGGAGATTGGTACGGAAGCCAGAAAGACGCTACGGTTACCAATCACTTCCGGCTCGGAATTGGCGCGGGGAACGAGCGCGGGATGCTGAACGAGATCCAGACAGATTATGGATATCGTTGGCTGGAGGGGTATTCAGATGCAACGGCTGGCGAGCAGTTTTATCAGATCCAGGATCTATTGAACGATGTGTACCGGCTATCGATCGGGCAGTATAACAACGGGCAGTCGAGTACTAACAACCAGACGGTGATCAATGCGGCCGGAACGGGCGCGGTGGTGCTAAACGGCTCGACTAACTCGGGGACTGGAGGCGTGATTATCGGATCGGGCGGCGCGACGGAGTCCACCGTCGCCACGATCAATAATGCAGGGAACGCGCAGTTCGCCGGGACTCTGCAAGTGGGCGGAACCTCAACGTTTATCAACACGGCGACCGTGAAGAACCAGCTGGATGCGGAGATCGACGACATCCTGTGGGCTGGATTGACGACCAGCCAGAAAGAATCCCTTATTTACAAGGACTGGAACGGCAATAGCCAGTGGTACATGGTGAAGGATCAGTACAATAACTGGGCGCTTAACTCGGCGACGGGCAACTTGGACAGCTTTAAGGCATACCAGAGCACCAACGGCGGTGACACTTACATCGATGCCTTAGACTCTTCGGGAGTGGTGCGCATCAACTATGAAACGGGATCGGGTACGGGTTTTAAAGTTTACGGAGGTAGTAGCAGCTCTTTGTATGCAAGCTTTACGGGAACAACGTCAATTATGTTTCCAGGGCTAGCGGCAAGCAGCGGTCACTACTGTCTGCAAATCGATAACTCGGGGTATGTGACCAATACCGGATCAGCCTGCGAAACAGGATCAGGGTCCGGCGGCAGCGGCACAGTCAACTCAGGAAATGCCGGACAGATCGCGTATTACACTGCCACCGGAACAGCGGTTGGAGGCATGAATGCAGTTCCAGTTACGGCGGGCGGCACAGGGGCTGCAACCGCAGCCGCAGCACTGGCGAATCTGGGTGGCGCGCCTTTGGCGAGTCCGACTTTTACCGGTTCGCCTACTGTTCCCGGGTATCTGACGACATCGAACGCAACCAGTACTTATGCAGGGCTGGCCGGCGCAGCCTTTACAGGCGCAATTTCAGCTCCAACGACCAACGGCCATCAGACTGTGGGGTCAGCTACGGGGACGGATGCGGCTATGATTCAGGCCGCAATCACGGCGGCGGGGCCAAACGGAACAATAGACCTCATGCCGGGACAAATGTACGTGGTCAATACAACGATAATCGACTCCAAAAACTATGTCGTTCTAAACTTCCATGGCGCAGGGATCAAATGCATGACCACTTCAGATTGTATTCAAGTAACTGGAACGGGGGATACAATCAACCAGCCCATACTCATCCCAGGAACAGCAAGTACGGGGTCAGCAATACAAGATGCCGGGTGGGCATTGACCATCAACGGCGGAGGCGTGGTACAACTCGCTGGAAATAGCCCTGGTAACGGTCAGTATTGGTATCACGTTATTCAGGTTGACGGCGATGAAGTCTTTGGCATGAGCAACTGGAATGGGCAAGCTAACGGCGCAGCGTTTGGCGGATCGCAATCTTCAGCCCAAGCAGTCACGCGATGCGACTCCACCTTCTGCGGATCAGCCCTTTATAATCCTCCCAATAATGCGGGTATTGCCACACTCAACAACGTCGCTCTGACAATGGGATGCTCTGGAAACTCTATTGATTGGGAGGGCGGCAACACGCTTTACCTGAACAATGTCACACTCCAAAGCTACAATCAATTTGGTATGTTAGTGCTTCACAATGGGGCTGGGGCAGGTACGGTGGTAGGAAATGGAGTGTACGTATCCCCGACTACATGCACAGGGATTATCGGCACAGTGGGAAATCCCATGCTAAATGGGGCGCAGGGCGGGACTGCAATTGTGGCTGGAGCAGGGGTAAACATAACTCTGAATAACTCTAACGCACCCGGAGCGGGAGGCAACGGCGTAACGGCGGTCACCTGCACCACTTCACCATGCACGGAAAACTTCGGCTACTATGTGGTTATTCACCAAGGAACCTCCTTTACATCTGTAACTAAACCGTTGTTTCTAGGAATAACTGGAGCGGCGGTCAATTCCTCATTTGCCGGAAGCAGCGTGACTGTAGTTGCGCCGACCAGCCCCAACTCAGGGGATACTTGCGATTTCCTGGCAGTCGATCAGACTTCAACTCAATCAGGGCCAATCTTCGGAAGCACGAATACCTACGCAATTACAGGGCAACAAGGTGTGGCTTGCGGCCCTGGCGCGGGGACGTATGTGACTTTCACTGATACGGGGGCGCGTAGTTCTTACGCGTGGCCTGCCGGACCGTCTAACGTGCCCAGCACCTATGGGGTTACGCTTGGGCTAAACGGATGGTTTGCAGTATCTATGATCTTAAATGGGACTAATACCGGCTATTCGACCTATACAGGTCCATGTCCAGTTGCAGGAGGAATCATAGTTCCATCGTACACTAGCTCATTTGGACAGCCTTATGTAACATGCACAAACAGCACACTGGATGGATTCTCTGGAAATAGCTACGGCAATACAGCGGGAGTTATAAACCGGCGTTCTGGGCTAAATGCTCAGACATTCGCGCCTTCCGCCATAATCACGCCGGCGTGGTATAAATACACCGCGCCAGGTCTGAAGGGATTGTACAACTTAGGACCAAACGATAGCGGTTGGGCGTGGCAAGGAGGGCCGACCTGCTTCTTCACATTCATCGACAGCAATCCTTGGAAGACAGAGGCATTGCCGGGAAACAGGCCAACATGGGATGCGGGGGATACTGCGGCATGTGTAGATCAGGCTACTGCTGGATTGGCATTCATGGACTCCACCTCGATCAGCCAATACATCAACCATGTGCCTGACAATGCGAACTACCTTGAGCGCCTGACTTCGACGGCCAAGACCTTTACGGTGCCGGTAGCCGCTCCTGGTTTTACGCTGAACGGGGGGACGGAATGGAGCAGCTCAAGCAGCGCCAATTCGCAGGTGGTGACGTGTCAACCGGGAGGAACCGGCACGCAGGTATGTGATGCATCCGGCGCGTGGATTTCTCCGGGGAGCGGCGGAACGGTGACCAGTATTGCCACAACCGGTCCGGTTACCGGTGGTCCAATCACCGCCATGGGAAGCATTGCCTGCCCGACGTGCCTGGTAGCCGCTGTGAATCCGGCACAGGGTTTGATGAGAGTTGCTGGCGGGACGCAAACGGCAACCGGCGCGGAGCTAAGCGGCGATGCGATCACCAACGGGTCCAACGCAGTCACAGTAAGGGGAATCAACGGGACCGCGCTCTCCGGGCTTGCCACCGGACTGCTTTACAACACAACCTCCACCGGAGTTCCGTCGATTGCAACATCGGCCCAGGTTCAAAGCGCGATTGGCGCCAGTGTTTACGATGCTTTCGGGGCCGCATCCGGTCTCCTGTCGGGAACGGAGACTGTAAGCGGAGCATGGACCTTTAACAATGGAACTTTGAAACTGGCCGGCTCAACGAGTGGAACCACGGTCATTGAAACTGCCGCAACCGGCGGAGGCATCGACGTACTTCCGGCAGCGGTAAATAGTCCGGCCAGAATTCCTCAGGTGATCTTTGCGGGAACCATTGCTCTGGCCACTAACACTATCCCTTCAGGCGCGTGTCAGACGGTAACCGCTGGATCCGTAAACAGCGTGGCGGCAACGAATGTAGCGACCACCGACATTATCGACTGGACGCCACAGGTGAGCTTACAGAGCGTTAGCGGATATCAGGCTTCAATTTCGGGAGGTTTAAGCATCGATACTTATCCGACAGCCAGCTACATCAATGTGAACGTCTGTAACTGGACGGGCGCAACCGTAACTCCCGGCGCTGTGTCGCTGAATGTGAGGGTCATACGATGAAGCAGATCATCACAATTTGCATGTCGTTTTTGGCGTGGGCACTGCCGGTGTATGCGATACCTATGCAGACGTATCCTGCGCCGGGGCCGGGCCGGAACGCTAACACGCCGAGAATCAGGAATAGCAATCTTACCACCGGCACCACTACACCGTTGGCTGTAAGCATGCCAAGCGGGGCGCAAGTGGGCGATCTAACGGTTTGTGTTGTAGCGGCAGAAAACACCATTACCACAACGCCTACAGGTTGGACCCTGGTGCATGCAGCCAGTCAGTCGTACTATAACCAGGCATTCGAGTATAAGACATTAACCTCTGCAGATATTAGTGGAGGGGCATCGTTCCCCACCACTATTACCGGTGGAGACATCATTGTTGTATGTATCGACTTCTCCAATGACGGAGCGGGCTATACAACGGGCAATTATGCGTCTACCGGAAATCCAACGAGTACGGCAACATCGATGACTGCGCCGACATTGGCTTCGGGCGGGTCACCACAGGCGGGAGACATTGTTATATGGGCAGCAGCGAATCGCGCTAATGGGACAAACAGTTTGAGCAGGGGGACTCTGCTGCAGGCCGGAACCGTGGGTTCGGCGGACTCTTTGGCAGTGTATTACGAAGTTCTGGCCCCAGGCTTCTCCACAACGGTTACCTACTACTACCCTGGCAACTACAATCCCGAGGGCAATTATTCCGGCTGGATGGACATCTCGAAGTAAGGGCAGCTGACGGGAAGCGTGAAACACCGCGGAAGAGTTATTCCAGCGGGGAGTAACAACGGGCGGGCACTTACGAAGTGCTTAGAACGTGTTTCATAATTGGTCCTGGGATTTCTGTTGCGATCCCTCATGGTCTTTCAGCACCTTCTCGGCACGACTGAAGCCCTGACTTGATACAAAGCTGGTTTATGAAACAAGTTCTTAAACCTACAGAGGGGAGCCGGTAGGCCGGCTTTTCACCTCCGGTTGCGCGTTATTCAGAGGTAATTCGGCAAGAGGCGCGGCGGAGATCCCCTTGACTCAGTGCTTGTCTTGGTAAGAGAATTCCGGGCGTGGATCATACATTGCTTAAGAGGCTTCTGGGAAGCGGGATTGTTGTTGCCATGCTGGCCCTGATCATCGCCGGATTGCAATTCTACGGGGTCATTAATATGGCGCTAGGAAGATCATGTTTTCTGGCTGTTTTGTCAATTGGCGTTGCAGGAATCGTGTTTTCAGAATGGGTTTGGAAACAGAATATCTGGCTGAAGATTGCAGTCGGATTTGTTGCTTCTCTCGTCTTAGGGATTGGCATCTTTTGGCTTGATACATGGGCAAAAACACATGGATCAGAACAATCGACCGCGGCGGCAATGCCAGCCAGTCCTCCTGCGTCAAGCCCCATACCATTTACTCCTCCCGCGACCATAACTCAATCCACGCCGGAAAATGTGCCTCCATCAAGTAACAAACATCCGAGGCTGGCACAAGGGACTCCAGACACAATATCTCCGAGACCGGAGCCTAGCCGTGGAACATCTGTTTCAGTCAATACGCCGGCCGCCCAACAGACTTGTATAGGAAGCAACTGCATCAATGGACCAAATTTCGGTAACCCAACAGTAAACAATTTTGCTCCTCCTCAACGCACATTAACTGATCCAGAAAAAGGGAAATTTGCTGCGCTTGTATCCGCTCTTCCGGCAGATATACGAATAGGAGTTCATTGTGTTGGAACGGATGAAGCGGCTCAATATGGATGGCAATTTTCCCAAGCAATACCGAAGGATCATTGGGCGTTTTATGAAAAGAGTGTAATACCACCTAGCACTCGAGAGGAGGGAGTTTATTTTTTGGTCAATAAGGGAGACAAAGATTTAGCCGAGAATCTCATCAGACAGCTTGTATCAGTGGGAATGGAAATGGACCCCATTCCGACCGTTGCGGCAAATATTCCGAAAGGAACCCTGTGGTTGCATATCGGCCAGATGGCAAAAAAATGAAAATGAGCTGTTTAGGTCTACCAAGAAGCAACAGCAGGCAAATCATTCTCTGCTTTCTTTAGGCCACAATGGAAACAGCGTCGAGTTCCGCGGGAAATCTGCTGACGATATTACGCACATAACCGAAACGGGGGAATGGTGACAGACGCAGAGGAAGGATTCGCGGCCGCGCCGCGGGCGTTGGAGGTGTGCCTGGAGGGTCTGGACAGGAAGGGACTGGAGGGGTATGGGAGAATTTTTGACCAGCGTCCGGCCAGCCTTCGGGGACGGACAGTCGGGATGGCGCTGGGGGAGAAACTGCTGCGCGTGAGAACCCGCGCGGGAAGGCCTGCCCAGCTGCGGGCGAATGCGGTGCAAAAGGCATTTGAAATGCGGCGGGGCGAGCGGAATATTGTGCTGAAGGCTCGGCAGATGGGTTTGACGACCTGGGCTGCGGCGCGGTTTTTTTTGAGGACCATTACCCACCCGGGGACGCTGACGTTGCAGGTCGCGCATACGCAGGAGGCAGCGGAAGAGATCTTCCAGATCGTGCACCGGTTTGTGGATTGGCTTCCGGAGGAGTTACGGGGGGGACCGCTGACGACTTCGCGGACGAATGTGCGGCAGATTGTATTTCCGGAGATCGATGCCCAGTACCGTGTGGTTTCGGCGGGAGACAGGAACGCGGGTCGCGGTTTGACGGTTCAGAATCTGCACTGCTCGGAGCTGGCGCGCTGGCCGGGAGACGCGGCGGAGACGCTGGCTGGGTTGCGGGCTGCGATGGCGCCTGGGGCGGAGCTGATTCTGGAATCGACGCCGGACGGGGTGGGCGGATGTTTTTACGAGGAATGGCAGAAGGCCGATGAGACGGGGATGGTAAAGCATTTCTTTCCCTGGTGGAGCGAGCGGCTCTATCGGGCCACAGCGGTGGAAGAGGCCAGCCTGACGGATGAGGAACGGACGCTGATGGGCCGGCACCGCCTGGATCTGGAACAGATTGGCTACCGGCGTCAGATTCGGGCGAATTTTCGCGGGCTTGCTGCGCAGGAGTATGCCGAGGACGATGAGAGCTGTTTTCTGGCTAGTGGAGATTCGATCTTTGATCTGGCGTCGATTGAGGCCCGGCTCAAGGAGGCGCCGGAGCCGGTGGAACGGCGACGGAACGGGGAGTTGGAGGTATGGCTGCCGGCGCTCGCGGGCAAACGATACATAGTTGCTGTGGATCCGGCTGGAGGGGGTAGCGAGGGTGATTACTCAGCCGCGCAGGTGCTGGATCTGGAGACGGGTTTGCAGTGCGCGGAGTTTGCCGGGCATATGGGCGGATTGGAGCTGGCTTGGCTTGTAACGAAGCTTGCGGCTGAGTATAACCAGGCCTGGTTAGTGGTGGAGAGGAACAACCACGGCAGCGGGATTTTGGCGCTGGCGGAGTCGGTTTGCAAATATGCGCGGATCTATACGCAAGGTCGGCGGCAGGGAGGACAGCTGGGGTGGTTGACGACTTCCTTAAGCCGGCCAGCGGCACTGGGGCGGCTGGATGCGGCGCTAGTGGAGCAGTCGGAACGCTTCCAGAGCAAGCGTCTGCTGGGCGAGTGCAGAAGTTTTGTTCGTTTACCCGACGGCAGGAGTGGAGCGCGGGCGGGGACGCACGACGACCGGGTGATGGCCATGGCCATCGGACTGGCGGCGCGGGCGGAGATGCTGGAGAAGCACAGCTCTTAGCTTAGAATTCAAATTAAGAATCAGGAAAAGGCGGGGAACGGGATTGGCGGTTCTGGCGGTGCAACAGATCCGGCGGATGCGGGGCGGTGCGCAGGGCCAGCTGATGCTGGCTGCGGATGGCCACATTTACGTTGTGAAGTTCCAGAACAACCCGCAACACATGCGGGTTCTGGCTAACGAGTTTCTGGCTTCACGGATCGCAACTGCGGTGGGGCTGATGGTGCCTGAGGTTGAATTGGTGGAGGTTTCAAGCTGGCTGGTGGAGAATACGGCGGAGCTGGAAATCGACCTGGGAAGGACGCGGGTGCGATGCCAGGCAGGGCTGCAATTCGGGTCGCGGTTTGTGGGCGGATTGATGCCGGGGCAGGTTGTGGATTACCTGCCCGAGGAGCAAATGGCCGAGGTGAGGAACCTGGGTGAGTTTGCAGGAATCCTGGCCCTGGACAAGTGGACCGGGAACGCCAACGGGCGGCAGGCGGTATTTACTCGCAGGCAGCGGGAACGGCGATACCGGGCGGTCTTCATCGATTTTGGGTATTGCTTTCACGCCGGGGAATGGCGGTTTGAGGATGCGCCGCTGCGCGGGGTTTACTACCGCAACGATGTGTACCGGCAGATTACCGGGTGGGAGTCCTTTGAGCCATGGCTGACGCGACTGGAGAACCTGGAGGCAGATACGGTATGGGCGGCGGCCAACGAGATTCCGCCGGAGTGGTATGGCGGTGATTTGAGCGAGATGGAAGCGCTGGTGGAGAAGCTGATGGTGCGGAGAGGCCGGATCCGGGAGCTGATTGAGGGGTTCGGGGAGTCGGACAGGAAGCCGTTTCCGAAATGGGGAGGGACGGGAAAAAGTTGGGAAGAAGTGTGGAAGGATACGCGGTGGGAGACTAACATTGCGGGAAGGGTGAATTGAAAGGCGGCCTTTAGGGACTTAGGGACTAAGGGGCTAGGGACTAAGGATTGGAGATTAGGGACTAAGGGCTAAGGGCCAAGGTCTGAAAGCTAAAGGCTGAGAGCTTACAACGATGAACAGTGGAAGCCAGCGTCGGGCATGCGAGTTTCATCTGCTCCGGTATGTGCCGGATGCGGTGCGGAACGAGTATGTGCACATCGGGGTGATCCTGCGCGAGCAGGGCAGCCGCGATGCTGCCGAAGTGCGTTTTACCCGCGACTGGCGCCGGGTGCGCTGCCTCGATCCGGATGCGGACACCGTGCTGCTGGAGGGGATGGAGAGCGAGCTGCGCAGGCGCTTCCTTGCCGAGCCGGATGGCAACCTGATGCGCCTGCTGAATGAATCTCTTTCGCTGAGCGTGCAAATGACGGAGGCCAAGGCCTACCTGGCGGAGAGCCTTCCGGCGGGGATGGAAGAGCTGATGCGGCTCTATGTGGAACCGCCGCCGAGGGAACGGGTGCCGCGGCTTAGCGGACGCGCGGCGATTCAGGCAAGGATGCGGACGGAGTTCGAGCGGGCCGGGGTGTGGGAGCTGATGAGGAAGAGAATCGCAGCCGCGGAGTACACGCGGCCGGGGGATCCGCTGCGGATTGACGTGGGATACCGGCCGAATGGGTTGATACGCATGTTTCATGCCGTAAGCCTGGAGCCTGGCGTGGAGATGGCTAAAGTGCTGGCGTTTTCGTCGGCTGGATTGCACGCCGGCGTGGAGCGGGTGGAGAAGGCGCAGCTGGAGCTGACCGCGGTGATTGAGCCGGCGGCTAAGCTGGGAGCGACCGGCGAGGAGCCGGAACGGCTGGAGATGTACCGTTTTGGAGTGGAGACGATGGAAGAGCACCAGATCAGGGTGCTGACGACATCGGATCTTGGCCGGGTGGCGGAGACGGCGCGGCGGGAGCTGCGAGTGTGAAAGACAGGGGTCAGGGATCAGGGGTTAGGGATTAGTTTTTCGACTGTTGGTTTCTAACTGCGACGCCCTGAGTTCCTCAATCAAATTATCTTCAGATAGTTTGCAGATAATTAACTGTCTTTGCGGTAGGATCGAATTTGTTGAGAGATAGATGGAAGTTAGATGCTGTCAGTACATCACTGACTACTGATCGCAAATAACTGACAACTGACCACAGTAATCCAAGGCATGGCCCTTTCCGGGGCTGTGCCTTTTGTCTTTTGGGCTTCGAAAGAAGGAAGGTGCGCGTGAGGGTAGGAGAACAGTTGCGGGAGATATGGCGGCAGGCGACCCGCCACGGCGGGCAGGCCGGAAGTGGGCGGAAGACGGGGTTGCAGGCAGGCGCGGCCGACGCGGATGCGGAGCGAAAGACGCTGGCACTGCCGGCGATCCTGAGTCCGGTCCAGTTTCCGGGGCGCCTGCTGCCCAAGCCGACGCCGGCGAATCTGCGCCGGTTCGCCGAAATCCCGGTTGTCCGCCGGGCGATTAACGTCATCAAGGATCGCATTGCGGCCATGGACTGGCAGGTGAGGGTGCGGCGCGGCGTTCGACCTGGCGAGG
>Ga0181529_10001876_pt1 | contig 26267 bp, 24 predicted proteins | sample PEATcosm2014_Bin_36_FD_119763 | JGI IMG/M metagenome (GOLD analysis project Ga0181529, IMG submission 119763) | Peatland microbial communities from MTU Mesocosm Facility, Houghton, MI, USA - PEATcosm2014_Bin10_30_metaG | ecosystem: Environmental > Terrestrial > Soil > Wetlands > Peat | place... | reverse complement strand
TCACCATCCTCGACACCGACGATCAGTTGCGCCTGCTCAAGCAGGTGCTGCAGGCCGAAAACGTCGACGACAAACGCTGGCCGGCGCGCGCCCTGGCGGGGCTGATCGACCGCTGGAAGAACCGCGGCCTCGATCCCCAGCATGCTCCGGCTGACGAGTCGGCCGGGTTCGCCAACGGCCGCGGCGCGGCGCTCTACCGACTCTATCAGGAGCGGCTCAAGTCGCTCAACGCCGTCGATTTCGGCGACCTGTTGCTCGAAGGTCTGAGATTGTTCCGCGAGCGGCCGGAAATCCTCGCCGACTATCAGCGGCGCTGGCGCTACATGCTGGTCGACGAATACCAGGACACCAACGTCGTCCAGTATCTGTGGCTGCGGCTGTTGGCCCAAGGCCACCGCAACCTATGCTGCGTCGGCGACGACGACCAATCGATCTACGGCTGGCGCGGCGCCGACGTCGACAATATCCTGCGCTTCGAGCGCGACTTCCCCGGCGCGACGGTGATCCGGCTCGAGCGCAATTATCGCTCCGGCGGCCACATTCTCGCCGTCGCGGCCGGTCTCATCGCCCACAATCACAACCGCCTCGGCAAGACGCTCTACACCGAGGCCGGCTTGGGCGAGAAGCCGACGGTCGGCGGTCTATGGGACAGCCAGGAAGAGGCGCGCGTCATCGGCGACGAGATCGAAGCGGCGCAGCGCGCCGGCGCCTCGCTGAGGGAAATGGCGATCCTGGTGCGCGCCTCGTTTCAGATGCGTGAGTTTGAGGAACGCTTCATCGCGCTGGGCGTGCCCTACCGCGTGATCGGCGGTCCGCGGTTCTACGAGCGGGCGGAAATTCGCGACGCCCTCGCCTATCTGCGCTGCGTCGTTCAGCCGGACGACGACCTCGCCTTCGAACGCATCCACAACACGCCGCGGCGCGGCCTCGGCGAGGCGACGCTCAACCTGCTGCACGCTTACCGACGCAGCGCCGGCGTATCGCTGACGCGCGCGGCGCGGGCGATGATCGAGACTGAAGAGCTGAAGGCGCGGCCGCGCCACATCCTGCGCGATTTGTTGCGCGACTTCGATCGCTGGGCGGCGGCGGTCGAAACGACGCCGCACGACGAACTCGCCCAGACCATTCTCGAAGAAAGCGGCCTGATCGACATGTGGAAGGCCGAGCGCACCGCCGACGCTGAAGGCCGGCTGGAGAACCTCAAGGAGCTGACGCGGTCGATGGGCGAGTTTCCCAGCCTCGGCGCCTTCCTCGAGCATGTTTCGCTGGTGATGGAGGCGGAGAGCGGCGATGGCGAGGATCGCGTCTCGATCATGACGCTGCACGCCGCCAAGGGACTGGAGTTCGACATCGTCTTCCTGCCCGGTTGGGAGGAAGGCCTGTTTCCGCACCAGCGCGCGCTCGACGAGAATGGCCGCGCCGGGCTCGAGGAGGAGCGCCGCCTCGCCTATGTCGGACTGACTCGCGCGCGCCGCGCGGCGAAGATCTATTTCGCCGCCAACCGCCGCATGCACGGTCTGTGGCAGAGTTCGGCGCCGTCGCGCTTCATCGACGAGTTGCCGGCCGACCATGTCGAAGTGATCGAGGCCCAGGGCGGGCCCGAGGTCTTCGCCGCTTCGCGCTTCGATCGCGAGCCGACCTTCGCGTCGCGCTACGAGACGCCGGGCTGGCGGCGCGCCCAAGCCAACGCCGGGCGTGAGACAAAAGCGGCGCCGCGCGTCATCGAGGGCCGGGTCGTCGCGCGCGAGACGCCGTCGGAGTCGTTCGCCGTTGGCGCGCGGGTGTTCCACATCAAGTTCGGCAACGGCGACGTCGTCGCCGTCGACGGACCCAAGCTGACGGTCGAATTCGACCGCGCCGGCCGCAAGATGGTGCTCGACAGCTTCGTCAGCGCGGTGGGCTGAATGAAGGCGGCCTACGCCGCCTTCGATTTCGGCGTCACTTCGGCGGTGTAGTCGTCGATCAGCGCCCCGGTCAGCGAGCCGGGCGTAAACGTGTGCGCGGCGATTTCGCCGACCGGCGTCACCTCCGCCGCGGTGCCGGTGATGAAGCACTCGCTGAAGCCCGCCAACTCCTCGGGCATGATGCGCCGTTCGACGACTTCGACGCCGCGCCGGCGCGCCAGCTCGATCACCGTCTGGCGTGTGATGCCGTCAAGGAAGCAGTCGGCCGTCGGGGTGTGGATGACGCCGTCCTTGATGAAGAAGATGTTGGCGCCGGTGCATTCGGCGACGCGGCCCTGCCAGTCGAGCATCATCGCGTCGGCGTAACCGCGCCGCTCAGCGCGATGCTTGGAGATGGTGCAGATCATGTAGAGGCCCGCCGCCTTGGCCAGCGACGGCGCGGTCGCGGGGTCGGGCCGGCGATATTCGGCGAGGTCGAGGCGGATGCCTTTCATCCGCTGGGCGGGGTCGAAATAGCTCGGCCACTCCCACACCGCGATCGCGAGATGGATCTTGTTGTTCTGGGCCGAGACGCCCATCATTTCCGACCCGCGCCAGGCGAGCGGCCGCACGTAGGCGTCGACCAAGCCGTTCTTCGCCAGCGTTTGCGCCTTGGCGGCGTCGATTTCGGCGGCGCTGTAGGGCACCTCGAAATCGAGGACGCGCGCCGAATTGCGCAAGCGCTCGGAATGCTGGGTCGATTTGAAAATGGCGCCGCCATAAGCGCGTTCGCCTTCGAAGACGGCGCTGGCGTAATGGAGCGCATGGGTCAGAACATGCACTTTGGCGTCGCGCCAGGGGACGAGCTTGCCGTCGTACCAGATCCAGCCGTTGCGATCGTCAAAAGACTGGGCCGCCATAGCGCGTTCCTCGGATGTGCCGGTCAGGTTTTGATTTTATCCCGGCGCGGATTAAATAGCCCCGCAGGTCTGGCGGCAATGGCTAGCAGGAGCCGGACAATATGTCAACAGTGCTGACCTAAATGGCCGAACCCACGCGCATTGGCGGCCACGCCGCGGCGACCTCGGTCGCGGCGCGGGAGGAGGCGCCGCTCTACGAACTGATTGAATTGCTGTTCTTCGCCTACCGCGATTTCGTCGGCGACGCCGATCGGCTGCTCGAGGCGTTCGGATTCGGCCGCGCCCATCATCGCGTGCTGCATTTCGTCAGCCGCCACCCTGGCTTGACCATCGCCGCGCTGCTCGACATCCTCAAGATCACCAAGCAGAGCCTCAACCGCGTGCTCAAGGAACTCGTCTCCAAGAATTTCATCGACGCGCGCGCCGGCGCGATCGATCGCCGGCATCGCCAGCTTTACGCCACCGAGGCGGGCGAAAAGCTGGCGCACGATCTCGCCAAGCTGCAGACCCGCCGTTTCACCGCCGCGCTCGAGGAAGTCGGCCCGGGCGCGAAAGCGATGGCGTCGACCTTCCTGCAAGCGATGATCGACGCGCCGGAGCGCGAACGGGTCATGGCGCTGATCGTCTCCGGGCGGGGAACGGCGAAATGAGCGCCGTCGAGCTCGCCGACGACGCCGCCCATCTATTGGTGGTCGACGACGACCGCCGCCTGCGCGACTTGCTGTCGGCCTATCTCTCCAAGCACCGCCACCGCGTCACGGTCGCCGCCTCGGCCGCCGAAGCGCGCAAGTTTCTCGCCAACCTCTCCTTCGACCTGATCGTTCTCGACGTGATGATGCCGGGCGAAAACGGCTTCGCCTTTGCCGAAAGCCTGCGCAAGCGCTCCGACGTGCCGATCGTCATGCTGACCGCCCGCTCCGACGCGGCCGACCGGGTGCGCGGCCTCGAGATCGGCGTCGACGACTATCTCGCCAAGCCGTTCGAGCCGCGCGAGCTGCTGCTGCGCATCGGCTCGGTCCTGCGCCGCACGCGTGCGCCGGCGCCCAAGGGCGACAGCGCCGTGGCGCGTTTCGGCCCCTTCAGCTTCTCGCTGGAGCGCGGCGAACTGCGCAACGGCGCGGAGATCGTTCGCCTGACCGAGCGCGAACGCGAGATTTTGCGGCTGCTGTGCGCGAGCGCCGGCGCCAGCGTGTCGCGCGAGGCGCTGTCCGGCGCCGGCACGGCGGCGCAAGAGCGCACGGTCGACGTCCAGATCAACCGCCTGCGTCGCAAGATCGAGGTCGACCCCGCCAATCCGGTTTACCTGCAGACGGCGCGCGGATCAGGCTATCGCCTGCTCGCCGACGGATGATCGCCGCGGCAAGGTTGGCGCTGGGCGCGCTGTCGCAGCTTCGCCAGGTTTGGCGCTGGGGCGCGCGCAGCCTCGCCGAGCTTTTGCCCAAGGGCCTCTACGCGCGTTCGCTGCTGATCGTCATCGTGCCGATGGTGCTGCTGCAGTCCGCCGTCGCCTACGTCTTCATGCAGCGCCACTGGGACATCGTGACCCACCGCCTGTCGGCCGCAGTCGCCCGCGACGTGGGGGCGATGGTCGAACTCTACGCCGGCCTGCCGCCAGGGGTCGACGACCCGAAGTTGCACGCGATCGCCGCGCGTTTCCATATGGACGTCGAATCGCTGCCGCCCGGCCCGCTGCCGCCGAAGATGCCCGAGACCTTCTTTAACGTCCTCGATCCGCTGACCCGCGCCTTGCCGGAAGAGCTCGGCGCCCAGGTCAGATTGCCGTTCTGGGTCGATACGGTCGGCCGCTCCGGGCTGATGGAGATGCGCGTCAACCTCGGCGGGCGCGTGCTGCGCTTCGTCACGCACCGCAGCCTCGCCTACGAGCCTAACGTTCACATTTTCATTCTGTGGATGCTCGGCGCGTCGTTGGTGCTGGTGACGGTGGCGATCCTGTTCCTGCGCAATCAGATCCGGCCGATCCTCAGGCTCGCCGACGCGGCGGAGGATTTCGGCAAGGGCCGCGACGCCGAGTTCCATCCGCGCGGCGCGCGCGAGGTGCGCCAGGCCGGCTACGCCTTCATCGAAATGAAGCGGCGCATCGAGCGCGCCACCGAACAGCGCACGACGATGCTCAACGGGGTCAGCCACGATTTGCGCACGATGCTGACGCGCTTCAAGCTGTCGCTCGCAGTCATGGACGAATCGGCCGAGGTCGAGCCGATGCAGCAGGACGTCGATGAGATGCAGCGCATGCTCGAGGGTTATCTCGCATTCGCGCGCGGCGACGCTGGCGAGCCGACCGAATTGACCGATCTCCGCGGCGTCCTCGACGGCTTGCGCGTCGACGCCGAGCGCCATGGCGCGCGGGTCGAAGTCGAGGCCAAGGGCGATCTCAACGTCAGAGTCAGGCCGATCGCGATCAAGCGCTGCCTCGGCAATCTGGTCGCCAACGCCGCACGCCACGCCCGGACGATCGCGCTCAAGGCGGCGCGCGAGCAGCGCTTCGTCACCGTCTTCGTCGACGACGATGGGCCGGGCATTTCGCCTGAGCATCGCGAGGACGTGTTCCGGCCGTTCCACCGGCTCGACGAAGCGCGCAACCAGGATGAAGGCGGCTCTGGCCTCGGATTGGCGATCGCCCGCGACGTGGCGCGCTCGCACGGCGGCGAGATCACACTGTCGACCAGCCCGCTTGGCGGCCTGCGCGCCTGCGTGCGATTGCCGATCTGAGACGATTCAGATCGACGCCGCGATCCAGCGCGCGAGTTCGGGCTTGGAAACGGCGCCGACGCGCATAGCGATCGATTCGCCGCCCTTGAAGATCATCAGCGTCGGCGCCGAGCGAACGCCGATCCGGCTGACGACCTTGGGGTTGTCGTCCATCTGCAGTTTGGCGATTTTAGCCCGGCCGGCGAGTTCGATCGCGAGCTGATCGAGCGCCGGCGCCATCGCCTTGCACGGCGCGCACCATTCCGCCCAGAATTCGACGATGACCGGCTCGCCCGCCCGCGTCACCTCGGCCTCGAAGCTCGCGTCGGTGACGTCCATGGCGGTCATGGCGGGCTCCAGCCTCGGCAAATGTGGCGAATCGCTTAACCACCGCCGAGCGTGGGCCGAGGGCGGCCGCCGGTCAATCCGACGCCGCGCGAGAGGCGGCCCTCATTCTGAGCCGACTGCGTAAGCAGGCGAGTTGAAGGACGAGGGCATCCACGACGAGCGACGCGCCGACTCCCCCTCGTCGTTCGAGACGCGTCGCTGAGGCGACGCTCCTCGCGATGGGAGGGATCAATCGGCCCCCTCTGCCGAGAGCGGCGTTAGGCCCGAAATGCAAAACGCCGGCTCATTGCCGGCGTTTGCGAAGACTCGAAAAACTCCGCCGATCAGACCGAGGCGCTGATCCAGCGCGACAGTTCGCTCTTCGGGCCGGCGCCGGTTTTGACGGCGACGCGCTGGCCGCCTTTGAACACCATCAACGTGGGGATCGAGCGAATGCCCAACTCAGAGGCGATCTTCGGATTCTCGTCGACGTTGAACTTGGCGATCTTGACCTTGCCCTGCATCTCGACAGCAATCTCCTCCAACGCCGGGGCGATCATACGGCAGGGGCCGCACCATTCGGCCCAGAAGTCGACGACGACCGGCTCGTTGGACTTGAGGACGTCGGCGTCGAAACTGGCGTCAGTGACTTTCGAGGTGTTGGCGGACATAACTGCACTCCCGGCAAGCGCGGGCGGACTCGGCGCCCTGATAGATTTCTCAATACGTAGGAACACCTTGAGGCAGCGTCAAGACGACCTAGGGCGGAAGTGACGGCCGCGCGGCGCTAGGATCAGCCCGCTTGACGCGGCGCTCCGCGCAACCTAACCGCTTCCGCCATGAATTCCGACATCGCCGCCGACCCCATCCCGATCATCGACGGGCTGGGCGCCTTGTCGGGGCGCTACGACGCGATCCTGTGCGACATCTGGGGCGTGTTGCACAACGGCCGCGACGCCTTCCGCGCGGCCTCCGAGGCGCTCGCCGCCTTTCGCCGCAGCGGCGGGACGGTCGTCCTGATCACCAACGCGCCGCGCCCCAATCCGATCATCAGCGACCAGGCGCTCGCCTTTGGCGTGGCGGCCGACGCTTTCGACGGCGTCGTCACCTCCGGCGACGTTTCGATCGGCATGATCGCCGCGCGCGGCGGCGCGCCGCTCTATCACATCGGTCCGCCGCGCGATCTGGCGCTGATCGCGGCGGTCAAGGCGCGCGGCGGCGTCGCGCCGGCCCTGGTCGAGCCAGAAGCGGCGACCTACCTTCTCTGCACCGGCCTGTTCGACGACTCGACCGAGACGCCTGAGGATTACGCCGGCCGATTGGCGGCCTTCGCCGAGCGCCGATTGTCGATGATCTGCGCCAATCCCGACCTCGTCGTCCATCGCGGCCACAAACTCGTCTACTGCGCCGGCGCGATCGCGGAGCTCTACGAGACGCTCGGCGGCGAGACGATTTACGCCGGCAAGCCGTATCAGCCGATCTACACGGCGGCGCTGGAGAGGATCGCGACCCTGCGCGGCGCGCCGGTCGCGCCGGCGCGGGCGCTGGCGATCGGCGACGCCTTGCGCACCGATCTCGCCGGCGCCGTCGCAGCGGGGATCGACGCCTTGTTCGTCGCCGACGGCATCCATCGCAACGAGCTCTATGGTCCTGGCGCCGCTGACGACGCGCTGCAGCGGCTACTCGCGCCGCCCGCGCCGCGGCCGATCGCCGCCATCCGGGCGCTCGTCCCATAGACGAAACACAACGGCGCCATTGTCGAATGGCCGCTGCGCGGCGAAGCGGGCATAGTCGCGTCCAGCCGCCAGCGTGAGGAGTGCGCCTCCATGCCGACTCTGGGATTGCAGAGCCTGTCTTTCGACGACCTCCGGGTCGGCATGCGCGAATCCCTGCGCAAGACGGTCGAGAGCGAGGATGTTATCGGCTTCGCCGAACTGACTGGCGACCACAATCCGATCCATCTCAGCGACCATTTCGCCCGCAAGACGCGTTTCGGCGAGCGCATCGTCCACGGCCTCTACACGGCCAGCCTGATCTCGGCCGTGATCGGCATGCGCCTGCCCGGCCCGGGCTCGGTCTACGTCTCCCAAACGCTCAACTTTCGCGGGCCGGTCAAGATCGGCGATGTGATTGAGGTCAATGTCGAAGTGATCGAGCTTGTCGAGACTGGACGGCGGGTGCGGCTCAAGTGCGAGTGCCTCGTCGACGGCAAGGTGGTGCTCGACGGCGAGGGCGTGCTGAGCGTGCCGAGGGCGCAAGCGCCGGCGTCTTGACCCTGCCGGCGCGGCGAGGCAGTTTCCGCGCGCCTCAAACCAATGTCGCGCCGCGGCGCCGGATGCAGCCTTGATTCAAGCCCCGACGAGATCCTTCGCGCTGGCGATCGACCCGACGCGGCCGCCGGCGGGGCTTGAACGCGCGGTCTACGCGGTCGGCAATTTCGACGGCGTTCATCGCGGTCACGCCGCGGTCATCGCGCGCACGCTGGCGCTCGCCGCCGAACGGCGCGCGCCGGCCGCCGTCCTCACCTTCGAGCCGCATCCGGCCGACTATTTTGCCGGCCGGCCGGTCGTCTTTCGCTTGACGCCGCTGGCGATCAAGGCGCGCATCCTGCGCTCGCTCGGTCTCGCTGGCGTGGCGGCGCTGACCTTCGACGCCGCGCTGGCCGGCCTGACCGCCGACGAATTCATCGAGCAGGCGCTGGTGGCGCGGCTCGGCGTCGGCGCGGTCGTCGTCGGCTGGGACTTCCACTTCGGCCGTGCGCGCGGCGGCGCGCCCGACGATCTCGTCCGCGGCGGCGCGCGGCTCGGCTTCGCCGTCGATGTCGTCGAAAAGGTCGAGGCGCCGATCGACGGCCGCGCCGAAGTCGTTTCGTCCTCGGCGATCCGCCGCGCGCTCGAACGCGGCGACGTCGAGGCGGCGGCGCGCGGTCTTGGCCGCGACTACGTCGTCGCCGGTCGCGTCGCCCACGGCCAGCGGCTCGGCCGCCAGCTCGGCGTTCCGACCGCCAATCTGGCGCTCGAGCCGACCAACCGACTCGCCTTTGGCGTCTATGCGGTCAGGGCGGCGGTCGGCGGCAAGGTTTATGGCGCCGTCGCCAGCTTTGGCGTGCGTCCGACGGTCAATTCCGGCGCGCCGTTGCTCGAGGTTCACCTGTTCGATTTTTCCGGCGACCTCTATGACCAGCAGATGGAAGTCGCGTTCCTCGCTCGACTGCGCGAGGAGCGGAAATTCGCCTCGCTCGAGGCGCTGAAGGCGCAAATGGCGCGCGACCTCGCCGAGGCGCGCGCGGTCGTCGCCGCCCGCCCATTTGGCGATTCCAGCCAAATCATCTAATCCGTGCGCCGCGAAGCCTGGAGCTTCGCCGCTTTTTACGCATGTTGAAACGTTCGCCATGACCGACGCGTCCGCCCAAGGCCCTGACTATTCCGACACCCTCTATCTGCCGAAGACCGATTTCCCGATGCGGGCCGGTCTGCCGCAGAAGGAGCCGGAAATTCTCGCCCGCTGGCAGCGCGACGGCCTTTATGGCCAATTGCGCCGCGCCGCCGCCGGCCGGCCGAAATTCGTGCTGCACGACGGCCCGCCTTACGCCAACGGCAACATCCACATCGGCCACGCGCTGAACAAGATCCTCAAGGACCTGGTCGTCCGCTCGGAGCAGATGGCGGGCAAGGATTCCAACTACGTGCCCGGCTGGGACTGCCACGGCCTGCCGATCGAGTGGAAGGTCGAGGAGGAGAACTACCGCCGCAAAGGCAAGGTGAAGCCCGATTTCAGCGACGGCAAGGCGATGGTCGCCTTCCGCCGCGAATGCCGCGCCACCGCCGATCACTGGGTTTCAGTGCAACGCGAGGAGTTCAAGCGGCTGGGCGTGGTCGGCGACTGGGACCATCCCTATTTGACGATGACCTATCCCGCCGAAGCGCAGATCGCCCGCGAGATCCACAAGTTCGCCGCCAACGGCCTGCTCTACCGCGGCTCCAAGCCGGTGATGTGGAGCGTCGTCGAAAAGACCGCGCTGGCCGAGGCCGAGGTCGAGTACGAGGACCACGTCAGCGATACGATCTATGTTGCGTTCCCGATCACAGGACTTGGGCCAGTCGCAGACTACGGGCAGGACCCAGGGAGCTTTTTGAGAGAAGTTCAGTCGGCTTCGATCGTCATCTGGACTACCACGCCGTGGACAATCCCCGGGAACAGGGCGATCGCGTTCTCGTCGAACATCGAATACGGCCTGTATGAGGTAACCGACGCACCAGAATCGAACTGGGCGAGTGTAGGTAGCCGATATATCCTGGCCGATAATCTTGCCGCTTCCGTATTCAGCGCCGCGCATGTCGAAGCCTTTAGGCGGGTGGCAAGCGTTCCGGCAGGGTTTCTCTCCGGCTCCAATGTTACCGTCGCGCACCCGCTTGATTCGAAAATCGCCGGGTACCACTTTAAAGTTCCGTTGCTCGATGGCGGCCACGTCACGGAAGACACGGGCACAGGCTTCGTTCACACCGCGCCCGGCCACGGTCGCGAGGACTTCGAATTGTGGATGGCGAGCGGGCGCGAACTCGCGGCGCGCCATATCGACACCCGCATCCCCTACACGGTCGACGAGAACGGCGCCTTCACCGCGGAGGCGCCGGGCTTCACCGGCAAGCGCGTGCTCACCGACAAGGGCGAGCAAGGCGACGCCAACAAGGCGGTGATCGACGCCCTCGTCGCCGCCGGCGCGCTGGTCGCGCGCGGCAAGCTCAAGCACCAATACCCACATTCGTGGCGGTCGAAGAAGCCGATCATCTTCCGCAACACGCCGCAATGGTTCATCGCCATGGACAAGCCGATCGCCGGCCGCGCCGCGAGCCTGCGCGAGACGGCGCTGAAAGCCATCGGCGAGACCCGCTGGGCGCCGCCGTCGGGCGAGAACCGCATCCGCGGCATGGTGTCGGCCAAGCCTGACTGGGTGATGAGCCGTCAGCGCGCCTGGGGCGTGCCGATCGCCGTCTTCGTCAAGAAGGGCGGCCACGAAATCCTGATCGACGATCGCGTCAACGCGCGCGTCGCCGCGGCGTTCGAGCAGGAAGGCGCCGACGCGTGGTACGAAGAGGGCGCCGCGCAGCGCTTTCTCGCGCCCGACTACGATCCCGCCGAATACGAGAAGATCGACGACATTCTCGACGTCTGGTTCGATTCCGGCTCGACCCACGCCTACGTGCTCGGCGACGCGCGACATTTCCCCGGCCTCGCCGGCATCAAGCGCAAGATCGACGGCGGCGGCGACGAAGTGATGTATCTGGAAGGCTCCGACCAGCACCGCGGCTGGTTCCAGTCGTCGCTGCTTGAAAGCTGCGGCACCCGGGGCCGGGCGCCCTTCGACGTCGTGCTGACGCACGGCTTCACGCTCGACGAGAAGGGTCGCAAGATGTCGAAGTCGCTCGGCAACCAGACCTTCCCGCAGGACGTGATCAAACAGTCGGGCGCCGACATCCTGCGGCTATGAGCGGCGAGCGTCGATTATTCCGACGACCAACGCATCGGACCGGAAATCCTCAAGAGCGTTTCCGACAACTACCGCAAGCTGCGCAACTCGCTGCGCTGGATGCTCGGCACGCTCGCCCACCGGCCGCTCGGGCCGCTTAGCGACGCCTTGCCGCGCGCGCCGCTCGAGCGGCTGATGCTGCATCGTCTCGCTGAGCTCGATCCCGTCGTCCGCAACGCCTACGCCGACTTCGACTACGCCAAGGTCGTCGCGGCGCTGGCGAGCTTCATGAACGTCGATCTGTCGGCGTTCTACTTCGACATCCGCAAGGACGCGCTCTATTGCGACGCGCCGTCGAGCGAGACGCGGCGCGAGGCGCTGGAGACGGTCGAACGCATCTTCCGTTATGTCACCGCATGGCTCGCGCCGATCCTCGTCTTCACCTGCGAAGAGGCGTGGGCTGCGCGCGATCCGTCGGCCGGCTCGGTCCATCTCGAGCAGTTCCCGGTCGCGCCGGCGCAATGGCTCGATGAGGCGCTCGCCAAGCGCTGGGACGAGATCCGCCGCGCTCGGTTGGTCGTCACCGGCGCGCTGGAAAAGGCGCGCGAGGCGAAGGCGATCGGCTCGTCGCTGGAAGCGCGACCGCGCGTCTACGTCGACGATCCGGCGCTGAAGGCCGCGCTCGACGAAGTCGATTTCGCCGAAGTGTGCATCACCTCCGGCCTTGCCCTCGCTTCGGGCGAATCAACGCCGGCCGACGCTTTCCGCCTGCCCGACGTCGCGGGCGTCGCGGTCGTCGTCGCCCGCGCGCCGGGCGTCAAATGCGCCCGCTCGTGGCGCTATTTCGACCCGGCGACCGCCGACCCCGACTATCCCGACGTCAGCCCACGCGACGCGGCGGCGTTGCGCGAGCTCGGCGTCAAGCGGCGGGCGTGATGCGCGCGCGCGCCGTCGGCGCCGTCGCTATCGTCGCCGTCGTCGCGTTCGACCGCGCGGCGAAAGCGCTGGTGCTTGCCAATTTCGCCGCGACCGCCGCCGCGCCGGCGCCGTTGACGCCGTTCCTCGACCTTGCCTTGCGCTGGAACCGCGGCATTTCCTTCAGCATGTTCACGCAGGAATCGGCGGCCGGACGCTGGCTGCTGCTGGCGCTGACCGCGATCGTCACCGCGCTGATCGCGCTGTGGCTGTGGCGCGCGCGCGCGCCGCTGGTCGGTCTCGCCCTCGGCCTGATCGTCGGCGGCGCGATCGGCAACGGTTACGATCGCCTCGTCTACGGCGCGGTCGTCGATTTCCTCGACCTGCACGCGCTCGGCCGCCACTTCTTCGTCTTCAACCTCGCCGACGCGGCGATCAACGTCGGCGTCGCGCTGCTGGTCCTCGACGGTCTGTTCGGCGGCGCGCGGCTCGGCGACAAACCGGCTTAAGCGGGGCGCGCCTCGATCAGGCAGACGCCGCCGAGCGGAACGACGCGGGTCAGACGCAGGTCGGACGCGGCGAGGATGGCCGCGAATTCCGCCTCGCTGCGCTCCTTGCCGCCGTCGGTGAGGACCAGCATCTCCAGATCGAACAGCCGCCCGATGTCGGGCTCGTTGACTGGCCGCAGCACGAAATCGCTGATCAGCACACGCCCGCCGGGCCGCATCGCGGCTCGGCAGTTACGCAGAATGGCGATCGAGTCGGCGTCGTTCCAGTCGTGCAGGACGTTGGTCATGATGTAGGCGTCGGCCGGCGGAACGGCGGCGAAAAAATCGCCGCCGACGGCTTCGAGCCGGCCGGCAAGTCCGTGCGCGGCGATGCGCGTCCGGGCCGCTTCGACAACGTGAGGAAGATCGAAAACAATCCCGCGCATCGCCGGATAGCGGGCGAGAACGGCGGACAGGAGCTCGCCCTGACCGCCGCCGATGTCGACGAGCGTTTCGATCCCGGCGAAATCGTACTGGCAAAGGATCAGCGGATGGGCCGACGCCGCGACGCTGCTCATGGCGCGGTCGAAACACAGGCCCGTCTCGCGATCGCGCGCCATGTACGACCAACTCGATTCGCCGAAGATCTTGGCGAATCCGCTCCGTCCGGTGCGGATGCTGTCCTCCAGCGCGCCGAAAGCGGCGTAATGCGCGTCGCAACCAAACCAGCGGGCGAAGTCGCGCCACGATCCCGGCGCGTCGCCGCGCAGGCACTCGCCCATTGCGGTGAGCTCCCAGTGGTCCTCGCCGCTCTGGCGCAACACGCCGAGGCTGGCGAGCGTGGCCAGGAAACGACGGAACGTGGCGGGATCGGCGCCCAGCGCCTTGGCGAGCGCCGACGTGTCGCGAACGCCGGCGGCGATTCGATCGGCGAGGCCGAGCCGGGCGGCGACATGCGCCGCCTGCGCGGCGAATCCCGCCGTGATCAGTTGCAGCAGCGCGATCTGGGGCGGCGCCTCGGGCCCCGCGGGTCGCGCCGCTGGGCCCTCCGCCGAAGCGACAGGGTTCATGCCCGCGGGATTACCGCTGTGGTCGCGGAGATTCAATTGAGGGTGGCGAAATGACACGGGGGCGCGGCGCGGCGCGCGCCGAATTGCCGACCACACTGTCGATTTCTCTTCCGCCGTCGCGGCGACGAGTCCCATTTTCCGCATTTCCGTGGTAGGGAAGACGCCCCGCCGCGCTGGCGACCGGGCGCAGGGTTTCTTTCCGCGCCTTGGATTCGCCGGATTGTCGCGGCTACCAATCTCAGGGCCGGCGCGTCGCGAACCGGCCCTGCGCGGATAAGGACAGGGGTTTTTGGTCATGGCGAGGATCGGGCTTGGACGCGGCTGCTCCGGCGGCTTGGCGATTTCAGCCGCGGGCGCGTTGTGGCTTGCCTGCGCCGGCCAGCCGGCGACCGCCGGCGACGACGGCGCGGCGCCGATCTGGACCAGTCTGGGCTCGTTGTTCAACTTTGGCGACGAGAATATCGAGCCGGATATCGACTATCGCGATCATCCGCGCCTCGTCGTTCCGCCTAAGTTGGATCTGCCGCCGCCCGCCGCCATGCCTTCGGCCAGCGTCGCCGATTGGCCGCGCGATCCCGACGTCGAGAATTTCAAGAAGCTCAAGGCGGAGCAAGACAAACCGCACACGCACACGATTGGCGCTCGCATGCGCACGGGCCCCGAAGACGCGCCGCCGAATGGCGTCGTCACCACGAGTTACACGGCCGGCATGGGTCCCAGCGAGCGCGGCAAATGCACCGCTGGCCCTGGCCAATCATGCGACACCCCGCCCTCGCCGACGCTCAACTGGAACCCGCTGACCTGGGTCGGCGTCCAGCCGAAGCCGGTGACGGTGCTCGGCTCCGAGCCGGCGCGCACGTCGCTCACGGACCCGCCGCCCGGCTTTCGCGCGCCCGCCGAAGGCGCTGGCGTGAAAGTCGACAGCAACTAGCCCTCTTTTGACAGGGCCGTCGCTTCGCGCGCAGCGGCCGGGCGCAAGCGACATCAATGACTGATTCTCCCGTTTCCAACGCCGCGCAGGCCGCCTCCAGCGCCTACCGCTTGGCGTCGCTCGATCAAGAATTCCTGCAGGGCGATTCGACCCGCGGCGTTCGCTTCCAGCTCGAATATCAGAAGGCGCAGGAGGCGCTGCGCGCCTACGGGGTCGTTTCGACGCTGGTCGTCTTCGGCTCTGCGCGCGTGCGCGAGAACGGTCCCGGCCGTCAGGCGTTTTGGTACGCTGAAGCGCGCGCTTTCGGCCGTATCGCTTCGCTCGAAGGCGGCGCCGTGCGCGGCGGACCTCCCTACGCCAATGTCGTGGCGACCGGCGGCGGACCGGGAACGATGGAGGCCGCTAACCGCGGCGCCCACGACGCCGGCGCGCCGACCATCGGCTTCAACATCACCCTGCCGCGCGAGCAGGCGCCCAATCCCTACACCACCCCCGCGCTGACTTTCCGCTTTCACTATTTCGCGATGCGCAAGATGCATTTCGCCATGCGGGCCAAGGCGCTGGTGGTGTTTCCGGGCGGCTTCGGCACGTTCGACGAGCTGTTTGAACTGCTGACGCTATCGCAGACGGGAAAGACGCCGCGCATCCCGATCGTATTGGTCGATCAGGATTATTGGCGAAAGGTGATCGATTGGCGGGCGCTGCAGGAGAACGGCATGGTCAGCGCCGAGGACTTCGGCCTGCTCGAATTCGCCAACGACGGCGCCGACGCCTGGGCGATCCTCAAGCAGACGGGAATCGGCGCCGCGCCGGACGCCGCCCTCGAAGTCAACAACTTCCCTCTTGGCGGCACGTGAAAAAGGCGCTACATACCGCCCAGATTCGTCGTCGAGCCTTGAGTCTAGACGACGTACGGTTTCCCAGAATGAGCCGACTTGCGGACGCAACCTGAGGGGGTTTCGCGACCGGTTCGGGACTGTGAAGCCAAACCGCTTTCTTTTCGCGCCGTCCGCGCGGGCCGATCGATGCGGCGATCGGCGCGCGAGACGCAGCGGGAGCAGGCAGTCGTTCCTGTGAGAACGCTATCCGCAGATGCTTGAACAGGCTGAATTTCATTTCGCCGCGCCGCGCGGATCTTCCGCCCGGCAGCGTGGACGCGCGTCCGGCCGTCGCGAACGTCGAGATCATTCAAGGAACATTCGATGAGACCTGGTCAGAACAATAAGCGGATGCGCGGCAACCGCCCTTCCAACAATCGGCGTGGCCCCAATCCGCTGACGCGTTCGTACGAATCGAACGGACCCGACGTGAAGATCCGCGGCAACGCCCACCACATCGCCGAGAAGTATCTGCAGCTCGCGCGCGATTCCCACACCAGCGGCGATCCGGTTGCGGCCGAGAACTATCTGCAGCACGCCGAGCACTATTTCCGCCTCATCGCCGCCGCCCAGGCCGCCCAGGCGCACGCCCAGAGCGGCCGGCCGCCGGGCGAAGGCGAGGCGGTCGAGATCGAGGACGACGAGGATTTCGGCGGCGTCGCCGACCGGTTCGCTTCGCCCGTCGAACGCAACCCCGCGCCCTACGCGCCGCAGCCCTACGCGCCAAGCCAGCCGAATGCGCCGGGCGTCGGCCCGCAGCCGACCTTCGCCGAAGGCGAGCGTCAACCGCAGCCGGGCGGCGACCAGCGTGGCGGCGGCTACCAGCAGCGTCAGGACCGACCGCGCCCGCAACAGCAGGACCGCGGCCCGCGCCCAGATCGGCCTTATGGCGATCGGCAGGAGCGCGGCGAGTTCCGCGAGGGCCGCCGCGATTTCAAGCCGCGCGAGTTCCGCCCCTACCGCGATCCGAATGCGCCGCGCGAGAATCCGCCGCCGGCCGTGGCTGACGGCGCTGCGGCGCTGCCCTCGTTCATCACCGCCGCGCCGCGGGTGCCCGGCCCGATGGACGTCGAGGCTCCGGCGCCGCAAGAAAACGCCGTCGAGGCGAACGGAGCGGTTGAGCCGACCGAGGCCGGCTTCGAGCCGTCGGGCGATCCGCGCTTCCCCGGCCGTCCGCGTCGTCGTCGGTTGCGGTCGCCTTACGGCTTCCATCCTTCGGCGAATCAGGACGACGAGAGCGAAGGCCCGGTTCCGCCCAGCGACGCTCCGGTCTCCGAGTGAACGGCGCGGCTGATTAGCCGACGCCGACGCTTTCGAACTTCGCTTGCACGTGCTCGCGGTCGAACGGCTTCATCAGGAAGTCGTCGGCGCCGGCGTGCATCGCGCGGGCGATTTGCGCCACGTCGTATTCGCTGGTGCAGAACACCACTTTCGGCAGATCGCCGCCGGGCATCGCCCGCAGCTCGCGCAGGAATTCGTATCCGTCGAGCACCGGCATCGCGCCGTCGACCAGGATCGCGTCCGGCATGAAGAACGAGCAGGCCGCCAGCGCTTGCCGGCCGTCGGCCGCTTCCGACGTGCCGAGGTTCATGCCTTCGAGAATGCGGCGGGCAATCTTGCGGATCACCGGCGAATCGTCGACCACCAGCACTTGTTTCATAGCCTGGATCCCATCGCGCCGCCGCGCGTCAACGCACAACCGGCGGCTCGCTGATCTTGGCGCGGCGACGTTAAGAAGAATTGAACCAGTTCGATTTGGCTCACGCTTTCACGCCTGTCGGCCGCGCTTCGAAGGTGACCGCTTCCGCCTCGACGGTGATCGCAACCTCCATGCCGCATTCTCGCGCCACCAGGCCGGTGAAGAAAGGCTGGATGCTGTGGGCGTCGACCGCGCCGCTCTCCGGCCGGCCCGCGATCAGGTCGGTGGTCCCGCTCGCCAGCCGCGGATTGGGGCCCTTGGCCTCAACCCGCATCGCCAGCAATTCGTCCTGGCCGTTGAGATCGACGGAAATGACGCCGCCGCGCGGGATCGCCGACTGAGCGATCAGGCAGAGGTTGAGCAGCAGCTTGACCTTGTTCTTGGCGGCGAACTGGCGCGGCGGATTCCACGCCAAGGTGGTGCGATCGCCGGGGATGACGCCGCGCATCACCGTTTCCGCGTCGCCGGTGTCGATCGAGGCCCCCAACGAGCCCGCGGCGCCGAACGCGAGCCGGCAGAACTGCAACCGCGCCGAAGCGGAAGCGGCGCTCTTCTTGATCAGCTCCGTCGCCACGGCCCGCATCTCGGGGTCTTTTTCGTCTTCCAGCACCTCCAGGCCGTTGACGATCGCGCCGACCGGAGAGATCACGTCGTGGCAGACCCGCGAGCACAGCAGCGCGGCGAGGTCCATCGGGGCGAGGGCGACCATTGTCATTCGACTTTTCCTATGGCTGTCGCCGCCGGGGGCGGCGCGGACGAAGCGCGTTGGGCTGCCGGCGCGATCGTATTTGATTCGCCGTGGCGCGGCGACTGGGCGATGAGCGGAAGCGAAGAAAGGAAGCGTGTTTGACCGATTCGGCGACGACAGGGCGTATCGATCTTGTGACGGCAGGCCGCGACGAGGCGGCGATCCTGCTGGCGCGCGTCGCGCTCGCCGCCGGTCCGGCGGTGATGGCCGAGTACGCCCACGGCGGCCCGGCGCGCGCTAAGGGCGACGGCAGTCCGGTCACCGCCGCCGACGAGCGGGCCGAGGAGACGATCCGCGAGCGCCTGGCGGCGTGGGCGGCGCCGATCCCGATCGTCGCCGAAGAGGCGACCGCGGCGGGCGCGCCGATGGTCGTCGCCGAGCGGTTCATTCTGGTCGATCCGCTTGACGGGACGCGCGAATTCATCGCCCGCAATGGCGAGTTCACCGTCAACGTCGCGCTGATCGAACGCGACCGGCCGATCGCCGGCGCGGTCTATGCGCCGGCGCTTGATCGGCTGTGGTTCGCCGGCGCGCGCGCTTTCGCCTGTGCGGCCCCTGTCGGCGCCGACCTGCCGCCGCAGTCGGCCTGGCGCGCGCTGAAGGCGCGCGCCGCCCCGCCTGCCTTGACCGCGCTCGCCAGCCGCTCGCATTGCGACCCAGCGACCGAAACCTTCCTCGCCGGGTTGCCGATCGGCGACCGCCGCTCGGCCGGCTCGTCGTTGAAGTTCTGCGTCATCGCCGAGGGCGAAGGCGACGTCTATCCGCGCTTCGGACCAACGATGGAGTGGGACACCGCCGCCGGCGACGCGGTCCTGCGCGCCGCCGGCGGGACGACGCTTTCGCTTGAAGGCGGGCCGCTGCTCTACGGCAAGATCGCCGCGGGCTTACGCAACGGCGGCTTCGTCGCCTGGGGCGACCCGCGCGCCGCCGTTCATCGTTAATGAACCGTCAATAGGCCGCAGCGATAGTCGTGGCTGGCGATTCGCCATCACGGCGACACGATTTGCCGGGAAGCCTCTGCCGACGCGGTCCGCGCGCCGGACGCGCTTGGAGGAAAGCGACATGTCGACGATCACGCGGCGCGACTGGCTCGGCGGCGCCCTCGCCGCGAGCGCATTCGCCTTCTCTCGCCCGGCGCTGGCCGACCAGCCAGCCGCTTTCTCGCCCGATGAGATCATCAGCAGCGGCCATCATTTCTTCGGCGCGGTGTCGCGCGGCCTCGCCGAGGTCGTGCAGGAGGCCGGCCGCCGCTGGGGCCTGCCCAACGCCTACATCCTCGGTCAGGAGGCCTCGGGGGCGTTCGTCGGCGGTCTGCGCTACGGCGAAGGCAAGATGTACACCCGTAACGCCGGCGACCAGAAAATCTTCTGGCAGGGTCCTTCGCTCGGCTTCGACGCGGGGGCCGACGGCGACCGGACGATGATGCTGGTCTACAACCTGCCGGCGACCGAAGCGATTTTCAGCCGGTTCGGCGGCATCGACGGTTCGGCCTATTTCGTCGGCGGCTTCGGCTTCACCGCCCTGGGAGCGGACAACGTCGTCGTCGTGCCGATCCGCTCCGGCGTCGGCGCCCGGCTCGGGGTCAACCTCAGTTATCTGAAGTTCACCCCCCGCGCGACCTGGAACCCATTCTAGGCCGTCCGCCTCTTTGCTTGACCGGGGCGGGCGTGCGATATTGCCGCGGCTAGTCGCCCGGGCAACGAGACAAAATTGATCGAGCAGGCGATTTTTACCGCCGTCGGGTTTCTGACCGCGACGCTGTTGGCGTTGGCCGCGGCGCCTGCGGTCGCGCGCCGCGCCCGCCGACTTGCGGAAGCGCGCGCCCGCCTGCTCGCGCCGCTCAGCGAAGCGCAGGCGATCGCCGACCGCGACGCGTTGCGCGCCCAACATGCGATCGAGATCGTCCGGCTCGAACGCCGGCTGCGCGCCGCCGAAGAAGCGGTCGCGGCGCGCAAGGTCGAGATCGGACGACAGTTCGTGCGCCTCGTCGCGCTGGAGGAGACGGCGACGACGGGCGTCGGCGATCTCGAGGCGGCGCGCTTCGAAGCCAACGAATTGCGCGGCGAACTCGGCGCAGTCCAGAGCGCCTTGGCCGACATCGACGTTCAGCGCGATCGCGTCGAGGCGCGGCTCGAGCGCGCCGAGACGCTCGCCGAGGAGCGGCGCGGCGAGATCGCCACTCTGGAGACCCGGCTGGCGGCGATCGAGGTTCGACTTGCCGACGCCGAAAGCGCCGCCGCGGCGGCCGCCGAGCGCGCTGTGGCGGAGCACGACCGGCTTCGCGCGGCGCTGGCCGACGCTGAAGCGCGACTGATGCGCAGCGAGGCCGCGCGCGAAGAGGCGGTGCTCGAAAATCGGCGCCAGCTCGAACGCGTCGCCGATCGCGGCGGCGCAACGGCGAACGCCGAGGCGAGCGCGCGCGCCGATCGCGACAAGGCGTTGCGCGTCGCCATCACCCGCATCGGCCGCGACGTCGCGCGCCTCGAAGGGCGCCGGCGCGTCGCCGACGTCGAGACGATCAACCTCGCCGCGCCGCTGCATCCCGCGCCCGCCGGCAAGATCCGCCACAGCGAGCCGGCGGCGCGCGAAGGCTGAAGCCCGCTTTTCAGCGACTCCCGAATGTGCATAATTCGCCGGCGCCAAGCGACGTCGCGGCGTAACGCGCGCAAAGGAAGACCATGGCCGAGCCTCTCGAAGACGCCGTCGAATCCGATGACAAAAAGGTCGCGCTGCTGATTGCGATCCTCGCGTTGTTCCTGGCGCTGGCCGAGTCCGGCGCCAAGAACGCCGAGCACCGCGCCACCGAGCTCAACATCGAGTCCTCCGACCTCTACAATTTCTATCAGGCCAAGAAGGTGCGTTCGACGATCGCCGAGACCGCCGCCGAATCGCTCGAGGCGGAGCGCGGCGTGGCGAGCGATCCGCAGGTCCAGGCGGCGATCGACAAGCAGATCGCCAGCTTCAAGGCGACGGTGGCGAGGTTCGACAAGGACCCGAAGACGCCTGAAGACAGCCTCGACGCGATTCAGGAACGCGCCAAGCAGGCGAGCGAAAGGCGCGAACTCTACAACCGCAAGCTCGAACACTACGAATATTCGAGCGGCGCGCTGCAGATCGCGGTCGTGCTCGCCTCGGCCGCGATCATCACCGGCGTCGCGGCGCTCGCCTGGATCGCCGGCGGGCTCGGCCTCATCGGCGCGGCGCTGCTCGCGCTCGGCCATCTCGCGCCGGCGCTGCTGCCGTTCTTCGGCTGAACGCGAGCGCGACCGAATGCCGCGGTCGCTTTCCGTTCGCGCCTCGCCGCCGAAACGCCAGACGCCGACCGTAATTTCGCCGCGCCGACGCGGCGATCTGTGCGCCTTCGCTCGGCGATTCCCGCCGCAACCCGAGGCGCCCCCATGCGCGCAGCCGCCATTTCCCTCATCGCTTTCACCGCCGCGTTTCCTGCCTTCGCCGGCGGGTCCGACGTCGTCTCCCGCATCGACGCCGTCACCATCTATCCCGACGCCGCCATCGTCACCCGCCTGGCCGAAGTCGACGCGCCGGCTGGCGACAGCGTGCTGACGTTTCGCAATCTGCCGCTCGGGCTCGATCCCGATTCGCTGCGCGTCGAAGGCGCGGCGATCACGGCGCTGACCATCGGCTCGGTCGAGACGCATGTCGCGCCGACCGAAGCCCAGTCTGGCGACGACGCGCTGGCGACGAAAATCGCCGACTTGCGCCAACAGCGCGCCGCGATCCAGACGACGATCGACGCGTTGCAAGGCAAGCGCGCGATGATTGTGCGCTTCTCGCAGAGCGGGCCGGAGAAGCTGTCGCCCGATTCCAAACCGTTCGACGTCGCCGACTGGTCGACCGCCTGGGACGCGGTCGGAACGGCGCTCGCCAAGGTCGGCGCCGATCTCGCGCCGGCGCTCGACAAGGCGCGCGTCCTCGACGATCAGATCGCCGCCCTCGAAGCGCAGCGGCAAGCGCCGCGGCCGCAGGCGGCGGGGCGCATCGTCACGGTCGCCGTCAACGCCGCCGCCGCCGCGCGCGTGTCGCTGTCGCTCTCCTACCGCGTCGCCGACGTCGGCTGGACGCCGCTCTATGACGCCGCGCTGAAGACCGACGACCCCGCTGGGCCGACCATGACGCTGACCCGCCGCGCCGCCATCGCGCAATCGACGGGCGAGGACTGGAGCGACGTCGCGCTGACCGTTTCGACCGCGCGAGTCGCGCGCGCCGTCGACGTCGTCGATCTGCCGGGACAGCGCATCGACTTCTGGCAGCCGGAGATCAACGAATTGTCTTCCGCTCGATCGGCGGCGAAACGCGCCGCCGCGCCGGCCGACAAGCCGCCGCTCGCCGCGGCGTCGCCGGCGCCGCCGACCTTTGCGCTGGACGGTTCGGCGCCGCAGACGATCGCGGCCCAAGACGCCGCGGCGCAATTGCAGTCCAGCGCCTATACCGCCGTGTTCAAGGCGGCGGGCCGCGTCACCCTGGCGAGCGACGGCTCGCAGAAATCGTTCGTGCTTGGCCGCGTCGTCGTCCAGCCGACCCTGAGCGTCAAGACGGCGCCGAGCGTCGATCCAGTCGCCTATGTCGAGGCGCATTTCGTCGACGTCGAAGACGCGCCGATCCTGCCTGGCCAGGTGGCGCTGATTCGCGACGGCGCCTTCGTCGGCGAAGGCCGCATCAGTTTCGTCGCGCCCGGCGACGGCGTCGATCTGGGCTTCGGCGGCGACGACAAGGTCAGAGTCGACCGCGCGCCGGTGAACCGCAAGGAGAACGAGCCGACCTGGTACAACCAAACCAAGATCGAGACGCGCGAGTTCGTCACCAGCGTGAAGAACCTGCACGCCTTCCCGGTCAAAGTGCAGGTGATCGACCGCACGCCGGTTTCCGAGAACGCGGCGATCGTCGTCGAGCTCGCGCCTGCGACTACGCCGCCGACTGACAAGCAAATCGGCGACAGGCGCGGGGTGATGGGATGGACGCTCGACCTCAAGCCGGGCGAGGCCAAGGATGTGCGCCTCGCCTACCGCATGAAGTGGCCGGCCGGCCGCGAAGTCGTGGTCGACGACGCGCCGCTGGCGATCGTGGCGCGCTGAGCGCCGCGCCTCAGTCGCAGACCTGGACGCGCGGCCGTCGCCAGACGCCGTAGGCGTCGTCCCAGACCGGCTGGCCGCGGGTCCAGTAGCAATGTTCCGGCGGCGGCGGGCCGCCCGGGCCGTAGTCGACATAGCCGGGCGGCGGCGGGCCGTAGGGCGGCGGGGGCGGCCCATCGGGCGGATAGACCGGATGCGGCGCCAGCGCGCCGCCCAGCAGCATGCCGCCGAGGAAGCCGCCGGCGATTCCCGCCGCGACGCGACCGCCGTCGTCGGCGCGGGCGCTGGTTGTCGGCGCGACGGCGACGAGCGCCGTCGCAGCGACGGCGAAGGCTGAGATCAATCTCTTCATGACCGGTCTTTCCTCGCTTCAAATTCGGCCGCCCACTCGGCAGGCCTCATAGGGCAGATTGATGACGCGCGGCTTCGCTCACGCGCGTTCGTCGCCGCCGCGCGCGCCGGCGGCCAGCGCCAAGGCGCGGCGGCGGCGCAGAACGGCCGGCGTGGGGATGGCGTTGCGGATTGCAGCGGCGGGCCGACTCGGCGTCGCCGCGGCGGTCGGGTCGTATTGCGGCCGTTGGCGCGTCGGCGCCGGTTGCGGCGCGCCGATCATCGCCGCCATCGTCAGGCGCGCGGCTGCCGGACTCAGCGCGTCCTTCAGTCGGGCGAGGGCGGCGATGCGGCGGTACTTGCCGCCGTCGAGCAGATCGCGCGCGGCGAGAATGCGCACGGTCGCGTCGTTCGGCGCGTACAGCGCCGCCAGCGCGACCGCGAGCGGCTCGCCCGAGGCGTCGCCGGTCAGGTGCGCGGCGAATTCCTCAGGACAGCCGAACGCCGCGGCGAGCTCGCTCTCGAATTGCGTCCAGTCGCCCGCCATCGCGTCTTGCTCGAGCCGCGCCGCGACGCGGGCCGCCTCGCCGCCGTCAAAAGCGGGCTCTCGCCGGCCGAGGGTCGCGCGTTGCGCGGCGGCGACGATGCGGCCGCGGTGGGTCGCGTCCGCTTCGAAGAACAAGGCCGCCTGTTCGATCGTCGCCGGCGCGCGTTCGAGCAGCGCATCGGCGAGGCGGCGGTCGCCGGCTGCTTCGATGCGCGCCTTGGCGTGGCGCGCCATGGCGGCGAAACGCGTAGCGTCGATTGGCGCGCGTCGATTGCGCGCCAGCGCCAGCGCAACCTCGATCTCTTCGCGCTCGACCAGCCGGGCGACCAGCGTCGAGTCGAGATCGGCGCGTCGGGCGACTGCGCGCGCTTGCGCCGCGTCGCCGTCGACTGCGGCGATGAGTCGCTCACGCGGCAACGTGACGGCTTCGGCGAGTGCGACCAACGCGGCCTCGCCGCCCAAGGTCTCGACGGCGGCGAGCGCGTCGGCCGCAATCGGATAGGGCGCGAGCCGGCGCGCAAAGGCCGAGCGCGTCGCTTCATCCGCTTCGCCCAGCGCCGCCGCCGCCGCAGCGAGAACGGCCTGGCGGCGCGGCGCGCCGGCGGGCATGGCGACGAGACAATCGGCGGCGACGCGCAACCACAATTGTCGGTCGGCGGCGCGTGGGCTGGCGGCCAAAGCGTCGAGAAACGGCAGGCCGATCGGCGAAAGATCCGAAACCACGCGTCGCGTTTCCTTCTGCGGCGGCGAAACCTCATTCAGACTAGCCGCATCTCGTTGACCAAGTATTAACCTTCGGTCCGCGTAATGGCCCGGCGCACGAGCGCGCGAGGCGCCAGGGGAGGCGCCGTCGGGGTTGGGGCCATGGGTGAGCTGATCCTGTTTCGACCTGCAGCCGGACCGCGCAAAGAGAGCGCGGAACGCGGCGAAGCAGCGCAAATTTTGTTTTTTACCGGCGTCCGTTATCAACGCGCGCCCGAACCGACCTTGGGTTCGGAGGGCGGCGACACGGACGCTCCGCGATCGGGCGGAATCGGCGGTCCTGGCGGCCGTCGCAAACGTCGCGGATAAGCGGAGGCGCCATTTTCCACTTGCCATCCACCGCTGTCTCGATTAGCAGCGGCGGCGGGACACCTCTCCCCAACGAGAGGCGCCCATCTGAAAGGATGGCTACCGATGACGACGACGCCCGCCGCGCGGCCTCATGACGCGCGCTTTTCTTCCGGCCCCTGCGCCAAACGGCCCGGCTGGACCCCTGAAGCCCTCAAAGACGCTCCCCTCGGCCGCTCGCATCGCGCCAAGGTCGGCAAGGCCAAGCTCAAGCTGGCGATCGATCTGACGCGCGAAGTGCTCGGCGTTCCCGCCGACTACCGCATCGGCGTCACGCCTGGCTCTGACACCGGCGCGGTCGAAATGGCGCTGTGGTCGCTGCTCGGCGAACGACCGGTCGACATGCTGGCGTGGGAAAGTTTCGGCGAAGGTTGGGTCACCGACGTCGCCAAGCAGCTCAGGCTCGCCGACGCGCGCACGCTGAAAGCGCCCTACGGCGAGCTGCCCGATCTCGCTGAAGTCAATTTCGATCACGACGTCGTCTTCACCTGGAACGGCACGACTTCGGGCGTGCGCGTTCCCGACGCGAAATGGATCGCCGCGAATCGCAAGGGCCTGACGATCTGCGACGCGACCTCGGCGGCGTTCGCGCAGGACCTCGACTGGCCGAAACTCGATGTCGTCACCTTCTCCTGGCAGAAGGCGCTGGGCGGCGAAGCGGCGCACGGCATGATCATTCTCAGCCCGCGCGCGGTCGAGCGGCTCGAGACCTACAAGCCGGCCTGGCCGCTGCCCAAGGTCTTCCGCATGACCAAGGGCGGCAAACTGATCGAAGGGATTTTCGAGGGCGAGACGATCAACACGCCCTCGATGTTGTGTGTCGAGGACTATATCGACGCGCTCCTCTGGGCGAAGAGCGTCGGCGGGCTGAAAGGTCTGTTCGCGCGCGCCGACGCCAACGCCAAAGCGATCGCCGACTGGGCGGCGAAGACGCCGTGGGTCGACTTTCTCGCCCGCGTTCCGGCGACGCGCTCCAACACCAGCGTCTGCCTGAAAGTGGTCGACAAAGAGGTGACGTCGGCGCCGGCCGAGGCGCAGGCGGCCTTCGCCAAGGCGCTCGCCAGCGCGCTGGAGAAGGAGAAGGTCGCCTTCGACATCGGCGGCTATCGCGACGCCCCGCCCGGCCTGCGCATCTGGTGCGGCGCGACGGTCGAG
>Ga0181529_10001875_pt1 | contig 26296 bp, 22 predicted proteins | sample PEATcosm2014_Bin_36_FD_119763 | JGI IMG/M metagenome (GOLD analysis project Ga0181529, IMG submission 119763) | Peatland microbial communities from MTU Mesocosm Facility, Houghton, MI, USA - PEATcosm2014_Bin10_30_metaG | ecosystem: Environmental > Terrestrial > Soil > Wetlands > Peat | place... | reverse complement strand
TGGGAACGTTAAGGACACAATAACGGTTACCATGTGTGCCTCAGGGCGCTAAGAGTGGCCATCCATTGCCCCTATTTTCAATAAGTTACCAGTTGTCGATTCACTGTCACGGCAGAGGTCGCGGGTTCGAGCCCCGTCGTCCCCGCCATAAACACCTTAAAGAATCAAGGGTTTATGGCAAGTGGCAAGATTAAGAGGCACCTCTGAGGGTGCTGACAAGGGTGCCGGAGCGATCCGCACCTTTTTTCTTTTGTGGTTGCGCACCCCGCGAGGGTGCGGACGAGGGTGCTGAAATCGCCTTCTTTCCTGCCTCAAATACCATTTCCATGACCCGATTGTTCGCCTCCCGCTTCGTCGCGGAGATGGCTCGCGTGTAAACGTCGAGCGTTATCCGCGAATTGGCATGACGCAGAAGCTCCTGCGCCGTTTTGAGGTCCACTCCCGCCGCACGAAGATTCGTGGCAAGCGAATGGCGAAAACTATGCCAGCCGATTGCCTTGCCCTTGATTCCGGCTCGTAACAGTGCGGGACGGATGACCTTCTTGAGCAACGTGTCCGGCGACAGCGGTTGTTTACCTCCAAGCCGGATCGACGGGAAAAGGAAGTCTTCATCGCTGTTGTATGGCGATTCCTTCCGCCAGACTTCAAGGCATTCTATGACCGATGAGTGCAATGGGACCGGTTTGCGGCTCGCCTCGGTTTTGGTGTCTCCGAAGTGATTGCGCACGCAGGAACGGCGGACGTTCACCTGTAGGAGTTCGAGATCTATATCGCCCCAGGTCAGCGCGACCAGCTCGGACCTCCTGAGTCCGGTGCTCCCTGCCAGCATCACCATGGCCCGTTCCCGAAGATCCAACTGGGCCAGAAGAGCTGCCAGCTCGGCTGGTGAGAGCACGTCGGGTTCCCGCAGCCGTTTGGCCGAAGTCCTGACCTTTGTGATCGGGTTTCGGTCCATCCATTCCTGCCGGATGGCGTGATTGAAGACTGCGGATAGGATGTTGCGTATCTTGCTTCGTGTTCCAGGTGCAAAAGTGAGAGAGTTCAGCCACAATTCCACGTCTACGGTGCGGACATCCTGCAAATATGCCGTTCCCCACTTGGGGACGATATGATTTGCAAGGTAAAGAGAATTTGCCTCGATGGTTGCGTAGGCTTTTTTCTCCTCGGTCAGCTCGTGTTTGCGGTAGTGGGTGACAAGTTCGGAGACCGTTTCCGGAACTCTGAACTCAGAGTTGATATTGTTGCGAAGCGCTTCTACTGCTTTTTCTGCATCCTGTTGATGCGGAAAACGTACCACCGAACCGATGGTTCGTTTCCGATACGTGCGTGTACCGTCGGATTCGTCATACCAGCGAAACACCCACACGTCCGGACCGGCTTTGCGCTTCAGTCTCAAGAGGCTTCCTTGTTGTAAACGGCTCATGCTGATCTCCTTGCATGAGCACTGATGGCTATTTCCATGGTACTCGCCATCGGCCTCTTTTTATCCGGCTTTCGCGCCTCCAGCCACTCCAGTAGCTCATGTTCCAGAAAGCGCCAGAGCTTGCGCTTTCCTTCCCCCATAGGGTGCGCTGGGACATGCCCCAGGCGCGCCCAGCGAACCAGAGTTCTGCTATCCATCTTGAGAACCTGCGCTGCTTCATCCGCATCGAGTAGATGATGTGCCATAAGATCTCCATGCCCGCGATTCCGCGCGATGACTGGCCGTTTTGGATTTGGGTCCGATAATTCTGCCCGGAACGGACGCCAAATATTCCCAATCATGGGTATGGCCGCGTGAATACGTCCAATGAAAAGTAGGGAGAGCGTTATGCGCAAATGGAATAACGAGCGTTCTGGCGCGATATTTATGCAACCGCGTCGATTTGAAGAGCATCGAAACGGCATAATATGCCCCGCCGCTACAATGCTGCGGGCACATTGTATTTGTTGTGGTTGCTGTCCTGCCTTGGTTTTGGGTTCGGAGGATGGCTATGGTGCTACCAGAGATCCGATTGCTACAGGCGGCGATAGCGCTGGCTGAAGAATTAAATTTCTCGCGGGCCGCCGAACGGCTGCGAATCGGCCAATCGACTCTCAGCAGGCGAATTCTTGAGTTGGAATTTCAGCTTGGTTTTCGGCTTTTCGAGCGCAATCACCAGTTCGTCGAATTGACGGATGCCGGTCGCCACTTTGTGGAAGAGGCACGAGATGCAGTTCTGCACGCTGAACGCGCCGTCTTGAATGCCTCAGCAGTATTTCGCGGAGCTGACGAGATTCTCAATGTCGGGAAGTCAGCCTACACCGATCCTTATCTGGTCACCACTCTCCAGTCGGTTCGACTGCCACTATATCCCGGCCTTCGGATAAAGCTGTGGAGCAATTATTCGCACGAATTGGCACGTGAAGTCATTGCAGGAAAATTGAGCATGGCATTGATCACCGCTGTTCCTGATGCTCCCAAGCTAAGTCTTCTGACGGTCGCAGAGTATCCGATCTACATTGCCCTGTCCATGGACGATCCCCTTGCGTGGAAAAAAGAACTTCATCTACAAGATTTGAGTGCTCGTGATTGGATTCTCCCTGCTCAGCACGCGAATCCTCATCTCTACGAGTTGATTCAACGGACAACTTCGGAGAAAGGGGTCATTGCTACTGATGTGCACTATGTCATGACAGCCGAAGAGGCATCGGAACTGGTCTTGAATCACAAAGGGGTCGCTTTTTTAACCCGCACGGGGGCGTGGCGGATTGCGCGCGATGAGATTACGATGCGGCCACTTGTCGAAGAACGATTGAGGCTGGTTACAAAGCTCGCCACAAGGGCGGACGAAAGATCACGGCTGGTCAGTGAGTTTGTTCGTGCTGCTGGACGAAAGTTGAGCAGTGCTCCACCTGTCCTTCAAGCGCGTCTGCCGTTAGGCGGATGAATGATCGTTCTCTTCAACCTCTTGGATCGTTATATTTAGAGGCCCTTCAAGGCCGCACTTCGGGCAGGGAAAGATTCCCGAGGTGAGCGCTCGGCCTTCAAATAACTTTCTGCGGAATGTGCTGCCGCAATGCGCGCACAAATGGAAATGTAAGAGTTTGGGGCGTGAGAGGTTGGAGACGTTTGCCATGGACGATTTCTCCTTCTTGCGAAATCTTTCGCCGGTTCAGGAAGAAAAAATACCTCTGGTTCCAAATTCCTAAGTGCGACTACCTGTAATGAAAGAGTTTAGCGCAAAATCAGTTTCCGATACAGTCAGCGGCTTTCGAATTGCGGCCCGTCAGGTGGACAAAGGCTGACCCGCCGCATAGCGTCGGCATACTCGGGGCGGGAATCAGACGGGCAGAGGACCGGCGGACTGAACACTGGTTGAGCACGTTGGCCGCCATGCGCCAGATGAGTTTCGTCATGGAGAATGCCGACGAAGGCTGGCCGACCCAGTGATTTGCCAGCAAGGCAGCAATAACCGCCCAGGAATCAGTCGTATCATTGGCGAGGGGATTCTTATGTCGCCGATACCGCAGCGTTTTCCAATTCCGACCAACGATGACGATTTTGAGAAGCTTTGCCGCGACGTTTTGCGCCTGCACTGGTCCCGTCCAGGTATAGAGATTTTCGGGAAGCGCGGTGAGCGTCAGTTTGGCATCGACTTGCTCGATCTCAGCGGACAGGACCCCCTGTATGCGGCTCAATGCAAGCTTAAGGAAGAACATAAGAACCTCCCCCCTGCCGATATCGATGCTGAAGTGAATGAGGCCAAACTGTTCACGCCGCCCCTCGGCAAGTACGGAATACTGACGACGGCCAAGGTATCCACCCAGGCACAGCGTAAAGTACGTGAGATCAATCTGGCACACAGATCCCAAGGGCTGTTTGAAGTCGAACTCTTCACTTGGGAGACAATCTGCGAACTCCTCCAGCAGTATCCCGAAGTGCAGGAAGAGCACTACGGCGAAATTGCAACGGGACGCGGAGTCAGGATCGAGAAGGCGATTGTCCAAGTCCAGGAAAGTGTCTCATCCTTGACATCACGTCCGGGGGGAGATGACCTTGACACCCTCATTAACGAAGCGCGTGACGCTGTAAACCGACGCGAATTTCAAATGGCAACTTTGCTATTGAACCGACTTCAGCAACAAAAGTGGCATCTGCTTAGTCCGGTTCAACAGTTCAGGGTGATCTCTAATCATGGGTTCGCTGCTCTCGGACAGGGGAAACCACAGGAGGCTGCAAGGCATTTTCTGCAGGCCCTATCGCTGCAACCAAACGATGAGAAGGCCCAGACCAACGAGGTTCTAGCGTATTACGTGATCGGAGATTTCTCCACGGCATTTTCCAAGGCCGAGACGATTCGTCCACAATACCCAACATCGGCGAAGGTTGCAGCGTATTGGATACTTTCCGCGCCGCCCGAAAAACCCACGGAAGATCTCGAACACGAACTCTCCTCTATTTTGCTAACCGACGTAGAGGTCAGAGCCGCGCTGGCCGGCAAGGCCTTGAATAGGCAAGAACTGGACACTGCCGCAGTCCATGCCGAAGCCGCCGTCAACTCCGATCCAAAACGTGGCCATCCTCACCTCGTATTGGCGCAGGTCAATATGGCATGGATTGTCAACTCGGAGACGGGCAGACGTTCTTCCCCGATTTCGGTTTCCGAATTGCTCGAACGCGGAGAGCGTCATGCACGCCAGGCGATTCACTTGGCTGAGATTGAAAAGGATATTTCGACAGAAGTGGAAGCACACGTTCTGCTTGTTGACATCTTACTCATGCAAAACAAAAAGAAGGACGCTATTGATGAAGCGAACCGTGCTCATCGGCTCAGTCCTGACAATATTCTTACACTCCTTGCGCGCTCTCAGGTTCAGTTTGCAAGCGATCAGATTGGCGAAGGCATAGCTAGCCTGGAACATGCCTTTGCAGTTGAGCCACGTGCGGATGTCGCCTTCAGCTATGGCAATGCTCTCTTCACTCGTGCGAAGAGCGGCGACCTGGAGATTGCCATCGAAGTTCTAACTGGCATTGATCTGACTAGCGTTATTCCTGTGATGCGCCCAGCCATCGCTACCTTGGCACTCAGGAGTCTGCTCAAGAAAAAGGAATGGGACAAGGCCAAGCTCTATCTGGATCGGATCGGGTCTCAGATCAGTCCAGAGTCCTTAGCTTCGCTGTACGGCTACCTAGCGCATTACCAGGGAACGCCCCAGGAAGCGGAACACTGCGCTCTCCAAGCACAATCGTTACTTTCGGCTGCAAGCGGCATTGAAGTCAAGATTTTCCTGGCCCGACTATTCATGTTGATCGGCCGACCGGTTGACGCTCTTCCTCTATTTCAGGAAGCATTCGAAGCTAACTTCTCCTCGTTCGATCCAGGAAATCTGCTCGACTGCGCTGCTCGTCTGCGGCGAGATGGCATTGTCATCGATACCTTTAGAACCCTTCGCAAGAGAGGCGCTAACGACTGGCACACAGTAAGTTTCGGTGTGCAATATCTCCAGAAATATCATCCACAGGAGGCGGTCGATGTACTCAACGCTTATCTCAAGGACAACCCCGACCACAAATTGGCAAAGTTGAGCCGCTCAGTGATTGGCCTTATGACCAATCGCCCGGAACTGGTGACCGGATCACTGCTAGAGCTACCAACCGTGGAGGAGCTGCCTACTGAATGTGCTACCCAGGTAGTTCACATTCTCCGATTCGCCAAGAATGCAGACGCTGCGGTTGACTACGCATACCGCTACCTACGGCTTCATTTCAGCGAACCCGAGGCACATAGGGCATTTCTGATATCGATGACGCCGTTTGAGCCATTGCCAAACATTCAGCCTACGCTCGAAACAGTTGAGGTCGGAGCAGCAGTGCGCTACCAGGAGCTTCCCCAAGAAGATCCAAAGTGGGTAGTCATTGAAAACACTGATCATCCATCTCTGGAGTTCGAGGAACGAGCGGCCGATTCACCGCTTGCCGTCGAGCTCATGGGCAAACGGGTTAATGACAGGTTCCTTCTTGCGCCGGGAACGGTTGACCGCCACGCCGTCATTCTTCAGATCGTTCCCAAATATGTGCGACGCTGGAATGCTTGCGGAAATGATTGGCAGACCAGTTTCCCAGGGGAGTCCATGATCGAGGCCAATCACCTCGGGGCTACCGAAGAGCAGATTCGTGAGAGTGTTGAACTCATACTCAAGTCTCTACAGAGACGCGCTGAGACTGGAATCGAGATGAGGAAGACTTACAACACCAATTCGACACCTCTTCACGTATTCGGCGCTTGGCACGGAAAGAATGCGTACGTCGCTCTCATCAGCCTAGCGACAGAAGATGATCAACCAGTTCGCACTTCTTTCGGAACCTCTGTAGAACGAAGTGAAGCTCTGACCGCACTTCAAACTGCAAGCTGTTTGGTAGTTGACCTCAGTACTTTGGCCACTCTGCGCCTACTGGGGATGGAACATATTCTGGCGACAACTCGCTTTAGATTTCTGGTGACAGAAAACTCATGGAGAGAATTACGGGAAACGCTCGACGATAGAAGCGAATGCTCGACCCCGAGTATTGCAGTCGGATTTCATAATGGCATCCAGGTCTCTCATGAGGAGACAGTCGAATTCAAACAGGAAAGAGCTAGGCAAAATCAAGCGTTTCTGGAACTAGTCCAAAAGCATACTCAAGTTGTGCCTGTGATCGATCTTGCTTTTCTCGATCCGGCGAAGCGAGAACCTTTCGAAAGATTGTTCGGGCAATATGGAGTAGAGTCCATGCTTCTAGGTTCGAAGCCCGACTGTGTTCTCTGGAGCGATGACCTCGTCCAGGCTCATATTGCAGTTACAGAATTCGGAGCCAGGCGGGCGTGGACTCAAATAGTGATTGCCTTCCTTGCGGACTTAGGCATCGTGGAGGGAAAGGAACGCGACATAGCAACCGCAAAACTGATCGGGATGGAATATCAGATTACCGTTTTTGATTGCGCTGCGATAATCGAGGCTGTACACCTGACTGAGGCTACGCCTTGGCGTGTGCCCCTGAAGAACTTCATCAGAGAATTTGCCGCTCCAAGTGCGGATGTTAAGAGCCTCTTTCCCATCCTGATGGAACTGGTGGTGAGGATTTACCGCGAACCTCTTCTTCCTGAGAGTCGCTGTAAGGTCATCATCGCGTTTCTCGACGCAATATGGAAAAATCCTGCTGCGCGGCGCGCCATACTAAACCTACGTGCCAATAGCTCCAGGCTCTTCGGGATGAACTCTGTTGGAGAATCCCAGTTCAACGATTGCTTCGATCGCTGGCAGAAGCTTATCGAAAACCCCATCGTTCCTTGCTCGTAACAGGTCAGCTAAGCTCACCCGCTTGGTTTTTTCCTAGCAAGCGAGCTGATAGTCCACGAAACTTCTGACATTGTGTATTTCGATTGAGTACCAGATAGGTAATGGAAAACGCCGATTTCGCCAGAATAAACTTTCAATTTACGCGAGATTGCTGAATAGCAAACGGGTGTGCCGTCAGTCGCTCAGATCCCGCTATCAGAATCTGAAGAGCACCGCTCAACGGGGCGCTCATGGCCGTCGGGCGGGCCAGAAATGGACTCCCGCTGAAGCGGGAGCGCAAATGAGGGTGGGAAGACGGGCAGGAGCGCAAAAAATGGCGGAGCCTGGGTGAGTGGCTCCGCCGGTGACTGGTTGAGATTATGCCGCCTTGGTTCTCTTGACTGCCTTTGCTGGTGGTTGCAGCGCGGCCTTCTTTACGGCCTTCGCTTTGTCCTTTGCGGTGAACTCCTGCTTGACCTTGGCGGTGATGGCGTTCACGTCCACCTTGTACAGTTCGGCGGCTTCTTTGAGCACCTTGCCGGAGTCGGTTGGCGAGTGGGTTGAGTGGAGAATGACGATTTCCACGAGCAGGTGCCCGAGTGTGGACTCGTCGGCTTTGCGGATGTAAGCGGCCAGCAACTTTGCCGGTGCATCAGCGGCGGTGGCCTTTGCTTTGCAGATACCATGCTGATGGAGAACGATGGCCAGACGCCGCTCGTCCAGCATGGCCGCCAGATGCTCGACTATGAAAAGCAGGTCACGCTTCATCAGGCGAACGGGCACGGCATCAACGATGGCGCTCAATACGCGCAAGCCGGTTGTTTGTGCGATTGCTTCATCACGGCGGCGCTGCTCCTGCTCGGCCTTGATGGCAGCATCGGCGGTAGTCGGCTGCTTCCGTGCATGATGCACGGGGCATTCTGGATTTGCGCAAACGCGGCGCAACTCGCCCTTCTCGCTGCCTTCGGTGACGATGGCCTCGGTAGTGAACTTGCATGTCTTGTACTCCGGCCATTCGCGCTGCTTCGGATTGGTCGGCTTCTCGCGGCGAATTTCGACGTACTTGTTGCGCGGGACCACTACACTGCCGTCCTTCTGTGCTCCATAGGCGGTACTGATCTGTACCAGCTTCGGTTTCGTTGCGATGCTCTGTCGGATATGTGCTTCGACCTTTGCCGCGTAGCATTTCGGATCGGAGCAGCTATCTGGCTGACCTGATCCGATTTCAGCAAAGAGCAACGTGTTGTGACCAGTGCGCTTCGGGCAATCAAGGCAAGCTCCGGCTTCAGGTACAAGCTGTGCGTCTTCCTTTGAAAACGGTGCGGATGCAAGCTCCAACAGAATGTTGTGCTCGATCCACTGTTGAAGCTGGCGAACAGGCAAAAGGATTCGCTTGGTTTTGTTGGTGCCGCCATACTGCTCCTGATAGCAAGCTGCGAGTGCTTCTTCCTGCTGCTCTGGTTGCAACTTGGCCAGCAATAGCGCATGGCCGACGCCGATTTCATCCTTGGCAAAGGCTTCGACGACAGCGGGACAAAGTTCTACCAATCTCAATCGTGAAGCCACGTATACAGGGTTTTTGCCAACTTTGGCTCCTATTTGCTCGATGCTGTACTTCGGGTCTTCAAGTCGCATCAACGCGGCGAAGCCTTGCGCCTCGTCAAGTGGATGCACGTTACGGCGCTGGAGATTTTCAACGATACTGGTTTCGAGTGCCTGGGCATCGGTCAATTCGACGATGCGAACGGGCGCGGTTTCAAGTCCGGCCAGATGGGCCGCGCGATAGCGCCGCGCTCCGGCAACTATCTCGAATTGCTGGCCCACGGGCCGCACGACAAGCGGCGCAAGAATGCCTTGAGTTTTGATCGACTCGGCCAACTCGTTAAGAGCGGCCTCGTCAAAAGCCCTGCGCGGGTTGTTGGACGACTCTGTAAGGCTTGCAAGTGGAAGGTTGCGATATTCGGATGTGTTCGTCATTGCGATTTCTCCTCTCATGGTTGAAATGAAGTTAGTGAGCGGGTACGGATGAGCACACCCGCTCTCGGTGTGGTTAGCTAGCTTTTTCCAGTTCCGATTCCGGCTCCTCGGCAAAGAGCGCGTCAAGGATGGTTGCGGAGGCTTGTTGGATAACAGTGAGCGATTCGGTTAGCAACTCGGCGTTACCGTGATAGAGGCTGATATAGTCGGCGCTGGCGCTGCCGGTGTTGAGGCCAACGGCGCTGCTGACGATGAATGCGATGGCTTCGGCCTCGGTTTCGCGTACCGTCTTGGTCGTCATGGTGCGGCGCTCGGTGCGGTGCAACATTTCGTGAGAAACCTCATGCACCAATGTTGCGAATTCCTCGGCCTTCGTCTGGCCGGGAAGCAAGACAATCTTTCCCCCGTAACTTGCGCCCTGTGCCGGTGCAATACGCTCGTTGTATTCAAGCTCGATGTCTTGCTGCTGTACAAAGTCGATGAGCCGGTCATGGTGTGCGCCAACCTCGCCGGATACCTTGGCAGGTTCGGGAAGCTCCGCGCCTTCAGTCTGTGCGATGTCAAAGACATAAACTCTGCGGAAGCCAATCAGCATGGGCGCTGGCTTCTCACTCGTTTCATGCGGCTGGTCGCGTTGCTCGCGCTTGGTGCCAATCATCGGGGCCAGAATCGGAATACCCTTCTGACCTTTCTTGACGTAGCGGCCAAACTCATTCCATCTGCGGATGCCTGCAACGTGCGTAGCATCGGGCCGATGGTGCGCTATGGAAAGGATGTTGCCGAAGCTGTAATTGTGGAAACGGGCCATTGCATTGAGATAGGCGGTAAGCGCCTCGCTCTTGCCCTGCTCAAGCTGCTCGATCAGGTGCTTGACGTTCTCGGCGATGATCTGCTGTGTGGTGGACTGCTGGTGGTTGCTGCTCTGTGCCGCATTACTGCTGTGCGGCGCGGTGGTGCTGCTGTTGCTGCTGTTACTCTTGAAATTCATGTTTTTGTTCTCCTTTTCCGCCGAAACCGGCTGAGCGTCTTTCTCACCCACGGCTGGGAAGCGCGAAGACGGTTGGCGGAAAAGAATGAACGCAGCGCACGACGGTGGGAGTTCGGAGGAAAGGCGCGGCAAGTGCCAAACGCTCACTCTCGTTTGGCGAGCAGCCGCGCTCCGAACGGACGGAGAAGGCCCGTTCGGCGTACGTTCTCTGTGCGCTGGGCCGTCCACCCGAGGGCGCGTAGTGGGATAAAATACAACCTGCCTATGAATTCAGCGGCCCCGCCAGGGACGGCTATGGCAGGTTGTCACGAATGGTTTCTGTTGTCTGATTTTGAAATTTTGGCAGGACAGAGTGGCAGTTATAGGTTCGACTTTTTCACAATGAAGATGTGGCCAACATGTGGTCCATGTCCGATTTTCACTTCGGGCATTTCAATAGCATCGGCTACTGCAATCGCGTCTTCCCAACCACGAAAAAAAGATTGGCTGTTGATCCAGCATTATCACATGCCTAGACCGAATCCCTCCAATTCAATTTCTGGCACGGAAGACGCAGAGATATTGTCCATGCTGCGTGTAAGTTCATTCTGTGACAGCGACGCAGTTTCTACATTGGAGATAGACTGCTGTACTGCAAGCTCTCGACTGTCTGACGTGTAGAGGGCAAGGTTTCGGATATGCGGAGAGAGGCTCGTAAACGCCTCCTGTTGCTGGGCGAGATGTGAGGCATCGCCAGTGACAAGAACCCGATCAACAGAGGCGCGTTGGGCGCTTCCGACGGCATAGCCGTACTCGATGTGCCTGGCTTGATCGGCGTCCAGCTCTACGGATTTTCCGGCATCAATGCGCACGAATAGTGCATTGTCATCTCCGATTCTCTCCACGGTAGCGAAGTCACCGGAACGGATATGCGCATCACGATCTGAGTGAGTAAACTGGATGCGCTCACCCACGGCAATTTCGCGTTGCTCTTCGCGGTACACGGTGCTTTGCCCGGTCTGATTTTTCAGGATCGCTGGATCGTAGGAAACCTCGTTTCCGTCACGGGTGGCCACAGTAAGGGTGTTGGTGCGACCATCGACCGACAGTACGGTGGCCTTGCTGTTATCCGCGATGCCATGTTCGGCAGGACTGCCAGTCTTGTAATGGATCTCATCACCTTGAGCATAGTTGGCGGTGAGTTGGGGATTGGTAAAGTCCTGCTTGACCATGATTGAAATGGAGTGGGTTTCGGTCGCAAGTCGCCCTTGTTGCCGCAGTTCATCACGGACGAGTTGGGTCAGCTCCCGTCGTTCTTCAGCATCGGGGGCGACAATGACGGCTCGATCCTGCTGCGCGGTATAAGCAAGCGAAACCTCAGCTAGGCGGTGCTCGGGGCTGGCGTACTCGTAGACACGGCCTTGCTCCTGTAGCTTGGTCGTCCCGGTCGCTGGATCATTCGCGCGGAAGGCAGCAACGGCCTGTTGTACCTCGGTCGTTAAACTCGGATGGTGGAAATCCAAAGCAGCGGTCTTCGAGATGTCTGTTGCCAGCCGTTCACCGAGAGTTTCCGCGTTGTTCGTGTAAACACGAGCGTCGTCGGAGGCCCGCGAGACGGCAACATACGCAAGCCTAGTGTTAATGAGATTGCGCGAGCTGTCGGTATCAAAATGAGCGAGCACACGCCCCGCAGTTAGCCCTTGTGAACTGTGCGAGGTCACGGCGTAGCCGTGATCGAATTGGCGGAAGGTGGCGGCGTCGAAGGTGACTGTACGCTCGGCTTTGCCATCCATCTGTACGAACAGCTTTCCGTTCTCGATGCCGGTGATACTGCCGAGATCACGATTGGCGACGCCAAGTTCCTTGCTGGAAGAGGTGAACTGGATACGGTCGCCGGTAGCGAACACACGGTCTACTTCACGGAAGACGTTGACTCCCCGGAGTCGTCGCGGATCGTAGGTCACGCTCGATCCGTCTGCACGCTCCACGGTAAGGGCATTCGCGCGGGCATCAATGGAACGCACGGAGGCAAAGCTGTTTCGTTCGATGCCTTCGGTTTTGCTGCCGGTAGTGTACTGGAGCATATCGCCTGCGTTATACCTCGCCGCCCAGGTGCGGTCGGCACCTGTCATGTCAGAGCGGTGCGTGAGGGTGCGGAACAGTTGGCCGTTCTCGGCCAACGTGCCATTCTGTAACAGCTCTGCACGGACGGCTTCATTGATCTGCTGACGGCTGAGGTTGTCAGGGGAAACGATGATGGTGTTGGCAGGCAGCGCCGCATAGTCTCTGGCTATGGCAGCGATGCGCTCCTGCTTGTCGGGGATCTCAATGATCCGGCCCTGGCTGGCGAGCATGTCTATGCCTTGCTGGGTATTGTTCCTGGCAAGATGCTCAACTGCTTTCAGCAATTCCGGGTCTTTCTGGCGCATGATCCGGTCAAGCTGGGAGGTAGGCATACCAGCATCCTGCATCTGCTCGAAAGGCTTTCCGGCGTCCACGCCCTGATGCTGGCTGGTATCGCCGATGACCAGAACGCGGTCATTCGGATTCAGCTTGTCGAGGAACGCCTGCATCTGGCGGGTGCTGGCGAGGCTCGATTCGTCCAGCATATAAAGGTGGCGCAACTCGGGGTTGGCGCTGGGATGCTTTTCGCCACGGGCAAGGAAGCTCTGCAAGGTATTCGCGTCGATGCCAGCCTCTCGGAGCTGTGCCGAAGCGCGGGAGGTCGGGGCAAAGCCCTCGACCGTGTACCCACTCTTTTCCGCACCTTCGCGGATGGAATCCAGCACTGTCGTTTTGCCCGATCCGGCTCGCCCTTGCAGGCCGTGGATGCGGTCGGTAGAGTTCAGAACTTCTTCGATCACACGGCGTTGCGATTCATTATGAAAGTCGCGAGATTTGGCCTGCACCTGTGCGTCTTCTGCGCTCATCATCGGATTCATGGTGTTACGGCCTGCGAGCACATGAGCAATGTTGGCGCGCTCGGCGGCAACGGTTTCTGGCGTCGTAAAGCTGCGCCCGGAGGCGTACTTCGCAGCCTCTACGGAGTGGAAATCCCCACGCTCGCGCCGCGTGTCAAAGTTGGCCCGCACCTCGCCATAGGTAGTTTCTCCCATGCCACGCCGAAGTGCATCGCGGAAAATCATTCGCTCGTCGGCAACGGCCTCGCGCTCGAAGAGGCTCTCCCGCGCATAGGTAATGGCCTCCCTGGCGCGGGCATTCCTGTCGGGACTGTGTTCCTGCGTTCGCGCACGTTCACTCGCCTCTGCAACCACCTGCCGGGGCTGGTTACCATACTGTGCCGCTACTTCTTTATGGGCAGCAAGAACCTGTTCCGATGTAAGCGTGTGTTTCTTTTCGCGAGTTGAATGGGCGGCGATTTCCGCCGCTTCTGGGCCACTGAAGCCCCTTTTATCCATCGCGTCTTTGATTCGTTGCGATCTCGGGCTGGAGGCATCCAGATACTCCTGCGAATAGCCTTTGATCTCCGGTGCTCCACTTTTGCCAGCCTCAATCTCGTATCCAAACGTGCGCAGCCGATAGGTCAGCTCCGATTGATAAATCGCGGTTGCATACTGCTGGCTGTCAAACAGTGCCTTCTCCTGTAAAGCACGGGTCGAACCGTCGGCACGTTCCGTCACGTTGAAGATGACGGCGTGGGTATGGAGCTGCGGCGCGGCATAGCCATCGACCGGGCGGGCAGTGTCATGTTCAAACTTTGCAGCGACAAACTTGCCCGTTGTCTCGGCGGGGTTATTGCCGCCAATCCGCGCTTGTGTGTACCGCTCAAGTTCATTCAGCGCAATCGTGACAGCGGCGCTGTGCGCTTCGCGGATTCGATCATCTCCACCGACCAGGGCGGTCAACGAGATGGATTTTGGCGCAGAGAAAGTAGCATCCCACCCGGCCCGATGCTCGACAGATTTAGTCGTCGTTCCATCTGGATTCTTGTACTCCATCTGCGCCCGATGCTGAACCATTTGCTCGTCGGTGAGAGGATGCCTGCCCTCCGTAAGCCGCGAGAATTCCATTGGTGAAACTTCACCGGACAGGCTCATCGACGTGGCGAGCTTACCCTGCCATTCGCCCTTTACGGCATCACCCTGCCTGTAATAGCTCTGCGTTGGCGACGTGTATTCGAGCTTGTGATAGTTCTGTGCTTGGACGGCACCAAGGGCTTTTGATATTTTCAGCATCGCTATAGCTCCCGGACATATTCAGGACCATGCAATTCTTCCTGCTCAGTTGTGGTGTCAGTGTCGGAAACAACCGTCGCGGCAGGCTCGGGCTTGTTCCCATCTCCAGCGCGCACCTGTTCGTTCACATCCTTCCTGGGCCACTGAATTGGACTCTTTTCGAGAACAAGCGGCGCATCATTGGCCACAGTCTGTGCCGCATCTGTAGTAGCTGCTGGCTCCGGGTGCTTTTCCGGCGCGGATGCTTTCGGAGAACGCGGCTCCAGTGTGTCGGGATCGAAGCTCATCTCGCCGTCGGGGGAGTGACGGGGAAGAAATCCTGGCGTTGGCGTTGGCAGGTCCAGGTAGTCGAAGGCGAATCGGGCGACGTTGTTCCCGAGCTTCAGATAAGCGTGACGGTCGTCCAGACCAGTGATCTCGGAACCCATTACAAGCGGCTCGATCTGGCGCTCTACAGTGAAGTTCTTGCCTGACCGCGATCCATCGAACTTCGTCTCTTTGAGTCGTTCAATCTCGACCTTGCCGATGGCCTCTGAAATCCATTCAGCGGCCTTTGGCTCGGCGGTCTTCATAAATATTTTCGTCGCAGGTTGCGACAACATGACCTCGGCCAGATGGCCGTAGATGACTTCGAGCTGGGCCTTTCCCTGGAAGCCGAGGACGAGTGGGTTTTTCGATTTCCGATTCTCGGTGATGGCCGTATGGAGCTGGGGCAACTTCTGCAAACTCGCCAGTTCGTCAATTACGAACCAGACTGGTTTCTGCCCCGGCTGCGGCGCGGACAGCAGGCGCATGACGAGCAAATCAATCCACAGGGAGTGCAAAGGACGGAGGGTTTCACGCTCCGGCGGACGCGACGTAATGAAGATCCATCCCTGACGCTTTTTCGTCCATGTTCGGGCATTCCATACCGGCCGTTTCTCATCCTTCTGTGGCAACAGGCGAAAGCATTTGGCGACAAGGCCGAGAGACGATAGGACACCCGCACGCTGCGGCCCGGCCTTCCGGTCGATGTAGAAAGCCATCTCCGTTCCTTGCACCCGCTTCATCAATTCGGTCTCGCTTGCCATCCATTCGGCAAGCTGGTGTGGGGTAGGCCCCAGCTTTAACAGGTGCGCAAAAATCTGTGCGGGAGTCTGGTGAAAGAACTCGTCCTTGTCGGCGGTCGCTGGCTGGTAGAGCGAAGCGGCGATGGCGTCAGCCTCGGCGTTCGACTCCATCTCCTGCGCTGGTCCCCAGTACGGGCAACGGTCGTCCAGTGGATTCAGAACGATGTCACCGCGTCCGGCATCGTAAAACCTCTGGATGTACTCGCAGGCTGGATCGTAGACGATGGCCGAATCGCCACGCTGACGAATCTGCCGCAGACACTGCATAATGAGTTGGGTTTTCCCGACTCCGGTATCGCCCATGAGCTGTAGATGCTGCGCCTCTTTCCGCAACGGAATCCGCATCATCTTTTCGGATTCGGTGGTCTTGAAACCTATGCCGTCACCCTTCTGCGCTTTATTGAATTCTTTCGGCGAGAGCATGAGCGGGCCGCGCAGAACGCGTCCATACTTCATCTGCTTGAACCGCTCGATGTCCATCGGTATTGAAAACCAGAGCATTGCCAGGAGACAGACACCGCCCTCAATGAAACTGATGGTGAACACACCAAAAGGCACTTTGCCATCGAAGATCGCATAGCGAAGCCAACGATACATCGAGGCGTCTGCCAGCTTCTGTGCTGGGCCGCGAAACGGAAAGCGATAGCCCTGTGTTCGCGCCAGCTCAGACAACGCGAACGGGACGGCTCTGCCATCTGGGAGCGTCATTCTGCCTGATGCGAAGTCCACCGGAAGAGCGAGACGCGTCTTGATCTTTTCGCCGCCGAGATAAAGAAGACGGTAGGTGCCGTGCATGTGGACAGCGGCTCCGACCTCCGCTCGCATGTACTCGGTAATGTAGGATCGTTGCAACGGCGGCAGTGAGAAGTGCAGCTGCTGCCAGATGAAAAGGCAAGTGCAAAGCAGTGCCACTGCGAGGGCACTGTAGCTCATGACCGGCGCGTGCGGCGGCCAGATGATCGACTCTTTTCTACCCCATTGAGTTGCCATGCTTATCGCTCCTTTCCAGCGTCCTGTGTGTACTGCTGCATTACGTCCTGCGCCGCCTTATGCTTCTCCTTGCGCACCATCGTCATGGCTTCCGTGATCCATGCTGCCGACACCTTCTCTCCCAAGATGAGCGGCTTGATGAGGTTCACAAGCAGCATTCGCGTGGCCACCAACTCGGTAAAGAAGGCGTCACCGTTCGACCTCCCGGCGGCATCAATCAGCACATGGCGCGACCACTCGCGGAGTGTTGCCCCGCTCTTGTTTGCGGCTGCATTAAGCGTGGCGACCTCGTCCTCTGTGAATCGGATTGCCACGCTCCTTACTCGCGACGGACGCCCTATCCGGTGTTTCAATCGTTCCTCAAGGTGCAATGTTCCGTTTGGCATGGTGGCTCCATTGAGAGCTGTGTCTGTGTGTTTCCGCCCGGAACCGCTATGTTTCCGAGCGGAAACGTGATCGCTCTAAGTTGTTGTCGTGGCCGGTGTTTCCGACGGGAAACATTTGCCTCGCAAAACACCACCCTGCGAGGGATGGAGTGTCAATCTTCTTCAGGTGCGGAGCACCTTTGTGGTTCTGCCACGGATATAGAGGCATGGATCATGCCTTCGATCCTGCCGCAATTGCCATGGGCTGAATCGGCGATGGAGACGCGCTTGCAGGCTTCTTCGCGGGCGGCTCAGTCGGATCTGTAGCTGGCGCTCGGCGAATACGAAGTGTCGATGAGGCCTGCTTCGCTTGCGGAGTCTTCAGAAAGTCTTGGAAGTCGCGGTCTTTGCTGAAGACGTAAGCGAGCGCCTGCTCTACGACATCGTCGGCTGATGCGTGGATGAAGGCGGCATACTGATCGACCTGCAAGGCGGTTGAATCGGTCAGCCGGATTGAGGCACTGACTTGGCGGGTTTGGATGACTTCAAGTAGTGGCATCGCATTTCTCCTTTGGTGGTGGATTTAGGCAATTTTTCTGCGGGTAATCATGCGCTGTGCGGTTGTGACAATCTCCCGCGCACGAGCAGAGCAAAGTGCAGCGGGAATCTCGAAGCGACGACGGGATTCGAACATTGTAATCACGTCGTCGATGCGGATGCCTTCGATAAGCCAGAGCCGCGCTGATGCAACATCGACTGTGCGTTGCGCGTAATAGAGAGGATTGGGCTTATCGGAGCGGTGCGAAGCCAGCTCTCGCGTGAGCTTCACGGCATCTTTGCCGTGAGCAAGTTCATGCGATACCCATGCCCAATCATTTTCCGAATTGCTGTGCTTTCCCGGCTGTTTTCTGGAAGCGATTGCGTGGTCGAAGAGCATGGTATTGGCTGCGTCCAAATCAAGCCGGAAGTCATGGGGATTCCATACGGAATCGCAAGGATATTCGACGGTGACACTGTGCGCGGGATCGTACTTGCGATTCAGGAAACCGGGGATACGAATCACCCGGTTGCAATCAGTGCAAGCGGAATCGCCGCCAAAGGCAATGGCGAGCAACTTCAGAGCGCTTTCCTGACCCGCAAAATCGAAACCATCGACGCGCCAGAGCACCTGGTATTTACCGAGAGATGTCGAGATGATCGCGGTCGGAGTCGGCACAGCCTCTGATGCCAGCAACGTAGCGAGCCGTGCATCGCCATCGATGTCGATGTCAATGTAGAGATGGCGGACTGAAGCGATGCTCTCCTTGGTACGCTTGCGGCTGCCAGCGCGAAGCGGATTGGCAGCCACATAGATGTTCGCTCCTATGCCATTCTCGTGACCAAGCCAGGCGAGGTAGCGAGGGGCAAGCGCAGACTTAAGCGAGACGATGCGCTGTTGCGTCGAAGCAGGACTCTCTCTGCGCAGCAGGAGAGAAATGGTATCGCCCGGAGCGAAGCAGTGGGCGAGGAAGTGTGCGGCAATCCGATTCATGCGAAACCTCCTGATCGGAGCGGAATAAGCGGGCGACCTACGGTGCCATGCCAGTAGTAGAAGCCCGGTATAATCCGGGCTTCTATTGTGAAGAGGAAGGGCCTAAGCGGCCTCTTCCTCGGCGGACTCATCTTCGTCGTCCGCCGATGCCTTGGCAGCCCGATCCAGCTTGAGAATCGAGTTGACTCGGATCTCCCAGATGGTCTGCTCCGAGTTTGTCTTCTTGCTGCCATACTTCCGGCTGCGCAACTCGCCCTCGACCTCGATATGAGCGCCCTTCTTGAGCGTGGCAGCGAACTCTCCGAGCTTGCCGAAGACCACGCAACGGTGCCATTCAGTGTGCTCGATGTACTTGCCGTCCTTCTTGTAGGAAGACTTGGTTGCCAGCGAGAGAGTCGTAAGGCTGCGGTTGTTGTTGGTGCGGACTTCTGCGTCAGCGCCAGTGAAGCCGATGAGGGTGACGTTGTTTTTGTACACAGTGGTGATCTCCGTTTCGTTGAATTTCCCGTATCCTGCTCGGGTCACACTAGGCGAAGCCATGCGAGAGGCCCCGCCTCCCAAGGCCGAAGCTCTGCATTTGCGGAGGGTCCGTCGTAGATGGAAACCGTAACCCGGAGGGTGGCGTAGCCAAAGCAGAAGAGCGAGCCTGCCGCTGGGCGGCGGACAGGCCCGAAGCGTGACCCCGAGCAGAGGACGGAATACGAGGCGGAAGGCACCCCAATGGACATGCGGCACTCATTGCGTCACGGCGGCAGATGTTTGCCCAACCCGCAGCCGTTTTCCGAGCGGCAATGTCTCCATCGAAGGACGGCATCAAGCACCTTCCGTTGTGCTCGCGGCAACGGGGGAACGCCGCGCTGGGCGCTTTTAGAGACGAGTTGGGCTGTGCAGCCAATTTGGCAGCATGACGGTACATCGAAGCGACCTCGGATTCGGGTTGATTTCTCTAGCTGGATGCCTATTGCTCAGGCGGCGGTAGCACGGTAGATGTCCTCCGTCTGGAAGCTCTGGTCTGTGTGGGTGTATCCGGTCACGGTAATCAACTCGCGTACCCGGCGTCGACCTGTATGATCGCGCTCGCAGTACAGCACGAAGTCAATAGCTTCCGCAGTCTCGGAACGAATGAAAGCATGGTTCAGATTGGCCCGCGCACTCAGGGCCAGATCTGAAAGCCGATTCAGGGCATCCCATGCGGACTTTGCATGGATGGTGGAGAGCGTTCCGCCATGCCCGGTATTCATGGCTTGCAACAGGTCATAGCCGCACTCATCGCGTATCTCGCCCATGATGATGCGGTCCGGGCGATGGCGGAGAGCGGCAGCGAGAAGCTGGCTCGGAGTGATGGCAACCTGACCTGGAATTGCCTCGACTGCTTCCCACCGGACGGCGTTCGAATGGTCCACCTTCAATTCTGCTGGCTGCTCGATGACAACAAGACGTTCATGCTGTGGAACGTGGTCGAGTAGCGCTTTCATCAAAGTCGTCTTACCTGAACTGGTTCCACCACTGATCATCCCGTTCTTTCGTTCGTTGATAAAGCCAACGACTTTGTCTCGAACACTTTTCGGTAAGCTGCCAGCAGCAATCAACTCGTCTGATGTATACCAGCGGTTGAATTTTCGAATAGTCAACGTCGGCCCGTTGATCGAAGATGGAGCGCCCACCACCGCTACACGCGAGCCATCTGGCAAGCGTGTATTCAGGATTGGATTCTGCGTTGTGAGGTCTTGTCCAAGGATGCGAGCAACACGCTCAATCGCAGCCTGAAGCCGGTCATTTGTGTAGGGCATTGCCAGCGGAATATGCTCCACGACACCGTTACGATCTGCGTAGACGCCAGTGGTGCCGTTAATCATCAAATCCGAGATCGAAGGATCAAGCAGCAAGGCACGCAGTTCTTCAGGAAAGAAGGGGAGAATCAGGTGGTAGCTCATCGCGTCCCTCCTGCGGCTGGCGTTGCCGGTACTGCCGGCAACGTCGTAGTGGTTCCGGGGCCGATGGGATCGACGGAGAGTCGGTTCTCGTGGAACTCCGTGATGGTCAATCCGAGTGGATTGATCGTCTCGAACTGCGGAAAGACGCGTGCCTGGTCGCTGACCTGTTTTGGATTCAGATAGTAGGTGACACTGAGCAGCCAATGTTCCGTGCGAGGTTCGCGGGTATTCTGCGGGGAGTAGAACTTGTCAATGGCCACAAGCGCCGTTCCACGGGCGATACGTGCGGCCTGAACGATCTCTTCGGACATCGACGTAATGGTGACGTTTTTCACCTGAACGTCGCTGGTCTCAATCTGACCGGCTACCACCTGTGAGACAAGGTGATTCGCGTTGTCCGCCGTCATCAATTGCGAGGCGAGATTCTGCGAGAGGAAGTAGTAGTTGAGTGGGTACTTCTTCGCGATAGTGTCCCGGCCAATGGTGAAGCGATAATTGGCCCAATCCGTGAGATACGTTCGTACTTCGCCCTCGCGGGGGCTATAGTTGAGGTCGCTGTATTGGATCGCCTGAGCGCGTCCCATCTCGTCGATGCGAATGTAGCGATTCGCAATCGGACGATGGGCAAGCGAGAAGTTCAAACCCATCGATCCGAGCAGCAACACTGTTCCACAACTGATGATGAGGCGGTATGCTTTCCGCTCCGCGTAATGCGAGGCATAGACCTCATTTCCAATGTGGTCGGTGAGCAGCGATTGCTCCGGCGTTAGCGCGTCGTGCTCAATGACTGCTGTTCGTGTGGACATGGGGAGAATGACTCCTTTCCGATACCGCCTTGAATACGACAAAGGCATAGATCAATCCGGCTGCCAAAATGCCGGTCAGGAAGAGCAGCAACACTGGCCTATACCAACGAGGCCACTGCAAATTGCGTCTAGTCAGGATCGCCAACCAGAACCACTTCCTCACTATCCACCTCCAGTCTTCGCGAGCAGTACAGCTCCCCCGCCGACGGCGCTTGGGGCAGCCGATGTCAATCCAGCCGCTCCACCGAAGATGGCCTGGGTCATGCTCGGAATGAACAGCATATTAATGATGAAAGCAATGAATACCATGATGCAAGGGATTAGATTCGCAATCCACATATCCATCGAATAGTTGCCATTGAATGTCTGCTGGAGGAAGCCGTTCATGAATCCTGACCAGACGAAGATGAAGGCTGCGGCAACCGCTCGAATCATGGCGAAGCTAATAAGCACATCCAGGAAGTGAAAGAACTTGGCGCGAAAGCTCTGCGTCATCAGCAATGGAATGAAGATTGGACCAAACAGAGCTGTTACACCGTAGAGGATGAAGGCGCTGCAATTGATGACGAACAGAATCGCCGACGCCAGCCCGAGCATAATCTGCACGACCACGTAGCAGAGGATCTGGATCGGCGCGGTTAACGACGGCATTGCGGTGTTGTCGCCAGCGGTTTTCAGCAATTGAAGCAGGTTGTTGAGCGAGCTTTGATCGAAGGCCGCAACCATCACCTGGGCGATGTAGGAAAAGAAGTGATTGATACCGAAACTTGCACCGGGGAACGGATTCACCCAGTAGTTCTCCAACAGGCAGCAAAGAATCAGCCGAAGCAGGAAGTTGGTAAGGTCACCCGCCTGCACAGGATGGGTATGAAAGCGCAGCGTCATACCGGACGTATTCCAGTTGATAACCATACTGATGAGCGTGAAGAGAGAGATGCAGCTAAGCTCCGTCAATCCGAGCTGTGTCAGCGCCCCACCATTCTGCGTTGTAAGATTGGTGAGATTGTTGGTGAACTGATAGAGCCAATCGACGCCGGAACTCGCGGATGGTAGAGCTTGCGCTAAGACGACAGGGGAAACCATAGCTGCATCCTCCAGATTGGGTTAAGGGATGTACGACTTCCAGGTCTTGCCTTCATTGGCTGCGGCGGAATTGTGCCGCTTCTTGTCCGCTTCGACCTGCTTCCGAAGGGCCTCGTTTTCCTGCTTCAGGTACTCGTTGTCGTCCCTCTGTAGCTGAAGGATTGCGGCTGCTTTTGCTGCCGCCTCGGCAGCCTTCTCCGCCTCATGCCGTTGGTAGGTTACGGCGCTGCCGATGGCCGTCAGCGCCGCAAGAATTGCAAGCAGTATCTTGGTGTTGATCGCATTCAGCATCACTTCTCCTAATCAGGGAAGATAGGTCTGCCAAGTGTTACCTTCATTCGCGGCACTCGTGTCATTCACGGAACGCTGCTGCTGAACAAAGGCGGCAGTATTCAGGTCTTGCGCGGCGGCGTTCCTGCGCTCCATGTTGGCGACGGTCATCTGTGATGCGAGGCAGGCTTGCAGAACGCCCTGCGACTGCATCTCGGACATCTTCTGCGCTTCCGCCGCATTCAAGAGATTGAGTTGTTCTACTTCGGTATTGGTGGCATCGCTACTGTCCAGTTGTTGGGAGGCAAGGATACTGGTTGCGGTGACATTCTGCGTTCGCGCGCCTCTGTACTGTCCAACTGCCGTCAAGCAGTCGGGGGAGACTGAATCTGACGCTTCGATCATGGCAAGTTGTGAAAGCTGAGCGCTGCCGGGTGTCTGTCCTTGCAGGTAGGTGGTAGTGTTCCCGCTAACCTTGACGGTTCCAGCACTCCATGCCGTGGATGATGCACTGGGTGAGTTGCTGTTGAGTGCGATGCTCATTCCGCTCGTCTCGCCAAACATATTCGCAACGTTGGCATTCTTCATGGCGTTGAGTGTGGTCTGCCATTGCTGTTTGAGAGAGAAGTGAGTGACGTTGTTTTTGAGCATCTTGTATTGCGTCTCCAGCGTGGTGAGCTGGGACACGAGGCTGGCATAGCTGGTTGGGTCGAAGACAATATCCCCGATGCCAAAGAGAGCGAAGCTGGGTGTTGCGGTGAGGAGCAACGTTGCACTAGCGCCGATAAGCCACTTGCGACGGGTGTTCAGAGTGAATTTCATAACGCCTCCTGTGGTTGGTGAAATGGTTAAATGCACTGTGGGCAGGTTGGGTCTAACCTGTCCAGGGAAAAGCATCTACTTTGGTCCACGATCCAGTACGGAAGCCGTCCGACTTTCTCCGTGATCTCGGCGAAGTTCACCAATGCACTCACGGCTGCATTCCGTCCGGTAGGCGTGGCGGCAATGGCGAACGCGAGCCCGAGTACTGCGGACCCAACGATAAACCTGTGAAGAGTTATGAAACCGTTGACCATTTGCTAATCCTCATCCGCAAGCTGTCTCGCAACTTGCGGAATCATTTCAACCCATTCTCGTCCGGCCCGCTCAATGGCTTCCGCAATGGTGTACCCATGCTCCGCAAGCCAGTCGGAGCGATTCAGAACGAGGGCAACCGCTACTTTCTCGCCGATAGACTGCACAGCCCAAGCATCGTGGCCGGCGCGCTTGGCATCTTCGGCTTTGCGGAGTAAGTGCTCGTATCCTGGGTGGTGCTTGTTCATCACAATGCCTCTTCATTACAGGGTTGGATCGACACGATGTTCCGCGTAGGACGGGATGAGGATGTCGCGCCCGACGTACACGCGCGCTCGGGAACCTTCCTTGAGCGTGATGATCGGCAGTCGATTGAGGAAGTGATTCAGAATTTGTTCGCCCTCCTGAGCCGTTTGCTCTGAGATTCCATTACGAATCTGTGTCGAAGGCGTGAAGACGCTGCCGTTGTTGCCTATCTGAGACAAGCCGCCAAGGCCACCCACGGCAGCCGCTGCACCAAAGGCCATCAGGTAGCCGTGGTCAACTTTGGTAGCGAGTCCGGTGGTGCCAATTGGGTCAAGGCCGATGTACTTGTCGAAGTCGAGTGAGAAACCATCCGGGCACACGGCGCGATGGAAGGTGACAAACATCTTGCGCTGCTGGGCATTGCCAACACTCTGCACGGTTCCGATCAACCGGGTCCCCTGTGGCATGAGTAGCTGCTGATGATCGTGCGAGTAATAATCGGTCGTGAGCATGACAAGGATTGGTCCACTGAAACCACCGTCAATGTGATTGGTGACGACACCTTCAAAAACTGTGCCTTCAAAGACGCGATAGAGACGGCCCTGGTAGGTATCGAAGTCGTATCCGGCCATCGGATCAGTTTTGGTGGTGGCCTTCGGTTGCTGGCCAGGAGCTGCTGGCACAGCTCCCGGTATGTCGCTCGTGCCGGTGGAAGACGTTCCACCGGCTATTTCCGTGACTCCCTGAGGGCGTGCCTCTTCACGCTCACCCAGAACAGCCGTAACTGCTGACGAAGGGACGGCGGGCGCTGGTGCGGCATTCGCATGGGCAAAGTCGATGGCTACGGTATCGCTGTTGACGGCGTCCTGCCGCTGTTTTTCCATTGCAAGCACCTTCTGCTTGGCCTCGGCCTGCGCCTGCGACACATTTGAGGTCCGCGTCGGCGCATTCGGGCTATTGCCATAAATAGCGTCGCGCTGGGCCGTCGTCATCGGCTGTGTTCCTGCAACCTCTGGACCAGGGACACTCTGTTCGGCTTGGAGTTGCTGTATGGAAGCAGCCAGCTCTTGCTGGTGTTGGCGCTCCTCGGCATCGCGTCGCGCCTGCATCTGCTGCTGCGTCTCGAAGCTCGAAACCTGCTGCGCGCTCGGTGCTGCCGGACGCATCGGTAACGCGCTTGTAGGTGCCGATTTCTTGTTGCCGCTCACGAGGCTCGATACGTTGGCGATGCCGATGAGTGCAATGATGGCGACCAGGGCGATGACCACCGGCATACCCTTTTTGAGCGGCGGCTTCGCCTCCGGCTGCTCGGGGACAGTTGCAGGGGGATTTTGATTGATCTCTGACATAGCTAGTTCGCCCCTCCGACGCGGTGGAACTCAACCTTCTGTTTGCCGATAGCGAGATAGCCGTTGTCCAACTGCTTTGGCACGGTGTACAGGCCCGCGTTGAAATCGAAGTTGATAAGCGAGCCTTTCTTGTCCTTCACCTCGTAGAGCGCAGGCGTTTCCTGGAACTGGCCGCGCAGGTATGTGAATTTGTCGTCGCGCCATATCTCCTCAAGTCCGAGAGCCTTGCCCTTCGGCTTGTCCCATGTGTAATCAAAGTGCAGGGAGCCGGGATACTGGCTGCGGTACTGCTCAGCTTTTGTCTCCTCGGCTTTGAGTTCAGCCGCTTGAGCGGCCTTTGCTGCCGAGGCCTCCTGCTTGGCTTTGTCCAACTCGGCGGCAGGCACGAAGACAGGAAGCTGCGTCAAACGGTCTTTTGCAGACTGGTCACCGGGAGCGATGAATACCTTGGAATCAAAATGGGGATCTTGGTCGCTGGAAACTTCATGCAACTGCAAGGTGTACTCGTTGCCGTGGTCAGAGACGATATGGATGTCCGTTGAGCCGTTGGCAACTTTTGGCTTCACGCTGATAAAGCGGCTGGCGACATGGCCGCCATCAAAAAGCCAATCTACTGTATCTCCGGCGAAGACATTGGCCACCTTCTCCTCGGCGGGGAGCACAATCAGCGTCGATTGCAGAAGCCCCGCGCGAATCACAGGAGGCGTGTCCGCCTCGGACACGGTGACGGTGCGAGGTGCATTCGGTTGAAGTGGGTGAGGTTCTGTCGTGTGGCTCGCGCCTGAGGTCAGCGCGAGTCCGGCGGATACGACGAGGGGAATGAGTGGTTTCATGGCACTGGCCCTTTCTGGGGTGGATTGGTTACACGGTTTCTCCTTGGGCAAAGCGTGTGATGCCCTCAGTGAGTCCATACTTTTCGATCAGCTTCGACCGGCGTACACGGTCTTTCGGTTTGGTGGAGAACGTGGCGTAGCTACGGCTGTCGAGATTGAGCGTGACGACCTTGGTGATGCCATCGCGCCGCATATACAGAGCCTCACGGTCTTGCAAGCTCTCAAATAGAGTGATCTGCTGCTCATTCATCTTGAACAGCTCGGCATACCGCTTTCGGTTGAAAGTCG
>Ga0181529_10001872_pt1 | contig 26318 bp, 22 predicted proteins | sample PEATcosm2014_Bin_36_FD_119763 | JGI IMG/M metagenome (GOLD analysis project Ga0181529, IMG submission 119763) | Peatland microbial communities from MTU Mesocosm Facility, Houghton, MI, USA - PEATcosm2014_Bin10_30_metaG | ecosystem: Environmental > Terrestrial > Soil > Wetlands > Peat | place... | reverse complement strand
TTCTACCGGCCCCTGGTCAACGTCTCGGGCGACTACTACGACGCGATCCCCGTCGACGAGGAACGCACGCTCCTCGTCGTCGGAGACGTCTCCGGCAAGGGCCTGGCGGCCGCCTTGATCATGGGCATCATCGTGAACACGATCCGCGTCGCCAAGGACAAGTCCGACCTGGCGAGCCTGATCAGGAGCGTGGACGCGGCCGTCCGGGACATGGGCTTCGACGACAAGTACACGGTCATGTTCCTGGGCCTCGCCGACACCGCCAAGCGTACCTTCCGCTACGTCAACGCGGCCATGGCCGATCCTATCCTCATCACGCAGACCGCGACGGGCCCGAAGGTCGTGCGCCTCGAGCCGACGATGGGCCTGGTCGGGCTTGTGCCCTTCACGGAGGTTCCCGTGGAGGAGGTCCCGCTCCGCACGGACGAGATCATCCTCCTCGCCTCGGACGGCGTCACCGAGGTCAGCGACTCCTCCGGAGCCCGGCTCGGCGAGACTGAATTCTTCGAGAAGTCCCTCACCCTCGCGTCCAAGTCGAGCGCTTCCGACTTCGTCTCCAGCGTGAGCGCGATGCTCTACTCCTTCGTCGGGGACAACCCCCTCAAGGACGACGTGACGATCCTGACTGCCAAGGTAGGAAGGCTATGGGACTGACGATACTCGCGTTCCTCTCGGTCCCCGGCTTCCTCGCCCTCTTGGCGGTCGTCCTGCGCCGTGGTCGCAAGACCGGGGCGGGCCGGTTGGCCGCGGCGCTCGCCGTGACCTTCGCCCTATATTCCATGGCCCAGGGCCTCGTGTACATCCTCACGGGTCCGGCCTTTTCACAGGACAGCGCCCTCTCCTTCGAGAGACTCTCGGGCGCGTTCATGGTCCTAGCCGACTTCCTTCTTATCCTCTTCGCCATCAACTTCCCGACTTCCCTGCCCGTCTTCGCGCAGAGGCTCGCCTGGCTGCTCCTCCTGCCCCCGACTATCTTCGCCTTCTACGAGACCGCGTTCACCCTCGATTACGTCGTTTCGGTCTACCGGCCCTGGTCGACGATATTCCGCAGCGAGGGGCGGCTCTATTTCCTGTTCGTCGCGGCCTCGGGCGGCATGGGCCTGCTCGCGGCCTTGATCCTGGGCATCCGGGCCTTGGCCTCGAGGAACTCCACGCAGAGGCAGCGGGCGGCCGTAGCCGCCATGACCGTCGCGGTCGGCGTCGCGCTCATATTCCTGTCCACCGGCGTGCTGGCGGCCGGGATGGCCAAGCGGCCCAGCTACGTCTTCGCGCCGATCGGCGCCCTCGTCATCGTGGGCGGGGTCGCATACGCGTTCAGGCTTTCGAGGCTCTTCGACCTCGGGACCATCGCCAGGACCGGGCTCGGCTACACCGCCCTCCTGGGAGCAGTGGGACTGCCCGCGGGCCTGGCTGTGGCGCTGTTCCTGCTCGCGGGCAAGGCCACCTCGCCCGTCCTGGCCGCGATAGGCGACTTCTTCGTCTTCGTGATCGCCGCCCTTCTCGGGCGACGCTTCTTCGCCCGGTTCTTCGAGCGGCTGAGCGCCCGCGGGGAGTACCGCGAGAAGCTCGAGGCGGCGCTGGCCGAAGTCGACCTCTCTCAGGGCCGCGACGCCGTCCTGGCCCAGGTCTACGAGCTGCTGCGGCGAGCCCTCGACATGCAGGACTTCACGGTCCTCATCGACGACGACCAGGGCTTTATGCGCACGATCTTCGCCCCTACGGGCGGACGCGCCATCCTCGAACGCGGGACCCCCCTGTCTGACCTATTGGAACGCACGACCTCAAACGTGCTCATGCGGTCCGAGGCCGAGACCGACACGGCGTATTCGGAGCTCCGCGCCCCGCTGCTGGAGCTCTTCGACGCGCTCAAGGCCGAGGCCCTCGTCATCGTCCTCGAGGGGCGGCGTTCGATCGGCCTCTTCGCCCTGGGCGCGCGGAGCACGGGCGCCGACTACACGGCCTACGACTACGACAGCTTCCGGGCCATCTACGGCAAGCTCTTCGTCATCGCGTACTACCTCAAGAACATCGCGCGGGAGTCCATCATGACGACGGTGGACCGCGAGATAGCCCTCTCGGACCAGATCATCCGCTTCGCGCTCGAGAAGGTCGATCGCGTCGATCATCCCAAGACGGACGCGTCCTGGATCTCGCGCTCGGCGCGAAGCCTCGGCGGCGACTTCATCGACTTCGTCCGACTATCCCAGGACCGCTGGTTCATCGTGATGGGCGACGTCTCGGGCAAGGGACTGTCGGCCTCGATGAACATGCTCATCCTCAAGTCGATGATCAGGACCTTCCTCCGGGTCGAGCGGGACTTCGTCGGCCTCGTGTCGAGGGTCAACGCCTTCATCAAGGAGAACCTCCCCAAGGGCACCTTCTTCGCCGGGGTCTTCGGCTACCTCGACCTGTCCAAGGAGGCCTTCTACTACATCAACTGCGGCGTGCCCATGATCTTCCTGTATTCCTCGACATTCGACACCTTCATCGAGGTCCAGGGCGAAGGCAAGATCCTCGGCTTCGTAAAGGACGTCTCGCCCTTCCTGAAGCCCCGCAAGCTCACCCTTTCGCCGGGATCGGCACTGGTGACCTCGACCGACGGCATCCTGGACGCCGAGAACCTCCGGGGCGAGCGATTTGGCAAGGAGCGCCTGAGGCGTTCCGTGCACTCCCGCCTCTCCCTCTCAGCCGCCGAAATCACGGCGGGGACCATGGAGGACATGCTCGCCTTCACCGACAAGCGGCAGGAGGACGACGTCACCCTCTTCGTGATGAAACTGCAGCCAAGGAGCGCGACATGACCCAGCTCGATATCTCCGTGCGCAACGACCACCATAGGCTACTCCTTTCCGTGGTAGGGCCGATCAACAGCTATACTTTCACCGACTTCCAGGAGAAGATATACAAGGCCATCGCCCAGGCCGACACGGCGGTGGATATGGAGCACGTGACCGCGCTCTCCTCTGCTGGCATCGGCGTCATCATGACAGCCATGGAGGACGCCGAGACTACCGGCCACGGCTTCGCCATCGTCAACCCGTCGGAAGTGGTCAAGCTGGCCATCGAGTCGACGGGATTCGGGGAGCGATTCCCCGTGGTCAAGACCCTCAAGCAGGTTTGAATGCCGGCTAGCCCCGAGCCAAGGGCCGAGCGGGACCTCGTCCTCTCTGCCGAGGGCTCGGCCGTCTTCGCCTTCGAGGACTTCGCGGACGGCCTCGATTTCCTGCCGCCGATCGACCGCTGCCGGATAAAGATCGCGGGCTCCGAGATCCTCGACAACATCGTCAAGCACGCATCCCCCCTCGATGGAGGTACCTTGCGAGTCAGGGCCGCCCGGCGCGGCGGCTCCGTCACCCTCGCCTTCTACTTCCGCTCGACGAGCTTCGCGTCCTTCGCCTCCGGCGAAGGCGCCTTCGGGGAAGGACCAGCGAGCCGAGAGCCTTTCTTCGACCCGACCCACCGCCGCTGGCGCGGCATAGGCCTCGTCATGTGCCGCAACCTCTCGACCAGGCTCGTCTTCCGCCCCGGAAGCCGGATGGACAGGATCTTCCTCGAGTTTTAAGCAAAGAGGTGCGTCAACGCGGAGCCGCGGAGCCGCTGAGAACGCGGAGGCGGCGCGGAGAGGATTCAAGAGAACTATCTCTAATTATGCATAAATTTCTATATATTAAACGTATGGATGCGGATGGAAAGATCGAATACGCCCTCCTCGCCGGGGGCTGCTTCTGGTGCGTAGAGGCGGCCTACGAAGGCCTAGCCGGCATACTCGAGGCCGTAAGCGGCTACGCCGGCGGCCCCGCCTCAGCAGACCTCGAGTCGCCGAGCTACGAGCAGGTCTGCTCGGGCCGCACGGGCCACGCGGAAGCCGTACGCCTGACCTTCGATCCGTCGAAGATCTCGTACGTCGAGATCCTCGATCGGTTCTGGAAAATCCACGACCCGACGAGCCTGAACCGGCAGGGCGCGGACGTAGGCACCCAATACAGATCGGCCGTGTTCTACCTCGATGAGACGCAGAGAGCCGCCGCCGAGGCCTCGATGAGCGCGGAAGCGAAGAGACTCGGGCGGCCCCTGGCCACGGAGCTCGTCCCGGCGCCCCGCTTTTGGCCGGCCGAGGACTGGCACCAGGGCTACTACCGCAAACACCCCGAGGCCGGCTATTGCCGGGCCGTCATCGCGCCCAAGCTGGCCAAGCTCGCGCTGAAGTCCCTTCCCTAAGCGGCCTTCCGTTCCCGCCCTCCGCGCGCTACAGTAAAGGGCGGAGGTGCAGCATGCCCAAGGAAAGCGAGCGCGAGCCGCCGCCCCCCGAGTCCTCACAGCCCAAAAAGACCGCCGCGCCGCGGCAGTTCAAGGCCGACCCGGCCGACGAGAAGAGGCTGAGGGAGGCCTGCGCGTCGGGCCTCGACGAGGCATATGCCCTCCTCGAAAGCTCAGCCTCGGGGCTGGGCGCGGCCGAGGCCGAGGAAAGGATCCGCAGGGAGGGACGCAACATTCTCACGGCCGAGAAGCGCAAAGGCGCCTTCGGCGAGATTCTCGGCCGCTTCAAGGACCCCCTGGCCATCCAACTCCTCCTCATTTGCGCCGTATCCTACGCGATGGGCGACATCAGGTCCGGCACCGTCGTGCTCGCCATGATCTTCATCAGCGTCTTCCTCTCCTATTTCCAGGAGCGCCGCTCCGGCGACGCGGCCGAGAAGCTCAAGATGATGATCCACGCGAGCTCGGTAGCGCTGCGCGACGGCAAGGAGGTGGAGGTCCCGATCTCCGAGATCGCGAGGGGAGACGTCCTGGCCCTCTCGGCGGGATCCATCGTGCCCGCCGACATGCGCATCGTCTCGGCCAAGGACTTCTTCGTGGCGCAGGCCGCGCTGACCGGAGAGTCCCTGCCCGTCGAGAAGGAGGCCGTGCCCGGAGCCGAGCCGGCCCAGGGCGTCTTCGACCTCAAGAACGCGTGTTTCCAAGGCAGCACGGTCATCTCGGGCTCAGGCCGGGGCATCGCCGTGAATACGGGCATGAAGACTTTCCTCGGCAGCGTCGCGTCCGGCCTCGCCGAGCCCAAGGGAGCGACCGACTTCGACAAGGGCACGAAGTCCTTCGTGAGCCTCATGGTGCGCTTCATGATCGTCATGGTGTCCGTCACCTTCCTCATCGTGGGTCTCACCAAGCACGACTGGCTCCAGGCCCTCCTCTTCGGCCTTTCGGTCGCCGTCGGGCTCACGCCCGAGATGCTGCCCATGATCGTCACGGTCTGCCTCTCCAAGGGCGCCGTCTTCATGTCGCGCAAAAAGGTAATCGTCAAGAAGCTCAAGGCGATCCAGAACCTCGGGGCGATGGATATCCTCTGCACCGACAAGACGGGGACGATCACCCAGGACAAGGTCGTGCTCGAGCGGCATGTCGACGTCACCAACCGGCCGAGCGAGGACGTGCTCCGCTACGCCTGGATGAACAGCTACTACCAGACGGGGCTGCGGAACCTCCTGGACAACTCGATCCTGTCCAACCAGGACCTCGACGTCGAGCGGAGCTGCCGGAAAGTCGACGAGATCCCCTTCGACTTCGTGCGGAAGCGGATGTCGGTGATCATCGAGTACGAGGGCGACCACGTGCTCATCTGCAAGGGCTCGGTCGAGGCCGTCTTCGAGGCCTGCGACCGCTACCAGATCGACGACGAGATCCTGCCCCTCATCGACATGCTCCGCCAGGACATCCTCGAGGAGTACGAGAGGCTCTCCAAGCAGGGCTTCCGCGTGCTCGCGATCGCCTATCGCGAGTACCCAAAGGACAGGGAAGTCTTCTCCGCGGCGGACGAGTCGGGGCTCATCCTCCTCGGCTACCTCGCCTTCTTCGATCCGCCCAAGGACTCCGCGGAGAAGGCCATCCGCGGCCTTCGGGAGCACGGGGTCCGGGTCAAGGTGCTCACCGGCGACAACGAGCTCGTCACCAAGAAAGTCTGCGGCGATGTCGGGTTCAAGACGCAAAGGGTCGTGACCGGCAAGGAGCTCGAGGGCCTGGACGAGGCGGCCTTCGCTCAGGCCGTGGCCGAGCACGACGTCTTCGCGCGGCTCACGCCTTCGCACAAGGAGCGCATCGTCGGCTCCCTGCGGGCCCAAGGCCACGTCGTCGGCTTCATGGGCGACGGGATCAACGACGCGGCCGCGATGCGCGCCGCCGACGTCGGCATCTCGGTGGACACGGCGGTCGACGTGGCCAAGGAATCGGCGGACATCATCCTGCTCGAGAAGAATCTCCTCGTGCTCGAGGACGGCATTATCGAGGGGCGGCGCCTTTTCAACAACATACTGAAGTACATCCGAATGGGGGCGAGCTCCAACTTCGGCAACATGTTCTCGGTCGTCGGGAGCGCCGCGCTGCTGCCCTTCCTGCCGATGGCGCCCGTGCAGATACTCCTCAACAACCTGCTCTACGACGTCTCGCAGACCGGCATTCCCCTCGACAACGTCGACGCGGAATCGGTGGAGGCCCCGCAGAAGTGGGACGTCTCCAAGATCAAGAAGTTCATGGTGCGCATAGGGCCGATCTCCTCGATCTTCGACTACGCCACCTTCGCCCTCATGTGGTGGTTCTTCGGCTGCGCGGCCTTCCTGGCGCCAGGGACTTCGGACGCGGCGAAGGACTACCTGCAGCAGCTCTTCCACACAGGCTGGTTCGTCGAGTCCCTGCTCACCCAGACCCTGATCGTCCATATCATCCGAACGAACCGGATCCCCTTCATCCAGAGCCGGGCGAGCCTCGCGATGACCTTGACTACCGCCGCGGTGATGGCGATCGCGGTCGCCCTGCCCTACTCGCCCCTCGCGCCCTTCTTCGGCCTCGTGCCGCTGCCGGGAGCCTACTGGCCCTGGATAATCGCGTTCCTCGTCTGTTACGCGGTGCTGACGCACCTGATCAAGTCCGCGTTCGCGCGCAGGACGAAAGGTAGGGCCGCATGAAGAGTCTGCTGGAGGCCTTGAAGGATGGCCGCCTCATCGAGCTGCCGGAGAGCAGCAAGGCGGAGGCCCTCGAGCTCCTCGCCAACCTCCTCGAGGCCGTGCCCGACATCGGCGCGCGGGTCGACCTGGTCGCGAGCGTCATGGAGCGCGAGGCTCAGGCGAACACCGCGATCGGCCGAGGCCTGGCATGCCCGCACTGCCGCTCCGACGCCGAGGGCGAGCTGCTCTGCTCCGTGGGCTGGTCTCCCCAAGGCATGGACTACGGGGCCCCGGACGGCAAGAAGGTCCACCTTCTCGTCATGTACTACGTGCCCGACAGGGAGCGCAACGCCTACCTCAAGGAGATCTCCGGCCTCGCCAAGGCCGTGCAGACAGGCGGCGACAGCATCGAGACAATCTCGGCCCTGCCGGACCTGAGCTCGGTCCGGGAAAAGCTCCTCGACTGGGTAGGCATGGCGATCGCCGAGACGATGCCCGACGCCAAGGCGCGCATGATCAAGCTGGAGGCTCGGCAGGCCGCGGCCGCAGCCGCCGCCCCACAGGGCCCGATCGCCGCGGCCGCGAGGATCGTGCCCTTCCGTCTCGTCGCCTGGGAGCGCGGCTACATCGTCCTCAGCCGGGATGCCGCCCTGTCAGCGGCCCTCGAGGCGAAGGAGGATTTGCCCTCTAGGCTGAGCGCCCTCTCTGAGCTGGACGAGGGCGGCTATAGGATAGCCGTGCTGTCGGAGGCCGCCTACTCAGGCGGCCGCAAGGAGTACGAGGCCATCGCGGTCCAGATGAGGAAGCCGGAAGGCGCCTCGCAGAACTGAGCACGCGGTCAGGGACCGATCGCCTTCTGAAGCTCCTGGTTGTAGTCTTTCTGGAACAGCCAGGGCGAGACGAGGCCGTCGGCATAGGCCGCGAGATAATTGATGTAGATGAGGCAGCCCGCCGGCGTCAGCTCCGTCTCCTCGTAGTAGCCGTCGGTCCCGGTCTTGGACGTGGTCTTGTACAATATTCCCGTAATGGAGCCCACGACGAGACCGACCGAGGAGAGGAGCTGGTAGGTGCCGGTCGTCGTATCGCCCTGGATATAGCTGCCGATGCCGAAGGGCAAGAGCAGGTTGAGCACGAAGGCGCCGGGCGCGTTGGTCTTGCGGAGGCTATTGTAGAGCCGCTTCCTGTCGGCCGGGGCCCAGCTCTTAATCCCGAGGTCTCCAAGGTCGATCGACCTGAGCTCGGCGCGGGGAAGCCCCGAGAGTCTCGCTTGGGCGGCGTCGAAGGCCCCCCCTCCCATGTCCGGAGAGGGCCCCGGCGGGACCGCCTCGACTTGCGCGGACGCGCCCTGCGTGGACACCCCCTGCGCCGCTTCCTTGTTCAGAGCCACGATGTTCGAGTAGTCGACCTTGATGATGGAGCCGCCCGCGATCTCGATCTTCACGTAGTCGCCAAGCCTGTTCTCGAGGAGGACACCTTTGTAGGTGTTGCCGTCCTTGGTGACCACGACGTCGACGTAGGCGGCCTGCGCGGCTAGGCCGATACCGATCGCGATGAAAACCAGGGAGAGCGAGAGGCGGGCGCCTTTCATAAATGCTCCTCGATCTATAATTCGATAATCTCCCTTATGAGTATAGCGCGCCGCCGATAGAGGCGCCAAGCGAAGCATGTCGCAAGTTCAAGAAAGGCATTGTGAGAGGCCTTCGGCAGGGCACAAACGCCCGCTTCGCTCGCTCTGCTTCGCCCCCGTTGGTCGTTGCGTGACCCGCGCGCTCGGCCAGTCCACGGAGCGGCGCATCAACACTTCGAGGGTGCCCGATGCCGGGGAAATCTTGCATGGTTAAGCACGAGGCCGACGATCCCCCCAATGCGCCCCGCGTCCCGCGGCACGAAGACGAACAGCGGCAGGCCGAAGAGGCAGGGGCTAAAGTAGAGCATGAAGGGATTGTCGTGCTGGGCGGCCCTGCGCACGAAGTTAATGGCCACGCCTGCGAACAAGGCGCTGCCCAGGGCGATCACCTCACCCAAGAGCGAAGCGCCCGAGCCGTCGCGCATTACGAGCACGGCCCCTCCCGTGCAGATGGCGATGCAGGCGAGGATCCTGGGCCGGAGGCGTACGCCAAAGAAGACGGCGCCGAAAAGCGTGACGAAGAGGGGATAGGTGTTCGAGAGCAGGGCAGCCCGGCCCGGCAAGGGAAATGGCCGCGTATCCGCCGCGGACTCGCATGCGGAGCCTCCGGGCCGACATACTATCAAGACCCGCACACTTGCTGAAGCCGGTGGCCGAATGGCCGGGGACGACCGAGCGAGCCGGGCGTATCTTTTCCTCAGTACCTTGTACAAGGAGATAGTCATGGAAACACTCGGCTCGCTCTCCGCGTCGATTGCGGCCCTCGCCGCGCGCTCTTCTCCCAAGCTCTTCCACGTACCCTCCCCCATGGGGGGGAGAACCGCCCTCGGCTTCGACGGGCGCCGGCTCCTGACGCCGGCCCTCGAAGCGGAAAAGGGCGAAAAGCTCCGCGTGCTCGCCCCCGGAGGGAAGGAGGTCGAGGCGGAAGTGGAGGGCTTCGATCCTCGGCTCGGCCTGGCAGTTCTGGCCTTGGCCGAGGCTAGACCCGAAACCGCGTGGGAACCGGCCACGACTCCTCCCGCCCTCGGCTCGCTTCTCCTCGTCGCGGCCTACCCCTCCCCCGAAGGCCCTGAAGTGAGGCTGGACACACTCCGATGCCTGGGCGGCGAAGGCGAGGATGCCTACCTGCAGACGGACGGCTCGCATTTTCCGGGCTTCGACGGAGCCGCCCTCGTCGAGCCCGAGGGAGGCCTCGCGGGCTTCCTCCTCGCCGATGAGGCAGGCAACGCCGGCTGGGCCCTGCCCGCCGCGCGGGCCCGTTCCCTCGTCGACTCAATTGCCTCAGGCGCCTCGGGCGGGCGGGCCTGGCTCGGAATCTCGACCGTGCCGATCGAGGCCCCTGCCGAGCTGGGCCAGGATTGGAAAGGCGCCCTCCTCGTCTCGGGGCTCGAGGCCGAGGGCCCGGCCGCGAAGGCGGGGCTGCGTGTCGGCGACGTCCTCGCCGCCGTCGGGGGCCGCGAGCTCCACGAACCTTATGACCTCCTGGACGCCCTCGCGTCGGCGAAGCCAGGGGAGAAGCTCGTCCTAGCGGTCTTCCGCTCGGGCGCGCGCCTCGAGCTTGAGGCGGTGCCAGGCGCCCGCCAGGCTGGCCCGCGCGGAGGCGGGGGACATTGGCGCGGGCATGGACATGGCCGCTGGGGCCGCCCCGGATGGGGTCGGATGATGGGGGGCGGATGCGATTGCGCTCCGGGCCGCTGAGAGTCCGGCTCGAGGCGAGCGAGGAGATCCAGGCCCAGGCCGAAGCCGCGGGCCTCGTCCTCGTCGCCCCGGGAGAAGAAGCGGACCTCGTCGCCAGGCCCGATGCCGAAGCCTCGGCGATCCCGCTGAGCTTGAGCACGGGCCTGGATCGCCGACCAGGCCTCAGCCCCCGCGAGATCGAGGTGCTCGAGTGCCTCGTGGACGGCTGGTCAAACGCCGAGATAGCCTCCCTTCTCGGCATAGGCGTGCGGACCGTGCGCTTTCACCTCGGGAACATCTACGCGACGCTTGGCGTCTCACGGCGCGGAGAGGCCGCCCGAGAGGCGCTGAGGCTTGGCGTCGTCCGGCTCGAGGCCTGAGTCTCAGCCTCCGGCGAAGCCTATGTCGCAGCGGCTCGTCCCCGTCCGTCCCGATAGCTATACTTTGAGGAAATGATAGTCTCGGCCTCGCGCAGGACAGACGTGCCAGCCTACTATCTCGACTGGCTCATGGGCAGGATCGACGCCGGCTATTGCCTCGTCGCCAACCCCTTCGACTCGAGACGCGTCACGCGCGTTGGCCTCCGGCCCGAGGACGTCGACTTCCTCGTCCTCTGGACTAGAGACCCTCGGCCGCTCGTTCGCAGGGCTATGGAGCTGGAGGACGCGGGATTGCGCTTCTACGTCCAGGTCACCCTCGTCGGCTATCCCGAGGCTGTCGAGCCGAGAGCCCCACCGATCGGCGACGTCCTCGACGCGATGCGCGAACTCAGCTCCCTCATCGGCCCGCGCAGAGTCGTATGGCGCTACGACCCCATCTTCGCGGCCGACGGCTTGGGTCTCGGATTCCACTCGAGCAATTTCACGCGTATCGCCGAAGCCCTCGCGGGAAGCGTGGAGCGCGTCGTCGTCAGCCTCCTAGACGAGTATGCGGGGACTGCGGCGAGGCTCGAGGCCGCGCTCGGTCATCGCCCCGTTTTCGGCACGCCGAAGCGCCGAGGCGCGCTCCCGAGCGAGGGACGGTCCCAGGGTCCGGTCCCCGAGTCCCAGGGCTCGCTCCCCGTGCCCCAGAGCGTGCTCCCGGTGCCCTACTCTGAGATCCTCTCTCTCATCGCGGCTGCCGCGAGGGAACGGGATATGGAGATCCTCGCCTGCGCGGAGCCCTACGACCTCACCGGCCTCGGCATCGGGCGGCGCGCCTGCGTAGACGCTCTCCTCGCCGCCTCGATCTGGGGCGCTGCTGCTGGCGCGGCCGTGACCGGGGCCGCGGGCAAGGACACGGGCCAGCGCAGAGCCTGCCGCTGCGCGCCAAGCATCGACATCGGCGCCTACGGGACCTGCCCTAGGGGTTGTGCCTACTGCTACGCGAACAGGGGCCGCGGAAGGTTACGAAGCGTGAGCCCTGGGGACGAGGCTCTGTAGGCCTATCGAAAAGCCCTTTTGCGCCTCGTTGACCCTCGATATCCATATCGATAAGATGGCCTATTCATGCGTAGCACTAAAAGAATCGCGCTCGCGTCGATCCTAGTCATGGCATCGAGCATCCTCATCTCGGCAGAGGGACATGTCGTCATCCTCGATTACCACACCTTCCTCGGCAACAGCAAGTCCAATCTGGACTATTCCGAGAAGGAGCTGGGCGACGAGCTCGACGAGATCGCGGCCATGGGTTTCAAATTTGTTAGCCTCGACGACGCGATCGCGGGGCGGATATCGGGCGATGAGAATATCGTCGTCACGATCGACGACGGGAACCATACGATCTACCAAGCCTTCAAGGACGTCTTCGAGCCTCGGGGTATCAAGCCCTACCTCTTTATCTATCCGGCCATCGTCCGCGGCCACGTGCGCTACGCGCTCACGCCCGAGAGGATCATGCTCCTCTCCGAGTCGGGCTGCGGCATCGGGGCGCACGGCTACCACCACAACCCGGTTACCGACAAGGCCTGGGTCAAGGATCCAAAGGACTTCATGACCGAAATCAACAAGCCTGGGCCGGCCCTCGCCGCCATTACGGGCCAGGCCCCCACGATGTTCGCCTATCCATTCGGAGTCTACTCGAAGCGCGCCGAGGACGCGATCGCATCCGCGGGCTATGCCTGGGGATTCGCGGCGGACGATAAAGTGACGCCTGTCGACTTCAGCGACACGAGTCTGGACCGCATGGCCGTGCCGCGCACGATCACCTACCGCTACCTGAGAAAGTCTCTTTTGGCCGAGCTGGCCCGCATAGCCGAGGCAGGGAGCCCGCCATCCTTCGAGCTGCCGGTCCCCGCCCCGGCCTACGGCCCCGAAGCGCCGGCCGCAAACTCCCAAGCCGCGAGCATCGGCTCCGAAGCCGCGCCGTCGAAGGTCGCCACGCCCTAGCGGGCCAAAGCCTGTTCGGGCCTTTTCAGCGAGCGCTATCGCGCGCTCTGGCCAATCGCCTTCGAAGCTCGTCCAGGAGTAGTGGCGAGATAGACCCCGCCGACGGCTACTACCCCGCCCGCAAGGCTCTCGATGCCTAGCCTCTCGCCCAGCAGAACGAAGGCCGCCGCGACCGAGACCACCGGTACGAGGTTCAGGAAGACGCTCGAGGTCCCCGCCCCGAGCGCGTCCAGGGCCTCCACATAGAGCCAATAGCCTATCGCCGAGCAGAACACGCCGAGGTAGGCCAGGTTGAGGATGACTACCGTGCCGGGCATCCGCCAGGCCCCGCGCTCCGCGAGGGCGAAGGGCACGCAGCCCAGGAGCCCGAAGAAGCTCTGCCAGAAGGTGATGCTGATGCGCCCATAGGAACGTGAAAGGGGCTTGGTGAGGAGGGCGTAGACCACCCATGCGGCCGCCGCACCTCCCATGTAGAGGAAGCCAAGGAGCGAGGAAGAGCGCGCCCCCAGCGAAGGCATCACGATAAGGGCGACGCCGCCGAAGGAAAGCACGGCCCCGAAGTAGGCTCGCCTGCCCAGGCGCGTGCCGACCGCTATGCGCTCGACGAGCATCGTGAGAACGGGAATCGTCGCGATGATGAGGGATGACTCCGAGGCGGTGAGCAGGGCTATGCCGTTGTTCTCGCAGAGGAAGTAGATCGAGATGCCCATGAGGCCCGTGAGGGCCATGAGCGGGACATCCTTGAGCTTGAGCCTCAAGTCCTCGCGCTTGGCGAGGGCGAGGGCGAGGAGAAGGACGACGGCCATCACGAAGCGAGCGGCCGCTATGGTCATCGGCGGCAGGACGGCTATGGAGACCTTAGTGCTGAGGAACGACAGGCCCCAGATGACCGAGACCGCGGTCGCGTAGAAGAGGGCCAGCCGTCGTTTGTCCATGCCATCACTTTATCGAGTCGCGATGGCAAGGTCCAGTGCACTAGCTTAGCGGGGCCTCCCCGAGCGATACTCGGACACGATGGCGCGCAGGGAGCTCGAGCTGGTCCTCGACTACATCCTCAATAAGGCGGACCCCAAGGAGTTCGAGGTCATAGCCAAGGCCTGCGAGCGCAGGGCCAGGGACCTGAAAGCCTTCGAGAGCCTGGGGGGCGAGGGCCCCGGCGCGATGGCTCGGCGCATGGCCGGCGAGCTGGAGCGCGGAGTGGGCGCCACCATGGAGAACGTGCGCGGCACGGTGCGCGGCTTCGTCGAGGATATCGTCCGCAAGAACGCGCCGGAGATAACTGAGGCGCAGCTCCGCGACTTGCTGGACGAGTACGCTCCCCCGCCGGGGGCCAAGCGCAAGAGCCGGGACGAGGGCACGCGCCTCCCCCCGGCGGCTCTCCTCGACATGGCCTCCTCCTTCGTGGACTACGCGCGGGGCGCGATGCCGCCCAGCCGCCAGAGGGAGCTCTGGGAGTCCAATCCCAGGTGGCAGGACGAGTATTGGGCCGCTTTCCCGCCTGAGCTCAAGGCCCTCGTCAAAGCCTACATCGAGGGCAAGATCGAGTCTGGGACCTTCGGGACAGCGATGCTGACGGTGCTGGGCCTATAGCCGGCCGTCGTTCGTGCTATACTCGGCGGACCAATGGCAACCCTTGTTCTTGACGGCCGCTCGCTGACCCTCGACGGGACCGCGCGCGTCGCGCGGCTCGGCGACCGCGCCGCCCTCGCGCCCGAAGCTCTGGAGCGGATGGCGGCTTCGCGATCGATCATCGACGACTGCGTCGAGCGGGGCCTCGTACGCTACGGAGTGACGACCGGCTTCGGCAGGTTCTCGGACGTCGTCATCTCCGGCGAGGACAACGAGGCGCTCCAGCGCAACCTCATAATGAGCCACGCCTGCGGCGTCGGCGCTCCCTTCCCCGAGGAAGTCGTACGGGCGATGCTCCTTTTGCGCGCCAACGCCCTCGCGGTCGGGCGCTCGGGCATCAGGCCCGCGACCGTGCAGACCCTCCTCGACATGCTCAATTCGGGCATTGCGCCGGTGGTGCCCCAGCAGGGATCCCTCGGAGCCTCGGGCGACCTCGCCCCCCTGGCCCACGTCGTCCTCGTCCTCATCGGAATGGGCGAAGCCGAGTTCCGCGGCCGCAGGATGACCGGCGGCGAGGCCCTTGCCGAGGCTGGCATACGGCCCGTCGTCCTCGGCGCGAAGGAGGGCCTCGCGCTCATCAACGGCACCCAGGCCATGACCGCGGTCGGCGCCCTGGCCGCGCGCGACGCCCTCGCCCTCGCGGGCTGCGCGGAGCTCGCCGCAGCCCTGAGCTTCCAGGCCCTCCGCGGCATCGTCGACGCGCTCGATCCGAGGATCCACGAGCTTCGCGGCCAGGAAGGCCAGGCCGCCTCGGCCGCGGCCCTGCGAGGCCTCCTCGAGGGCTCCGCGCTCACCACGAGGCAGGGCCAGGAGCGCGTGCAGGACGCATACGCCCTGCGCTGCGTCCCGCAGGTCCACGGAGCCAGCCGCGACGCGATCGAGTACTCAGCGCGCGTCGTCGGCCGCGAGCTCAACGCCGTCACCGACAACCCGATCATCATGCCCGACGGGGAAATCGTCTCGGGCGGCAACTTCCACGGCCAGCCCGTCGCGATGGCGATGGACTTTCTGGGGATAGCGCTCGCCGAGCTCGCGAGCATCTCCGAGCGCAGGCTCGAGCGCCTCGTCAACCCGAGCCTCTCGAACGGCCTGCCGGCCTTCCTGGCGCCCCACGGCGGGCTCAACTCCGGCTTCATGATCGCGCAATACGTCGCGGCGGCCCTCGTGAGCGAGGACAAGGTCCTCGCCCACCCCGCCTGCGTGGACTCGATTCCCTCGAGCGCGAACCAGGAGGATCATGTCTCGATGGGCACGATCGCGGCGCGCAAGGCGAGGAGCATTCTCGAGAACGCGCAACGCGCCATCGGCATCGAGGTGCTCGCAGCCTGCCAGGCCCTCGACCTCCGCGCGGCCTCCCTCGGCAAGGCGGGGCCCGGCGACCAGGCGCTGCCGAGCGCGGTCGAAAAGCTGCTCTCGCCCCGGACGCGCGGGGCCTACCTTGCCCTGCGCGAACGCGTGCCCTTCATGGGCGCCGACAGGCCCCTCTATCCGGACATCGAAGCGGCGCGGAAGCTCGTGGCAAGCGGGGCGCTGGCCGCCGCCGATGGACGATGAGCACGCTAGGCCGATTCGACCGGCACCATTGCTCTCTCCCGCGCAGCGAGAACAAAGGAGGCTAAGTCTTATGCCCGAAGTCACGCCGAAGCGCTCGCTGGTCCCTAGCCTCGACTCCATCCTCGGGGCCGGCGGGCTGCCGCCCGATCCCGCCTTCGATCCCGGCATCAGGCGCGCGCCTCGGCGCGATGCCCCGCTCTCGAGCTCGCAGGAGGCGCAAGCCCTCTCCAACGCGCTTCGCTACGTCAAGCCGGAGTGGCAGGAGCGCCTCGCGCCGGAGTTCCTCGGGGAGCTGCGCGGCCGCGGCCGCGTCTATGGCTACCGATTCAGGCCGGCCGGGGCCATCAAGGGCAGGCCGATCGAGGAATACCAAGGGCGTTGCGTCGAGGGACGCGCCCTCCAGGTGATGATCGACAACAACCTCGACTTCGATGTCGCCCTCTACCCCTACGAGCTCGTCACGTATGGCGAGACGGGGCAGGTATGCCAGAACTGGATGCAGTACCGCCTAATCAAAGCCTATCTCGAGCTCGTCGACGAGGGCATGACTCTCGTCATGGAGTCCGGCCACCCGCTGGGCCTCTTCAAGAGCCATCCCTACGCGCCCCGTGCCATTGTGACGAACGGCCTCATGGTGGGCATGTACGACAACCAGACGGACTTCAACGTCGCGGCCGCAATGGGGGTCGCGAACTACGGGCAGATGACGGCGGGGGGCTGGATGTACATCGGGCCCCAAGGCATCGTGCATGGCACCTACAATACCCTGCTCAACGCGGGCAGGCTCAAGCTGGGAGTCGCGCCCGGCGGGGATCTGCGCGGCAAGCTCTTCGTCTCCTCGGGCCTGGGCGGCATGTCGGGGGCCCAAGGCAAGGCCGCCAAGATTGCGCGAGCAACCTCGATAATCGCCGAGGTCGATCCCTCGCGCGTAGGGACGAGGCTCTCGCAGGGCTGGGTCGACGAGGTGGCGACGAGCCCCGGGCGGGCCTTCGAGCGCGCTCAGGCCGCGGCCGATTCCGGCGAGGCGCTGGCCGTCGCCTTCCTGGGAAACGTCGTCGAGCTTCTCGAGTGGGCCGACGCGCATGGAGAGCGCATCGACCTCATGTCGGACCAGACCAGCTGCCATGCCGCCTACGAAGGCGGCTACTGCCCCGCCGGCTTGTCCTTCGAGGAGCGCACGAGGCTCCTCGCCGGCGGAGAGCGGGACCGAGGCAAGTTCTCCGAGGCGGTAGACTCCAGCTTGAGGCGGCACTTCGAGGTCATATGCCGCATAACGTCCAAGGGGACCTATTTCTTCGACTACGGCAATTCCTTCCTGAAGGCCGTCTGGGACTCGGGCGTCAAGGAGGTCTCTCGCAACGGCCTCGACGCGAAGGATGGCTTCGTCTTCCCGAGCTACGTCGAGGACATCCTCGGTCCCGAGCTCTTCGACTACGGCTACGGCCCCTTCCGCTGGGTCTGCCTCTCAGGGAACCCGGAGGACCTGCGCAAGACCGACGCCGCGGCCATGGCCTGCATAGACCCCTCCCGGCGGGGCCAGGACCGGGACAACTGGGCCTGGATCCGCGACGCCGAGTCCAACGCGCTCGTCGTCGGGACCCAGGCGCGTATCCTCTACCAGGACGCGCTCGGGCGCCGGGACATAGCCCTGGCCTTCAACGCGATGGTGCGGCGGGGAACGGTCGGGCCCATCATGCTCGGACGCGACCACCACGACTGCGGGGGCACGGACAGCCCCTTCCGCGAAACGAGCAACGTCAAGGACGGGTCCAACGTGATGGCCGACATGGCCACCCAATGCTTCGCGGGCAACGCCGCGCGGGGCATGAGCCTCGTCGCCCTCCACAACGGAGGCGGGGTCGGCGTCGGCAAGGCGATCAACGGCGGCTTCGGCCTCGTGCTCGACGGATCTGCCAAGGTCGACGAGGTGATCCGCATGGCCGTCCCCTGGGACGCGATGGGAGGGGTCGCGAGGAGGGCCTGGGCGAGGAACCCCAACGCCCTGGCGGTTTGCGAGGACTACAACTCCGAGCACCGCGACCTCGGCCTGATGACCTTGCCTGAGCCCCTAATGGACGGCCTCATCGAAAGGACACTGGGTTAAAAGGATCGCTACGGAGGCACGGATAAAGGATCGGGAAAGAGATAGAAAGCAAGGGAAGGGATAGCAAATCAAGGTCCTCATGTCCTCCTTCATTCATATTCCATTCCTATTCTCTTATCTCCCGCTTATCTCCGTGCCTAACGCTTCGCTAGACTTCGTTCCGTGTCTCCGTGTCTCCGTGTCTCGGTGTCTCCGTAGCTAATCCCCGCTCCGCCGTGTCACGGGACGTCCTTGACATTGGGGCCTCAAGGCAATAGCCTGGATCACCCCTCGCGCAGGAGCGTCTCCCCATGCCGAATTCGGTCCGCATCATAGAGCTTCGCGACAAGAAGATAGCCCTCGTCGGCACGGCCCATATTTCCCCCGAGAGCGTCGAAGAAGTCCGGTCCACGATCGCCTCCAGCGCCCCGGACCGGGTCTGCATCGAGCTCGACCAGGGACGCTACGCGACGATGTCCGAGAGCCAGAGCTGGGAGAAGCTCGATATCGTCAAAGTCCTCAAGGAAGGCAAGGGCTTCCTCATGCTCGCCAACCTCGTGCTCTCCTCCTTCCAGAGGCGCATGGGCACGAACGTGGGCCTGAAGCCCGGCGACGAGATGCGGGCTGCAGTCGATGAGGCCCAAGCGCGGGCGATCCCCTACTCACTTTGCGACCGCGAAATCCAGGTTACGCTGCGCCGCGCCTGGACACGCTCGGGCCCCTGGAGCAAGGCCAAGCTCATGGCCTCGCTCATCGCCTCGACGGTGAGCAACGAGGAGCTGAAGCCGGAAGAGATCGAGAAGCTCAAGGACGCGTCCGCCCTCGACGAGATGATGTCCGAGCTCGCCGATTACCTGCCCTCCGTCAAGGAGGTCCTCATCGACGAGCGCGACCGCTTCCTCGCCACGAAGATCTACCAGGCCGAGGGGAAGAACATAGTCGCCGTGGTCGGCGCCGGGCACCGGGAAGGCATCGAGGCCTGGTTGCGCAAGCTGGATTCGGGCGAGGCAGGCGGCGACCTTTCGGACATCTCCTCGGTCCCGCCCAAGGGCAAGGCCGGCGCGCTCGCGGGCTGGATTGTCCCGGGCCTCCTCCTCGCGATGATAGTCTACGGCTTCATCCGCTCGGGCGTCACGGCGAGCCTCGGCCTCCTGGCCAAGTGGCTCATCATCCACGGGGTCGGCGCGGCCCTAGGCTCGATCCTGGCCCTGGCCAGCCCCCTCACCATCTTGGTTTCGTTCGCCGCCTCTCCAGTGGTCGTGCTCAAGCCCTTCCTCAGCATCGGCCTCGTCGCCGCCCTCGTCGAGGCCTGGGCCCGTAAGCCCCAGGTGAGCGACTTCGAGTCCCTTTCCGAGGACATCCTCTCGATCAAGGGCTTTTACAAGAACAAGATAACGAAGATCCTCCTGGTCTTCTTCCTCGCGAGCCTCGGCGGGGCGATAGGCAACTTCGTCTCGCTGCCGATCATCGGCTCGCTGGTACTATAGGAAGAGGAAGATCACCGCGGAGCGAAGCCTAGCGAAGCGTTAGACGCGGAGAGCGCGGAGATATCGCAGAGCAGGGATATGGTTTTATAATCCCTCTCATCGAGTCAGGTCTTCTTCGCGTCCCAACGCTCGGCTAAGGCCTCTCTGGGCTTCGCTCCACGGTGAATATCAGTTTATCGCCTCGTAAGGATCCCTATGACGAGTAGGACGAGGCCGACGGCGCCGGAGACAATGGCGCCGATCAACAGCCCTTTGACCGCGCTGGCCGCCGACGCGGTGAGCTCCTCCTCGCTCTTGACGGAGATGATGTACTTTTCGCCCTTGGTGCTCGAGCGCCGGATCTTGAGCTCCCCGCCGTCGTCGCAGGCCTCGCCGAGGACGTAGAGGTCGCGGTTAAGGGGGACGATCCACTCTTCGTAGCGGTAGCCGAGGGTCTGCTTGCCGCCGAGGGCGATGCTCGCGACGTCGAGGGCAAAGGACCCCAGGGAGAAGCCGCCGCCCGGCAGGCTGCTCTGGTAGTCCGAGAGGCTCTGCTCCATGATGAGGTCGGCGCCGTCCGGCACGACCTTGATGCGGCCGGTCGAGTCGCGCAGGTAGAAGGGCGCGCGCCTCTCGTTCGAGGACACGGTCTCGGTGCCTCGAATGATGCGCTCCTCGCGGTTGCCGTTGGAGTCGGTCTCCCAGCGCCTCTCTTCGTACTCGCGCTCGAGCTTGATCCGATAGGCGACGCACTCGGTCTCGGAGAACTCAGCCTTCAGGGGCGAGTCGCACTCGGAGACTCCCTTGACCTCGGCGCGCTGGACGAAGCCGCCGGGGACCGCAGATCTGGTCTCCTGGAGCTGGGCGACCGTCGAAGTCTCAACGGACTGCATCTGGTAGAGCTTCTTGGCCTGGCTAGATCGGATGGCGAAGAGAATGGGGACGAGGACGACGGCGATGCCGCCGATGACAATGAACACCATGAATGCCTCCTATCTTTTTCGCGCGCAACGGATTAATTATAGCCGGGCCCGAAATTTCGCGCTAGCCGCGCCGGGCAGGCGGTGGCCCTATTGGCTAGGAGCTTCGACATATATACACTAAGTGTCTATAGTCAGCCCCGGGAGGCCCCATGCCTATAAAGCGAGACTTCGGCCTGCGCCTCGATCGACAGAGCCCCGCCGAGCGAGAGCGACTGATCGCCTACATCAACTTGAAGCTCGCGAGCATGGGTCTCCCCATCTACAGTCGTGAGGGCACGGCCTTCGTCGAGCTCGCCAGCGACATGCTGGAGAACTTCCGCGAGAAAGACCTCCTCCTCTCCGACTACCTGCCGCCAGCCGACCGGCGCATCCAGGACTTCCTGGACTCCTACCTTGGAGACCTGGGCATGCAGGCCAAGCCCCGACTGCCCTCGAATACCCTGGTGCTCGACCGCTACGGCATGGGCAGGGAGCTCTCGCTGCCTCCCGACCGGCACACCTACTCCTCGCCCTCCCTCACCTCCTACAGGGTCCGCAACGGGGTCCTCCACAATCCCGCGAGCGATAGGCGCACGACCGAGGGGGTCTTCCATGTCGCCGAGGACGGGCTCCCAGTCCCGCCGGACAAGAAGGCCGTGCCCAGGCTCGCCTTTGCGCGCATCCTCGCCGCGGCCTTCAACCCGCCGAACGAGCTCCTCGAGCTGCCCTTCACCGCGGGCGAGGAGCGCAGGGCGAGGACCTTCCTTTCCCTCCTGTTGAGGCCGACGGTGCGGCCCGGGGTCCACGGCTGGTGCGAGGAGCGGGCGATGGAGCTGCGGTTCTTCGCCCCGGCTCCCTCGCGGCCAGTCTCGATTTCGTGGAGTCCATCTTCGGGAACGCCGGCGACCCCTACATCGCCGAGAACGACGCCGCCCTCGATCCGCTGCGCTGGACCGGGACGACGGGCTGCATAATCCTCGCGACGCACCTCACCTCGCTCACCAAGAAGGAGCTGGGCCTGCCCGCCTGGGACGCGGCGACCGACCGGCAGCGCAGCGACGGCATGGCCTGGAAGGACCCTCGCGAGAGGTACAACGACGGACGGCCCTTCAAGATCTGCGCCCGTGACGAGCGGGGCGTCATCGTCTCGGTCATCGCCGACAACTACTTCGGCTACTCCAAGAAGGAGGTGAAGGCCCAGGTCTCCTACTCGGCCAACCTCCTCGGCCTCGCGGAGGAGGAGCATTCGGGCGGGGCCCTGGTGTTCCCCTCCTACAATCTCGGCACCCTCTTCGTGCCGGACACCAACCTCCGCGCTCGGGGCCACACCCTCAAAGGGGTCCTCGAGCTGATGCAGGGCCGCGTCTCGGTGAAGGAGGACGGCTACGCCGTCGACCTCGCCTTCCCCGAGGTGATCTACCTGCCCGAGGACGCGGCCATCCACCTGGAGGACCAGGAGGCGCGCTGGACCAAGGGCGGCGCCCCGAGAAGCCTGCGCATCCTGCCCGACAAGGTCTACGTCCACCCGACGGGCTACAGGATACGCATGGAGCGCCACCCCGGCTCCGGCGCCTGGCGCCTCGTCGGGACGGCGGCCGAGGGACTCCTATGCCACAAGCCCTGCACGGTCTCGGGCGGCGGCAAGTCCGAGATCGCCAAGTCCATACTCGACGCCATCTCCTATTCGCCCTTGATCATCGGGGACTACCACGAGGACATAGCCTGGGTGCGGAGCATCATCGAGCGCGACTACTCGACCCGCTTTCGCGACGGCGAGTCCGACCAGCGGGACATCCTCTCGAAGCAAAGGTCCCTCGGCTCGGTCATCAAGCTGCTCTCGCCCTCGCCGCTGTTCACCGACGAGTACAACGCCTGGCTCAGGACCATACCCGAGCGCATCAAGGCCCTGGTCTTCCTCATCAAGCGCTTCTACCGGCCGGACTGGTACGGGGACTGGGTATCCCGCTTCACCGTCGACGCTGTCAACGGCACGACCGGCAACATCCTCAAGTTCGAGGGCCGGCCCGTCCTGGGCTCCTACCTGCGCGTGGGCCGCGACGAGACGGGCATGCGGCGCACATTCAAGCTGCGCCAGGACTTCATGCCGGCGGCCAAGGTCCAGTGGGAGGACGACATCACGGCGAGCGTCACCGTGCCGGCCTCGAGGGTCTCGGGCCTGCCCCACTGGGCGGACAAGCGGCGAAGCATCAAGTTCTGCAAGAACATCGAGGCGCGCTTTTTCCAGAGGCCCGACGACGCGATCGTCAGGGGCTACGACAAGCAGGCCGAGAAGGACCTCTCGAGAGGTGACAATTTCATCTCAAATTTCGAGCCCCTGCCCCGCTCCGCCGCGGCCGACATGGCCGAGCGCTGCGTGAGCCTCACGAGCTACTCCGAGCCGATGCGCGAGTTCGTGGAGGCGGCCGCGCGGGACCAGGGCTTCGAGTGGTTCGTCGCCTCGGACCGGCCGCGCATGGTAGACGGGGCCCCCTCCAAGAACCCTCGCTACCTCCAGCTCGACCCCTCCTACGCCGACCCGCTGTCGCGCTACCTCGCCGACCTCAGCCCCGCCCTCTTCCGCCGGGTGCGCGGCGACGAGATTGTCATGCACCCGGTGGGCGCCACCCTGCCCGGGAGGCGCAACAATCCGGCCGACCCGGCCTCGGGCATCAGGCCCCTGGCCGTCTACGGGCCGATCCACTACCAGGACCTGCCCGAGCTCTTCATGGACTTCGTCTGCAGCCTGACCGGCAAGAGCCCCTCGACGACGGGGGCCGGAAGCGAGGGAGCCCTGACCAAGGGGCCCTTCAACTCCCTGGTGCCGACGACCGACCTCAACAACGCGCTCCTGTCCTTCATCCTCACGGGCTACGGCGGCTTCACGAGCGCGGCCGGCCATATCGGCCGCAAGTACCGCATGGAGCACGACCTCTCGCTTCTCGTGCCCGAGCTTTGGGCCCGCATGGGGAGCGAGGAGCGCGAGCCCGAGTTCCTCAAGGCCCGCGGCTATCTGGAGCGGGTGGAGGACTTCGAGTACGAGGGCGAGCTCGTGAGCGCCAGCCGCCTCGGATGGCGCATAACGCCTCTCTTCGCGGCGAACTACCTGGGCCGCATCTTCGACACGCCCAGCTCGGTCTTCGCCGAGGACATGCTCCGGCCCGAGCTCCAGTCCATGCCCGACTTCGTCGACGGCGTGCGCAACATCGTCGAGGCCCAGGCCAAGTCGGCCGCCGCCTACTTCGAGGACGGCTCAGTCGAGGCCGCCATCCCCCCGCTCAAGGCCGTGCTTCACGTCATGGCCTACGGCCACTTCGAGGGCAAGAGCATCCACGATCCCGCGCTGCGGTCGCTCTTCGACCGGGCGAGCGTCGTCTCCTCGAGCTGGTACCGCGAGAGGCTCGTCTCCTACCGGGACCGCGAAGTCGAGTACATGGCCGCGTCCGTGGGCAGGCTGCGCACCTACCTCGCCGAGAGCGCCGAGCCCGGCTCGGTCGTAGCGCGTCGGGCCAAGACCGAGCTGGCGAGGGCCGAGGAGCGGCTCGCGGTCCTCGGCCGGGACGAGTATCTCGAGATGATCGAAGGCTCCATCGGGCTCGATCCCCTATTCAGGCAGCGGAGGTAGTCATGGAAGAAGAAGAGGAAAGCCCGGCCAGGGTCGGCGGGGACGCGTACATCCTCAACATCGGCGAGCTGGCGACCCCGCTCGGCTCGGAGCCTCTCCGAGGAGACGCGATGCGCGGCATCCTCCGGGTGCCCGACGCTGCCATCGTGGTGCGCGACGGGATCATCGAGTACGCGGGAGCTCGCTCCGAGCTGGACACCGACATCGCGGATGGCCTGAAGCCCATAGACGCGCACGGCATGGCCGCCATACCGGGCTTCATCGACTCCCACACCCATTTCATCTTCGCGGGCAGCCGGGCGGATGAATTCGTGGCCCGCGCTTCAGGCAAGAGCTATATGGATATCATGCGCGGAGGCGGCGGGATCCTGCGCACCGTCAAGGCGACCCGCGAGGAGGATCCCGAGCTGCTCGGCAAGGTCGCCGAGCGCAGGGCCTGGGCCATGGTCCAGCAGGGGGTCACCACGGTCGAGGCCAAGTCGGGCTACGGCCTCGACATGGACACGGAGCTCGCCCTGCTCGAGTCGGCGGCGGCCATCCCGGCTTCCGTGCCTATCGACGTCGTGCCGACCTACTTGGGGCTCCACGCCGTCCCTCCGGAGTACGAAGGCTCGGCCTCGAGCTATGTCGACTATGCGATCTCGGAAGTCCTGCCCGCGGTCGCCGCCCAGGGCCTAGCGCGCTTCGCCGACGCCTTCTGCGAGGAAGGCGTGTTCTCGGTCGAGGACTGCCGCCGCTTCCTCTCGGCCGCCAGGGCCCATGGCCTCGGCCTCAAGCTACACGCGGACGAGATCTCCCGCTCGGGCGGGGCCTCGCTCGCGGCCGAGCTGCGCGCGACGAGCGCCGACCACCTGCTCAAGGCCGAGCGCATGGACTACGAGTACCTTGCCGGAGCGGGAGTCATCGCGACCTGCCTGCCCCTGACCTCGTTCTGCCTGGGCCTGCCCCACGCAGACGCTCGAGGCATGATCGACTCGGGCCTCGCCGTCGCCCTCGCCACCGACATGAACCCCGGCTCGGCCTGCTCGGGCTCGATCGCCCTGGCCATCGCCCTGGCGGTGATCCAGCTCGGGCTTTCGATAGAGGAGACGCTCACGGCCCTCACCCTCAACGGGGCGGCGGCCCTCGGCCTCGCCTCCGAAGTGGGCTCGCTCGAGCGGGGCAAGAGGGCGGACCTCATCTTCCTCGAGGCGCCCTCGATCGACCATCTTGCCTATAGGACCGGCGTCAACATCGTCGGCTCCGTGTTCAAGGACGGCGAGCTGGCCTTCCGCGCGTGAAGGCGTAAAGCGCGACCGCGCCGATGACCGTCGCGAAGGCCACGATCATCGGCGGCCCTATCGTCTCGCCGAAGGCGAATAGCCCGAGGGCGAACTGAAGCGTAGGCGAGACGTACTGGATGAAGCCCAGCTTCTGGAGCGTTATGCGATTCGCCGCAGTGGCGAAGCACAGGAGGGGGATGGCCGTGACCACCCCCGCCAGGCAGAGCATGGCGGTCGCTACGTGGTCGCCTCCGCCGAAGGCCCCGGCGCCCGAGGCGTGCCGGAACGCGAGGAAGGCCAGGGCGAAGGGCGAGGCGATGAGGGTCTCGGCGGCCAGGCCCGGAAGCGCGTCGAGGCCCGCCTTCTTCTTGACGAGGCCGTAGAGCCCGAAGCTAAAGGCGAGGGCGAGCGAGATCCAAGGCAGGCCGCCCATTAGGACCGAGGCCAGGGCCACGCCCGCTGCGGCGAGGCCCACCGCCCATTTGGTCCACGAGTCCATGCGCTCGCGGAAGAAGAGCGCCCCCAGTGCCACCGAGACCAGGGGATTGATGTAGTAGCCGAGCGAGGACTCGGTGACATGATCCGAGTTGACCGCCCAGATGTAGATGCCCCAGTTGCAGGTGATGAGGACGGAGGCGGCGGCCGCGTAGAGGGCGCGCCGCCGGTCCTTGAACAGCGCAGCGAGCGAGCCCAGGCGCCTCGTCGCCGCCAGGGCGAGGAGAGTGAAGACGAGGGCCCAGACTATCCGGTGCGCGAGAATCTGGAGGCTCTCGACTGACGAGAGCCGCTTCCAATACAAGGGCAAGAGGCCCCAGGCCACGTAGGCGGCAAGGCCGGCGATCGTGCCGACGCTCTCGCCGCGCGAGGCGCCATCGCTCGCCTTACTATCGATCGCGGACATGCCGCATGATAGCCCGATGCTGGCTTGCGCGATAAGGCCCTTGACCAACCGCGCCCCAGCGCTAGAATGACCTAACTTCCATGCCGCGATTTCCAGAGCTCGAGCGCAACCGCCTCTTTCCGAACTTCGGTCGGCTCTACGCGAAGGCCGGGGGCTGGAGAAAGCTCGCCCTGCGCCTCTTTCCCCTGCACGCGTTGTCTGCCATCGCTCGAGAGCTCAGGATCGCGCGGCTCGCGC
>Ga0181529_10001870_pt1 | contig 26326 bp, 19 predicted proteins | sample PEATcosm2014_Bin_36_FD_119763 | JGI IMG/M metagenome (GOLD analysis project Ga0181529, IMG submission 119763) | Peatland microbial communities from MTU Mesocosm Facility, Houghton, MI, USA - PEATcosm2014_Bin10_30_metaG | ecosystem: Environmental > Terrestrial > Soil > Wetlands > Peat | place... | reverse complement strand
GTCCGCCGGGCGCAGCTACAGCGTCGAAGCGGTGCCCGAGTGAAAAGGGGCTGAACGGGAAACACTCCAGAACAGATTCTCATTGGCCGGTCACGCAGGACGCCCGAGAAGCAGGCATGACGACCGTTTCTGGACGAACGCTCGCCGACGAGTTCAAAGAGGGTGCGCAGGGATCACGCAGTCGCCGATAGCCTGGGGCACGAACTGGGGTCTGGTCGCGAGATGTGCGGCGTCGGAGGGGGCGCGTCATTGGGAAGGCGTGGAGCCACGAGATTGAAAGAGGACGAAGCGCGGTTCGGCGGGGAATCGAACGGTACTCGGCGAAGAACGGAGCCGTCTGAGACGGAACAGGGGGGGATCAGGGAGGCTGCGCAGTTGACTGGAATCCATCCGGTGGGGCGGGTGACGAGGCGACTCTCGCGTGGCGGCTCAGAGATTTCGCTCTGGAGCTCCTGGTTGAATCATCGGCCCCAGTCATATGAGAAAACGGCCAGTATGTGACCGGTTTTGAATATGATTGGGGCCTGCAGAGTGCGCCGCCCGGCGGCTTCGTTTCCGGGTGTAATGTGCTTTCCCCGCGCTTTTGTCAGCACCGAGGCCCGTCCGCAGCGCTTCATCGTGCCGCAGATCCAGACCGCCGCGTGCTGCGTGCCATACTCCGATCTCCATTCCCTGTCTCTGATTCGGCCTGTCGCGCCCTACCAGATGAATTCACTGTGAACGCCGCGCTCTATGTCATCGTGTCTTGCAAAAGGGCGCTCACGGAAAGTGAGGGCATGTGCAGAACCAGGAAATCCGAACGTTCGCGCTTGACGCCACGGCAACTTCACTGCGCCCGACCGCCATGCGCGCCGCTGCAAAAGTCCTTCCCGCGCCAAGTTTCACAGTGGTTAGCGCCTGAGTGTGACCCCGATGGCCACCAAATCGCGAACCACCAATCCGTTCCCCAGCGACAGCCAACTCAGTCTGTTCCCGGACGCATTCGGCGCCGATCTGGTCGATAATTCAGTAGAGGAGTCCATCAATGAGCGAAGCGACTTCGCTGACACCGCTTGGGTACCAGATTCTGGAACACTGGAAGCGCCACAGGCCGACGATGGTCGCGACGCTGGAGAAGGGGAATCAGCTCCAGCAGGCAGTCTTCGCGGCACAGGAGTTGACGGGGAACCTGCTCTACGATCTGACGGTCATTCGGAAGATGGACTGCCAGATGGCGTGGGAGATCGCGACGAGGGAATGGGCGTTTCTCCCGGACGAGAACGACCAGCCCCAGTTGTCGTTCGATCCAGCGACCCTCGACCCGTCTCAACCCTTGCCCGCGATCTCCGAATAACCCCCGCCCACGGAATCGGCGAGGGCAGCCTCAAGCAGAAAGCCCAAGCCAATCTGGCCGCGATTCGAACGCTCAAAACTATCGAAGCCGAAGACCGCGCGGCAACGCCCGAGGAAAAGGCCGCGCTCGTAAGGTACGCCGGGTGGGGCGCGATGCCGAGCGCATTTGAACCCCGGCCGCCGCGAGACTGGCAAAGCGTGGCCGAAGAGCTGAAGGAGCTTCTGAGCGCGGAAGAATTCGCGTCGGCCCGCGCGTCGACGCCGAACGCTCATTACACATCTCCCGAAGTCGTTCAGGCGATCTGGCAAGCTATGGAGCGGTTCGGCTTGCAGGCGGGCGCGCAGATTCTCGAACCATCGATGGGCGTCGGCCACTTCTTCGGCATGATGCCCGAGGGCCTGTATCCCGACACGAGGCGCACGGGCGTCGAGCTGGATTCCGTCTCCGCGCGCATCGCCGCCAAGCTCTACCCGGATTCGAGCATTCAGGCGAAGGCATTCGAAGACACGCCGCTTCCCAAGGATTTCTTCGACGCCGCTATAGGAAACATCCCGTTCGGCAATTACCCGGTGTACGACCCGACCTACAGCCGAAGTCCCCAACTGACCCGTTCCATTCACGACTACTTCCTGACGAAAACGATGGACGTGGTCCGGCCCGGTGGTGTCGTTGCGCTGATTACCAGCCGCTACAGCATGGACAAAGAGGATTCCACCGTTCGACGGCACCTGGCGGATAGAGCGACCCTGCTGGGCGCGGTGCGGCTGCCGAATACCGCGTTCCAGGCGAATGCAGGAACGGAAGTGACAACGGACATTCTGTTCCTCCAAAAGCGATCAGCGGAAACGCCGCCCGGCGAAAGCTGGATGGAACTGAGCCCGGTTGCGACCCCGGACGGTCCGCTGGAGATTAACGAGTACTTCGCTCGCCACCCGGAGATGATGCTGGGCCGCATGGGAATGGAATCGCGGCAGTATGGCGCGGTTCCCGCTCTGATCGGAACCTTGGAGCCAGGCGACTTGGGAAAGGCCGTCTCACTCCTACCCGCCTCCGTGTACAAGAGCCGTGAGAGCCAGAGTCCTGTCTTGCGTGCAAGCTCTGAGCAGGTTCCCGCGGCCGGCGCAGTCAAAGAAGGCGGCCTCGCCGAACGCGACGGCCAGATTGTCAGGCGACGTGGCGATGCGTTCGAGCCGCTGACGCTACCCGCTACAGCCCGCGCCCGGATTCGCGGAATGCTGCAAGTGCGCGACGCGGTGCGCGAGGTGTTCCGCACCCAGCTTTCCGACGCTCCGGACGAAGCCATCGTCGAGGCGCGCCGCCGCATGAATCGAACGTACGATTCCTTCACTTCCCGCTTCGGACCCCTCAACAGGCGAGAGAACGCAAGAGCCTTCGCGGGCGATCCGGATCAGCCTCTTCTGTTGTCGCTCGAAGAGTTCGACCCCGAAACAAGGCGAGCGGCCAAGACCGCCATATTCGAGCGCCGCACATTGGAGCGATATCGCCCGGTGGAGCGGGTTGAGACGGCGTCGGAGGCGTTGCTGGTATCCCTCAACGAGACCGGCGAAATCGGCTGGCGACGCATGGAATCGCTCACCGGGAGGCGTGTTTCCGAACTTCAGGACGAACTTGGATCTCTCGCCTATCGAAATCCAGAGGGTGGTGCGTGGGAGACAGCCGACCGTTATCTCAGCGGCAACGTGCGCGCGAAACTTGCCGCCGCTCAGGCTGCAGAGCCGCTCGATCCCGCCTATCGCCGGAACGTCGAAGCATTGCAGGCCGTGCAGCCCAAGGACCTGGAACCGGGTGAGATCGAAGCCCGCCTCGGCTCGTCCTGGATTCCGCGCTCGGACGTCCGCGATTTCGTGGCCGAACTGCTGGATGTGCCCCGAGCTAGTGTCAAGATCGGATACGCCGGGATCATCGCGACCTGGACAGTCGAACTCGACTACGGCGCCAAGTACGTCGTAAACAACAGGACAACCCACGGCACCGCCCGCTTCCGCGCGTCCGAGCTGATCGAGCAATCGCTGAACGGGCGCACACCGACCGCATACGACGACCACGAAGATGGAACCCGCACCGTGAATCAGCCCGAGACCATCGCCGCCAGAGAGAAACAGCAGCAATTGAAGGACCGCTTTCGCGACTGGGTTTGGGAAGATCGCGAGCGCGCCGCGCGGCTGGCGCAGGAGTACAACTTCCGCTTCAACAACCTCCGGCTTCGCGAGTTCGACGGTTCGCACCTCACCTTGCCCGGAATGGTGCGCACCTCCCTGCGAGACGGAGACCTCGCGCCTCATCAAAAAGATGCCGTTTGGCGCATCCTCCAGGGCGGCAGCCCACTGCTGGCTCATGTCGTGGGAGCGGGAAAAACCTGGACCATGGCAGCCGCCGCGATGGAACTCCGGCGCCTCGATCTCGCCAAGAAGCCGATGTTCGTGGTGCCGAATCATCTGGTGGACCAATGGGGCACGGAGTTTCTGAAGCTGTACCCGCAAGCGCGGCTCCTTGTGGCAGGCAAGGACCACTTTGAAACGGGCAACCGCCAGCAGGCGATGGCGCGCATCGCCACCGGGAACTACGACGCCGTCATCGTCTCCCACCGCTCCTTTGAGTTCCTGCCGGTGTCGGACGAATACTTCAACCGCTTCGTCGAGAAGCAGGTGGCTGAACTCGACGCCGAGATCAACCAAACCAGGAACTCCAAGGACGACAACCGCCGCATCGTCAAAGAGCTGGAGAAAGCCAAGAAGCGGCTTATCGTCAGGCTCAAGAAACGGGCCGACCGCGACTCGAAAGACCGGACCATGACGTTCGAAGAGTTGGGGGTCGATCAGCTTTTTGTGGATGAAGCCGACCTATACAAGAACCTGGGCTATGTCACAAAGATGAGCCGGATCGCTGGCTTACCGAACTCCGACAGCAACCGCGCATTCGACATGTTCCTGAAGATCCGCTACCTCCAGGAACGCGGGGACGGCCGCGGAGTCGTTTTCGCCACGGGCACGCCGATTTCCAATACCCTGGCGGAGATGTACACGATGCTTCGCTACCTCGCGCCGGAGATGCTGTCCGAACGCAAAGTGGAGCACTTCGATTCGTGGGCCGCGAACTTCGCCGAATCGGTGACATCGCTGGAACTCGCCCCAGACGGATCGGGATACCGGATGCACACCCGCTTCGCCAAGTTCATCAACCTGCCTGAACTGCTTTCCGTATTCCGCACTGTGGCCGACGTCCAGACTGCGGATATGCTCAACCTCCCGCGACCCGAACTCGAAAACGGCAGACCGGCCATCGCATCGGCGCCCGCCAGCCCGGAACTGAAGACGTTCATCCGAACTCTGACGGAACGAGCCGAGCGGTTGAAGAAGGAGCGCGTGGACCCGGCAGTGGACAACATGCTGAAGATCACTGGCGAAGGGCGGAAGGCGGCGCTCGACATGCGGCTGATCGATCCCACCGCCGCGCCGGAGACCGAAACCAAGATCGATCTCGCAGTGGCCCGCATCGCCAGGATCTGGCAGGCGACTCGCGACACGCGCTCGACGCAGCTCGTCTTCAGCGACCTTTCCACGCCCGATCCGGAGCGCTTCAACATCTACGACGATGTCCGTTCGAAGCTCGTCAAGGCAGGCGTCCCCGCCGGCGAAATCGCGTTCATCCTCGACGCCGAGACCGACACAGCCAAGAAACTCGTCTTCGATGCCGTCAATGCTGGGCGCGTACGGGTACTGCTCGGATCGACCGAGAAAATGGGCGCCGGCACGAACGTTCAGCGGCGGCTCGTGGCGCTCCATCACCTGGATGCGCCGTGGCGCCCGCGCGATATCGAGCAACGGGAAGGCCGGATTCTGCGCCAGGGGAATGGAAACAAGGAGGTGCAGATCTACCGCTACGTCACCGAGGGCTCGTTCGATGCATACATGTGGCAGACGCTCGAGACCAAGGCCCGCTTCATCCAGCAGGTGATGCGGGGAGAAACGACAGTCCGCGCGGCAGAGGATCTGGAAGGCGGCGCGCTCACGTACGCGGAGATCAAGGCAATTGCCTCGGGGAATCCCGCCGTCGTGGAGAAGATCAAGATCGACACGGAAGTCCGCAAGCTGGACCAACTCCGCGCCATTCACGCCAATCAGCAGCGTCATATCCGCTGGGAGATTCGTGATCTGCCGCGGCAGATCACGGAAGCGAAACAGCACCTGGCGCACATCGAAGCGGACATCGCGACCAGGAACGCGAACGACTCCGGCGAGTTCAGCATGAAGGTGGGCAACCGGCTCTTCTCTGGCAAAGGCGCGCGGGAGGAAGCGGCAAAAGCCCTGACGTTCGCGGTCCTCTCATGGCGTGACGATCAAACGATGCAGCCTCGCGGCGTATTCCGGGGGTTCGAGATCCTGAGCAGGGGGAAGAGCGGCGGATTGGGACTGGCCAATGACGACGAGCGCATCCCGGACCTGTTCGTAAGCGGACAGGCCACGTATTCCGCCAATCTGAATGCCACGAATCCGGTTGGCACCGTGCAGAGCATCGAACACACGCTGAGGAGTCTGGACAAGCTCGCGGCGGACCAGGGGAACCGCGTAGCGCGCATCGAGAAAGAACTCGCGGACTACCAGTTGCAGGCGGACCGCCCGTTCGAGCACGAAGAGCGGCTGAAGCAGTTGCTCGCGCGCCAAGCCGAGATCGATTCCCTGTTGGACCTCGACAAAGGCGACCAACAGGGAGCCGCTCCGATCCCCGATAAGGATGAACCGGACGTCGAGCGGACGGCGCCTGCTCCGTCGCGCGGCCCGGCAGATGTCGCGAAAATGGCTATGGCCTACATGCGTTCCTCCGAGACCGCCATTCGAGAAATGCCGATCACCGAGCGCACGCCGCCGCAGACGGGTCAAGTTGCCGGCAGGGCCGTAGCCAAGGACGAAGCGCACATCGCGTTTGCCACCGCGGCGAACAGCTTCTTCGTCGTAGCGTCAAGTTCGCTGGGCCGGGACGTCCAGATCGGCGAGCGAGTGTCTTTGCGCTTTCATCAGGGGCGAGCGTCGCTCGAAAACGGCCGCAGTCGCGGCCGTTGACGCGCACACGAGCAGCACCTGCGTTCACGGCCGCAAGGAGGTTTATCGTTCCCCATGCGCGGCAGCGCCAATATGGCCTGTGAATCAGCAGCTTGGCGATGCGAGCGCCTTCGACCTCTCCTCTGCACACAGGTGGCATGCTTCTGATGCCGAATACGACTGAGGTTCGGGCGAACGCGGATGACCACCAGTCAGTCTACATCTCGCGGTATCGTTGACGTTAAGCTTGGGAATCCGATGTTGGATTGAAAATGCAGCATTTAGGGCGATCGGCGGCTCTGACGACGTCGTTGCCGTTTGGTTGCATTAGGTATTATCCTCCAGATATACGTGAGACCGAAAACAGCGACTTCTCCGTCACCGACGGGAGAGAATGGCACGCCCACGCGCGACATGCTGTTCTTGAGCCATGCCAATCCCGAAGACAACGAGTTCACGCTTTGGCTCGCCCTTCAGTTGGCGAATGAAGGCTATCCCGTATGGTGCGACCTCACAAAACTGTTGGGCGGGGAACGGTTCTGGACCAATATCGAGAAGGCGATCCGCGGAAGGACCATCAAGTTCCTTTACGTTCTCTCGACGACATCAAATGAAAAAGTCGGTGCCCGTCAGGAACTCCAGTTGGCGCAAAGCGTGGAGCGGACGGAAAAGTTCTCGGACTTCATCCTTCCGCTGCACATCGACACGCTCCCCTTCAGCGACGCCAACATACTCCTCCAGGGCATCATCGGGATCTCGTTCAAGGCCGGCTGGCAGATCGGTCTCGCGAGCCTCCTGCGTAAGCTCGACGAAGAAAAGATTCCGAAAAAAGCCGGATTCAATCCGGCGACCGTCGCGGACTGGTGGCGCAGCAACTGCGGTCCCGATCAAGGCATACGCGATGAAAGCGAGGACTATACATCCAACTGGTTTCAGGTCAGCGAACCGCCACGGGTCTATGTACATTCGCTGAAGCGGTCTGAAATCGGGCTGATCGAGGTTCCCGCGGGATCTCCGGTTCCGGCTTACCAGGACGGCATTTCGCTGTTTTCATTCGCGCAGGCCACTGAACTTGAGAGGCATCTTCAGAAAAGCGATATCTCGATAGCCCAGTCGGACGACTTCAGCTTTCTGGACTACATCGCGCAAGCTCCTGATGATCGCGCGAGGCGGAAACGCGAGAGCTGCCTGTGCAATCTCCTGAGGATCGCATGGGAACATTCCATGGCCCTGCGCGGCCTCCCGCAACATGCGCTCGCCAATCGCGCATCGTGCTCGTACTTCGTTGATGGCTTCGCGTCGAACAACACGATCCGCTTTCAAGGCGTATTCGGAAAACCCGCAGAACGCGCGATGATCGGATTCAAGACGGTGAGGAACGGAAAACGCTATTGGCACTTTGCGTTCAGCTGCCGGGTCATCTGCCGCCCGATGCTCGCGTGCGTCGTGAGGGCGCACGTGGTCTTCTCGGACGACGCCAAGACGCTCTGGAGCAGTGCGAGCCGACTCCATCGCGCGCGTCGGAGCCAATGCAAGAATTGGTGGAATCCGGTCTGGCGGGATCGTGTTCTCGCGGCAGTAAGTTGGCTCGCGGACACGGACGGCATAATCCGACTCCCGGTAGCTGATGGACTATGTGTCGAAGCGTGCCCCAAACCAGTACGGTTCAGGAGCCCGGTTTCCTATCTCGATCCCCAAGCCGAAGCTGACTCCGCGCTTCCGCCGGAACCGGCCGGAGACGAAGAGTTTGAGCCCTTTCAACTCGATCAGATGGAGGATGATGACGATGAGGACGAGGATGCGACCCCGGCCGACGGCGAGGAGGCGGAGGGCTGATGGAGTCGCTGATCCGCATTGCGGAACCGAGGCTTGAATTCCGATTCCGCCAGGCGGTGGAAGATCCGCGGGACGGGCTGACGCTCTTCGGGCCGCTCGATAAAGGAAGGCCCTATGGCATCCGTGTCGGCGTGATCGGGACCAACGCAGGATTGGGTCTGTTCCGACGCTGGGTCCAGCACGCCCAGTTACCCGTGTTTCCGGCAAAACCTCAGCTGGCACGCCCGCGGTTCCCCGGCTTCAGCGCGGCGTTTCGCACGCAGTGGGACGCTGATTCGGTCATAGAATTGACCGTCGACACCGTTGAGATCCGCAAGCACCTGTATCTCGACGACAAATTCCAGCGAGTGTACGGGACGGTCGACGTCTTCAGTCGCCGGATTCTGGAGGCCTCCTCGGAGGATGAGGCGAAGGTCGACGTGTGGTTCGTCGTGATACCCGATGAGGTGAAGAAATATTGCCGACCGCAGAGCACAGTGGAGCTGTCGCTGCGGAGGAAGGCCGATGTCCGGCTGCCGGCCAGCTATGCGAGAAACTTGAAATCCGCACCGTCGCTCTTTGAGGAAGAGAATCTGGCGGCGACGGCCTATGACTACGACGTGAACTTCCACAACCAGCTGAAGGCGCGGTTGCTGGATGACCGGATCGTGACTCAGATCGTGCGCGAGAGCGTCCTTGCGAACATCGGCGACATGAAAGGCACGGGCGCAGAGGCGACGGTCGTACTCCAGTCGGCGATCGCCTGGCACATTGGAACGGCCGCGTTCTACAAGTGCGGCGGGCGCCCCTGGAGAGTGGCTGACGTCAGGGAAGGAGTATGCTATGTCGGGCTGGTGTTCAAGCAGGAAACGCTGTCCGATGACGCACGATCGGCCTGCTGCGCGGCCCAGATGTTCCTCGATTCCGGCGACGGGATCGTTTTCAAAGGGAATATCGGCCCATGGTATTCGCCCAAGTCGGGAGATTTCCACTTGAAACGGGACGCCGCGAAGCAGATCACGGCACAGGCGATCAAAGCCTACTGCTCCTATTCCGAAGGCAACCGTCCGCCGAAGGAGATGTTCCTCCATGGCCAGACGTGGTTCGGCGAGGAAGAGTGGGAAGGCTTCAAGGAAGGCGTTCCGCCCGAGACCAATCTCGTCGGCGTCCGAATCAGGGAGGATCGCGAGATAAAACTCTATCGCTGCGGGCAGAATCCGGTACTTCGCGGCCTTGCCTATCTACGGAGCGGCACCGCTGCTTCGCTTTGGACGAGGGGCTGGATTCCGCGTTTGCAGACCTACCCAGGGCGAGAGGTTCCCAATCCCCTTGCCATCGAGGTCTGTCGCGGCGAGGCCGACCTGCGGGTCGTGCTTCGCGACGTCATGGCTCTCACGAAGCTCAATTTCAACGCATGCAATTTCGCTGACGGGCGCCCGATTACGCTCAAATTTTCGAATGCGGTCGGCGAGATACTTACGGCGGGACCTCACAAGAAGGAACCTCCGCTGCCGTTCAGGCACTATATCTAGGGAAACGGTATTGAGCCGTGATTCGATGCGCCGATGGTCTCCGCGCGTACGCGCTATGCCGATATTCCGTCATCGTCCATCGGTTGTAGCATTTGGCGGCTCGAAGTTGACCGCCTGAAAGGCGGTGGGGCTAAACCTGGCAGACGGAGCTAAATACTCAAAAGGAGTGGCTCAAAGTCGTTGACACGCGCCGCGCTCCTCCAACAGTGAGGATTGCGGAACGCACCAATCACTAAGACTAAGGTCCTGTCGTCCGGGCGGTACAATCAGGACGTTGTGGCGACGGAACCTGATGGTCCGGAGTTTGACGATCTGATCCTCGATGGCGACGACGAAGGCGAAATGCCGTGGGAAAGCCACGCGCGCGAAGCGGTCGAAGCTGCGCTGGAAGAAGCATCCCTTGATGAGATTCGCGGCGTCGTGTACGCAGCAACCGGCGACGACCACCGAGGCGGCTCCGCCATAGAAGGGTTCGAATCACTCGACGAGCTCCTAAGCACCCTCCGCAGTATTGGTGAGGAGCAGTGGTACGCCTACGTGCCCTATGATGAAGGACCCGTGTTCGAGTCCGACGTCGACGGCATGGTGGAAGACCTCGCGGACAAGTACGGCGTGCTCGACTTTTTCGACCGTGTCAAACCGCCAAGCGACACCGAGGAGCTTGGCACGGCACGCGAGCTCGTCCTCCCACGCGCAGGACTCCTCCTTCAAGTCGATCTCACCGAGATCAACGACGAGCTCATCCAGTACCTCGCCCAACACCCTGAAAAGATGCACGAGATGAACCCGAGAAAGTTCGAAGAACTCGTCGCGGCACTCTTCCGCGCGAAAGGGTACGACGTCGAACTCACGCCACCAACCCGGGACGGCGGCTTTGACATGCGCGCCTTCCACTGCAGCAGCATCGGCACCTTCCTCACCCTCATCGAATGCAAGCGGTACGGCCCAAAACGCCCAGTATCCGTCGACGTCGTCCGTGGACTGTACGGTGTCACCGCAGACGCCGGAGCCAACGCCGGCCTCATCGTCACCACCTCATCATTCACCAAAGACGCACGATCGTTTCAAGACAAGAACAAGTACCGACTCCAGCTCGCAGACCACGCAAAGCTCCAAGCATGGCTCAACGAACACAAAACCAAATAGCACCTACCCCATCCAGCAAACAGGACCGGCACGAGTGCGGTCAGCTATGTCATCCTCAAACGACAATGTTGGAATGGTACTGGCGATGGACGAGCAGATCGTGGGAACCCACGACGGAGCGTGATTTTACCTGCTTGCGTGAATCCGGACACGCTGTTGTGGCGCATCGTGGAGGATGCACCGTTAACTCTGTCACAGCCAAGGAGGATGCGCAGGATGCACGAGTCGGATTAACCGATTATGATCCACCCGTGCATCGCGACTTTCGCGAGCAACGATTCACTGATATCGGCGTGCTCTACGGCGGTAAAGCGACCGAGAGCATTATCGGGAACAGAGAGAACTCCAAAGGCTTCGCCGCGGACGAAATAGATATCCGCGGCAAGCTCCGAGAGCTGAGCGCGATATCATCAGCGTCCTTTAGCGAACATGCAACACTGACGCGTTGTGAGAAACTCGCTCGCGAAATCGTACAAGCGAATACCCTCACGATACGCAGACTTGCGAAACTCCTTGCCAAACGAGGCGACGTGCGAGGGACCGAATTGAAAAGCATTCTTCGGCATCCTTAGAGACCATGCGCTCAGTCCCGGCGCGTCTTCTCGTATGCCAGTTCCGCTCGCGCGCTCGCCGCGTCTCCGCATCGGGCGGGCAGATCTACTCCAAATCGCTTGTCGGCCAACCGGACGTTGGCCCCAGACGGCGATCTCGGACCTGTCCACTCGGCCGACCCGGATCGGTACTGGGAAGTCGGCTTCGGGCCGGCCAACCGGGCGGCGGGCGATCCGGCCGCAGTTGTCGACAGGCGGGGCTACGTCCCAACCTCCTCGTTGTCTCAATTGCCCCCGTTCACGCCCTACCACTTGAATTCGCCGTGAGCGCGATGCTCTCCGCCATCTGGCCTTGGGCGCCGCGCTCACCGAAAGTGAGGGCATGTGCGACACCCCAATACGAAATCCACCAAACCTGATGTCGATTTTTCCGGAGCGGAGCCCCTGGCTGGTTCAGGCTTCGAGAACGAGTCGGCCGAACCTGACTTCGATTCGGATCCGCTGGCGGAGCCTCGGCTAGAAGAGGAGGATTACCGGTGACCTCTCCGGCTCAATCGAAACCCCACGAGAAACGCGACTTCCGCCAGGAAGTCACGGATTCCATCGTCCGAATGCTAGAGGAAGGCGTCGCGCCATGGCAGAAGCCGTGGGAGGCAACTGGGGTTCCTCTGAACCCCACAACCGGCAAGTCCTATCGCGGTGGCAACGCCATCCACCTGATGGCCACCGGCATCCGGCGTGCCTTTGAAGATCCCCGCTGGATGACGTACCGGCAGGCTGCGGAGCAGGGCTGGCAAGTCCGCAAAGGCGAGAAGGGCGCCCAAATCGAATTCTGGGAAAACGCCCCGAAACAGCGGAGCGAAGACCCGACTGGTGAGCAGGCGGCCGACAAAGACCGTTCCCGACCAATCCACCGCGTATACACGGTCTTCAACGCAAAGCAGATCGACGGCATCCCGGCCTACGCGCCGCGCGAGCGAACCAGCTTCGAAGTCGTTCAGGCCGGGGAGCGCATCCTGGCAAACTCAGGAGCGAAAATCTGCCACGACCAGGCGGACCGCGCCTTCTACAGGCCCAGTACGGACAGCATCCACCTGCCACCAAAAGAGGCCTTCAAAGACGCGCCGGGATATTACGGGACGGCCCTTCACGAACTTGCCCATTGGACGGGCCACCAGAGCCGTCTCAATCGCCCCACGCTCTCGGATACGTACCGGTTCGGCGATGTCAATTACGCCCGCGAAGAGTTGCGCGCCGAGTTGGCCAGCGTCTTTCTGGCCGCCGAACGCGGAATCCCGCATGACCCGGCAAGTCACGCAGCCTACGTTGGGTCCTGGATCAAAGCGCTACGGGAGGACAAGAATGAGATCTTTCGGGCGGCGCGCGACGCGTCGGGCGCTGCCGATTTCCTGCTCGCCTTGGACCGCGACAAAGCCAGGGCGGAGGCGCTTGAGGCCAGCCCGGACTCGGTCGGACCTGAGCAACAAAGAACGGAGATCGACGACGAATCGCGCCAGTTGAGAGACGACGGCGAACAGATCGCCGCGGCGGCCGCATTCGAATCTCCGAACCAGACCGCTCGATATGAGCCCAGCACCGGGACCGTGCTGGTGCACGACAAGCAGAACGGAAATGACCGGCGGACGCCGCTGGAAGCCTCGCTGCAGGCTCCGGGTGCCGTCAGCCATGACGAGCTTCAGAAGTCATTCGCGGCTGCCCGAACAGTCGCGGAGCAGGCTCTCGGTGCGAACGCGAAGACGCACACCGCGCTGACCGGCAGCGGCACCTACCGAGGCGAGATCATCGGCGAAACCGACCTCCACGTGATTCAGCGTCTATCGCCGGGATCGGCGGTGGCTCACATGAAGCATCTGCTGGAGCCGATGCCCGCCATCGGTGACAGCGTCCTCGTCGCCTACTCGAACTCCAAAGGCGCGGTCAAGGAGTTTCAACAGCGCGGTAAGGCGCGCGAAATGGGCCGCTGAATAGCGCCCTGGGAGACCGATATGTCAACGCACTCCATCTATGAGTTCACATGCATCTGCGGCAGGAACTTCCAGACCGAAGATCCTCACGAGATCCAATGCCCAGACTGTGGCCGGGCATTGGTAATCGAGTGGCGTGGCGCTCAATTCCACTGCGCCGTCGTCCCTGAGATTCAGGAGGTGCAGCAATGAACGCCCCGCAGCCGAGCCTCTATCGGACCCCACGAATACCGGGATTCATGGGTTCCTACAACTGGATAGCCACCGTTCTCGGACTACTCATCCTCGTTCTGTTCAGCACCCTCTCCACGCAGTATATCGCCGCTCGATTCGCCTATCAGCCAGCGCTCGGAAGCCCCTTGTTGCGGACTCGAACCTACGCCGTCTACCAGCCGTTCGCGTGGGCCATCTGGGGTTGGGAATACTGCATGTCGAACGACCCACGCATCCGCCAACCCCTCTTCGAGGGCGAAATGATCGTATTCGCCGGTTCCATCCTCTCAGTTGCGCTCTTCTTCGTTTTCGCTGGCCGCCGCGCCAGGCGGCTCTCAAAGGATGCTGAAGACCTCCATGGATCGGCGAGGTGGGCCGCCGAAGCCGACATCCGCGCCACCGGACTGCTCGACGCAAACCGCGGCGTCTACGTCGGCGGCTGGCACGACGAACGCAGCGGGCACCTGCACTACCTCCGGCACAACGGCCCCGAGCACGTTCTCGCCTTCGCCCCAACGCGCAGCGGCAAGGGCGTCGGCCTGGTCATTCCAACGCTGCTCGCTTGGGAGGAAAGCGCGGTCGTCTACGACATCAAGGGCGAGAACTGGGCGAAGACGGCCGGCTTCCGCAGCAAGCAGGGTCATCTCTGTTTCAAGTTCTCTCCGGTTGAGGAGGGCGGCTCCTCGCGCTTCAATCCTCTTTCCGAAGTCCGCCTGTTCACCAAGCGCGATGTGGCCGACGCGCAAAACGTTGCCAACATGATAGTGCGCACCGGCGAAGACAGTCCACAAGAGCGGTACTGGCAGGATGCGGCCGTATCCATCACAACGGGCATGATTCTGCACGCCTGCTATGCCGCTGCCGCTGAGGGACGCGTCGCCTGTCTTTCCGACCTGGCCAATGCCTTCACGCGGCCGGGCTCCAGCTTTCGGGAGACGCTGGAAGGTGAACTCCTCAACTACCCGCACGACCCCGAGTACAAATACGGCTGGCGAATGCCCAACGGTGACCGGACCGCGACGCATCCAACTGTCCGCGAAAAGGTCCAGGAGATGCTCGACAAGGAAGACCGCGATTTCGGCGGCGTCCTCTCGACCGCCAAAACGGCGCTCACGCTATACAGCGACCCGGTCGTTGCCAGCAACACCTCGGCCAGCGATTTCACGATTGACAACTTGGTCAATCACGACCAGCCAGCGTCGCTGTACCTGGTCGTGCCACCGTCCGACAAGATCCGCCTTCGTCCTCTGATCCGGCTAATGTTCACCATGGTTGTGAATCGCCTAAGCGAACGCATGGCGTTCGATGGGGCCGAACAGAAGCGGAACCGCCATCGGTTGCTACTGCTGATCGACGAATTCCCCAGCCTCAATCGGATGGAGGTTTTCGCCGACGCGCTTTCCTACATGGCCGGGTACGGGCTCAAGGCGTACCTCATCACGCAGGACATCCGCCAGATTGTGGATGCCTATGGCCAGAACGAGAGCATCGTTTCCAACTGCCACATCCGCATCGCGTTCGCACCGAACCAGTTCGAGACCGCCGAACTGCTGTCCAAAATGACCGGCACGAAGACGGTCCAGAAGGCTAGCTACAACTTCTCCGGTTCACGCTTCTCGCCGGTGATGGGCCATGTGAACGCCAGCGTGGACCACATCGAGCGCCCCCTCATGACGCCTGACGAAATCATGCGCATCAAGCCACCGCGCAAAGCGCGCGACGGCGTTTCGGAAAAGATCGTCGAACCCGGCCTCATGCTGATCTTCGTTGCCGGGCACTTTCCGATCCTCGGCACGCAGATGCTCTATTTCGCAGACCCGGTCCTTGCGAAGCGCGCCGAGCTCGCGCCGCCCACCGAATTCTTCGCCGTAGAGAAAGGCAAAGTCGTGCCGCAATGCGCGGCCGACAGGACTGCCCACACCATCAGCAAGCCGGAAGTCGCGGCGCCGGATGAATCCGACCTGTCACCGACGGAACGGGGCTACCTCGAAGAAACGAGACGGCACAAGGAGGCCTGAAGAATGCAGAAAAACCGAATCGAGCTTGCCGGACATTTAGCGGCAAAACCTGAGTTGCGGTACCTGCCGTCTGGCACCAAGGTCGCCAATGCCCGAATGGGTGAGAGTTACCGCTATCGCGACCACGAGGGCCAAGCGCAGTCTCACACGAACTGGCACAGCCTGACTTTCTACGACGACCTCGCGGACGTCGCGCTTACGTTCGAGCAAGGCGAGAATCTGTGGGTCGAGGGCACGCTGCAGCAGCGCAAGTTCACACCAAAGGACGGAAGTACGCGCACGGTGCACGAAGTCGTCGTCCGGAGTTGCCACTTGGTTGAGTCGCCCCGCATTGAACGGCCTGTGGCGGCTGGAGCACCAACCACAGCAGATAAGGCGCCACCAGAGATGGTGGAACCCCAGGAAGGAGAGGCGCGCGATGCAACTTGGCCGGTATGATTGGTCCACGACGCGGCGCGCGACAGCGCTCTCGGCGCTGGCCGCGGGCATCCTGTTCGCGGGAGCCAGGACCCTGGGTATTCGCGTCAACTCTTCGCCCTCGCTGCCGGTCGGCTTGTACCAGGTGACGTCCAGCCCCGACGCAGCGCTTGTCGAGTTTTGTCCCGCTGAACCGTTCGCCTCGCTTGCGAACGCACGTGGCTACCGCCAAGCCGGCACGTGCCCAGACGGCGGCTCGCCTCTGATGAAACCTGTCGTGGCGCGAGCAGGTGATTCGGTGGACGTTTCTGAAAGAGGGGTTTCGGTTAACGGGAAGACCATCCTGAATTCCGCTCCGCTGCTCAAGGACACGGCGGGCAGGCCGCTAGCGCCATGGCCGCTCGGGACGTACGCCGTTCAGCCGGGCACGGTTTGGGTGGTCTCCGATTACCATCCGCGCAGCTTTGACAGCCGGTACTTCGGGCCGGTCCAAGAAGCCCTCATTAGAAGCCGACTGCGGCCATTTTTCGTGTTGCGATGATTCATCCAGAAGCCCAGGGCAGTTGCCCGGGAGACCAGCCGCAAACTCGGAATGGGATTGGACGCTGCTAGACGAGACTCCGGAACGAATCGAACGCCATCCGGTAGCGGTGGCTCTCAAGGGTGGCTTTGGCCTGGTCGGCCTCCTCGACTGTCACCAAGCCAGCGCGAATGCACAGAACGTAGATGCCCGGCGTATTGACGAGACGGTTCAAGCCAATCCGCTCCTTGGCTTCTCTGAGAAAGACACGCTTCTCGTCGCATGCGACCAGCCATCCACGGGTTTCAGCAAGGGCAAGGCACGCAGACTCACCGGGGCCGAGTACCTGAGTAAGATCAGCAAACACGGCCAGTTCATCTGGGCTGGCGATCGACTCCCTTTGGATGACACCGCTGCGCAGCGCCTCTTCGATCAGGACAGCCTGCTCGGGTCGACTGATCTCTGCAATCACTTCGTCCGGCACAACGAACCTGAAGCCAGGGAGTTTGCCCAACAGGCACACGTGTCCGGTGTGGGTCAAGTTGATCAGGATGCTTGTATCCGCAACGATGATGAAAACAGGATCGACAGCGCTCACTATAATGACGGGAGAAGAACTCCGGCCTCCTCTTCGGGGGCAAGGCCGAGGTTCGCCACGACACGCTCAATCTCGTCCGCCCTGACGCCAAGCTTCTCTGAAACCTCGATCAGCTTGCGACGGCTGATCTTCTCTCGGCGATAGGCTTCAAGCGCCAGAGCAAGACTGCGGCGGTGAAATTCCGTGATGTTATCAACTGCGGAAAGCTGTGGCAGGCCCAGGACGCCGGCGAGCTGTTGGCTGACTCCCTCCTGATCCATGCGCTTCATCTCTTCGAACTGTTTGTCGGTCACCAAGCGGAGATTGAGCAGGCGATAGAGTGCAGACAGAACGCTTACACCGAAGTGGTGGGCAAGCTTTACAGCATCGTATAGTTGGAGGTCCTGGCTGCCTCCGGCCGTCCGGCTGTCGATTGGTACGGCAACAGCCTCGTCGTAAACTTCTGCATGTAGCCGACTGGTGCTGCCTTTCCCAAGGGTGCTGACGAATTGGCGCACACCCTCCTCGGGCATCAGAAAACAGGCGGCAAACACGTTGGCTCGGACTTCCAATAGATCCGCGCGGTCAGACTCCCGGCTCACGTGGCTCAACTTGGCTCGGTCCAGTAGGATATGAGCATACTCGTGACACCATGAGAATCTTTGCCGGACAGGAGGATGGTCGCGGTTTACTACGACGAACAACCCAACACTTGGATGGCCGATCATCAGGCCAGAAATCCCCGATGGCATCGAGATGAGGCCGGTTCGAATTCCCTGCGCCTCAAGCACTGCCGACACGTCACCCAGCGGGGCGGCACCGAGACCGAGGCGGCGCCGTTCTTCTTGAGCTGCTTGCGAACCGCTTTGGATGGCGTCCCATTTTGAACTCAGGGAGACAGACGGGTAAACCGCCACACCGCCCGTAGTGCGGTTAATCCCCAGTAAACTTTCCAGATCTCGCAGTTGGTGCCCCAGGGCAACGCAATCCCGGAGGGCCTTCTGGACACCATCACCGGCTTCGTCCTCTGCCCGAAGGAGGACGGCCATGAGGCTGTCCTGATTGAACTCGTCAGCCAGGAACTCCCGGATGTCACGGGCATAGAGATACGAAAACCGCGACAGTTCGAGACCAGAGACCGAGCGGTGTCCAAGCTCGATCTGGGCAACGGTCGCACGCACCATCCCCATTTCTTGTGCGACCTGGTCTTGCGTCATGCCGCAGGATTCCCTCGCTTGTTTTAGGCGCTGGCCCAGCTCAGACTGACTGATTGACATAGATACCTCTTTAGCTTATCAACGGGACGCATCTCGGCGTCTGAAGGTCGAGGGCCACGTGAGACAGGTAGCCCGCACCGAGCCCCGCCAACGAACCTGCCAGAAACCGCAACACCCACTCGACAAACGCGTGCCAGCAAACCGCGAGCGCGTCCGTCGTTTGGTTTCGCGCTCCATGATGGTGGTCCGCCAAGAGGCGTAGCTGCATCTGCCAGGCGTCGAGATTCGCGTTCCAGAAGGCGCCGGCAATCGCCACGGGTAGCGCACTATGTGCAGTTGACCGATGCCACGAGGAGTTGGGCGGATCGAGAAGGTCTGGCAGCAGACCTCCAGCCATGCCGCCAAACGCACCGCCAGCACCCTCCAGAAATAGCCCTAAGCCGTTCTGCGAGCGGGCTTTATGCACCGCAAGACCAACTCCCAATGGGACAGCAACTCGGACATGCGTGGATCGGTTTGGCATAGCACCTCCGTCATGAAATATAACATAATCTGTCAGAATTTGGAATACGTGTTATCATTGGTTAAGGGGAACGCCGTAGATATGCTAGCTGTAGAACCTCAATTCGCACCAGTTTCGACCCGAGAACAGTGGCTGGACCGTCACCTGGAAAGGCTATGCACCACACTCGAACTGACACCAACGCAGTTCCGCGACGCAGAGTCGAAATACCAGGCTGTTGGCAAGTGGCTCGCTGCACCTGAAAGCTCGCTTGCGGTTTTTGCCCCGGAAGTCTATCCGCAAGGATCGATGCTCCTGGGTACAACGGTCCGCCCATGGCGCGGCCTGGAATACGACCTCGACCTCGTCTGCCAACTTCACTGGTGTGCCGACCAACCGCCCATGGAAGTCTATGGCTGGGTCGAGGATCGGTTGGCGAGCCATGAGACCTACCATCAGATGCTGAAGGAACTGAAGCGGTGCCTGCGTTTGGACTACGCAGGCGATTTCCATCTCGATATCCTTCCCGCCTGTCCGAACGACTCGGTTGGGAATGGCTCGATCATTGTCCCCGACTGCAAGCTCGAGCGCTGGGTGCACAGCAACCCAAAGGGATTCGCCGCATGGTTCCTTGAGAAGTGTCAGCTCCGGGATATGTTGGCTGAACGGATGCTAATGAAGAAGATTGAACCACTGCCATCTCCGGTGCCCTCCGAGTACAAGTTCCCGCTCCAACGCGTGCTGCAGCTGATGAAGCGGCATCGCGACCTGTTCTTCGACGGGGGGCGCGATATTGCGCGTTCCGTGATTCTGACAACCCTCGCCGGCCACTTTTATGGTGGCCAACGCTCTCTGAGCCGTGCCCTCGAAGCAGTCCTCGACCAGATTCACTCCGCGTCGGCCGCTGTAAATGGCGTTCCCCGGATCGAAAACCCCGTTCACAGCGGCGAGAACTTCGCAGATACGTGGAATGAGGCCAGATTTGATCGATTCAAGCAGTACATCGTGAACTTCCGGAACGAAATCAAGTTGTTGTTGCACCCGCCGGCGACGGAAGAACGGATGGGGCTTGAAAAGTCGGCGAACCGGCTCGGGGGCCTGTTTGGTGCCGCAGAGGTAAAGGAGGCGCTTCGCCTCGAAGCGAAAGAGCTTAACGAAAGGCGCGATTCTAAGCGGCTCGCGATCACTGGGTTTGGCGGTCTAACGACCGCGGGGAGCATTGCCTCGGTTCCCGTGCGCCCCAATCACTTCTTCGGGCGATGAGCAGAATTCACACTCTCGGCATTCACGAACAGGCGGCCTGGGTCCGGAGTCGGTACCCCGGCTTCCGTTGCGAGATTGAGAGCGGCCTGCTTGTCTGTCGCGGTCGCCTACAGCCCATGCCTATGTGCGTCAGCTATGCGGTTGAGGTTCACTACCGGACTGGAACCTGGCCCAAAACCTTCGTGCCTGGTGGCCAACTCGCACCACTCGAAGCCGGAGGCAAGATTCCGCACAGCTACAGTGATATTCAGCCGTGCCTGTTCTATCCGAGCCGACAAGCGTGGCGGTCAGACATGAAGCTGGCCGACACTGTCATCCCTTGGCTCAGCGTCTGGTTGACGTTCTACGAAATGTGGCGCGCTACTGGCGAATGGTACGGCGGCGGAATTTCACATGGTGCGGTCCAAGAAATCGAAGCGGCAGCATAGACTTGGCGCCTACGCGGGCAGATCCAGAGCATGCACGAATCCGCCCAGCTTTTGATTCTGGTCGTAAATCCGAAGCGGCAAGTCCGCCTTAGGCATCACAACCCGTCCGAACTCAACCGCCAGCGCAACCGGCATTGCCGGAAACACATGGATCGTCGCCTGCTCGCCGTGTGCAGCTTTGATCCGATTCAGCAGCCGTCGAATCGTCTCTCTGAAGCGTTGGGCCTGCCCTCTGCCTTTCAAGAAGTCGTTGTTCGGATCGGGAACGATCACCTTCCAGATGGCCGCGCCGGGCAGGACCATGTGGATGCGCTCATCGGCGATGGTCGCGCTGAGTGAAAACACCAGTGCCGGCGTCTCGTCCAGGGTGGCCGGCTCTTCGACTCGATACTCGAAGCCGTCTGGATCAGTCTGCCAGCGCCAGTTTGGCGGCTCGCGGTGAAGTTGGTATACGTCGGCCGCCGGGATGTCGCAGAGAAGATAACCCAACAGCATCAATAACGGCTGGGGTGCCAGCCCGAAGACGGAAAGTTGATGGATGTCTCCCTGCGCGAGCCGCGGTTTGACCTGCTGCTCGAAAAGTTGCTTCAACTGACCGGCTTCGACGTCCCAGTAGAGCTCACCAGCATCCCGCAACACGCTGTTGGACATGCCAAGCGAGATTGGCCGGGCTTCTGCCGGATACCATTCGGGAAGCATCGCGTCCGCCGCTTTGGCCAACGAGAGCGGCGCATTGTGTTGGCCGATGTTCGCGCCGTAAAGGATCACGTGGCTGCGCTTCTCCGGTCCCAAGGCACCGACCAGCTCAACGCGCTGCTCGTGCGAATCCTTCATCGCTCGAAGCCGCTCGACTGGGTGGCCGGCCACATCATCGTGATCGATTCGACGATGGTGGGTGTCGCACATCAGCATGAGATTCGAGAGATCGCTCTTAAGCTGTTCCGAAAGAACCGGGTCACCCCGCGGGCCGGTCGACCTGTCGGCGATGATGTGTGCGATGTAGGCGACGTTGAACTCAGCTTGCGTGAGCTTATCCAGCCACAGCGGCACGTTGCACCCCTCGTATTCGCAGCGCCCCGCCGCCTTGCCCCATAGGCGAATCTTGACGCTTTCGGGGATGTAGCTGACCGACATCGGCTATTTCACTTTCAGATCCGCCGCGATCTGGGCGAACTCCGCGAGCGCAGCTTCCAGGTCCTCGACGATCTCCGCGGCGAGTACATCCGGTTCCGGCAGGGATGCCGAATCCTCTAGCGTGTCGTCCTTCAGCCAGAAGATGTCCAGGCTCAACTTGTCCCGTTTGACGAGCGCATCGTACGCAAACGGCCGGAACCGCTCGGTCTCTTTACGCTTATAGTGGTTTGCCGGGTTGTAGCGGGCTACAAAATCGTCAAGGTCCTCGCGCTTCAGCGGGTTCGTCTTCAGCGTGAAGTGCTGGTTGGTGCGCAAATCGTAGATCCAGAGCGTCTTCGTCCAAGGCGTCTCGCTGGCGGGCTTCCGCTCGAAGAAGAGAACGTTCGCCTTCACGCCTTGCGCGTAGAACACACCGGTTGGCAACCGCAGAAGCGTGTGGACGTCGCACTCATGGAGGAGATTCTTCCGAACGATTTCGCCGGCGCCACCCTCGAACAGCACGTTATCGGGAACCACCACCGCAGCCCGCCCGTTGATCTTCAAAAGCGATCGGACGTGTTGGAGGAAGTTCAATTGCTTGTTGCTGGTCGAGGCCCAGAAATCCTCGCGATAGACGGTCAACGACTCCCGGCTGGTTTCGCCTTCCTCGTTGACCACCGTCATGCTCGACTTCTTTCCGAATGGCGGATTCGTGAGCACCAGGTCGTAGCTTTCCGAAGGCTTCTTCGCCAAGCTGTCCTCGACCGTTATGGGGCAGACGTCACCGCTCACGCCATGCAGAAGCATGTTCATCGCGCACAGCCGGGCGGCATTATCGACGATCTCCACGCCATGCAGCGCCTTCGTCCGCAGGTGTCGTTTCTCGTCTTTGTCCAACTTGCCTTTGCTGATGTACTCGTATGCCGCCAGCAGAAAGCCGCCCGTACCGCAGGCGGGGTCCATGACCGTCTGTTTGGGCTGCGGCCTAATGCAATCGACAATCGCCCGGATCAGAGCCCTTGGCGTGAAGTACTGCCCAGCGCCACCCTTCACGTCTTCGGCGTTCTTCTGGAGCAAGCCCTCGTACGCATCGCCTTTGACGTCGGCGTCGAGAGACATCCACTGTTCGCGGTCGATCAGATCGGCGATCAGCCGGCGCAGCTTCGCCGGGTCCTGAATCCTGTTCTGTGCCTTGCGGAAGATGACGCCTAGCATCCCCTTCTCGCGCCCGAGGTTCTCCAGAACGTGCCGATAGTGGATCTCCAGCGCGTCGCCCTCCACATCCAGGAGGCTTTCCCAGTCGTAGCCCGCTGGAATGATGGACGGTCGCCTAAACGGCGGCTGCGTCTGCTCGTAGGCCATCTTGAGGAAGAGCAAATACGTCAACTGCTCCACGTAGTCGCCGTAGGATAGGCCGTCATCTCGGAGGATATTGCAGTAGTTCCAGAGCTTTTGAACGATCGCTGCCGATCCGTTAGGCATTCACTTGCTCCCGAGGTGTGTGTGCGACGCCAAGTGCCCGACGTTTGCTCCCAGCTCGGCCTGTGAGACTCGCTTCAGTAACCCCAGGCGGGAGCATAACTCACGGGGATCTTGAGCAACGAGCCTCCCTTCGATTGCCCGCTTCAGGATCGCTTGCCGAAGGCGCTCGGCGCGCCGTGCGTTCATCTGTAAGACCCGAGCGAGAGAATCAGAGACAGAGAGCCGGCGCTCCAACTCGAGTATGACGCGCTGCTGCGCAGGCACTGGCAGCCTTGGCACCGGGAAAGCACGGAGTTTTGTCAGGCTGATGGAGGCAAGATTCGTTGTGTGTTTGCCTTCCTGGAAGAAGTATTGTTGCCCCACTGAGTTGGCGTACCACGAAATGAATTCGGGAAGCGCAGTCCCCGGTTTCAGTCGCACCCTGAAGACGTGATTCTGGTGAACACACAGTGGCAGCTCGCCCCTCCAAATCCAGCCGCGCCCCAACTTGTCCCTGTCGCCGCCTTCATTCAGAAGCACATCTCCAGGCTTGAGAGCAAGCCGTTCGACTTCGGCATCGGTCGCATCAATCAGCCTAACGTCATGAAGGTCCAGATATCCGCGCTGCACATTGGCGACGCGGAGATAAGGAACAGACCGAACTATCGAGCTGGCTGATCGATTCTGCCCTTTGGTGACCCCGCCGACTACGTCTCCGAGATCGCCAAGCGGCACACTATCGCCACCTGCAACCCCTGCGAAGGCTGCCCGCAACACCGCATTCCGGTACACACGGAGCCTTTGCAGGCAACTCTCCAGATTGCCCACGGCTGCCCGTAACATGGTGAACTGACTATCAATCTCGGACACAATCCGGCGTTGCTCGGCGAGGGGCGGTAGCGGGATGCCAAACTCCTTGAGCTTGGAACCGTTGATATTAGCTTGCCCGACCTGTTGAGAAGCGACAGTCCGTACCCATTCCTTGCCCAAAGGCGAATTGAGGCAAGCAACTAAGTATTCCGGTATACATGCTGACGCGAGCCGGACTCTAATTAAGTAAGATGCAAAGGCGCACGGAGCAATTTGGCCCCGGTAGACGGCGGACTTCCCCACGAGTTCAATGCTATTTGTCCGATTGAACAACACATCCCCAGAGATCAGGGTCACCTGGGCGATGTCTGGGTGGTGGGTCGGCAAGTACTTGAGGTTGTCCAGCAGCAATTCCCCCGAAGACGACAGATTGCCCATGCGCAAAACCGGCATGTCGCCAACCTCGGCGGAGGTCTTCGCGGATGTGCCGTACCGGAGATCAGCAGCCAGATCACCTATGGTCGCCCAAGTCCAACCGCCGGGCAAGCTGCGATCCTCTGTCATGCGACCAGCCTCGCATTCAGCTCGTCCAGCAGCGGCACCAAGCCGTCACCGAACAACTGGAATGCCTTGCCGAGTCCGCCACGCTGTGAGAATGGCGTCTCGTAGAAATCGTCCACCTCGATGGCCACGCTGGACCCAATGTGCTCGGCGATCGCTTCCAACCAAAGGCGCTGCTCGTCGGTGAACTTTCTTCCCAATCCTTCCTGCTCCGCCAACCAAATCCGGAAGCGGTCCTTCACGGAATCGCTGAATGGCTGCAACGTCCCGCTGCCGTCCACCGCAAAGCGGACCAATGACACGAGATCCGTCAGTATTCGCCTTCCGGAGCCGCGCACTTTGGAGCGGTCGAGCGTTTCGTAAGCGTGCCAGAGCGCCTCCGGCGTCCACGCCGGGTGCGGGCGCTGGATCGCCTCCGCCAATTCCCGAATCTGGGCGTAGGTCAGCCGCTGCCTGTAGGGACGGCTGTAGAGAACCTGCAATGCTGTGATCTCGTCCTTGTTGTCTTCGATGTACTGCCGGAATGAAGTGGCCAGCCCGCGCGCTTTCTCGCGCGCATCGCCAGAGTAGCATGCTTCGAGGACCTGATCCTTGCTCACCGTGTCGATGACTTGCTCATAGCTCTTCTTAACAGCGATCACCCGATTCCGCCACGCGGAATTGGCGACAATCGTCGACACCGCGTCGGCGAGAAGCGACGTACCTGCCTGGTCGATCTGCTGCGGAGTGGGATCACTGATGCCGGACTGCTGCCGCTCCTGGGCGATCTGCACATCAGGATCGAGCGCGTGAACGATGCTCCCGACCAGAGCGTTCAGACTCTGGCCGCCCGCGGTACTGGCGAGTTCCTGCCTGTGCTCAGGGGTGAGCCGTCGGTCGAGCCTCGCCAGCCTCGACGCCAGCGCGGAGAGCACGTCCTTATCCTTGCTGCCAAACGCCACCGCTTCCAGCAGTTTCTCCAGGCTCACGGTGGGCTTGCGATCCAGTGGCCGCGAGTCCTGCATGGAGCATTCGCACAGGCCAACGGCGTCGACCATCACGAAGTGGGTTTTCGACTTCGCGTCCGGTGTGACCGCCTGGAAATCGGTGTCGCTGATCACGCGGACGCCCCGGCCCTTCATTTGCTCGAAATAGTTCAGGCTCTTGACATCGCGCATGAACATCACGATTTCAAGCGGCTTCACGTCGGTACCCGTCGCTATCATGTCAACCGTTACCACGATGCGCGGGTTGTAGCTGTTCCGGAACTCCTGGAGCCGCACCTCCGGCTGGTCTGCGCGATAGGTGATCTTGTGAGCGAAGTCGTTGCCGCGGCCGAACTCCTCGCGGACGATCTGGACAATATCGTCGGCGTGGCTGTCGTCTTTGGCGAAGATGAGTGTTTTCGGGACTTCACTGCGGCCGGGAAAGATCTCGGTGAAGAGCTTGTCGCGGAACGTCTGGATGACAGTGCGGATCTGGTCCTTGGCCACGACGTCCCGGTCGAGTTGGTTGGCAGTGTAGACCAGGTCGGTGTCGAGCTGCTGATACCGCACCTCGCGCGTCTGGCGATCTCGCGTGTCGACGAATAGCCCTGATTCGACCCGCGCTCCATGCTCAGTGATCTGCGTGCGGATGCGATACTCGTCAAAGTCCACGTTGACGCCGTCAGCCACCGCGTCGTCGTGGTTGTACTCCATCACCACGTTCTGGTTGAAAAAGCCTAGGGTCTGCTTGGACGGCGTGGCAGTCAGCCCGATCAGAGAGGCATCGAAGTATTCAAGGACCTGCCGCCAGAGGTTGTAGATCGAACGATGGAACTCATACG
>Ga0181529_10001867_pt1 | contig 26336 bp, 19 predicted proteins | sample PEATcosm2014_Bin_36_FD_119763 | JGI IMG/M metagenome (GOLD analysis project Ga0181529, IMG submission 119763) | Peatland microbial communities from MTU Mesocosm Facility, Houghton, MI, USA - PEATcosm2014_Bin10_30_metaG | ecosystem: Environmental > Terrestrial > Soil > Wetlands > Peat | place... | reverse complement strand
GGCGCATACTCGAACCCGGCAATGCCGCCCATGGAATGCACCGGCGAGATGGAGCCGTTAGGACCGATCACCAGGTCCGGGCCAAGCCCCACCAGGTAGCGCCCGCCGCCACTGCTGTAGAACGACGTCGCAATCAGGCGGAAGTTCTTCGCCACTTCGAGCATTGTGTTGAACGACCCGCCCAGACCCTGAGCGTCGAAATACGTCCCCTGCGCCGGCGAGACCCGGAACTGCCGCGAAAGGCCGGCCAGCTCGAAGTGCAGTGCCTTGCCGGATACCTGCCGGTCGTAAGCGATCTTGGCGACGATGTCCGGCCGGATGTTGGGCGTCGTCGTAACCGTCCCGTTGTCCACCTGAGTGGCGGCATAGGAGGGCATGGTGACGGCGGTGGTAACGAACTGCTCGGGGTTCTCCACCGAAGCGGCGATCGACCATTGTTTGTTGGGATGATAAATAACCCGCAGTTGCGCCGCCCGTCCCCACACCAGGCCCACCAGATAATTCGCGTCCTCCCCCAGACCGAGGAAGACATTGCTCGATACCGGAGAGACCGCCACGCGGTTGGGCGTCATGAGCGACCATGCCTGTCCGCCCAGCACCTCCCACTTAGCCCGCTGCACATTCACCCAGAAATGGCGCATGCGCATCGTATTGCTGTTGGTCGTAACGTACAAACTGGTTGGCTGGTTTCCGGTGAAGTCCGCCTCGATATAGCCCGTCAAAGACAGGTTCTTCGTCGGGTTCTCGGTGACCGTCAGCGTGACCCGCGAGGTCGCCACGCTGGAGCGAATTTCGTCCATCCTGCCCGCCGCGGTATTGCTGAACGGAACGGCGGCGAAGGACGTCGCTACGCCGCTGCCGATGTTAGTGGATCGCCAGGCCGTCGAGAAATCCAAAAAACCGCCCGGAGCGAAATCCGCGCCGCCGATATGAAACCCGAGCGGCGAGAACGCCTTCCCCTTCGAGTCCGCCCCAGCCGCGCTGGTCGCCGCCTGCACCGGCTGCGGCGCCGCCGGCGTACTTTTCGCAATCACCAGTTGGTCCAGTAATTTCTGCTGCGAATCGAGCGCTTTCTGCGTGGCTTCGAGCGCCTTCCGCTGTTCGTCGAGTTGTTTCTGCTGGGCGGCTATCTGTTCGCGCAGCTTGGCGATGTCGTCCGTCTGGGCGGAGCCCTGCGCCAGACACAAGACGGGGAGTAGCAATGCGAGCGGCAACAGTTTGCCAATGGTCCTCGTGAACTTCATGTATTCTCCTGGGGCTTTTGGGGGAGCCGGGCTTGAATCGACGAACTCGTCTAAGTCGAGTATAGGGACAATAGCGACAAGTATCAACACAAAAGGGTCTTTTAGTCTTTTACTGATCCCTCCACCAAACGGTGGGTGTCGCCAAGAAGCCATGGAAGCACGCACGCAGATGAGAAGGCAGCCCCGTGGCGTGCGCACAAGTGCGTACGCCGCATCGGCATCCCAGGTCATTTCACGGATTCTAACTCTCGCGGCTCCGCACTCGCACCCGATCCAGCGCTCACGCCACTACTCGATACGCCTGGCCGTCTGGTGGGCGCCGTTCTGGTGCAACACCAATTCGGTTACCTTGCCGCGATCGTCGGTAACGAAGCCGATCTGCGCGTCTACCACCTTCAGAAAGAACTCCTTCTCGCCTTCCGCGAAGATCTCATACTTGGGCTGTCCGCTTGCCTGCGCATAAATGTGAGAATCTTCCCGGGTGATGGACACTATGAACGATGGCCCCAACTGGTAGCGCCCCACATAGCGGTCCAGCACCGCCGCATCGAGCGAAATCTCTTTGTGGTCCCTCCTGAGCGGCGGCGGAGCGTCGCCCTCGATGCGCGGCGCGCGAAGAGTGGCGCCCCCCTGACGCAACGTCAGACCCGTGGCGCGGCCCCGGCTGTCGGTCTGAAACTCGATCCGGATGCCGCCGATCTTGGTGAAGAACTCCTTCTCGCTTTCGGGAAACAGGTCCAGCTTCGCCTGTCCCGTGGCCTGTACCGCCAGGCGCCCGTCTGCCGCCGTCACGTCGAGAATCATCGCGGAAGTGAGTTGATAGCGGCCGGTGTATCCATCGAGAGTCTTCGGTGCGACGGAGATCTCGCGGTGCTTCTCGGGCGGACCATTCAACGGAAACTGCGAATCGAGAAGATGCAGTCCGATATCGCTGACGCCAGTCACCGTGCCGGATAGCGTGAAGGTATTGGACAACAGCACCACCCCGGCGTGCCGCTTCGGATCGTAGCCGATGAATGCGGAATAGCCGAACGTGCCGCCATCCTTCCAGATGATCTCGGACCCGCCGCGAGAGTATGTCTGCCATCCGAGAGCGCCCTGCATGCGGGGCACTCCCATCGGGACGCGGATTCTCAACAGGGCGGGGAAAGCCTCGGCCAGCGGCGATGGCTCGGGTCCCATGGCCGCCGCCAGGAACAAGAGCATGTCGTTGGCCGTGGATCGCAGCGCGCCGGCTCCGGCCAGCGCATCGAACTGGAACCCCGGTACGCGCTCCAGTTTGTCGTTGTGACCCGCGGCCAGGCGCGATTTCATCTCCGGCGAAAGCGTGATGCGCGTGTCGGCGAGCCCCAGCGGCCGGCAGATGCGCGCCAGTACCAGCGCCTCGTAGTCCATCCCCGCGCGGCGCGCTAGTGCATGGCCCAGCAGCCCGGCCCCCAGGTTGGAGTATTCATACAGCGAGCCGATCTCGCGTGGCAATTCATACGTGGAGAGGAATCGATACAGCAGGTCGGCGGTGTAATCGGCATAAGGGTTGGCGGGATCCCCGGGCTTGAAATTCGAGGGCATTCGAGGCAGCCCGGACGTATGCGCCGCGAGATCTTCGAGCGTGATCTGGCGGTTCCCGCGCCGCGGCACTTTGACGTCGGCCGGCAAGTACTTCGCCACGGGGTCGGAGAGATCGACCTCGCCGCGGCGCGCCATTTCCGCCAGTGTCAGCGCGGTGAAGACCTTGGTCACGGATCCGATTTCGAAAACCGTATTGCCGTCGAGGCGCCGTGGATCGCCCTTATCCAGAGCGCCATACGCGACGATCCTGCGGCCGCTCGGATCCACAACGCCGGCCACCATGCCGACGCCTTGACGATATTCGTCGATGCGCTGGACCAGTAGTTTGCGAATCTCGGAGTCGGATGGGAACACCGGCTCTGCGGACGGCTGCGCCAACGCGGCAGGCGTCCACAATGCGGCGGCGAAGATGATGTGGATGAACTTGTGCGTCACTGCTGTTTCTCCCATGCGTCCAACTCGTCGATTTCAGTCTGCAACCGGCGCGCGCAGCGCAGGTGGTAGCGACGCACCATCCGGAATGCGACGGCGATCAATGCAAAATATCCGCCCACAATCGCCCACGCGTAATGCAGATGACGTGGATTCGCCAGGCCGGCGCCAATCCCGATCACCGCCATCCCGGGCAGCAGCGGGCCGAGGTACCACGACCAGCTTGCCAGCGCGAGGTCGCGTTGCCGCACCAACTGGGCGCGGTGGAATCCGACGACGGTGGTCGAACAGATGCTGCTCGGCATCGCTCTGGCCGAACCGCGCCGGTTAAGCTGCCAGGCCATGTACAAGCCGCCGGCGAAGCAGAGGTCGGCGCCCGCCTGTATCAACCGGTAGTGGACTGTCCGCACGGTATGGACGAAAAACACCGCGATGAAGGCCACCGCGAGATACTCCAGGCCATTGCGGAACCGCATCTTCCTTTGGTAATTCCGCGCTCTCCGGCGGATCTCTGCGAGCGGCATGGCGGTGTGCTCCACGCTCTGGCATTGCCAGACGCTTCGCGGATCGTCGGGAGGAAGTTCATTGGGCATGGGGCGCTCCTTGGTAGAACTGGCGAGCCAGTATCCCTTTGATGCGGTGAATCTTGGTGGCGGCGTTCCCCGGCGAGATACCGGTGATCTCTCCGATAGCGGCGGCGTCCATACCTTCCAGATACGATAGAATCACCTGCCGGTCGAGCGGTTTGAGCCGCCGGATCAGCTCCAGCAGACGCTCCAGCGCGTGACGGCGGTCCGCGTCGGGCTGGCCCCGGTTCGGGTCGGCCAGCGTTTCCACCTCCTCCAGTCCCACCAGGGCGACCGAGTTGGTGCGGCGTTGGCCGATGGCGTGAGAAGTGGCCACGTTGTGAGCCACGCGATAGATCCACGTTCGCAGGGAACAGCGCGAGTCGAAAGTTTCGAAACTGCGCCACAGGGCGAAGTGGATCTCCTGTAGCAGGTCGCGCCGCTTGTCGGAATCCGCTTCATAGGCGCGCGCCAACCGATCGAGCGCGGCCCCGTAAGCCGCCGCCGCCTCTCGGTAGACTACGTCCTGGCCGGATTCTCTCACTGGGTCACCCACATTTAAGGTAGTCGCCTGCCGCGGAACTTTCTTACACTCGATTGTCGAACTTTTCGTGGCGCACGCACTCATGCGCAATAGATGTTTGTGTCCGGTTGTGGGAAAACCAAGTGGCATTGCGCATGAGTGCGCACGCCACAAACTGCCGTCTCGCCCTTGCCCCGGGATGAAGCCCCCGCTTCGCCAGTGCTATCGTGGAATTGGCGCCTCACGCGCCGAACCGGTTTCGGAGAATCCTGCAGGGGCCGGCGGGAAGGAGTAGGATGCGACGATTCGTCTTTCTGATTCTGGTCTGCGGAGTGCTGGCAGCTCAACCGACGCCGCAATCGCAATCCCCATCGCAAGCTCAGAAGGCAACCGATACCAAGCAGCCCTCGCTCGACAGTCCGGATCTCCTGTTCCGGCAGAAGGTCACCAACATCCTGGCGCCCACCAAGGTATTCAACCACGACGGATCGATGGTCAATGGAATCCGCGCCGACGAGTTCGTTCTGTTCGACAACAATAAGGAACAGAACATCCGCGTGGAGGAGACCTTCATCCCCATGTCCATGGTGATCGCGGTCCAATGCAACGGCGAGGTGGACCAGATTCTGAACATGGTGCGGAAGATCGGCATCATGATCTCTCCCATGATGCTGGGCACGCAGGGTGAGGCTGCGGTGGTTGCCTTCGACCACCGCATTCAGCACCTGCAGGATTTCACCTCCGATCCCGACAAGATCACCGAAGCGCTGAAGAAGATCCACTCCGGCAGCCGGGCCGCGGCGCTGGTGGACGCCGTGGACGAGGCCGATCGCATGCTGCAGAGCCGCTCGAAGGACCGGCAGAAGATCATCCTGCTGATCAGCGAAACGCGCGACGAGGGCAGCATGAACCGCGGACCGGAGACCCTGCACAACCTGCAGGTCCACAATGTCACCGTCTACCAGGTGACCATGTCGCGAATTCTGGGAAAACTGACGGGGACGGTTGACGTTCCGCGCCCCGATCCGCTCCCCCCCGCGGCGCGGCCCATGCCGGGCGGCGTGGCCGCGACCCCAACTTCGGTCATGCAGACGTATGGCACGGAAGGATCGAGCGCAGACATTCTGCCCCTGATCGTCGAAATCTTTCGCGATGCCAGAGCCATCTTTAAAGCGCCCCCAGCCGAGGTTTTCGTGCGCGGAACCGGCGGCGCTCAGTTCGGATTCTTCAAAGGCAAAGGCCTGGAGGACGCTATCGCGCGCATGGGCGAGGAACTGCACAGCCAGTACATGCTGAGCTACAGCCCCAACAATAAGACCGAAGGCGGCTGGCACACCATCGACGTGGAGGTGACCGGTCACGGCAAAGTCAAAGCCCAGACTCGCCCCGGCTACTGGATGGCCTCGGACTACCGCTAGACATGCATGCACGAATGAAGCTCTGGCTCGCTGCCGGTCTGCTGGCTTGGCCGCTCCTGGCACAGGAGACTGTCCGCTACGAAATCGGTTTCCCCAACGCCATCCATCATGAGGCCGAAATCCGCGCGACATTCTCCGGTGTGCGCCAGCCCACGCTGGAAGTGCTGATGAGCCGCTCGTCGCCCGGCCGCTACGCGGTCCACGAGTTCGCCAAAAACGTCTCCAATTTCAAGGCCTCCGACGGCCAGGGCAACCGTCTGGACGTCACGCGTCCCTCGCCCTACCAGTGGAACGTCTCCGGCCACAAAGGCACCGTAGTGGTGGAGTACACGCTGTTCGGCGACCGCGCCGACGGCACCTACGCGGGCATCGATTCCACCCATGCGCACATCAACCCGCCGGCCGCCTTCGTCTGGGCGCACGGTTTCGAGAGGAGCCTCGTCGCCCTGAAAATCGCCGTGCCCGAGGGCAGCGGCTGGCAGGTGGCGACTCAACTGGCCCCTCACGACGACGGCTTCTGGACCGCGCCCAATATGGACCGCATGATGGACGCCACGCTGGAAATCGGCCGCCACGCCCTGCTCGAATGGAAGGTCGGCGAGTCCCAGTTCCGCCTGGCGCTGCACCACCAGGGCACCGACGAAGAGGCCGCCGCATTCGCCCGCATGTGCGAGGCCGTGACCGCCGAGGAAGAGGGCGTCTTCGGCGCGTTCCCCCAGTGGGACAACGGCAACTACACCTTCCTTGTGGACTTCTTGCCCTACGTGAACGGCGACGGCATGGAGCACCGCGACTCCACCTCCATCACCGGCACGGTGGACCTGCGCAACTCCGGCGCCCGCGCCGCCGGCACCGTATCGCACGAGTTTTTCCACTCGTGGAACGTCAAGCGCATCCGCCCGCGGTCGCTCGAACCTTTCGATTACGAGCATGCCGACATGTCCGGCGAGCTGTGGTTCGCCGAAGGATTCACCAATTACTACGGCATCCTGACGCTCAAACGGGCCGCTCTCGAAAGCCTCGACCGGTTCACCGGAGCCATGACCGGCGCCGTCGCCGAAGTGCTGACAGCGCCCGGACGCCTGGTCTTCAACGTGATCGATATGAGCCGCCAGGCGCCCTTCGTGGACGCCGCCGTCTCCGTAGACGTCGCCAACACTCCCAACAACTTCATCTCGTACTACACTTACGGGCAGGCGCTGGCGCTGGGCATCGACCTCTCCATCCGCGCGCGCTTCCCCGGAAAGTCGCTCGACGATTGGATGCGCCAGATGTGGCGCGAGCACCCCGACACCGACAAGCCCTACACTCTCGACGACCTGGAGCGCACGCTGGCCGCCGCCACCGGCAGCAAGGAGTTCGCCGCGGGGATTTTCCGCCGTCACATCTACGGCAAAGAGCCCATGGACTATGCAGCCCTTCTGGTGCATGCCGGATTCCTGCTGGAGAAGCGCACCCGCGCGAACCGCGTGTGGACCGGCGTGCAGTTCGCCAGTTGGTCGGACCAGGGCATGACCCTCAGCATGCCCACCCTCCGCGATTCGCCGCTCTACGACGCCGGTCTGGACCGCGGCGACCGCATCGTGGAGTGGGACGGCCGCGCGCCCAAAACGCAGGCCGAACTGGACGCCATCCTGGCCAGGCATAAGCCCGGCGACACCCTCCACCTTCGCGCCGAAACGCGTGCCGGGCGGAGGGAAGTGGACATCGTGCTAGGCGAAACGCCCGGGTTCCAGATCGTGCCGTTCGAGCTGGCCGGCCGCCAGTTTACCCCCGACATGGCCAGGTTCCGCGAGGAGTGGCTCTCGTCGAAGGCCATCCATCCGTTGCCCAAGCTGTCGCGCTACTGCCCCGTTTGCAGACGCGCCCACCCTTTCGAGTACGACAATTGCCCCTACGACGGCGCCGCTCTGCGCATCACCCCGGTAAGGCCCGGCGAGGAAGAGTCCGCGCCATCCGGCGGACGCGGTGGCCGGCGCGGCGGCGGCGGACAGTAGACTCTTTATCATGCCTCTTTGGCTTTCGGAAACCGATGTGCGCTCGGTGCTGTCGCTGGCCGACGGCATCGACGCCATGGACCGGGCGCTGGCCGCTTTCTCCACCGGGCAGGTTGTGCAGCCGGTCCGCACCGCCATCGAGCTGCGTCCGCGCACGTTCTTCGCATTGATGCCGGCATACCAGGCGGGGCAGTCGGTGCTGGGCGCGAAACTGGTCTCGGTGATCCCGGAAAACACCGCGCGCGCCCTGCCCACGCACCTGGCCGCCATCTTGCTCTTCGACCCGGAAACCGGCCAGCTTCTCGCCGTGATGGACGGCCGCTGGATCACCGAACTGCGCACCGCCGCCGCGTCGGCGCTCTCTACGCGCCACCTGGCTCGCGGCGATTCCCAGGTGCTGGCGATTTTGGGATCGGGCGTGCAGGCGCGCAGCCACTTGAGGGCGTTGAGCCTGGTCCGCCACTTTCGCGAAGTCCGCGTCTGGAGCCCCACCCCGGAGCGCGTGCGCCTCTTCGCCGACGAGATGGGCGAGCCGGTGCATGCCGCCGCCAGCGCCGAGGCCGCCGTCCGCGGCGCCGACGTAGTGGTGGTGGCCACCAGCTCGGACACGCCGGCGATTGAAGATGCCTGGGTTGGCGCCGGGACTCACGTGATCTCGATCGGTGCTTGCCGTCCGTCGCAGCGCGAACTCGACCCGGCACTGATCGCCCGCGCGCGGTTGGTGGTGGATTCGCGCGACGCCGCCTGGCAGGAATCGGGCGACGTGGTCCAGGGGATTCGGGAAGGCCGCTTCCCGCGCGAGCACGCCCGCCTAGAGTTGGGCGAAATCCTCGCCGGCCGCGAGCCCGGCCGCACCCGCGATGACGAAGTCACCATCTTCAAGTCGCTGGGCGTGGCAATTGAGGACGTGGCCGCCGCCGCGCTGGCCTATCGCCGCGCGAAAGAGGCGGGGCGGGGGATTGACGTGGAGTTGTGAGCGCCGGCGAACCCGTTAGCGGGCCTGCCCCGTGCGGCGGTGCCGCTTTACCGGTCGGCTGACGATAAAGAGCAGTGCACAGGCCAACAGCCCGCCAACCAGTAAGACAAACCGGTGCGCCAAGGTACCCCAGTCAGGACGCGGGAATGGACTGCCTTGAGTCATCTGTCGGAAAAACTCCACAGCAAAGGACGCTGCGAGGGCGACGGCCATCGTTGCGAGTGCGGTGAAAACGGCCAGGAGGCTCATCGCGAACTTCCACAAGCCCGAGCGTAGATGATCGCGCCAGCAGGTGGAAGGAACTGCGAGTTTTAGCTCGGCATTGACCCGCCTGCTGGCAAAGATATAGCCGCAATCGCACCAGGGCGCGCCTTCGGGGTTGATCAAACCGCAGTTCGGGCAATTCATCGGCTTCTACCGGGCGGTCGAGCCGGGGTAATCTTCAAGCTCGACTTGACTGAACTCTTCCTCGATGATCCGGTCGATCCGCGCCGTCTCAAGATGAAGGTCGCACAGTTTGCCGAAGCTCTGCAACCAGGGCTTGTCCTCGCTGGAACCGTCGGTCTGTTTATTGGCCGGTATTTGTTGGGCCGATTCCCGCGGCGCTGCCTTCATCGCCCCTATTGTCACATGTTGGAGTCTACTTCACCGTCCCCTTCACCGCGGCATCGACCGACACATTGTGCGCGTCCAGAATCGTGCCGGTGGCGCGCTGTAGGGCGGCCTTCGCCTTCCCGTACGAGCTCAGCGCTACGACTTCCGCGGATTTGGCTTGCGCCAGTTGGCTCTCGTACTGGTTCACGAAGAAGACCGTCGAGGCGCCCACTTCGAACTTGGTCTGCTCGGCGTCGAGGGATTCCTGCTGGTACTTGCGCGCCTCAACGGCGGCTTCGTACGAGGCCCGGGCGCGGCGCATGGCGATCAGCGCGTCCTCCACTTCCAGGCGAGCCTGGTTCTGCAACTGCTGCACGCGGATTTGCGTCTGCTTTATCTGCAACTCGTCGCGGGCCAGATCGGCCTCGGCGATGCGGTTGTGAATGGGGAGCGTGACTTGCAGCCCGATGGCGTAGGTGGGGTAGTCGTGCGCCAGAATCTGCCCCAGTACGCTGCCATATCCGCCTATGAACGCCGGATTCGGGTTGAGGCCGTATCCCGTCGCGGCGCCGGCCAGGCCATTACTCTGAAGCGTGCCGACCAGGTCGATCTCGGGCCGCGTGGCGCTGCGCGCGCCTTCGAGGGCGATGTTCGAGTTCTCCATCTGCAAGCGCGCCTGGCCCAGATCGGGACGATGCGCCACGGCGTCCGAGATCAGGTCCTGAATCGGGCGAACTTCGTCTTTATCGGGAATCGCCAACGTATCGGTGGGGACCACGTGGGCCGACCGCACGTCGGCATCTTCGGAGCGCGTCAGTACGTTTTTCAGGATGGCTTCCTGTTCTTCCAGCAGACCGCGGGAGTTGATCAGGTCCTGACGGGTCGAAAAGAGTTGGGCGTTGGCGCGCGACAGTTCGATGGGCGCGAGCGCGCCTTCATCCACCTGGCCCTGTGTGTCCGACAGCAGTCGCTCGGCCAGCGCCACGGCCTCCTGCTTCACTTTGACGTCTTCGTACAGCGCCACAAAATCGGTGTACAACCGGACTACGCCGTACACCGTCAGGACCAACTGCTGTTGGAACAGCAGGCTGGTGATCTTGCGTTCATTGCCGGCGATGCGGATGTACCGGCGGTTCAGGCTGGCGCCGAAGCCTCGCGAGAGAGGCTGCGTAACGTTGAGCGCCAGGCTCGACGCGGTGAAGGGACTGTAGTTGGTGGTGAGCGAGTTGACCGATTCGTGCAGGTTGGTGAAGCTCAGCGATGCCTGCCCGCCGGTTGCGAAGCCCTGCTGCAGGGCCACGTTGGCCTGCGTCGCATTGGCGACCAGCATATCGGCGTCGTAGGTGGAGTAGGCCGTCTGCGGCGTGCTCTGGCGCGACCAGTTCACCTGGCCTGTGACCGACGGGTCGTAGACCGGTACGGCCGGGCCGTTCGATTGCGCCTGGCTTCCCTGTACGGAATAGTTGACCTGCGGGGCGCCCAGCACGCCCAATTCAAGCGCGTTGGCCGATACCGAAGTCCCGTTGGTGGCGCTGCCGGCGACGGTACGATTGGTGACCAGCGGACTTACGGGTCCTCCCACGCCTGCGGGAGTCTCGGCCAGCGTATAGCCCAAACCGCGCAATACGCCGCCCCCCTGCGCGCGGCGCAATTCGGTGTCGGCCTGGGGCAGGATGAATCGCTGCAGTTCCACGTCGAGGTTATTCTCGATGCCGAGAGCGATAGCGTCGTCGAGCGACAGGTACAGACTGCCGGCCCGCAGCAATTCGCGAATGCGGCGCGAATTGTCGAAGCTCACGGCGCGGCTCTGCGGCAGCGCGGGAGGGACGCACAGGAAGCATGCCAGCAAGAGGCTTAGAGTGGATTTCCACATTTTCGATGAATTCCCCGCGCCGCTCAAGGCCGGTTGCCCGGCGCGGGCTTTTCAGCCGGTAGCGCCTTCACCTTGACGCCTTCGCGGATAGTGTCGCTGGGGTTGACCACCAGCAGTTGTCCTTCTTCCAGGCCGCCCAGCACCTCCAGGTGATCGCCAAAATCGCGGCCCAGTTGGATGGGGGTGAAGTGAACCGTGCCATCGGCGCGCACCACGGCCGCCTGCGGGCCGCTACTGCGCATCACCAGCGTGTCGCTGGGGATGGAGAGCGGTGGATCGATGCGTTGCAACCCCAGTTCCACTTGCGCGTACATGCCCGGCAAAAGCACGCCGCCGGTTTCGAGTACCTGCACTTCCACCAGGAGCGTTCGCGACGACGGGTCGAGAGAGTCGGCCGTCCGCGCCACGGTTCCGCGGAACTTGCGGCCCGGAATATCGGGGATGGTCAGGGTGGCGGGCAGACCGGGGTGGATGGAGCCGGCGTAGCCCTGCGGAACGTTCAGATAAGTTCGCAGGCGGGCGGTCTGGGCGATGCGGAACAGCAGCGTGTTGCCCTCATTGACCAGCGCGCCGGTATCCACGTTGCGGAGCGTGATGACGCCGGCAAACGGCGCGCGCACCGTGAGGTAGCCCTGCATATCGATGAGCCGCGACAGATTGGCGTTGACGGCGGCCGACGAACTTTGGGCCGCCGACACCGCCTTGACCAGCGCATCTACGGTGGCCTGCTGCGCGGCGTACTGCAAACGGGTGGTGTCGTTGTCCTGCCGCGAGACGATGTTCTTGTCGGCGAGTCTCTGATTGCGGTCGGCGTTGATTTTCAGCAGGCTCTCGGTGGCGCGGCCTTGTTGCAGATTGGCCTGCGCCTGCTCCACGGCGGCGTTGGCCTGATCGAGGGCCGCGCGGGCCTGGCGGATCTGCTGATCCAGTTCGGGAGCTTCGATCTCGACCAGCACCTGGCCGGCGGCGACGCGGTCGCCGATATCCACGTAGCGCTTCCTGATGTAGCCGCCGGCACGCGCCAGAACCGGAGCTTCGGTGACGGCCTGAATATTCCCCGGCAGCATGAGGCTGGCCTTGATAGAGGAACGGGTCACGGCTCCGACATTGACCACGGGCTGGGTCTCGCCCGAGACTTTCGACTCGGCGGCCAGCACCATTTCGCGGCGCTGGCGGGGTAGGTAGCCGAAGTAATATCCGGCAACGCACAACCCCACCACCAGTAGAACGAGCAGCAGCAACGCCCGCCCGCCCGGCTTCCTGGCGGCCGCGGTTTCATGTTCCGCCACCAGCCGCTTCTGTTCTTCCAACTGGCGTTTCAGATCTTCGACTTCCGCGCGCAGCCGGTCTTCGTGGCTGTAAGTCTCGTTCATTGCAGATCCTCGGGCATCATCAATTCATCCAGCCTGTACTCTTCCTCTTCTTGGACGTTCCTTCGCTCATGATCGACCGGAGGCTTGGTGCGCAACATGCTATACACCATGGGGACGATGAACAGCGTGGTGACGGTGGCCAGGAGCAGGCCGCCGATGACCGCCCTGCCCAGCGGCGCATTCTGTTCGCCGCCTTCACCCAATCCTAGCGCCATGGGCAACATACCGATGATCATGGCGCTGGCGGTCATGATGACGGGGCGGACGCGGGTGTGTCCCGCGGCCAACGCCGCCGACCGCGAATCCATGCCTTCCTCGCGCTGGTCGTTGGCGAATACCACCATCAGGATACTGTTGGCGGTGGCCACGCCGATGCACATGATGGAGCCCATCAGCGACGGCACGCTGAAGGTGGTCTGGGTGAGGAAAAGAATCCACACGATCCCCGCCAGCGCCCCTGGCAAGGCCATCAGGATGATGAACGGATCCAGCCACGACTGGAAATTCACTACCATCAGCAGGTACACCAGGACCACCGCGAACGCCATTCCGAGACCCAGGCGATAGAAGGAGCTTTCCATGGTCGCCAACTGGCCGCGGACGTCGAGGGTGGTGCCGCGGGGCAGTTTCTGCCCGGCCTGGGCCACGATCTTCTCCACCGCCGACCCGACCGCGCCCAGATCGCGCCGGTCCACGTTGGCGTAGACGTCGAAGACCGGCTGTACATTGTAATGATTGACGATTTCGGGCGCGATGTTGCGTCCCACGCTGGCCAGATTGGAGAGCAATTGGACTCCTCCGCTGGTGGTGCCCGGGTTGCCGTAGGCCATGGACGCCTGGTCGGGCCCGGCGCCTATCGAAGAATTGCCCGCGGCGGCCACTCCCGCCGTCGATCCCGCCGTGTTGAAGTTGAAGTTGGCAAAAGGAGGGGTGATGGGCGTGCTCATGAGCGCCGCCAGGGAGTTGATCTTGTTCTGCGGGGTCTGCACGGCGACCATGTAAATCACGCCGCTGCGCCAGTCCAGCCATTGCGTGGGAGTGACCTGGCCGCTGCCGGTGAGCGAAATCAGGAGGCTGTTGCTGACGTCCTTCTCGGTGAGGCCGACCTGGCCCGCCTTGTTGCGGTCCACGTTGATGTCGATTTCGGGATAGTCCACCACCTGGTGGATATGCACGTCGGCGGAGCCGGGAATGCGCGCGATCTGCCGTTGCAGGTTCTGCGCGATCTGGTAATTGGCCGCCGTATTGCGTCCCAATACCTGCACGTCGATGGGGGCGGGCAGTCCGAAATTGAGAATCTGATTGGTGATGTTGGCGGCTTCAAAGAAGAACACCATCTCCGGGAACGCGCGGTGCAGCCGCTTGCGCAGGCGGTCGGTGTAGACGGCCGTGGACCCGTGCTCGCCCTCTTTGAGCGAGATCAGAATATCGCCGTCGCCGGTGCCCAGCGTCGGATTGTCGCCGAACGCCAGGTTGAATCCGCCAGTAGGTACGCCGATGTTGTCGATGATGGTATCGATCTCGCCCGGGGGAAGTTCCTGGCGGATCTCGCGTTCGATCAAGGCGAAGATTTCTTCCGTGCGCTCGATTCGCGTTCCGGCGGGCGCGCGCGCGTGGAGGCGCATCAGGCCCGAATCCACGGTGGGGAAGAAGTCGCGTCCGATGAACCCCGCCAGGCTCAACGACGCCACCACGAAGAGCGCAAAGCCGATCAGAATCGGGGCGCGGTGGTCGAGCGACCAGTGCAGCCACGAACTGTAGGAGGACCGCATCATCTCGAACCGGCGGTTGAAGATGTAGTGGAAGCGCCAGATGGGCCCGGTGCCGCCGGCGGTCTCGCCGTTGTGCCCCTGCGCGTACAATTTCAGCTCGGGCTTCAGCATGTAGTGAACCATGGTGGGGATCAAGGTTCGCGACAGAAAATAAGAGGCCATCATGGCGAACACCACGGCCCCCGCCAGCGGGGTGAACAGATACTTGGCGGCGCCGGTGAGCAGCAGCACGGGCACGAAGACAATGCAGATGGACAGGGTGGAGACGAATGCCGGAGCGGCGATCTGCTGTGCGCCGTCCAGAACCGCGCGCACCAGCGGCTTCTTCATGGCCATATTGCGGTGCGTATTCTCGATTTCGACGGTAGCGTCGTCCACCAGGATGCCCACCGCCAGCGCCAGCCCTCCCAGCGTCATCACGTTGATGGTCTGCCCCAAGAGGCTGAGCGAGATCAGCGAGACCAGGATGGAGAGCGGGATGGAAATGCACACGATGACGGTGCTGCGCCAGCTTCCCAGGAACATCAGGATCATGAGGCCGGTGAGAAACGCCGCGATGACGGCTTCGCGCACCACGCCGTTGATGGCCGCGCGCACGAATAGCGACTGGTCGAACAACTGGCGGACGTGCAGCGCCGGGTTGGGCCGGCCAGAATTCCCGGCAAGGCTTTCTTGACGTTGTTGACTACCGCCAGAGTGGACGCTTTGCCGTTGCGCATTACGGTGAGCAGGGCGCCGCGGGAGCCGTTGGTGCGCACGATGCTGGTCTGCACGGCGTATCCGTCGCGCACCTGCGCCACATCCTTGATGTACACGGTGGCGCCGTTGACCACTTTGACCGGCAGGTTGTTCATGTCGTCCAGAACCCGCGGGCTGGCGTTCAGACGGATCTGGTAATCGGCCAGGCCGATCTTGGCGGTGCCGGCCGGCAAGGTGAGATTCTGGTTCCCCAAGGCTGTCGAGACATCCACAGGAGACAGCCCCTTGGCGTAGAGCTGATCGGGCTGCAGGTCCACCATGACCTGGCGGGACTTGCCGCCAAAGGGCAGCGGCACGGCGGCCCCTTGAATGGTGGCCAACTGGGTGCGGATGAAGTTTTGGCCCAGGTCGAAGACTTCCTGTTCGCTGAGCGTTTTGCTTTCCAACCCAAGCTGGAGGATGGGCACGCTGGAGGCGTCGTACTTGAGGATATTGGGCGGAGTCATGCCGGGCGGGAAAATGCGCAGCAGCGTTTGGGAGAGCGCCGTGACCTGGGACAAGGCCACTTCCACCTTGGCGTTGGGCTGGAAATATACGCGCGTGACGGAAACGCCGTTGTAGGACTGCGATTCGATGTGCTCGATATCGTTAACGGTGGTGGTGAGCGACCGTTCGAAGAACGCCACCACGCGTTTTTCCATCTCCTCGGGGGACAAGCCCTGATAGCCCCACACCACGCTGACCACCGGTATGTCGATGTAGGGAAAGATGTCCACCGGCATGGTCATGATTGCCGTTACGCCAAGAATGGCGATCAGCAGGGAGACAACTACGAAAGTATAAGGTCGCCTGAGGGCGAGTCGGACTATCCACATGCTGGTTTACGTGTATTCAGAAGTATGCCGAAGCGACAGGGCTTTACACTTGATGATAAGCGATGAGTCGGTTATATGATGACGCGGCCGGGCGGTCCGGCAGTAGCCCTTTCGGGCCATGGAGAGGCGGCCGATTCGTGCGATAGCTCATAAGTGGCTGATTCTACGGCGGATGGAGGGTTGGGGGCGGTGGCGCGGGTGGGGGATCGCGGGGAGGGGATGTAGGGAGGGTGACGCACTCCGCGGAGGGTGGCTGGGTTTCTGATGTGTCCGTAAAGGGTTTGGATGTAGCGAGTTGCGGGAGATCGGGAAAATCGGGTGACGCACGGGGATGGCGGGCGCGGGGAGGAATGGGGTGGTTGCGAGAGTTGGTTTTGGATGGAAGACATTGGGAAGTACCCGATTCCAGGATAGAACGAGGGCTTCGACCTGCTTGTGCGATTCGGAAGTTTGCCCTTTGTTATCAGTAAAAAGTGGTCGAGAATCGTTGTGAACGGGTTGGGGGGCGGAACGCTGAGGATGTTGTTGGCGGGTGTGATTTGGGGGATTTAGGTTGTGTTTGCAATGGATTACAGGTAATGGGGGTGGTGGGGTGAGCGAGAGCGGGCGACTGGGGGTTGTCGTGATGAGACGGTTCGAAATCCGCGGGCTGAGCCGGGCACGGGTCCAAGATACGGGACGGTGACAAAGCGGTGAGGGCACCGAGTGGCGGCCAGCCGGACGGAGGCGGGTTGGATGCTTCCCAACGCCGTTCGATGGTGCCGGTGGGAAGGGCCGTTGGCGACAGGGAACGGGTGTGCGCTGAGCGCAGCGGTCGCCGGAGGCGCGCGTTTCCGCGCCAAAATGGACCGCCGGGAGGTGGGGCGTTTTCAGCCATAACCGGCTCTCGGATCACTACTTCAAAGCAATTTAGCGAGGGCGTCTACGGTCGTGGAACGTTTGAGTGCAACCTCGGCGAGGATTCCCTGAAGTGTCTCTGTCTTCAATGGATTGTGCAGCGGAACTGTGATCGTGTGGGCGGGAGGTCCTTCGTGGCGAAGCCTGACATGGCTCCCTTTGTGGCGGATCACCTCGTATCCGACGCCTTCCAGTGTCCGGATCAACCGGTCGGCTGATACGCCACGCGGCAATTTCATGCAGCTTCCAACGGAATCAGCTCGTCCTTCACATAGTGCATCTGCACCAGTCGAGGACGCACGGTGGCATCTTCAAAATGAAGCGAGACCGCCTCTAGCACGTTGCCGCGGAGTTCATCCCAGTTCTCACCTTGAGTGAAAATGCCGTGGCCCAACGCGTGCGCGTAATAGCCACCCTCCTCCGCATCGCGAATCTCAAAGATCAACTCCATGGGCCTAGAATACCGAAACCCGACGGTCGGCGCTGGCCGGTCTTTGCAACCATATCCCAGTACGGGCGTTTTGCGGCCAGTTGACGTGAAGGGACCTCACGGGATTCATGTTGTGCAAAGGGCGGGGCCGACGATTTAGGAAGCTAGGGCGTTTTCCGGCAACTTGCAATGAGGCGGACTAATCGGGATCCATCCATTCCGAAGCGCGGCAGCGCGTCGCGAGGTGACGACCTTTTGCGGTCGCGGCGCGTAGCGGATCAATCGATGGTCCCGCAGTGGGCCAGCACGGCCGAGATCCGTGGATCCGCGCGGAGCGGATCGAGAATCGGCGTCGCGGAAAGGACGATCCGCGACTGCGCCGAGCATGCGGTTCGCAGGCGGGCGAGCGCACGGTCTGGTTCGCCCAGGGCGGTATCGAGGAGCGCCATGGGAGGAGCGTCAATGTAACCCTGCGCGAACGATTGCTCCAGGGTGGAGCGAACGCGGCGGGCCTCCGCCTTGCGTCCGGCAAGCGCCCAGGCGTGAGCCAGCCAGAGTGTTTGACTGGCCGACTGGGTCAAATCCACCGATTTCTGCAATTCCTGAATGGCTTCGGGATACATTCGCTTCTGTTCGTAAGCGTGGCCCAAATCGGCGTGCGCCATCCAAAAGTAAGGGTCCAGGTCTACCGTGGCGCGCAATTGCGCGATAGATTCGTCGTACCGGCGCGCAAGGAATAATATGTATCCGACCTGGACGTTCACGGTGAGCGACAGGGGATCGAGATCCCTGGCACGTCGGATCTCGGCGAGCGCTTCCTCCGTGCGGCCGTGGGCGGCAAGTCCCTCGGCGTACCACTGGTGCGCGGTCGCGTATCCGGGGCTCAGTTCCAGCGCCCGTCGGAATTCCGCCTCTGCCTGGTCCCAGCGGCCCCTGTTGCTTTCAAGCGCCGCCCGACAAGCGTGGGCCTCGCCGAGATCGTCATCCAGCGACAGGGCCTTGTCCAGGGCTTTTTCCGTCTCTCGAAACGCCTCCCCGTTCGGCCGCAGCCACGATTCGCCTAACAGCAGCCAGCTATCCGCCATACCGGCCCAAGCGCGCGCATATCCGGGCGCCTCAGTTACGGCTTCTTTGAAGTAGCCAACCGATTTCCGAAGCCCTTCCTCGGTCCGTTTGTTCCAGAAATAGCGTCCCTTCAAATAGGCGTCCCAGGCCGAGGGCGCGACTTCCGTCTCGCGGCGAACCGGGGATTCCCGACTGGCCGCGAGGGTCAGCCTGACCTGGGCCGCGATCGCGCGCGCCACTTCACTCTCGACCTCGAGCATGTCGCCAATGGGGCGCCGGTAGTCCTCCGACCACAGATGACGGTCCACCTTTGCATCGATCAACTGAACGGTGATGCGCACCTGCCGGCCGGAGCGGGTCAAGGACCCTTCGACAACCGCGTCCACACGGAGTTCCCTGGCAATCTCCGGAAGCGCTTTCCTGGCGTCCTTGTACTGCATGGCGGATGTGCGGGAGATCACGCGCAGCGCAGGGATCCTGGCCAACGAACCAATCAGCTCATCCGTCATGCCGTCGGCCAGATAGTCCTGCGCCGAATCGCCGGACAGATTGACCAGGGGCAGGACCGCGATGGAGGTGATTGACCCTGAGGCCCGCGCCGGCGGCACGCGTGAAAAAGCCGAGGGCCGAAGACTGGCGACCCCGATGGAGAGTGCCCCCAGGCAACATATGGCGGCCATTGCCTTCCAAAGAACGACCCGACGGCCAAGACCTTTAGCTGGTCCAGCGGTCACAGCGAGAGGGGGAGCCACCGCCACCGCCGATCCGGAAAGGGGAACGGCGCGGGTCTCGAATTGTGGCGAGTAGCCGCCTTTGGGGAGATGAATCACGACGGGACTGACCGCACCATCCCGCTCGTAATATTGTTGGAGTTTCTGGCGAAGGCGCCGGGCCTCCACCCGGACGATGGGTTCCGCGCCGGAATCGTAATCGGGGGCGCGGCCGAACAACTGGACGCCAATCACAGTCTCTTTCAGGGGGGCGGCGCCCGAGAGCGAGTTTTCCACCACCAATTCCAAGAATTGCCGCATGCGCGCGGAGTGGACAAAACCAGGGCTGGCGAGAATGCTTCGGAGCTGTTGGCGGATTAGCGCGATACGCCGGTTCGATTCTTCTCCGTTTCGCGGAGCGCCAAGCTGGACTTTGTGGATCCCCATTCTCAAGTGCGGACAGTATAGCACAAGTAAGTGCACAAAAATGTTACAGTTGCGGCGGGGTAAGGAGCCGCTCTTTACGTCCTCTTACGGGTATCTCACTGGCGCTCTGGCCCGGTGCGGGGGAGAATTTGGGATCGGATGTTGTCAACCCACAAGTTCCAGGAGACTCCCGTGAGAATCGCCGGTTTGTTTTTCAGGGTCGCCCAATTATCGATCCTTTCTCTCTGCCTTTCAGCCGCGGCCGACGCGCAAGTCCGCTTTGTGGATAGCATGCGGCAGGCGCCTGCAGCCGGCTGGGATGCCGCCATCAGAAACGCCAATAGTGGCTTGGTCCACATAAGCCGGCGAATGCCCAACGTGGCGTCCCGGCGCGACGCGGCCCTGGCGAATGGGGCTGCGTCCCGGCCCGATCCCAGTCTGGCCCCGGCTATTAGCACCGCGCCCGCACACGATGCCGGCCTGGCCATGCCTCACTGGACGAGTTCCTTCGAAAGCGGCGACGTCCAGTATGCGTTTACCGTGGTCGGTTCGGATCCATCCCAAGGAAAGACGACCACAATTCCCACCGTGATCATACCGTACCGCCTGATCTTCCCCGACGGGCACATCCTCGACGCCAGTACGGATATCGTCGATGGGGTGACGCCCCTTGCTGGAGTGGTCAATTCCCCAATCTTCAAGGCTGTCCCATGGAGCGCGGGGCAGACGCAACTGGGTGTCACACAGTGGGGCGACGCGGTGATGCACGCGAATTTCTGGTCGTCGATTCACAGCGACGGCTACCATGTGCTGCTGGCGCCACCGGTGATCGCGCCGGTGCAAACGATTACCGTTCCGGCCGGTTTCGCCAAGACGGTACTCGACTCGGCTGGAACGCGAATGGGATTTGTGGATTGGGGATGGCTCATCGACACTGCCGACAGCGTGACCGGCTCGCTGGGAATACCGCCGCAGGCCCTGGCCATCCATCTATTCTCGGCCGTTGAGGCTCTTGACCTCAACGATGGCGGCTCGCTGGGGTACCACTCCGCGGTTTATCAGGGGACGGCCGCCAATCCCGTGATTCAACCGTACATACAAACCTCATATTTCGGGGCCACGTCGCAGTTCGCCCAGGAGCGCCCCCAGACCGCTGGGACCGGAGTACTAGGCCACGAGATTGCGGAATGGCTCAACGACCCGGCCGGCGACAACTATGTTCCCGCGTGGCAGGATCCGGGCTCTCCGCATGTCTGCGACAACCCGTTTCTGGAAGTGGCGGACCCGCTGGAGTACATCAGCTCCGGAATTCAAGTGACCCTCAACGGAAGAAGCTATCGATTTCCGGAGGTGGCTTTCCTGCCTTGGTTCACGCGTGCGCGATCCACTTCCGTAAACGGCTGGTACTCTTCGCTGGACACTCTTTCCACTCCGTCGGCGGCCTGTTCCGTCTTTACCAACTCCGGATATGGCTATATATCCTTTTCCGGAGTTAGTTCCACTTACCTGACTGGCGTAAACAATAGCGTGAACAATAAAATGCAAGTCACCGGGTACGTCACGCAAGCGCCGAACGCTATCGGAGGGTTCGTACTCGATTTCACCTACACGCCGGCTTTTACGGTTTCGAACGTGAGGGACGTATTCGTTCCCGGCTCTAACGCCACCATTCCGGTCAAAATCAACGATCGGGGCCAGATGGTAGGGCTGTATTTGGACGCGGCGGGCGCGGCACATGGCTTCCTGTTCAGCAACGGCCAGTATTCAACCATCGACTTCCCGGGCGCCATCGCCACCGAGGCTCTGGCCATCAACAACTGGGAAGTGCCCGCGATTGCCGGCGACTACACCGATACCAGCGGGAAGGTCCACGGATTTGTTCTGCTGGGCAAGCAATTTCTCGCCGTGAACGCGGGCTTTGCGGCAAATCTCTCCGTAAGGGGTATCAACGACCTCGCACAGATGACCGGCGCCTACGATGTGGGCGGGGTACTGGGCGTGGCGCCCACATATGGATTCACCGGGTTCGCGGGCTTTCTGACGCCGCTCCAGTATCCGGAAGCGTTCGGCCTGCCGACTTACACTGTGCCCAATTCCCTGAACAACAATAACCAGGTTGCAGGCCAGATACAGATTCAGCAGGCGAACAGCTTTCTGCAAGAGATGCCGTTCCTGGAGGGAGGCGGAAATTTCCAGCCGACCGAAGGTGGTACCATTTTCACGGCCGCCGGCGCCCTCGGCAACAACGATGCCAACGTCTTGGTTGGTTGGTTCCAGAATTCCGTTCTCAACCCAGGACTCACCTTCGGAGGGGTCCTCTACCCTGTCCCGGAGACGGGAGTCACAGCAGGAAACATTTCGGTGCAGTTGCCGTTGACTCTGCAGATGCATTCTCTAAATTAGTGAAAAGATCGGGCGTTGACTCACCGGAGCCGTTTGGGCCTGCGATTACCGTGAGGGTGGGCACGCTCCCTTAGGCCGCGTGCGCCGTCAATGGAGATCATAGGCCACAGGCATACTTGGATTGTGCCTCGTCAGAGGAATCTGTGGGTCACTGATACGGTCGAATGGCGCCGGGAAGCTCGGCTCACGTAGCCGGTGAACCCCGATGCCGGGGGGAGCGGCATTTTTCGTAGCCAGTTGCCTTTCGAACCAGTTTGAATTCCCGGTAGACGCCATGCTGCTAGCCGGTAGCAATCGTCGCGAACCGTCCGCCAAAGAGATAAAGCAGATGACGGCAAAACCATCGTCAAGATCACTTTCCCTTCGTGATTCGCGGTCGTGCGCCCGGTTGAGGCAGCGCGGCCACGTGTTCGAAAGGCATGCCGCCGCCTTGGGCAGCAACGACGATTCGGGAGCGCGGACATACTCCGCCTCCGAATCCGAAACTCGACAGGTCGCCAAAGACGGCATCGCCGGGACGAAATCGCTCGACGCGGCTGCCCACGGCGACCACGCTTCCGGCGGTGCATCCCAGGTGTCGCTCGGCCGTTTGAAACCGCGGCCCGCGCATTCCTGAACTTCAGCACGGCCTCTCTCCCCGATTGGATGTCGATCATGGAGCCGGATAGAATCAACAAAGAGATGAACAAACTTGCCTGCCTCGCACTGTTCTGGTTGATGCCTTTGCCATTTCTGTCGGGGGCCGACGACGTCACGTTTCCGAGTGGCGACATCACGCTTCATGGAGTAGTGTACAGGCCGGAAGGGAAAGGGCCGTTTCCCGCTGTCGTTTATAACCACGGGAGTGCCGCGGGCATGATCAGCAAAACCGGATTCGATGCACTCGGTCCAGTGTTCGCGAGCCATGGATGGGTGTTTTTTGGGCCCTACCGGCGTGGCCAGGGTTTGAGTGCGTCCGCCGGCCCATACATTGGCGACCAGATCGCGGCAGCCGAAAAGAATGGCGGCATCGCGGCAGGCGCCGAAACCATGGTGCGATTGCTGGCGACGGATCACCTGAACGATCAGCTCGCCGCGCTTGCGTGGCTGCGAAAGCAGAGTTTCGTTCAAGCGAATCGTATCGCCGTAGCCGGAACTTCGTTCGGCGGCATCGAGGTCGTGCTGGGTGCGGAACGCGGATCTTATTGTGCCGCGATCGATTCGGCGGGGGCAGCCCAAAGCTGGGCGGACGCGCCGGCGGTGCAATCGTTGATGACGGCTTCGGTTCGAAATGCGCACGCGCCGATATTTTTTTTCCAGGCGGAGAACGATTATGATCTGTCGCCGAGCAAGGTCCTCTCCGCAGCGATGAAGGACGCGAGGAAACCGTACGAGGTGAAGATCTATCCGCCCTATGGGAACTCCCGGCAAGACGGCCACGCGTTCGGTTACTTTGGATCCGCCGTCTGGGCCGACGATGTCTTCCGATTTCTCGACCAGCATTGTGGTAAGAAGTAGAAGATCCTCCGTGGTCGCGCGGTGCTTACCGATCCCGCGGCCCCCGCTGTAGTTCAATGTGGCGCTCCCAGAACTCTCATTAAGATGCTTGGAAATACTGCGGAATTTGTGGGGCAGGCTGACAGCCTGCGGCGGGTTGTCAACCCGCCTGGGCGGCTTGGGCAGACTGGTCGGCAGGCGGGTTGACAACCCGCCGCAGGTTGCCAACCTGCCCCACATAAGACAGCGTGCGAGACTCAATCAATACCGGTGTCCGGTTGCGGGATAACTAAGTGGCATGGCGCATGAATGCGTGCGCCACGTCGCATCCAAAGTGTTAAAGAGCATTCACTTGCCATCTGGCGGGTGGTATACTCTTGGCGCGGTACCCGGTTGCCGGCGCGGGGCGGGGACCGGCTTCATATACTACAGGGCCGATTCGATCGGTCCTGAGGGGGTGCATTCTTGCTGGATATTATTCTGATTCGTGGAGTGTTTATTCTGGTTCTCGCGGCTGCGGGATACCATTTACAGCCGTTCGGACAACCGCAGTGGATTGCGGGCCTGGGCGGGGCCGTTCTGGGCGGGCTCATCATCTTCTTCGAGATCCGGCTGGAACGGGTCAACCTGAAGCGGTTGATCGGCGCGGCCTGCGGCAGCGTGCTGGGAATTTTCGGGGCGTACCTGATGTCCCTGGTGCTCGATAGAGCCCATGCCGACCCGTTCCTGCAGGTCTGCCTGCTGCTGTGGATGACTTACATCGGGCTGATCGTGGGCGCCAAGAAGGGCGATATGCTCAACCTGGCGGCGCTGGGTGGCATCTTCGGAGGCGAAAAATCGTCGAAGAAGAGCTTTAAGATTCTGGATACCAGCGTGATCATCGACGGGCGCATCGCCGATATCGCGGAGACCGGGTTCCTGGACGGGGTGCTGGTGATCCCCCAGTTCGTCTTGCGGGAACTGCAGCTTGTGGCCGATTCGGCCGATTCCATGAAGCGCAACCGCGGCCGCCGGGGACTGGACATTCTGCAGCGCGTGCAGAAGATGGCGCACCTCAACGTGCAGATTGTGGAAGAGGATTTCCCCCAGGTCCGCGACGTGGACATGAAGCTCATCGAGTTGGGCAAGGTCTACGATTGCAAGATCATCACCAACGATTTCAACCTGAACAAAGTGGCGCAGTTGCACGGGGTCGAGGTGCTGAATATCAACGAGCTGGCTAATTCGCTGAAGCCCATCGTGCTGCCGGGCGAGACCATGCGCGTGTTCATTCTCAAAGAGGGCAAGGAGTACAACCAGGGCGTGGCGTATCTGGACGACGGCACCATGGTGGTGGTGGACAACGCCAAGAAAATGATCTCGAAGACCATCGACATCTCCGTGACCAGCGTGCTGCAGACCACGGCAGGGAAGATGATTTTCGGCAAATACGACGAGCGCGTGCATGGCGTCGGCAGTCCGGAACGGCACGATAGACCGGTACGAAAAGCCGAGTCGCAACCCACCCCCGCCGTCGGACCGGAAAAAACCACGATAGAATCGTAGAACCAATGAAAGTTGCCGTAATACTGCCTGCCGCGGGCCTTGGCACTCGTATGGGCCGCGGCTCGGCCGAAAAAACGGGAACCAGCCGGAAGCAGTTCATGCTGCTGGAAGGTTCTCCCATCCTGGTACACACGGTCCGCAAGTTCCTTGCTTTGGAACCTGTGACCGAGATTGTCGTGGCCTTGCGGCGCGAGGACATGGAATGGGTGGAGCGCGTGCTGGCGCAGGCGTTTCCCGGGAAGCGGGTGCGGGTGGTGGAAGGCGGGAACAGCCGCCAGCAGTCGGTGGAGAACGCCGTTTCGGCGCTTGACCCGGGGAGCGCGCTGGTGGCGGTACACGACGCTGTGCGCCCATTCATCGACCAGGAAACCATCCTGAAGGTTTTCCAGGAGGCCGACGAAACGGGCGCGGCCATTGTGGGCGTACCGGTGGTGGATACCGTGAAGCAGGTGATCCGCGGCACTGGAAAGGTGCGGATCCGCGGCACCCTGCAGCGCGACAAACTGGTGCTGGCGCAGACGCCGCAGGTATTTCGCTACGACCTGTTGCTGCGGGCCTTCGAAGCGGCCCGGCAGGACGGGTTTATCGGGACCGACGAGGCCAGCCTGGTGGAACGCCTGGACGACGTGGAGGTCAGCGTGGTGTTGGGCAGCGACCGTAATATCAAGATCACCAAGCCGGGCGATATGGACCTGGCGCACCTGTTCTTCCGCGAAGACCTGGCCAAGGACGCCAAGTCTTGAGCGGAGAGCGAACGGGCGAAATCCGCAGCGGACTGGGATGGGACGTACATCGTCTGGCCGCCGGCCGGCCGCTGATCCTGGCGGGAGTGCGCGTGCCAGGGGATTTCGGACTGGAGGGCCACTCGGACGCCGATGTGCTGGCGCACGCCATCACCGACGCCATTCTGGGGGCCGCTGCGCTGGGCGACATCGGGATGCACTTTCCGGACACCGACCCGCAATGGAAGGGGTGCGACAGCCTGGTGTTCCTGCGGCACGCCAAGGCGCTGATGGAAGGCGCCGGGTTCCGTCTGATCAACGTGGATTCGACGGTAGTTCTTGAGCGGCCCAAGTTGAAGGACTACCGGCAGGCCATCCGCGAGAAGTTGGCCGAGACGTTGGAGCTGACACTCGACCGCGTATCGGTGAAGTTCAAGACGGCGGAAAAGATGGGGCCGGTGGGTGAGGGACGTTCGGCGGAAGCCCAGGCGATTGTGACGCTGGAGCGGCGGCAGGAGTAGGCGCGCGCTGCCTTATGTGGGCAGGTTTTCAACCTGCGGCGGCGCGTACGAGTTGATCATCCGTGATTTTGGTCTCGAATTCCTTGAGAAGTTCGGGATGCTGTGTTATTTCCTTGCGTAACAGGGTGATCGGGTCCAGACAGGAGGGGCGGTGGGCCTTTCTTCGCCATTTGGGTAGCGGCTCATAAGCGGCGCCCCGTTCGGCACCGAAGGCGACGAGGGAAGCCAGT
>Ga0181529_10001865_pt1 | contig 26338 bp, 25 predicted proteins | sample PEATcosm2014_Bin_36_FD_119763 | JGI IMG/M metagenome (GOLD analysis project Ga0181529, IMG submission 119763) | Peatland microbial communities from MTU Mesocosm Facility, Houghton, MI, USA - PEATcosm2014_Bin10_30_metaG | ecosystem: Environmental > Terrestrial > Soil > Wetlands > Peat | place... | reverse complement strand
TGCGCCGCCAGAGGCAGCAGCGAAACGGTCAGCAGCAAAAGCGTTTTCATCTGGATTCTCCTTTGATTCCCAACTGATCGATGGCCCACTGCGCCCGCTGGCGCACGGCCTCATCGGCCTCGGGGCGGCTGGCCAGGCGGCGCAGCGCGGAAGCGCAATCACGGTCTTTCGATTTCACCACCAGATCGATCAGAGCCACCTGCGCCAGCGGCGAATCCTGCGCGGCCAGCGTGGCCGCGAGCGCGCGCCGCACGTTCGGATCGGCCGCATACCTATCCAGCGCGTCCACCGCGGAGAGGCGCACGTTCACGTTGGAATCATGGCCGGCTGCATAGAGCAGCGCCTCTTCCACCTGGGGATCCGGCTGCGTCATCGAATAGGCGTAAGTGACGCCTTCGATCCTGGACGCGGGAGACTGCTGCTGCTGCATCAACGACAGCGCCACTAACTGATGCAGGCTTTGTACCTGGCCCTGCAACTGCGCGATCTCCGGGGTAATCGATGGCCGCGGCGCCAGCCCGCGACCGGCGATCAGACCGATAGCGAGGATCGCCAGGCCGGCCGCCAGTTGCCACGCCCAGCGCGGCGGAGCCTGGCGGGACGGCGCGGGCAGCGGCACGGCGGCCAGGCGGCCTTGTTCCAGGCCGGCCTCGAAAGCGGCCAGGGTCGCCTGAAAACGCTCCTTCATCGCCGTGTCGGGTTCGGCTTCGAGCTTGAGTGCTTCCAAGCCCCGCCATACGATTCCCAGGTGTGCCAGCTCGCCACGGCACCCGGAACAGCCTTCCAGGTGTTCGATCAGGCGCTCCCGCGCACTATCGCCCAGCCTGCCGGCAAGACATTCGGGAAGTTGTTGGCGGAAGTTCTCGCAGTTCATGACATCGGTTCTCCCCGTAAAGCGAAGAAGCGGTCGCCCAGTTCGTGCAACGCCCGATAGACGCGCACCTTCACCGTGCCGACCTCGCACTGCAGTGCAGCGGCGATCTCTTCGTATTTCAAGTCCAGAAAGCGGCTCATGACGAGCACTTCCCTTTTTTCCGGCGGCATCGCGGCCAAGGCCTGGCGCAACAGCGCGGTTTCCTGCTTCTCTTCCATCAGCCGGTCGGGCGCCGGCTCCGGACTGGTCGTCTCCGGCGTCTCGGCGGGCCAGGCGACCTCGTTTTTCCGCCGCCCGAGGTGATCCAGGTAGGCGTTGCGGCCAATCTGAAACAGCCACGCGCGGAAGGTGTTTTCCGTCTGGTAGCTGCGGCGGTACTTCAGGACGCGAAAGAACACCTCCTGCACCAGGTCCTCGCTGGCGGCGCGATTACCCGTGAGGTGCAGGAAGTAATGCAACAAAGCCCGTTGATGGCGGTCGAACAGAACTTCGAGGCGGTTCACCTCGCCATCCCGGACCTGCCGCATGATTTGCTCGTCCTCCACCGTTGCCTGCTTTTCAAAAGGGAATACCGGCCAGATCCAAAATGGTTACGAAAATAGTTCCAGTGGGGTTCCGGAAGCGCGCCGTCAAACCTGCCACTGCGCGTTTGCAGCTCGCTCCGCTCATTTGACAACCCTTGTCTGCGGTTTCTATCATAGAAACGCATAGTCAGTCTAGTGCCGGCCGCCCTTCCGGGCCGCCGTTTACTGCCCAAATGGCAATTACTGCGTCTCTTCAGTCTGGGATACAACCGTATGATTAAGGTAGAAGGTCTCACCAAGCGATACGCGCGCACTGTCGCGGTGGACAACATTTCGTTCGAGGTCGAGAAGGGGCAAATCGTCGGTTTCCTGGGGCCCAATGGCGCCGGGAAGACCACCACCATGCGTGTGCTGACGTGCTTTCTGCCCCCCACAGCCGGCACCGCGACGGTGGCTGGCTTCGACGTGCAGGAGCATCCCATCGAGGTGAAAAGGCGCATCGGCTACCTGCCGGAATCGCCGCCGCTGTACCCGGAGATGGAGGTGACCGAGTATCTCGAATTCACCGGCAAGTTGAAAGGCATCCCGTCCGCCGACATCAAGGGTCGGGTGGATGAGGTGCTGGGCCGCTGCGCCATCGGCGACGTGCGCGACAAGCTCATCGCCAAGCTGTCCAAGGGCTACCGGCAGCGCGTGGGCCTGGCGCAGGCCATCATCCACAACCCGGATGTGTTGATTTTGGACGAGCCGACCTCGGGTCTCGATCCCAAGCAGATCATCGAAATCCGCGAGCTGCTGAAGTCGCTGGCCGGCAACCACACCATCATTCTCAGCACCCACATTCTGTCGGAGGTGGAGCACTCCTGCCAGCGCGTCATCATCATCAGCCAGGGCAAACTGGTCGCCATCGATTCGGTGGCGAACCTCACCAACCGCTTGCGCGGCTCCGAATCGGTGGCGCTCGAGATTGAAGCCGCCGGCGGCAACCCGAATCCGAGCGACGTGCAGGTGCGCCTGGAGCAGGTAACGGGCGTCAGGAGCGTAGTGATGAAGGATTCCAAGGACAGCCGTCTGACATTTGAAGTGGAAAGCTTGCAGGGACGCCAGATCCGCCCCGACCTGGCGCGCAGCGTGGTCAATGCCGGTTGGAACCTCAGTGAATTGCGGCCGGTCGGGCTCAGCCTGGAAGAAGTCTTCCTGCAACTGACCGCGGCGGAGAAAAAGGGCGACGCGCCCGCGGAAAGCGAGGCAGCAAAACAATGAGGCTCACGTTCCTGATTTGCAAAAAAGAATTCAAGAGTTATTTCGCGTCCCCCATCGCATATCTGCTAATGGCGGTATTCGGCCTGATCTTCGGCGGAATTCTGTACCGGCAAATCCGCATCGTGATGGCCATGAGCTTTCAGGCGCAGATGATGGGCCAATCTCAGCCCACCAATCTGAACGAGATGATCATCCGCCCGCTGCTGGGGTTTGCCAGTACCGTGTCGCTGTTTCTGATTCCGATGATCACCATGCGGTTGATCGCGGAAGAGAAGAAGACCGGCACCATCGAGCTGCTGCTCACCTCGCCGGTGAAGGACATCCAGATCATCCTTGGCAAGTGGTTCGCCGCCCTGTTTCTTTACCTCTGCATCCTGGGCATGTCGGCACTCGATATCGCGCTGCTGTTCGTCTGGGGCAAACCCGATTGGAGGCCGGTGCTGGTGGCGTACCTGGGGCTGATCCTGCAGGGCGGCTGCCTGCTGGCGATGGGCCTATTCATCTCCACGCTGACCAAGAACCAGATCATCGCCGGCGGCATAACTTTTTTCCTGTGCCTGGCGCTGTTGCTGATCCCTTACTATTTCGACACGGAGTATAAGACCGAGTGGTACTGGAAGGCGATCAATCAGGTCTCGATCGTCACCCATTTCGAGAATTTCTCCAAAGGCCTTCTCGACTTGGGCGATGTGGTGTCCTATGTCTCCATGATTTTCCTGGGGCTGTTCATAACATCGCGATCGATGGAATCGCTGCGGTGGAGAAGCTGACATGGCGGCTAAATGGCTCAAAGCACGGCAAACCAAGTACGGCGCGTACGTCGCGGTTTACACTCTCGTCGTCCTCGCCATCCTCGTGGCGTTGAATTTTCTCGCCCAGCGCTACGATCAATCCTATGACGCCACCAAGAACAAGCAGTACAGCCTCTCCGACCAGACCATCAAGATCGTCAAGGACCTGAAGAGCGACGTCCGCATGATCTATTTCGGCGAGAGCGGCAGCTTCCCGAACGCACGCGATCTGCTGGACCGATACTCATCACTGTCAACCAGGCTGCGCGTGGATTACATCGATCCGAATAAGAAGCCGACGCAGGCCAAGGCGGCCGGTTTCCGCGCCGATTCGCCGGTGGTGGTGGAGAACGGGCCGCGCCACGAAGGCGCCAAGAGCCTGACGGAAGAGGAAGTCACCGGCGCGTTGATCCGAGCGCTCAAGAGTGGCGAGCGCAACGTCTGCTTCATGACCGGAGCGGGCGAACACTCGATCGACGATCAGGACCGCGAGGGCTTTTCGGTTCTCAAGGCGCTGCTGGAGCGCGACAATTACAAGTCGCGCGCGGTTTCGCTGCGGGCCGCCGCGGCGCCCGACGCCGGCACGCCCGAAGCTGGCAAGAAAGTCGAGATCGGGCAGGCCGCGCCGTCGGGACCGGTCGAGGTTCCCAAGGATTGCACCGTGCTGGTTTCCGGCGGCCCGACCGCCGACTATCCGGCGCCGGTGGTAGCGGCCATCAAGAGCTACGTGGAAGACGGCGGACGCGCCATCTTCATGTTCGACAACGTGCTCCGCATCGGCCGCTCCGAACCTGCCGCTGCCAACGACGAACTGGCCGCGCTGCTGGCGACCTGGGGCGTCACCGTCAACAAGGACCTGGTGCTCGATCTAGGCGGCCTGGGGCAGATCTTCGGCTTCGGCCCGGAGATCCCGGTGGTGCTGCAATATGAATCGCATCCGATTACGCAGCCGCTGACGCGCATTCCGACGGCGTTTCCGCTGAGCCGGTCGATCGAGATCAAGAGCGAAGGCAAGACCTCGGTGAGCAAGCTGGTAGCTACCGCGGAAGACTCCCTGGCCACTTCCGAGATTGGACCGGGCGGCGCGGTGGATCCCAAGAAAGGCAAGAAGGGACCGCTGACCCTGGTGGCCGCTGGCACTTATTCGGGAACCAAGCAGGGACGCTTCGTGGTGAGCGGCACGTCGATTTGGGCGGTCAACAGCCTGGCCGGTTCGCGCCAACTCGGCAATCGCGACCTGTTCGTGAATGCGGTCAATTGGCTGGCTTCCGATGAGGACCTGATTTCGATTCGTCCCAAGACGCCCGAGGATCAGCAACTCAATGTCAGCGGGCAGCGGCTCGCCATGCTGTTCTGGCTGAGCCTCTTCATCTTTCCGCTGACGGTGGTGGCGTTCGGCCTGGCCACTTGGTGGAAGCGGAGGTAACCGATGAAGCCGAAGGGACTTTTGGTAGCCGTCGTTCTTTTGGCTGTATTGGGCGGCGCAATCTGGTACTCGAACAAGAAGCAGGCGCAAAAAGAAAAAGCGCCTTCCGATACGAGTCCCAAGATCGTGTCGATTGCGGAAGGTCAATTCCGCGAAATCCGCCTGCTGAAGGCCGGAGCCGAGCCGGTGGTTCTGAGCCGTGACAGCGGCAAATGGGCGCTGACCGCGCCGCAGCCGCTCGCAGCCGATCCCGATGCCTCCGCCTCGCTGATTTCAACGCTATCTTCGGTGACCGCCGACAAGACCATCGCAGACAACGCCACCGACCTGGCCGGTTTCGGCCTGGCCAGCCCAACCTTGAAGGTGCAGGTGATTGAGAAGGACGGCAAGCAGGTGGAGTTGGCAATTGGCGATGACACGCCGACCAATTCCGGCGCTTACGCCAAGGTATCCGGCGACCCGCACGTGTACACGGTGGCCAGCTACCTCAAGACAAGCCTCGACAAGACTGTCGAAGACCTCCGCGACAAGCGGCTGCTGACCATCGAATTCGGAAAGCTGACGCGCGTCAAACTGGCCGCCAAGGGGCCGGAAATCGTATTCGGCAAGAACGCGGGGAACGAGTGGCAGATTGTGGAACCGCGTCCGCTGCGCGCCGACAGCGGCCAGGTGGAAACTCTGGTGGGTAAGTTGCGCGACGCCAAGATGGATCTCGCCACGGCCCCGGAGGAGGCGGCCAAGAAGTTCTTGACCGCAGCCACGGTGGCTCTGGCCCAGGTCACCGACAACTCCGGCGCCCAAACCCTGGAAGTTCGCAAGGACAAGGACAACAACTACTATGCCCGGAGCTCCGCGGTGGCGGGCGCGTACAAGATCGCCTCGGATACCGGCGAGGGTCTGAACAAGAGCCTGGACGATTTCCGCAACAGGAAGCTGTTCGATTTCGGCTTCGCCAATCCCCGCAGGCTTGAGATCAAGAACGGCGCCGGCGCTCCCGTGACCTACGCCAACACGGGCGACAAGTGGACCGCGGGGCCCAAGAACATGGATAACGCCGGGATACAGAACCTAATCGACAAGCTGCGCGATTTGACGGCCTCCAAGTTCCTCGAGCAGGGTGGCGGCCAGCCGGTTTTCGAAGCAAGTGTCGATTCGAAGGGCAGCGCCAAGATCGAGCACGTCGTTGTGAGCAAGCAGGGCGAGAAATATTCCGCGCAACGCGAAGGCGAGCCGAGCATCTATGAATTGGACGCCAAAGCCGTGGAGGATCTCGAAAAAGCGGCCGCTGACGTGAAGGAAGCCGCGCCACAGCCGAAGAAAAAGAAATAAGCACGATTTCGAGCCACGGATGAACGCAGATAAACACAGATAAGAACAAGAGTCTTGCCTTCTTGCTTATCCGTGTTCATCTGTGTTTATCCGTGGCTGACTTCTTTCTCATAGTCATGAACGGTCTTCTTACCGATCTTTACGAACTCACCATGGCGGCCGGGTACTTCGAGGCCGGCAAGGCGGCGGAAATCGCCACCTTCGAGTTTGCCATCCGGCGGCTGCCACCCAATCGGAATTATGTCCTGGCAGCCGGGTTGCCACAGGCGGTGGATTACCTGCTAGGCCTCAGCTTTAGCGCCGAAGAGATCGACTACCTGCGCGGCCTTCCGCAGTTCGCCCGCGCGCCGCGCGAGTTTTTCGATTACCTCCGCGATTTTCGTTTCACGGGCGACCTGTTTGCGGTGCCGGAAGGCACGCCGTTGTTCGCTGGTGAACCTCTGCTGACTATCCGCGCGGCCGTAATCGAAGCGCAATTGCCGGAGACGTACCTGCTATCCGCGGTGAGTTTCCAGACCCTGGTCGCCAGCAAGGCGGCGCGCCTGGTGGCTGCGGCGGATGGGAGATCGGTTATCGAATTCGGCACGCGGCGCGCGCATACGCCGGAGGCGGGCGTACTGGGCGCGCGGGCGGCATATCTGGGCGGCTGCGCGGCCACCAGCAACGCTCTCGCCGGTTTCCGCTTTTCGATTCCGGTCGCCGGCACGGCTGGGCACTCCTGGGTGATGTCGTTTAGCTGCGAAGATGTGGCGTTCCGCAAGCTGCAAAGCGCGCTGGGAGAGAACGCGGTGCAACTGCTGGACACCTACGACGTGGCCCAGGCCGCACGGCGGGTAGCGGCGTTGGGGCGGCCGCTGTGGGGCGTGCGCATCGATAGCGGCGACTTTCTCGATCACGCGCGCCAGGTGCGCGCCATCCTGGACGAGGCTGGCCTCCACGAAGCGCGGATCATGGTCAGCGGCGATCTGGACGAGTATCGCGTCCGTGAGCTGCTCGCCGCCGGCGCGCCCATCGATGCCTTCGGGGTGGGCACGCAGATTTCGGTTTCCGCCGACGCGCCATCGCTCAGCGGCGTCTACAAAATGGTGGAGATGGAAATCGGCGGCATCAAGCGCTACACCGCCAAGTACAGCGACGACAAGAGCACCATTCCAGGCGCCAAGCAGATTTTCCGCGACGTGGCGCGCGACGTGGTGGCGCGCTCCGGAGAGTGCGGGCGTGGAGAGGCGCTGCTGCGGCCGGTGATCCTTGGCGGCCACCTGGTCGAGCCGCTGCCCACGCTCGATCAGGCCCGCGAGCGCGCCCGTGAATCCGTGGCCCGGCTTTCGCCCGCGCTGCGCCAACTGGAGACCACGGAACCGTGGCCGGTGATCTACAGTCGCGAGTTGCGCGCGTTGATGGAGCGCACGCGCTTGAACCTGCTGGGGACAGCGCCGGTCGCATGAGAACCGTCTTTTTCGATATCGATACGCAACTGGATTTCGTCAGCCCGGCGGGCGCCCTTTACGCTCCCGGCGCGGAGCGCGTCATCGCTGCGGTGGCTCGGCTCAACCGGCACGCCGCCGCAAGCGGAATTCTTCTGGTCTCGACCACCGACGCCCACGCCGAGAATGATGCGGAATTTGCCCAATGGCCGCCGCATTGCGTTTCCGGCGCTCTGGGCCAGCACAAGCCGCAAGCCACTCTGCTCGAGAAGCCGGTGGTGATACCCAACCGCGAGGCACTGCCGGACACTGCGGGGGCGGCGCAGATCATCGTCGAAAAGCAGACGGTCGACGTGTTCGAGACGCGCACCATCGCGCCGCTGCTGGAACGGCTCGAGGCGGACCGCTTTGTGCTCTACGGCGTGGTAACCGAAGTCTGCGTCTGGCATGCCGCGCGCGGTCTGCTGAGCTACGGGAAGCCGGTGACGTTGGTAACGGATGCGGTACAGGCGCTGCGCCAGGAAGCGGGAGACCGGGCCTTGGCGGAACTGCGCGCCGCCGGCGCGACGCTGGCAACGGCGAGCGAAGTGCTGAGCGGAACAGAAGTCAGGAGACAGAAGTAAGGAGTAAGGAGTGAGGAGTAAGAACTCAGTCCCGCTCCGGCTATTCTGTCTTCTGACTTCTGTCTTCTGTCTTCTTCTTCAAGCTGAGAACCGTCAGCGCCAGCGCGGCGGCCAGCATCGAACCATCGCGCAGCAGGGTCTTCCAGGAAATGATGTCGTTCTGTCCGAAGCAGCCGCAATTGATCTCCATCCCTTTGGCGTACGCCCGCACCATCAGCCCGAAGAAAACCGCCAGCAGCAGCGCGGTTGCCGCCGCGGCGCTGCGCAGCCAGAAGCCGGCCATCAGGAGCAGGCCCACCGCCAGTTCGAACCAGGGCAGCGTGCGCGCCACCAGTTCCACCGCCTTCAGCGGCAGCAACTGGTAGGAATCGATCGACATGGCGAACAGCTCCCACGGCGTGCGCAGCTTGGTCCAGGCGGCATAGACGAATATCGCACCCAGGGCGACGCGCAGCACCAGCATGATCGCGCGCAGGTTCTTACTTGGAGATGTCATTGATCAAGCTTTTCAGAATCTCGTAATTCAGCGTGCCCGAAACCGGATACTGCCTGGCGCCTCGCGATACCACCAGCGTGGGCGTCGAGCCCACCGGGATCGCATGGCCGGCATTCACGTCGCGCACAATCTCGCCCAACACGGCCGGGCCATCCGCCGCCGCCTTCACCTTCTTCTGCTGCGAGAGAGTCAGCACGCTGGCCACCGTATCCCACACCTTGCCGTTCACCGACCAGGCGAACTGGTCGCGGAACAGCGCGTCGGCCACGGGCTGATACAAGCTGAACTGCGCCGCGGCAACGGCGTAGTTGGCGGCCTCGCGCGAGTGTGCGTGGATGGGCAGAGGGAACTCGCGATACACCACGAAGACCTTGCCGGTGGCCACGAAGTCCCTCTGCAATTGCGGCAGGCTGCGGTCGTGAAAGACCTTGCAAGCCGGGCATTCGAAATCGCTGAAGATCTGAACGGTGACCGGCGCCGACGGGTTGCCCGCCGTCTTGTTCGGGTCGATGTCGCTCACCGCCGCCATCGCCGGCCACAACAGTAACAGCGCCAGGGCGCCAAGTCTCATATTCATATATTACCGGGCAGCCGTGCGGAAAGTCGGCCTAATGGCCGAGGTAGTGATTCAGCACGCTCGACAGCAATTCGTAGTTGGGCACGCCGCCCGGCAGCATGAAGCGCCTTCCGTTGGCTGTAATGAATATAGACGGCGTGCGGTCGACATTGTCATGCGTGGCCTCGTCGATATCGTGCCGCACCTCGGCCTCGACGCCCGGATCTTTGTAAAGCGCCTGCACCTTCTTCTGTTCGGCCGCCGTCAGCACGGTAGCGACCGTCTCCCAGACCTGGCCGTTGACGACCCAGGTAGCCTGGTTCTTCCACAACGCATCGGCAACCACCGAATACTTGCCGATGCGGGCCGCCGCAGTGGCGTAAAGGGCGGCCTCGCGGGAATGAGGGTGATATGGGCCGGCCAGCGGAAACTCCCGATTCACCAGGTACACTTTGCCGCTCGCCACGTAGTCGCGCATCAGCAACGGCACAAGATCGTCATGCAACTCCTTGCAGTGCGGGCAGTCGAAACTGCTGAACACTTCGAGCACGATGGGCGAACCCGTTCCACCCACGGTCTTACCGGAGTCAAAGGAGGCGGCAAACGCCAGGCAGGGAAGCAAAGCAGTGGCCAAGGCAGTGCGTTTCATGTCTCCTTCAATTGTACGCGAGGCGGCCCTCGCCGGCAGGAGCGGTGTTCTTTGGCCGTCGCGTTTTGGTACAACAGCTCCATGAGAGTTCTTTTTATCGGCGGTACCGGCATTATCAGCACTGCGTGTACGCGGCTGGCGGCGGAGTTGGAGCTAGATCTCACTCTTCTCACGCGTGGGCGCCGCGCGGCGGATCTTCCCGCCGGAGCGAAGACCCTGACCGTCGACATGCAGGATTTCGCGGCTGCCGCCCGAGCTCTCGGCGGCACATCCTTCGACGCCGTGGTCGACTGGATCGCGTACACGCCCGCCGATATCGAACGCGACCTGGAGCTGTTTCGCGGCCGCACGCGGCAGTACATTTTCATCAGCTCCGCCAGCGCCTATCAAAAGCCGGCGTCGCATTACCTGATCACCGAATCCACGCCTCTCAAGAACCCGTTTTGGGATTATTCGCGCAACAAAATCGCCTGCGAAGAGCGGCTCATGAAGGCCTACCGCGAAGAGGGCTTCCCGGTCACCATCGTGCGCCCGTCGCTGACTTACGCCGACACGCAGATCACGCTCGCCATCAACAGTTGGACCAAATCGTACACGGCGGTGGACCGTATGCGCCGGGGAAAGAAAGTTATCGTGCCGGGCGACGGCTCGTCGCTCTGGGTGATCACTCACAACAGCGACTTCGCCAAAGGCCTGGTGGGCCTGCTTGGGGCCGAACAGGCGATAGGGCACGCCTTCCACATCACATCCGACGAGGTGATGAGCTGGGACCAGTTTTACCGCATTGTGGGCGAGGCCGCTGGAGCCGAGCCGCAGCTGGTCCACATCCCATCCGACTTCATCGCCGCCTGCCTGCCCGACGCCTCGGGCGGACTCGCCGGCGATAAGGCCGTCAGCGTGGTCTTCGATAACAGCAAGATCAAACAGTTCGTCCCCGGCTATTGCGCCACCATGCCGTTCGGCCGAGGGGTGCGCCGGACGATGGCATGGTTCGACGCCGACCCCGCGCGGAAACAGATCGACGACGAAGCCAACGCGACCTGGGACAGGTTGATCGACGCCTACGAAACGGGCACCCGCGAAGCCCTGCGGCGGTTTCAGGCTTGAAGACTCGGTGCGGGATGACCGCTCCCTGGCGGTCGCGGCTCCGATGCGCCTTTCTGAGCCGCGACCATAGGGAGCGGTCAGCCTGCGATTGAACCGGCTATCTCACGACAGGCCCTGATGCCCGCGCGGGCTGGCGCTCGCTCTTACTCCCGGCGCCGGCTCGACGTGTACCAGCACGTCGGCCACCCACTCCACCTGATCCACAACGCGCATCCGCACTTCGTGGGCAATCTCGTGAGATTGGCGCACGGTCATTTCGGGATCGACCTCCATGTGCAGGTCCACGTGGTAGCTTAAGCCGGTTTTGCGCGCAAAGCATTTCTCCACGCCCAGCACGCCGGGCACCTGCGCCGCCGCGGCGCGGATCTCCGCCATCATTTTGTCGCTGGGCATGGTGTCCATCAACTGCAACGTGGTTTCGCGCGCCACACGTACGCCGGCAACGATGACGATGATGCCGACCGCGAGACCGCCGTACCGGTCGGCATTGAAAAAGCGCTGCGGGGAGGCGAGCGTGAGCGCCACCGCGGTAAGCGCGGTCAGCGCGGAAATGCAATCGGTGGTGTCGTGCCAAGCATCGCCCATCAGCGCGGCGCTGCGCATTCTTTTCCCCACCTGGAACTTGGTGGCCGCCAGCGCGCTCTTGGCCACCAGCGAGGCCACCACAGGCCAGATCACGAACCAGCGCAACGGCTCATGCGGCTGGCCCAGCCGCAGAAACGACCCATACGAAATCAGCGCGCCGGCCGAGGCCAGCACCAGCCCCACCAGCAGGCCGCTCAGGATTTCCGCGCGGCCATGGCCGTAAGGGTGATTCGAATCGGCGGGCTTGAAGCTGACCGTGAGGCCCACCAGGACCATGCCGGAAGAAAACACGTCGCCCGCGGATTCCATGCCGTCCGCGACCACCGCCGTGGAGTGTCCGGCCAGCCCGGTGAAGATCTTCACCAGGGCGAGCGCGCCGGTGATCGCCATTCCGGCGGCCGCAATGCGCTGTCCCGCTTGCATCAGAAAGTCAGTGTTGCCAGGCTTGGCCCGCGCCGGACATCACGCCCGCGACGGGTCCGCCTTCTCCGTGTCCACGCCCAGCTCGCTGAACGCCGCTTTTGCCTTCCCCATGTCGAACCGGCCGTCGCGGGCCAGGCGCGAGAGCGCGGCGGCCGAGATCGATTCGGCGTTCACCTCGAAGTGGCGGCGCAGGTACTCGCGATTATCGCTGCGCCCGAAACCATCCGTTCCCAGCGTCTCCATGCGGCCGGGCAGCCACGGCGCCACCTGGTCGGCCACCACTTTCATGTAATCGGTAGCCGTCACAATCGGTCCCTCGGCGCCCTGCAGCGCCTCGACGATGTAGGGCATCCGCGCGGTTTGGTCCGGATGCAGGCGGTTCCAGCGCTCCGCCGCCAGCGCGTCCCGCCGCAGCTCGTTGTAACTGGTCACGCTCCACACGTCGGCGGCCACGCCATATTGATCGGCGAGAATCTTCTGCGCGCGCACGGCTTCATTCAAAATCGGACCGCTGCCGAACAGTTGCACCACGGCCTTGCCCTCCGGCGCGGCCTGGAAGCGGTAAATGCCCTTCAGCACGCCTTCCGCGTTCAGCCCCTCCGGCATGGCCGGCATCGGATAGTTCTCGTTGTACAGGGTCAGGTAGTAAAAACGGTCTTCCTGCAACTCGTACATGCGGCGGATGCCGTCCTGAACGATGATGGCGATCTCGTACGCGAAAGCCGGATCGTACGCCGCGCAATTGGGCACCGTGGAAGCCAACACCAGGCTGTGACCGTCCTGGTGTTGCAGCCCTTCGCCGGCCAGCGTGGTTCGCCCGGCCGTGCCGCCGCACAGAAAACCCTTGCCGCGCGAGTCGCCGAACGCCCACACCAAGTCGCCCACGCGCTGGAAACCGAACATGGAGTAATAAACAAAAAACGGAATCATCTCCACGCCATAGTTCACATACGCGGTTCCAGCGGCCGCGAACGAAGCCATCGAGCCGGCTTCGGTAATGCCCTCCTCGAGGATCTGGCCGTCCTTCGATTCCTTGTAGTACAGGAACATCTCCGCGTCATGCGGCTTGTAAAGCTGTCCCTGGCTGGCGTAGATGCCGTATTGCCGGAACAGCGATTCCATGCCGAACGTGCGCGCTTCATCGGGGATGATGGGCACCACCCGTTTGCCTACTGCCGGATGCTTCAGCAGCAGCGTGAGCACGCGCACCAGCGCCATGGTGCTGGAAACCTCGCGGCCCGCCGAACCTTCCAGCGATTCCTTCAGGTATTCGAGCGGCGGCGCCTCAATCTGCCTGGGCGGAACGGCGCGGCTCGGCAAATAACCGCCCAGCAGCCGCCGCCGCTCGTGCATGTAAGCGATTTCCGGACTGTCCGCGGGCGGACGGTAGAAGGACGCCGTGCGCGCGGCTTCGTCGGGGATGGGAATCTCAAAGCGCGACTTGAAGTGTTCGAGCTCGGCTTCGTTGAGCTTCTTCTGCTGGTGCGTGATGTTGCGGCCCTCGCCGGCTTCGCCCAATCCGTAGCCTTTAATAGTGTGGGCCAGCACCACTGTGGGCCGGCCGGTGAACTCCAAGGCGGCTTTGAAGGCGTTATAGACCTTGCGCGGATCGTGGCCGCCGCGGTGCAGCTTGAACAGTTCCTCGTCGCTCAGATGCGAAACCAGGTCCAGCAGTTCCGGGTATTTGCCGAAGAAATTCTTGCGGATGTAAGCGCCGTCGCGGGTGACGTAGGTCTGGAATTCGCCGTCCACCGCTTCGCCCATGCGCCGGACCAGCAGGCCGGTCGAATCGCGCGCCAGCAGATCGTCCCAATCCTCGCCCCAGATCGCCTTGATCACGTTCCAGCCAGCCCCGCGGAAAGCCGCTTCCAGTTCCTGGATGATCTTGCCGTTGCCGCGCACCGGGCCATCCAGGCGCTGCAGGTTGCAGTTCACCACGAAAATCAGGTTGTCCAGTTTCTCGCGTGACGCCAGCGTGAGGGATCCCATCGATTCCGGCTCGTCGGTCTCTCCATCGCCCAGAAACGCCCACACTTTGCGCGCCGTGGGCGGAATCACGCCGCGGTTCTCCAGGTATCGCATGAAGCGCGCCTGGTAGATGGCGTTGATCGGCCCGAGACCCATGGATACGGTGGGAAACCGCCAGAAGTCCGGCATCAGCCACGGGTGGGGGTAAGAGGAAAGTCCCGGCTTGTCGCGCAGTTCGTGGCGGAAATTCTTCAGGTGATCTTCGCTGAGCCGGCCTTCCAGAAAGGCCCGTGCGTATACACCCGGCGAGGCATGGCCCTGAAAGTAAATCAGGTCGCCCGGCTGATCGCCGTAGCTGGCGCGGAAAAAGTGGTTGAACCCGACCTCGAGCAGAGTCGCCAGCGAGGCGTAAGTGGAAATGTGGCCGCCGATTCCGGCGTCGTATTTATTCTGCCGCACCACCATGGCCATCGCATTCCAGCGAATCAGGCTCTTGATGCGCCGCTCCATGGCGCGGTCGCCGGGATACGGATCTTCCTCGTCCGGCCTGATGGTGTTGACGTATGGCGTGTTCAGGTGGATGGGCAGTTCCGCGCCGCCGGTCCTGGCGCGCTCCGACAGCCTCTCGACCAGGTATGCCGCGCGATCCGGGCCGGTTTCGTCCAGAACCTGATCCAGCGCTTCCACCCACTCTGCGGTCTCCTGCGGATTCAGGTCGACAACCCTCTCGTCGCGTTTCAAGTGCATTGGTACATATATTATACCGGCGGAGGGCGGTCGGGCTCAGGCGGGGGGGCCGGTCACAGACGCTTGCCGCGCGCGGCCATGCGGCTTGTCCGGCAAGCAGCGCCATCGCCGGCGTTTGAGCCGGCTGTCGTGCGGGTACAATGAGGACATGGTAAGGGTCGAACACGTCATCGATTCCTGGAAGAATGTCCGCCAGGATACGATCGCCGCCGTCGAGGATTTCCCGGCGAGCGAATTCGGATTTAGCCCGGCTGCCGACCTGCAGACCTTCGGCCAAATCGGACGCCATATCCTGGTGTCCACCCACGGTCTCACCGGTATGCTGTTGGCGGGCGACACCGATTTCACGGACCCCGATATTCGCCGCGCGCGCATCGCGACTTACACGGCCGACATCCCGGAGGCCCTGGAGCCAGCCGAGTTGAGCCGCCGTCTGCGCGAATCCTTGAACGAGCGCGCCGCGCCATTGGCCGCCCAACGGCAAGAGTTCTGGGCTGGGATGATAAAGCGCGTGGATGGCGTGATAGTCACGCGGTTGGAGATGTTGCAATGGGTCAAGGAGCACGAACTGACCCACCGCCAGCAACTATTCACGTATCTGCGCATGAAAGGGATCGTGCCAGCTACCACCCGGCGGCGCCTGGCGCGCCAGGCCGCCGGCAAATAGGACTGGGCAGCCGGAAACGGAATCTCCATGGCGGCAATCTGTCGTATAACAGTAGTTTCGGGAGGCATGGATCGATGGTCAAGTGTCCGGAATGCGAAGGCGCAATCGACGTCGAGGAAGAAGACCTCGACGAGGGCGACCCCCTCAGTTGCGATGAGTGCGGAGCGGATCTCCGGGTAGTCAGCACCGATCCTCTGGAGCTGCAATCGGCGGAGGAATTCGCCGAGGACGAAGAGGATGCGGATCTCCTCGAAGACGAAGAGGATGAAGAAGAAGCCGAAGAAGAGGATTGGAAATAGGATGCCATCCAGGATTTCTCGCGTTCCCGGACGAGTGCGCGGAGTTTGGGGCGCCGGGCTCAAGTTGCTGGCGGCTGTGCTCCTGCTCGCTGCCGTCGCCGGCTTCGCCGAGGATAGCCACACGCGCAGCGTGCAGGGCTCTGTCACGGGGCCGGACGACAGCCTGGTGAATGGCGCCGTCGTCTATCTGAAGAACACCAAGAGCCTGCAGATCCGCTCGTTCTTCACCCAGAAAGACGGCGGCTACTATTTTCACGACCTCAGCCCCGACATCGACTATGAGCTCAAGGCCGAATATAACGGCTTATCGAGCGGCGCCCATACGCTCAGCTCCTTCGACACGCGCAAGCTGGCGACGATCAATCTGAAGCTGAAACCCAAGAAATAGGTAGGACGGGCCATCGGTTTTTGTGTCGTTGGCGAGCGGACGACAGGAGACGAAGACCGATCGCCTGTCCTACCAACAGCCGCTATTTCTTCAGCAGACGGTCGATGTCGGTGAACAGGGCCTTGCCCTCGAAGACATCGCGCGTCAGAGCAGTGTAATCATAATCCGCGCGGATCATGCCGCCGGCATCGATGACATAAACATGGGGCATGGTGGCGCCTTGCGGATTCAGTAGGTAGGAGTACATCATCTGTCCCGTGTCGAGCGCCACCGGGTAGGTCAGACTGTGACCGGTTATGTACTGGGCAATGTTCTGCGTCGTGTCGGTGCCCAGATGGGCCACCGCCAGCACGGCAACCTTGTCGCCATACTTCGGCTGCACCTGGGCTAGTACCTCGGCAAATGCGGCGCAGTGCGGGCAGTCGGTCTTCAAGAACTCCAGGACCAGCACCTTGCCGCGATAGTCGGCCAGATCGTGAAACTGGCCCCTCAAGTCGGGGAGGGCAAAGCCGGGAGCGCGCCGCGCGCCATCGCCGGCCGCCAGCGTCAGGGAACATAGAAGAGTAATCAGGATGGTTCGCATTTCACTTTTCAACTTACCAGTTTTTTGAGGGATTCTTCATAGGGGGCGCGGGCCACGCCCTTTTCCGTAATGATGGCGGAGACGTAACGCGCGGGCGTGACATCGAATGCCGGGTTCTCGACCAGCGTTCCTTGCGGGGCGATGCGTTGGCCGAAAACGTGCGTCACCTCCTCGGCGGCGCGCTGTTCGATGGGGATCGCATCGCCTGAAGCCAGGCTCAGGTCAAGCGTCGAAATCGGCGCGGCGACAAAAAACGGCACGCCGTTCTCCTTCGCCAGCACAGCTACCGAGTAGGTGCCCACTTTGTTGGCCACGTCTCCGTTGGCGGCAATCCGGTCCGCGCCCACCACCACGCAGCCGATGCGGCCGGACTTGAGGAAGTGCCCTGCCATGTTGTCGGTGATGAGGGTGGTCGGGATGCCGTCCTGTTGCAGTTCCCATACCGTCAGCCGCGCGCCTTGCAGAAACGGGCGGGTTTCATCGGCAAAGACATCGATCTGCTTGCCGGCTTCCACAGCCGCCCGAACCACCCCCAGCGCGGTTCCGTAGCCCGCGGTCGCCAGCGCGCCGGCGTTGCAATGGGTGAGCACGGTTTTCCGGTCCGGCACCAGCGCCGCTCCGTTGTGGCCGATGGCGCGGCAAATCGCGATGTCTTCCTCGCGCACCAGCAGCGCTTCTTCCACCAGGCGCCGGCGGATTTCGCCGATCGGCTTGCCGGCCACACCTGCGTACACCCGCTTCATGCGGTCAATCGCCCAGAAGAGGTTGACCGCGGTGGGACGCGTCGCCGCCAGCACCGCGCAGATCTCGTCCATTTGGACGTCGAGCGTCCGCGCGCCGAGGTCGGTCTCCGAAGCGTGCAGCACGCCGAGCGCCACGCCCATCGCCGCCGCCACCCCAATGGCCGGCGCGCCGCGAATCGTCATGTCGCGGATGGCAGTGGCCACTTCCTGGTAGCTGCGGCAGGTGACGTACTTTTCTTCGAGCGGCAGCCGCGTCTGGTCGATCATCACCACCGCGCCGTCAATCCACTGAATCGTCTCTACCATATGTGGGGGAGAATCCTCTTTTCCGTCATGAGCGCGATAAAGAAGAGCGAATTGTAAGCCGCGTGCATGATCGCGGCCGCCTTGGTGGAACCCGTGGCATGGCGCATCCATCCGAAGGCCGCGCCGGCCATCGCGATGATCAGGGCATGACGCCACGAATTGCCGTACTCCTGAAAATGGAGCAGCCCGAACGCCGCGGCCGCCAGCGCAATGCCGGGCGCCGCGCCCAGGCTGCGCACCAGCAGCGGCTGCAGGAATCCGCGAAAGGCTAATTCCTCGCAGACCGGCCCCAGGGTGATGCCCAACGTCCCCATCACCAGCACATCGGTGCGTGTCTCCAGCAGTCGCGTCATCGGGTTGTCGCCAGTCGGCGTGTGGATCAGGTTGCTCGCCAGCGCCACCAGGACCGCGGTCATCATGCCGCATATCATCACCATCATCACCGGCAGGCGAACCGGCGTCCATCCCAGTGAACGCCAGAACGGCCGATCGTACACCACTCGAAACATCATTCGCAGCGAGCCGAACAGGAGGCCGTACAACACGAACATCCCGGCGGCAAGGCTCGCCGCCTCCGACTTGAACAGCTTCACCGTGAGCCATTCGACGGCCCAGCTCACCAGCACGCTGGCAATCGCCATGCCGAGGAACCAGAGCAGGTCGGCGTAACCCCAGAATGGATCGCGCTCCGGCGGCAGCGGCCGCGGCGCCGCGGCCGGCAACTCCGGCGCGGCGGAAACCGGTGCGGGATTTTCAGTCGGCTCTTCCGGCGTCATGAATCCTTCTCGATCAGCACCGCCGCCAGCAACGGAATCATCAGCTCGTGATGGCCCGTGATGGCAAGCCCGACGCCGCCGGAGCCCGCGTGGGGCCGCTCGACCACATTCACGCGCGGCCGGTAGTGTTGCAGAAAATCGAAATTGGCGGTGGTGAATCCGCTCAGCGGGTGGCCCAGGTTACGCACCGCGGAAACGGCCTTCAGGAAAACTTCGGGCAGCACCACCGCCGATCCCACGTTCAGATACACCCCGCCATCGTGCAGGTCCGAGACATAGGAACACAGCAGGCGAAAATCGTGGTGCGAGCCGGCGCCGATGGCCGCCCCATCGGCAGCCGGATGCGTGTGCGGCGTATCGGTTCCTATCGCTACGTGCACGGTGACGGGCGCCGCGGCGCGGTAAGCCTGTAGCAGCAGGCTGAAGGGGGCGCAGACCGGGTCGGCGGCGCTTTCCAGGCGCCGGCCCAGGGCTTCGCCGATTCCCAGCCCGTCGCGCACGCCTTCGGCGATAGCGTCATTCATTTCGCGGCCGGTCTCTTCCGCCGATCCGAAACGGCCGTCCGGAAGCGCCGCCTCCACGTCCTCGCTGGTGTGCCCGGCCAGCGCGATTTCGAAATCGTGAATAGCCGCCGCGCCATTCAGCGCAAACACCGTGGCGTAGCCGCGCCGCATGAGGTCGATCAGCACCGGCGCCAGGCCGCATTTGATGACGTGGCCGCCCAGACCCCAGATGATGGCGCGCTTCCGGGCGCGCGCGGTGACGATGGCGTCCGCTATTTTGTGCAAGTCCGCACCCGCCAAAATGCGTGGCAGCGAATCCAGCCACGCCCCCATGCCGGACCCCTTGGCATAGGCGCAAGCGAAGTCCGCAGTCCTGATTTTGCCGCCGCGCTCGCCGAGGCCCACCGTGTGCAGTCCGGCGAAATCGAGCGGTTGCTTCGTGTACTGGCTCATGCCGCCACTCCTTTGCCCAAAACCCTACGCAAAGCCTCCGCAGTGTAACTTTTCTTCGAGCGCGCCACCTGTTCGGGCGTGCCGGAGGCCACCACGCGGCCCCCGTATTCGCCGCCGTCGGGACCCAGGTCGATGATCCAGTCGGCGGTTTTAATCACGTCCAGATTGTGCTCGATCACCACTACCGTATTGCCCAATCCAACCAGCCGCTGGAGCACGTCCAGCAGTTTGCGCACGTCGTCGAAATGTAAGCCTGTGGTGGGCTCGTCGAGCAGATAGAAGGTGCGGCCGGTCTGCCGCTTGCTCAATTCCTTGGCCAGCTTGATGCGCTGCGCTTCGCCACCGGAAAGCGTGGTGGACGACTGGCCGAGGTGCACGTAACCCAGCCCCACGTCGTGCAGGGTTTCCAGCTTGGCGCGAATCTGCGGCAGGTTCTCCATCAGAGGCAGGGCGTCCTCCACGGTGGCGTCCAGCAGGTCCGCGATCGAGTAGCCCTTGAACTTCACCTGCAAGGTTTCGCGATTGTAGCGGCGGCCGCGGCAAACATCGCAGGTGACGTACACGTCGGGCAGAAAGTTCATTTCGATGCGCTTCAGCCCGTCGCCCTGGCAGGCTTCGCAGCGCCCGCCCTTCACGTTGAAGCTGAAGCGGCCGGGCTTGTAGCCGCGTTCGCGCGATTCCGGCAACATGGCGTAGAGGTCGCGAATGGGAGTGAACAGACCCGTGTAGGTGGCTGGATTGGAGCGCGGCGTGCGGCCGATGGGCGCCTGGTCGATGCGGATCACTTTGTCCAGCAGCCCTATACCCTCGATGGAATCGTGCTCGCCCGGTTCCTCGTGCGAGCCGTAAATCTCGCGCGCCAGCGAGCGGTAAAGGATTTCGTTGATCAGGGTCGATTTGCCGCTGCCGGAAACCCCCGTCACCACCGTCAACAGGCCCAGCGGAATGGCGACATCCAGGTTCTTCAGGTTGTGCTGGCGGGCGCCGCGGATGCGCAACTGGCTCTCGCCGGGCGGGCGCCGCTCGCGCGGTACCGGAATTTCGAGCGCGCCCGAAAGGTATTGTCCGGTGAGCGATTTCGGATTGCGGGCGATCGCCGCCGGATCGCCGGCGGCCACCAGGAGCCCGCCCAGGCGGCCGGCGCCGGGGCCGAGATCGATCACGTAGTCGGCGCGCGCAATGGTTTCGGCGTCGTGCTCCACCACCAGCACCGTGTTGCCCATGTCGCGCAAATGCGCCAGCGTCTCCAGCAGCCGGCCGTTGTCGCGCGGGTGCAGGCCGATGGACGGCTCATCCAGCACGTACAGCACACCGCGCAGTTTGGAGCCGATCTGGGTTGCCAGGCGAATGCGCTGCGCTTCACCGCCGGAAAGCGTGGCCGCGGAACGCTCCAGGCTGATGTAATCCAGGCCCACCGAGGACAGAAACTCCAGCCGCCGGCGGATTTCATCCACCACGCGGCCGGCGATCTGCATCTCGCGCTCGCCGAATTCCCAGTTCCGCACCGTCACCAGCGCGCGCGCCACCGGCAGCGCGGTGAATTCCGCGATCGAGAAATTCTTCACCTGCACCGCCAAGCTGGCCGGCCGCAGCCGCTTGCCGCCGCACGCCGTGCATTCCACCGGCGACATGTATTCGGTCAGCCACTCGCGGTAGCCTTCCGTCGAGTTGTCGTAGGCCTGCTGCAGAATCCCGAGAATCCCCGGCGCTCCGTTGGCGCCATTCAGCAGAGCCGCGCGCGACTGTTTGGGCAGGCTCTCGAACGGCGTTTTCAGATCGATCTTCGCGCGCCGCGCCAGCGCTTCCAGTTCCTGCTGCATGGTCCAGGAACCGGCGCCCGGGCCGAGCCCGCCGTCGAGCAGTGGCTTGGAAGCGTCGGCGATCACCTTGGCGGGATCGAACGTCCATCGGCTGCCCAGCCCGTGGCACTCCTCGCAGGCGCCGTAGGGACTGTTGAAGGAGAACGAGCGCGGCTCCAGTTGCGGAATGCTCGCGCCGCATACCGTGCAGGCCAGTTTCTGCGAGTACAGCCGCTCTTCACCGTTCACCACCGCCACCAGCACCAGCCCGTTGGCCAGCTTGGTCGAAATATCGATGGCCGCTTCCAGACGCTTCTCGATTCCGCGCTTCACCAGCAGCCGGTCCACCACCACTTCGATGGTATGATTGCGCCGTTTGTCGAGCCGGATTTCGTCGTCGAGCGAGCGCAGTACTCCATCCACCCGCGCCCGTACGAAGCCTTGCCGCGCCAGCTTTTCCAGGTCTTTCTTGTATTCGCCTTTGCGACCACGGACCACCGGCGCCATCACCATGATTCGGTCGTCCGGCTTCAGCGTCAAAACGTGTTGCAGAATCTGCTCGGTGGTCTGGCGCGAGATCTCGTTTCCGCACACCGGGCAGTGCGGCACGCCGATCGAGGAATAGAGCAGCCGCAAGTAGTCGTAGATTTCGGTGATGGTGCCCACCGTCGAACGCGGGCTGCGGCTGGTGGTTTTTTGCTCGATCGAAATCGCCGGGCTGAGGCCGTCCACCGAATCCACGTCCGGCCGCTCCATCTGGTCGAGGAACTGGCGCGCATAGGTGGAGAGCGTTTCCACGTAACGGCGCTGGCCCTCCGCGTAGATGGTGTCGAAGGCCAAAGACGATTTCCCCGACCCGCTCAGACCGGTAATCACCGTCAGCGCGTTGCGCGGTATTTCCACGTCGATATTTTTCAGATTGTGCTGCCGCGCACCATGCACCGTGATTCTGTCGAGCATAAGGACTTGGGCTTCGGGTGGAAAGGGTGAACTTCTTATTGTGACCCCAGTTGTGCCGGTTCCGCAAATTGAGTTACAACCATAGTTGGCACAAATCCAGTGCGAAAGTGCGTACACTGCGGAGGCAAGGTGCGGCGGATCCACCGCACGATGATCGAGCGCTTTGCCTATCTGGCGATTTTTCAGTGCTGCGTGTGCGAGCGCGAGCAGCATCTGCCGCGGCCGTTCGGGATCCACTTGGGGCCGCACGCGCGCTGTCCGAAATGCGGGACCTTCCGGTTGACGCGCCTCGGCGAGCCCGACGCGGTGGACACCATGCAAGGCGGCGTCTTGAACTGGATCGAGCGGTTGTTCCACGGGAACCTGTATCACTGCAGGTTCTGCCGGGTGCAGTTTTACGACCGCCGGCCGGTTGCCTCGCCGTCCTCGGAGCCCCCCTCCGAGCCTGAGGCCGTGGCCGGAAACACGTCGACATAGGAGCTTATGGCGGACTTCACCGCCGATCGCGCCGAGGCCGGCAGGCGCCTCGACCACGTCCTGCAAGTCCGGCTGCCGCAATACAGCCGCTCCCGAATTCAGCAGTGGATCCGCGATGGCCATGTGCTGGTGAACGGCGCGGCGGCGCGGGCTTCCTACACCGTCCGCGGCGGCGAAACCATCCAGGTGGAACCAGCCGAGCCCCCGCCGCTGCGTGCCGAGCCGGAAGAGATTCCGCTCACCATCCTCTACGAAGATGACGACGTGGTAGCCGTGGATAAGCCCGCCGGGATGGTGGTCCACGCCGGCGCCGGCGTCCATTCCGGAACGCTGGTGAACGCGCTGCTGCACCGCTTCGGCGCGCTTTCCGCGGTGGGCGGCGAGCTGCGGCCGGGCATCGTCCACCGTCTCGACCGTTACACCAGCGGCGTGATCCTGGTGGCCAAGAACGATGCCGCGCACCGCAAACTGGCCGCCCAGTTTTCCGGCCGCCGCGTGGAGAAGGTGTACCTGGCTCTGGTTCACGGAGCGGTGAAGCAGGAAAGCGGCGTCATCGACAAGCCGATCGCTCGCGACCCCATCCACCGCACCCGCATGACCGCGCGCCTCCGCGATGGGCGCCCGGCGCACACCGAATACCGCGTCGCCGCGCGCCTGCCCGGCTTCACTTTTCTCGAGGTGAAAATCGGCACCGGCCGCACCCACCAGATCCGCGTACACCTGGCCAGCATCGGCCACCCCGTCGCCGGCGACACACTCTACGGCGCGCCCGCCCAGGTCCCCGGCCGCGCCCAGTTAGGTCGCTATTTCCTGCACGCCCACCGCATCCGCTTCCTCCGCCCCGCCGATGCCGATGCTGTTACCGTAGTCTCGCCGCTGCCGCAAGAGTTGGAAGAATGGATGGCGGGGGCGCTCTTGCCAATCTGAAAGAAGCCCTGGAACTGCACTTTCGAACCTCCGCAAGTTACGCGACTGCCGAAAGTTCATAAGTGGTGCCGGGGCTGCGTGAAGCTGTCCATTTGTGGGGCAGCTTGGTAAGCTGCGGTCCGATTGGCAATCGGACCGCGCGGTGGTTGGCAACCACCGCGCAGGATGGCATCCTGCCCCACACGCTACCCTGCTGCCAGCCTGTACCCCACCCACGGCTCCGTCAAAATGATCTTCGGTTTAGGCGGGGTTGGCTTCGATCTTCTTGCGCAGTTGGTTGATGAAGACGCGCAGGTATTCGGGCTCGTCGCGTAATCGGGGCCCCAAACCGCTTGCAGCAGTTCGCGGTGCGTTATCGGACGGCGCGTTGGGCTCCCCGTCCGCGTCGGGTTGGCGGCTCTTTCCCGGCCCGTCACTGGGTGGACGGCCCGTTCACCGCCCACCAGTTCTGCCAGAAAGTAACCCGCTGGGCCAGCACCGGATCACCGGCTGCAGGCTGGCCTCCGAAAGCGAAGTTGGCAATCGTGTCGGCTGTTTTGAACTGGCTCGGGTTCTTGAGACTGAGATAGCCCATCGATACCACGTTCCCGGGCGTCTGGGGCGGGCATCCATTCGCGAAGGCTCCCAGGCCATATATGCCCTGCCCTGTTCGTACGGATCGGAGCCGCTGAGCAAGCTCGCCAGAAATGGCAGCGCCTCCTTGGTGTGAATCGCCGCCAGCGCCCGGACGGCGGCCTTGCGCATTGCGGCGGCGGTAGTACTAGCACTGGCGTATTGGACGAGTTGGGTCACCGAACTCGGTGTGGTATCTCGGAAGAATTGCTCAAGGGCAGTAGCGATCATGCTCGCCCACTGCGCACTGATTGACGGCCCCAATTGTGCCAGTTGAGTGATGGCGCCCGGCGCACCGGTCTCCAGCATACACGCCACGCCCACCTCGCGAAATCCAGGTGCCGGCACGGCCACCCAACGCGCCAGAATTGTCTGAACGACCGGGCTAGCCGGGGCCGGCGGGTATGTGTCGATAATGCCCCGGATGTCTTGAGGATTGATTGCCGCCGCTTCGACGTCGGCTGCGGCCTGTAGCATCAGCGTGTCCAGCAGGGATGCACCAAAGGCTGGCGCGTACGCCGCCGGAAGCGCGGCCGGCGTCGACCAGAACAACTGGTAGGGGTCTCCGCCGATGCCGCTCCTCGGTATCAGATCCCACGCTGAAGTCGCAGTTCGTCGCAAGAACCAGATGCCGTGAAGGGACACGGCGAAGGTTGAGGGTGAGATTGGGCCCGCTAGAGCCAGGCCGCCTGGATAGTGCCACGGGTGGGCAACCTGAATCGCCGTCGAACTGACGCTGCCTTTGAGCACGGTTTCTACGTTGATTGTGAAGGAGGCACCCGTAATGTTGTCCGTGAGTGTCGCGACGTTGCCCAGGACGACGGCATCCGCGGAGCCCAGAGCCCCGGACAAGGTCGCTGCCGCAACCGGCCAGCAGAGGACCGCTGCGAACGCTCCAAATCCCATAAATCGAAGCATGGCTGACGCCACCTTCAGAAGTCTCATCTTGTCCCCCCGTCTGTCATTGGCAAAGCGTTGCAGGCATCCCCGGAACCACCTGCAAGGTGTACTCGTCGTGATCCTAGAACCACGACATTCCGCCCCAAAGGACGCACGTCCCATAGTTCCCGAGAGTCGTTGTGCCGATCCAATACTCCTGATTTTCGGCCATGGTCGCCGTGGTCCCGACGTTGCCCCAGGGGAGCAGCTCGGGATCAATGGCCCCGAAATCGGCGGCAGGGGCACACGCCCCGATCGTGTCCGCCCAAGTGGTGCCTGAGTTCCAGATGGACGCCGGCCAGCCATACGAAACCATATCGTTGGCCATGTACTGCGCCCAGTTGTTGCCGGCGAGAAAGTTGAGTGGGTTCAGCCACTTCTCATGGAGGTCAATTGGGACAAGAACGTTGCCGAAGAGATCGTAGGCCGAGTCGAAATACGACCCCGCATAGCCAAGCGCCCCGATACTCGGGAAGGCGTTACAGTTGCAGAGACCGTTGCGGTTGCAGTACCGCCCCTGCGCGGCCGAACTGAACGAATACGGAGTGTTGATAAAGACAGGAAAGCCCGCGGACTTAACCCCGCAAGCTGTCACGTAAATGTTGATGTTATACACAACCCCCGACTGATAGCCAGTCGTGTAGCTGGGCCCCAGAGACGTGAGGATGGCGCCGGGCGCACCCAGTTCCGGGCTGATCGATACTAGCTTGGGACTGTCGGTGGACCACGTCGGAGTTCCCGTGCATCCCGGCTGAAGGTTCGCAAGCACCTCCCACTGGGTATAGTAGATGGCTTGGTTTGGCGGGACTCCAGGGGAGTCGTCGCAACACGACGGCAGCCCGTTGAGGTACCAAAACGCCGCGCTACCGGATCCATCGGCGCCATTGACTATTACCGGCGCCTGCGCCATCGCGCTGCCAACGGTGCCCCGAACTAATTCCGCACCTTGGGCGGTCACTAAGTTCAACGATCAAGAACGCAACAGGTGCTTCTACGGGCCTGCTGCCAGCCTGTACCCCACCCACGGCTCCGTCAAAATGATCTTCGGCTTGGCGGGGTTAGCTTCGATCTTCTTGCGCAGTTGGTTGATGAAGACGCGCAGGTATTCGGGCTCGTCGCCG
>Ga0181529_10001864_pt1 | contig 26338 bp, 14 predicted proteins | sample PEATcosm2014_Bin_36_FD_119763 | JGI IMG/M metagenome (GOLD analysis project Ga0181529, IMG submission 119763) | Peatland microbial communities from MTU Mesocosm Facility, Houghton, MI, USA - PEATcosm2014_Bin10_30_metaG | ecosystem: Environmental > Terrestrial > Soil > Wetlands > Peat | place... | reverse complement strand
GACCCGGCGATCGCAAGTCCGGTGAATGACGCGCCGGGCACAGTCGCTGCCGGCACGGCCTTGGTTGCGCCGGAAGTGCTGCCGGGATTCCAGCCGTAGATCGATCCGTCGAGCGTGGCGAAGATGAATTTGGCCGGTACTGTCCCGCCGGCCGCCGCGGCGATGCCGAAGCCGGATCCGCCGTTGGCTACGATGCCGGTGGGCCCGGCTCCCGGAACCGTCACCACAAGGCTCTCGATGGCCCCGCTTCCGGAGTAGAGCGTCGATTCCCCGGTCGCCTGATCCGACACCCAGAACGGACTGCCCGACAGGCTGGCCAGGCCCCAGGGGTTGACGAGGTTGGCATCGGTAGCCAGCGCCGGCACGGCGCCGTTGGAGACGAGATTCGTCTGGACATACTGGGCCGCGGCGCCCGAGGAGATCAGCGTGAGGCCGAGCCCAACCTGTGTGGCGACGAAGACGGATCGTATCAGGCGTGCGAATCGCATTTCTAAGTTACTCCTTCTTGAGAGCATGCGCGCTGACGGCGGCGACCGACGGCTGATCGGCGCGTCCGATCCCACCCTCCGCGAATTGTACAGGCATGCGCGGAAGCTGTCACTTATACCGGGGATATATTTTAGGGGTCACGTCAATACTCGCCGACAGGCGGATGCCGCACACACCCAACTCGCGAGCTGCACGGTTGAACGGAACCTCAGTCCGAGGCTCGGTGGGAGGAATCGACCTGCGGCAGCCGGAAAGGCGTTCGATGGGTGCGCGGCGTACATCCGCAGGCGCAACCGATCCCGACCCGGCCGACCTCCGGAAGGCAATCCCTCCGGGACTTCGCGCGCATAGCCGCGGATTTCGACCGGATGGCCATATGTCCAGGGGAGCTATCAGTTTGAACCGAACCAGAGTGAGTCGTCGCGAAGTGCTTCAAACCGCAGGGGTCCTGGCCGCGGCCGGCATCGTGGGCCCGTCCGAAGGCGACGCGAGCCAACATGCCGCCGCCGATGCCGTTTATCCGGATGATGCTTTCTCGCGGCCCTACGATCACCATCTGCCTGCCTTCGAGACGCTGTCGGGGTGCAGTATCGCGTGGGACATTCGGACTCGCGCTGCCTACTACGCGTCGGCAGACCTGCGCCTGGATAACTCGATATCGCCGTCTGGGGCCGTCTGGCGCTTCCGAACGCGGACCGCGTCCATGGCGGTGCTCTTTGTCCAGGAGAGAATCCGTCGCAAGCCCGAAGCGCTCTCCTTCAATGTAACGAACCGATCCGGGCGGCCCGTTACGTTTACGATCCAGGTTCATGAGCAGGCGTGGGTTCCGGGCCGAACGAGCCGCGGCGTGGCCTGGGAGCTGGGCGAAGGCCGGAGCGTGGGCGCAGGACAGGAGGCCCTCCTTCGATACAGATTCGCCGACGCGCGGCGCCCATCCGTGCCCGGAACGCGAGAGCCGCTCTATCCGCTCGGCGCCATCGTCATCGCGGCGCAGGGCATCGAGCCCGGGACCGACTACGAGGTGCTCCTGAGGCAGCTCACGGTCCACCATCCACCCGCCGCCCACGTCGCCGCAACCCGGCTCGCAGCGCCCTCGAATGTGCGCGCGGGAGACCCGATCGACGTGCACGTGGCGGCCTCCGGCAGCGGTCCCCTCTCCATCGAACTCCGGCGCGATCCCTGGGTGCTCTGGCGCACGCATCTGACCGCCGACGAGACGCACGCCGCGCTCAACGGCGGGACCGTCGTGCGCCGCATCGCTCCCTGGCATCTTCCGCCGGGAGACCTCACGATGGGCCTGGTCTCCTCAGGCTACAGGGTGAGCGGCCCGGAACCGCACATACATGTCCATAACGCCTCGCGCCCGCCGCTCCCTCTCGCGGAGCGCCGCCGGTATCGCGGCAGGCGCACTTTCTTCCTCGACGGCAAGCCCACGGCGTGGCAGGGCTACTCGTCGTACGACTATCAGCCCGGGAACGTCGCCGAGTTCGGCAGGTCGGGCACAAACGTCATGTGCGTGCCGTGCTGCGCCGGACAGCATGTCTACCATATCATGGAGCCGACATGGGTCGCGCCGGGGCGGTTCGACTTCGGGGAGCTCGACGAGAGCGCGGGCTTCGCCCTCGAAGCCAATCCCAACGCCATCCTGTTTTTCCGCGTCAATCTGGCGCTGCCGGCGTTCTGGACGCAGGAGCACCCGAAGGAGATAACGCTCGCGGACATGGAGCCGGGGCGCGTCGTCTGGCAGGAACAGAACGCTTCTCCGGTTGGGTCGTATGCGTCGGAGGAGTGGCGGCGCGACCAGGCTGCGGCGCTCCGGGAGTTGATCCGGCACTGCAAGGCGCAGCCGTGGGCGTCGCGCGTCGCCGGCTTCTGGCTCGCCGGCGGAACAACCGAGGAGTGGTTCGCGTGGGGCTCGAACGAAGGCTACTACACGGACTACAGCGCGCCTGCGCAGGCGGCGTTCGCAGTGTGGCATCGGCGCCAGGCTCCGGCGATGGCCGATGGCGATGGGCCGGCCGTTCCGGCTCCGGCTCTGCGCCGCGCCCCGGGCTATGACATCTACCCGGGAACGCCGGAGGGCGCGATGGCCGCCGCCTACAACCAGCACGAATCCGATCTGGCGGCCGAGACGATCGCTCGCTTCGCCCGCGTGGTGAAGGAGGAGACCGGCGGGCGCTCCCTGGCCTGCACCTTCTACGGCTATGTGCTGCAGCTCGCAGGCGAGTCCCGCCAGGCGCTGAGCGGCACCTTCGCGCTGCGGCGGCTGCTGGCCGAGCCCGACGTGGACGTCCTCGCCGGAATTCCGCTTTTCGAGGGGCGCGACCTGACGAACGGGTACACCTCCTACGTGTCGGCCTACGAGAGCATCCAGGCCGCGGGCAAGCTCTACTGCAACGAGAACGATCTCTTCTCGTGGCTGCACCATATGATCTGGTACACCGAGTACGATCCGAAGGATCCTCGCGGCGCGGCGATCTCCATGCACCGGCGCGTCTGCGCCCAGGACGCGGTCGTGGGCGGCATGGCGCAGAAGTTCTCCTTGAGCGCTACGTGGCACCACGACGCCGTGCTGCAGCGCGACTTCGCCCTCCAGCGCCGGGTTTACGCCGGCGCCCTCAATCTCGACCGGACGCCTGCCGAGGAGGTGGCCTTCGTGGTGGACGACTCCACGTTCGCATGGACCCCTCCCGAAACGCAGTGGCTGGGGCAAGCTCACAAGCAGCTTCTGCTGCGTCTGGCAAGGACCGGTGCGCCGGTCGGCGTCTGGCTGCTCTCGGATCTGCCCCGGCTGCCGCATCGTGTCCGCTTCGTGGTGATCGCAAGCGGCGCTGCGGCTCGTCCCGAGGAGCTCGCCGCCATCCGCAAACTGCTGGCGGCCGGCGGGCGCACCGTGGTGGCCGTCGGCCCGATCGGCCTTGTGGACAGGATGGCGGGCCGCTGGCGCCCGGAGGCGGTCGGCGAGCTTTTCGGCCTTCCGATCCGGGTAGAGGACAAGCCGCTCGCCGGCGCGGCCGTGGTCTCGGAGACAGGCGAGCAGCTTGGCGGCCCGGCGTCGCTTCGACCGCGAGCCCACGCGGCGCACGAGGGCGCGCTTCGCTTTACGGACGGCGCCTCCGCCTGTGCCGCCCGCGAGCTTGCCGGAGGCGGAAAGCTGATCTGGTGCGCCGTTCCGCCCTGCAGCTCGCGGCTGCTGCGCGGCTGGCTGAGCGCGGCGGGCGTGCATCTGTACGCACCGCAGGAGTATTTCGTCCACGCCTCACGCGAGCTCGTTGCCATAACGGCTCCTGCAGCGGGGACAGCGGCGCTGCGCTGGCCCCGACACGCGCGCATCACGGATCTATTCGACGGCTGGTCCGGCGAGGGCGAGGAGATCGCTTGCCCGTTCGTAGCAGGCCAGACGCGGCTTTTCCGAGTGGCGAGCGCGGCCGATAGGCGAACCGGGACGCACTCGTGACAGCAGCCCTTGACCTGAGGCCGATGGAGGACCGGGACGTAGATATTGCATGAAAAGGGCCCTGGGGGTCTTTGATGAACCAAAACGCCTGTCCACGAGCGGCATGCAGGCCGACGTAAACGTCGGCGCTATTGAAACCTGCCCCTGAAGGGGCGCCAGCGCAGCCGCATTTGAGATGGAGCCGCCCGGTTCACCGGGCAAGGTTCGATAGACATCATGACCTGGCGGTCACAACCAGGGCATGAAATCGCGTGCGGCAGGCGGTGGCAGTCCCGGAGGGACTTCGCACGTATAGCCGCCGACTTCAGTCGGCCGGCTGCCGGGTTCGCACGTATAGCCGCCGACTTCAGTCGGCCGGCGACGGCGAAAGGCCGTATTTCACACCAGCGCCGGGCTTTGGCCCGGCAGAACCGGCCGTCCGGCCGAGGCACGAGAGTCAATAATCTTATATCCCGACTGGAGCGAGTAATATGATGCCGATAGCTTTACTCCTCTCGCTGGCCGTCGCTGGCCTTGCTGGAGCGTCGTCGTCGCCGGATATGGAGGGTCGTCCTGTGAATATCGCACTCAGCGCTTATCAGTATCGGGCCGATCGCAAGCCTGCAGCCAATCCGCCGGAGAGCTGGCTTGCGCTGATGCACTTCGCCGGCCTGCCGCTGAACAAACCCGTCGATCTCAACAATGCCGCGGTTAAGCGTGCTCTCTACGCGCTGCTCTGGGAGGAGATCCGACCCGTCAAGACGCTGGAACTCACATGGCCCGCGAGCGCGAAGCACGTGCCGGCGCCGGAGCGGCTCACCATCACCGCGCTCGTGGCCGCAAGCCCATCCAGCTCATGGTGGAACAACCTCCGCGCCGAATCCCTCAAGATCGCGCCGGCCCTCTCCAATGGCGGCAGAACCTACACCTACGAGATCCGTCAGCCCACGTGCGGCCTCGTAGTGAGCGCCGACGCGCCGGCGGCCGGGCTGGACGTGCCCGAAGTGCGCGCGCTGGTGTCGGAGAAATGGAAGCGGCAGGAGGTCGAGATCGAATGGGGATTCGACGCGGCCACGGCCGGCAAGGACTTCGGCGGCCGCGTCGAGGCCTACGACGGCCGAATCTCGGACCTCCAGCCCCTCAGCCCGCACGGCGGCGCCGTGACCGGCGCGGATTCCTGGCAATCGCCGGGAGGAGACGCCGAGAGGAGAGGCGTGAAGTTCACCCTCCTCTACATGGGCACGACGAAGTGGCGCAGACCCCTTCCCTTCACCACACAGCCCGACGACGTCGCCCGGACCATCGTCACTGTCTGGACGAAATCCGGAAGCTTCTCGTTCAATGCCGCCGATCTGGAGCACGGCCCGATCCTGGCGCCCGAATACGGCTTCTTCGTCCGCCGCGCCGGCCAACCGGTCCCCCCTCCCCTGTTATTGGGGGAGGCGGGGGAATTCGCGCAGCGAAGGGGGCCGGACCCCGGGGGGGTGGGGGCTACACCCGAGCCTCTTACCGCGAAGATGGACTCCATTGCCGGCAGCGCCCAACTCAAGGGCTGGGGATCCAACGATACTCCCTGGTTCGGCTCGAACGCCACAGACGACTCGATCGACCCACAGGGCATTCGGATGCCGCCCCACAGCGTCGCGATGCATCCCGGTCAGAGCCTCGACGTCGTCGCCGAGTGGCGCAGCCCTGTCGCCGGCGTCGTGACCGCCTCCGGAACGCTTACTCACGCGCAGCATGGCGGCAACGGCATCGAGTGGTGGATTGGGCTGGACACCAGGTCCGGCCGGCGGATCCTGGCGCACGGAACGACCGAGGGCAGCGGCTCGCATCCAATCCCGGCAGCCGGCGGAATAACGGTCGGTCCGGGCGACCGGATCTGCCTCATCGTCGGCCCGAAGGGAGACCATCACTGCGACACCACCATCCTCGACTGGACGATCGAGGATAGCGGCGGACGAAGCTGGAACCTGGCGCGCGACGTGGCCGCCGACCCGCGGGAATCCAACCCGCACCCGGACAGCTTCGGCAACTCCGGCGTCTGGGCCTTCTGCTCCGAAGAGCCGATGTTCTCTCCGTCCGTCTCCAATCCCCCGATCCGGCTCAGCTCGGACGCCGCCTCGGCGAAAGAGTTCCTGGCCGAGCTCGCCTCGCGCAAGCTCAGCACCATCCGAGAGCAGACGCGCCTCCATCCGGAGCAGACGTGGGAGGGCGCGGTCGCCGATCTGGCGCCTTCACCCACAGGCAAGGGAGGATGGCGGCCCGACTCGCTGCCGACTCAGCCCGAGCCGCCGGCAGGCTCGGAGCCGAAGATGCAGGTGAGCGTTCCCGACGAGAGGCTGACGGCCCAGTGGAACCTGGGTGCCTGGCACCTGCTGCGCCATTGCGGCGTGAATCCCAAAACCGGGAAGCTCTGGTTCAACGACTACCCGTACGGCATCCTGGCTGCAGAGACCTACCTGATCCTCTCCGCGCTGGACCAGATGGGAATGCACGAGGAGGCAGCGGCGGGATTCGACCAGTGGCTTTCGCTTCCGCTCGATCGCAACCACCCCGTCGGGCTCTTCTCGGAGGGCCGCGGCGCGCTTACCTACGCCGAGGGACCGGAGGGCGCCGGCGGCCACATGGACGGCATCCACGCGTTCGGCGCAGGCTCCATAGGCTGGGCGCTGGCGCAGCACTTCTGGCTGACGGGCGATAAGGAGTGGCTCAAAGCCTCCGCGCCCAGAATGATCGCAAACGCCGACTGGATGCTTCGGCAGCGGCGCGTGATATCCGGCGCAGTTCCGGGAGGCGAGCGGATGTGGTGCAAGGGGCTGCAGCCGGCCCTTCAGGTCACGCCGGACAGCGGCGGCCTCTGGATGCAGTTCTACGAGGCCGAGGGCTACTACTGGGCGTCGATCGCCCGGCTCGCCGAGGCCGTCGCCGTCGTGGATCCGGCCGAAGGCGCCCGGCTGCGCACCGGGGCAGAGGCCTATCGCAGGGATCTGAAGAGGGCCGTGGAGCGCTCGATCGCCCTCTCGCCGGTCGTTCCGGTGCGGGACGGCACGTACCGTTCCGTCATCCCGTTCGCCTGCTACGTCCGTGGGCTCGGCACGGGCGCGTGGGGCTGGAGGCGTGACGGCTCCGGCAGCCACGTCGGCCCGCTCTACTGGGAAACGGTGCAGACCGCCGCGGCGCTCGTAAGTCCGGCCGGGCTGCTTCCGCCGGGCGACCCTCGCGTCCAGGGCTGGCTGGATGTGCTGGAGGACCGGCTTCTGCTCGAGAACATCAATGTGGGCCATCACGACTGGTTTGCCGCCGGATGGCAGTACCAGGCGGGCCTGGAGCGTACCGCCAACATGCACCTCATGGCGGACGACATCCCGGTCTTCATACGCTCCTTCCTGAACCTCTACGCGGTGGATATTTTGCCCCACGACGGTTACGTCTTCAACGAGCACGCCGTCCACGGCCCGCCGGACAAGATCTTCGAGGAGGCGGCCTTCCTGGAGCGGCTCCGCGACCTGCTCGTCATGGAGGATGGTCCGGACCTCTGGATCGCCCGCGCCGCGCCGCGCGATTGGTTTGCCGACGGAAAGCGGATCTCGGTTCGCCACGCGCCAACCCGCTTCGGCGAGCTCTCCTACGAGATCGCCTCGCATGGCGACAGGATCACGGCCTCCATAACGCTGCCGGATCGCGAGGCGCCGCGGACCATCCATCTGCGGCTGCGCGCTCAGGGGTCCAGGCGGATGAAGAGCGTGCAGGTCAACGGAAAGCCGTGGAAAGGCTTCAGCGCCGCCGCGGAGACGATCGATCTGCGCGGCCTCAAGGGCGAGGCTAACGTGGAGGTCACGTACGAAGACCGCTAGGAGAATAGCCCGCCCGGAGAGAAATGGCTCCTCGACTACCGGCGCGAATGCCGGTGCGGGAGGATCCGAATGAGAAGCGGTGGCGACGTCTGTCGAGTGCACAGGGCAATGCTCGCCGTGTGGCTGGCTGTGACGACGGTCACCCTCTGCAGCGCCGCCGGCGCGAGTCGGAGGGCGGCGGAGGAGGTGACGGTCAGGCTGCAGGTGATCCAACGCCGGCTGCCGGACTTTCGAGGCCGGATCGCGCGGCTGAGCGCCGCCGGCCAGGACACAGCATATCCTCAGGTGACCATGACGGTCCTGGAGAACTTCGTCGGATATGCGCTCGAAGACGCGTCGCACGACCACGTATGGCGGGCAGTCCAGCAAGCGGACGCGATGGAGGAGATGGTTGCGCGGCTGGATGCAGAGCTTACGCGTGCGGAGCAGCCGGGTGGGGGCCTGCCCTCGCCGCCGCGCTGGACGGGCGACGTGCGCGCCCGCGTCTCCGGACCGTCGTTCATCGCCCCGACCCGAACCGCGATCGACCCGGTGCGGCGCACGCGCCCGGTCTTCTTCACCGGCTACGGCCACTTCGGCCAGGTCCGCGCCGACATCGAGAAGTTCCCCGGCTACGGCGTCAACATCATCCAGATCGAGATCGGACCGAGTGCGATCCTGCCGCGGGAGGGCGTCGTCGATAAGGGTCCCATCGGCGACCTGCTCGCTATCCTGAACCGCGCCGAAAAGGCCGGCGTAGCCGTCAATCTGCTCATCAGCCCCCACTACTTCCCGGACTGGATGCTCGCGAAGTATCCGGAGCTCCGGAAGAAGCGAGACGGCTTCCTGCAGTACTGCATCCACGCTCCCGAGGCCCGCGCGCTGCTGACGCGCTTTATCAAGATCCTGATTCCGCCGATCAAGGACCATCCTGCCCTGCACAGCATCTGCCTCTCCAACGAGCCGGTGAACGTGGAGGAGCCGTGCGCCTACGCGGCCTCCGACTGGCATGCCTGGCTGGCGAAACGACACGGCGACGTCGGCAAACTCAACTCGCGCTGGGGCACGAGCTACGCTGCGTTCGACCGGGTTCCGCTGCCCAACCCGTTCGGTTCCGGCCTTCCGTTCCCGGTTCGCAACGATTTCTATCGCTTCAATCAGGAGGAGTTCGCCGCATTCCACAAGCTGCTCGCCGACTCGATACACGCGATCGCTCCGGCGCTGCCGGTCCACGCCAAGGCGATGACGTGGACTTTGATGACCAGCCCCGGCGCCGCGGGCTTCGGTGTCGACGCGATGCTGTTCGGAGCGTTCAGTCAGATCAACGGCAACGACAGCGACTGCCTCTATCAGGGCGGCGCGTACGAGTTCGCGGAGCGCTGGCGCACGAACGCGCTCAGCCACGACCTGCAGCGATCGGTGAAGGACGCGCCGGTATTCAACAGCGAGAACCACATCATATCGGACCGCGATACCAGCGTCATCCCTGCGGCGCACATCCGGGCGGCGCTGTGGCAGGAGGCGATCCACGGGCAGAGCGCCACGACCATCTGGGTCTGGGAGCGCAGCTACAATCCGAGGGACGACATCTACGGCAACATCATGCATCGTCCGGCCTGCGCCGAGGCGGTCGGCATCGTCGGCCACGACCTGAACCGCGCGGCGCTCGAGGTGACGGCGCTGCAGAGCGCGCCTGCGGAGGTCGCCATTCTGACCGGCATCTCGCCGATGGCCTGGAACGACCGGATCGACAACTGCACGAACGCGCTCTACACGGCCCTGTCATTCACGGGACTAAAGATCGGCTTCCTGACGGAGCGCCAGCTCGAGGCCGGCATCGTGACGAAGGCGAAGGCGCTCTTCGTCCCGAACATCGTGCACCTGTCGGACTGCGCGGTAGAGACGCTGCGCCGCGCCTACCGCGGCAAGATCGTGTTCGTGGGCGACGAGAACCTGCTCTCTCGCAGCGACTATGATCGGCCGCGGCCGACGCCTGCGCACGCGGCGAGCGTGCCGTTCGGCCCGACCCTCTGGTCGGATCTCCGGGCGAGCCTGTCGCCCATCCTTGCCGGGCTGCAGATCGCGCCTGAGCTGCAGCTTACCGGCGCGTCCGGCTCTCCGATCGCGGGCGTAGAATGGCGAATCGCCCGAGTCCGCGGCGGCCGCGTCGTGAACCTGTGCAACTATCTCTCTAAGCCCATCACCTGCCGGCTCGCCGGCCGCGGCCCGCATGGGCGTCCGGCAGCGAGCGTCGACGTGCTGACCGGCAAGTCGTTGGACGGAGCGTTCGAGCTGAAGCCGATGGAGATCCGCCTCCTTCGCGTCACCGACGCCGAAGCTCGCCGGTCCGGCGCGCGTTAGGCGGGGCGGAATCGCGGCTGGTCCAGGGAATATCGAATCCGATGACACCGAGACAGATTGCCGGCCTCGGCCGAAACGCGTTCTGGCCGGCGGCGCTGCTTCTAATGGCGCTGACCGCGCTTCCGGGCGTGTGCCGGGCATCGGGCGGCGACGAGACGGCCCGCGTCCTCCGGATCTGGGACTTTGAGCGTCCAGCAGGGTCGTTCAACCTGGGCTGGGAGTTTCCGGGCGCGAAGGGCAGCTTCGCCATCGTTCCGGAGGCCGCTCGGAAGGGCCGCACCGGCGGACGTATCTCGTTCGATCTCCGGCAGGGCCGGTACGTGGCGTGGGGCCTGGACCTGAAGAGCCCGCTCACCGACGGCGCGCAGACCATCGCGATCTGGGTGCGGCCGAGCGTGAACGGGCTCAGGATCCATCTGAAGACCCGCGACGCCACATCCCAGGAGCATATCCGAACGCTCGCCGCGCCGCCAACCGGGACATGGGCGCAGCTCGTCTTCGACCTCCAGCGGATAGACGGCCACTGGGCGGGCGCCAACGACGGCAAGATCCACTGGCCCATCTCGTACGTCCAGATCGGCGTCGAGGCGCCGGGCGCGGACAAGGTGGGCACGATGGATCTGGACGACCTCACAGTGACCACGAGCGCCTCGAGGGCCTCGACTCCCGGGCTCGCGGTGGAGACTGCCTGCTCGCGCTTCGGCGCCCTGTACCGGCCGGGCGAGAGGCCCTCCCTGGAGGTCCGCGTCGACGACCTGCTCGCGCCCGCTGCCTCCTCTTCCACTCCGGGGAAGGGGCCGGGGGTAAGGAGGCGGCTCGTCGGCGCCTACTCGATCCTGGACTGGCGCGACGCATCCGCCGCCAGGGGCTCCATCGCCTTTCCTCGCGCTTCCGACGGGCGGACCTCAGCGCGGATCCGGCTTCCCGGGCTGCCGTCCGGCGCATATACCGTGCGCGTCGCCGTGGCGGACGCGGAGCATCCGGAGGAAACGGTCTCGTGCCGTACCGGAGTTGGGATCCTGCCGCCTGGAGACGTGAAGCCGTGCGCCTGGGTGGGATCTGTGCTTCACTCAGGCCACGGCTGGGGGGCCGGCGACCTACGGTTCCTCGATATCCTATCGACGGCCGGCATCGGAGTCGTGAGGGAGGAATTCGGCTGGAGCGCGATCGAGAAGACGAAGGGCGTGTACGCCACGTCGCCGGAGGTCGAGGCGTTCGTCAACGCGCTCAACAGACGCGGAATCAACCTGAATCTGCTCCTCACCTACGGCAACCCGATCTACGATAACCCGCTGGACCCGGACGCATACGCTCGGTGGGCCGGCTGGATGGCCAGGCACTTCGAGGGACGGATCAACAGGTTCGAGATCTGGAACGAGCCGCATAACTTCCAATTCATGGAGCATTACGGAGGCCCGGCCTGGGGACCCGCGAAGTGGGTGGCGCCGTTCGTCGAGCTGACGCAGAAGGCGTCCGCGGCGATCAAGGCGGCGCGTCCGGATGCCACGGTCATCACCTGCTCCGAGGACGTGTGGGCTGCGCTGGCCGAGCTGATGAAGCAGGGGATCTGTCCGGCGACTGAGGTCTATGCGATCCATCCCTATTGTCACGATCAGCCCCGGCCCGAGCGCGAGTGGTTTCTGAAGGACGGCGGCCGCGAGCTTCGCGAGCTGAGCCGGAAGCATGGAGGCCCGGACCGCGTGGTTATCACCGAGGCGGGCTGGACGACCTACGAAGGAGACATGCAGTACCTGGCGGTGGCCGGAGGCTACCCACGGTCGAGCCTTGCCCACCAGGCGCAGTATCTCGTCCGCATGTTTCTGACGGCACATGCGGCCGGCGCTGAGTATGCGACGCAGTACGACTTCAAGGACGATGGGCCGATCAGGAGCTTCACCGAGCACAATTTCGGGATCGTTCGCGAGGACTGCTCGCCGAAGCCTGCGCTGATCGCGATCGCCAACCTGACGCGGCTCCTGGGGCAGGGCCGGTACGTGGCGGACCGTGCGCCCGACCCGGCGAGAGCCAGGGCGTACGAGTTCGAGGTCGGCGGAAAGCGCGTCCTTGCCGCCTACGCGATCGAGGGCGAGGCGGACGTCGAGCTCGACGCTCCGGCGGATCGCGTGCAGATCGTCGACCTGATGGGCAGGCGTCGCGAGGCCTCCGCGCGCGGCGGCAAACTGACCCTACACCTGACGGAGGCGCCCCTCTACGTCCTCATCCCATAGCGCCCCGCCCAGACCGGCGGGATGGATCTCCCTGGCTAAGGGCTATGCTCTGCGAACGCGTCCGGCGTCCGGATTGGCGTCCGCCGCCGCGATAAACGAAAAAGTTCTCATCGCAACACAATTTCCTGCACGGACGACGTTCCTTTCTATGAGGACTTACAGCGGAACCTCATTGAAAGGAGAACGTGACGATGCTACTGCTACTCGAGATCGGCCTGACCGTTACCGCATGGCGCCAGGGGTGGAAGGGATGGGCTCTCCTGCCGCTCATTGGAGCCTTCGCCTACGGACTTCTGAACGGCCTTTCCATCCAGCCTGGCGCGCAGCCTGATTTCGGCGTCCTGATCCTCGGCGACGTTGCCGCGGTCGCCATACTCGCTCTTATGATCCTGGTGCGCAAGCCGGCACAAACGACCTGATGCGCTTCCGCGAAGGCTTTCGTCCCGCAGCGAAGGCCGTACGGATGGGGCTGTCTCTCCGCAGCCCCATCCGGATTCTGAATCCCGCTCGTATCCGGGCGGTGCCGGATACTCGTGTCGCGGCCTCCGCAGGGCGAATCGCCGAAGCAGGTCGCGTCGCGCAGGAGAGCGCTCATGCGCGAGCGAATCCTCACATGGGAATATAACCTGAGGGGAGGTGCCCGACGATGGAGAGCGCTATCGCGAAGTGTCTGAAGCTCAAGTACCAGCCGGTGGCTGTGCTTTTCACCAACGAGCGCCCGGAGCACGCGACGCAGTTTGCGGAGGGGCGCTGGGGATGCGTGGGCGCAATGCATACGGCCGCTGCGAACGGGCGGACGGTCGTGTTCGACCGTAAGACGTACGGCTGTCCCGGAGGCGCGATCGGGCTCGGATTGAGCCGGACCATGGGGCCCGGCATGGCCGAATTCCTGTCCACCGGAAACTCTCAGCGTGAAGGCGAAGGCTTCTGGAAAGGGCCGGAGGAGGCGCAGGCCTTCATCGACCGGCTTCCCGCCCGCGAGATCCCGGAGACCTTCGTCGTCTTCAAGCCGCTTGCCGACGTGGACGAGGCCGAGGCTCCCCGGCTGGTGAACTTCTACGCCAACCCGGACCAGTTGTCGGCGCTCGTGGTGCTGGCCAACTACGGGCGCCGCACCGCCGGCAATGTCGTGGCCGAGATGGCGGCCGGATGCCACACGATCTGCCTGCTTCCCCTGGCCGAGGATGAGCGCGAGGTTCCGCGCGCCGTGCTCGGAATGTTCGACATCACCGCCCGGGTGCAGGTGGACGCGGACATCCTCTCCTTCAGCGTGCCGTTCCGCATGTTCAAGGAGATGGAGGCGAACGTGCCCGGCAGCTTCCTCGAGAAGCACGACTGGGAGAAGGTGCGTGCGCGAATCCCCGACGCGCCGGCGCCATAAGCCCGTTGCCAGGAACTACAACATGCCCGACTCCGTTTACCGCGACCGCTTTCGCCGCACCCTTGCGCACGAGCGTGTCGACCGTCCACCGATGGATCTGAACTCGACCGACATGACGGGCATCGAGGGCAATCCCAGGCGGCTTGCCGCTCTGCTGGGCGTGGCGGAGCTCGCCACGCCGGAGGAGACCGACGAGGCGGTCCTCCGCACGCTCGACACCGACATCCGGGACGTGGGGGGCGTGCTTTCGCCGCCGAGCGAGCTGGCGCGGCAGGTGTCGCCGACGGAGCTGACAGACGCGTGGGGCATCGGCTACCGGTGGAATGGGCACCACTACGAAGCGGTGGGCCGCCCGCTCGCCGGGGCGACGCTCGACGACCTGGAGCGCTATCCCTGGCCCGATCCCGACCGCATCGGCCCGGGCGTGTACGAGGGCCTGCGCGAGCGGGCGAGGCATCTGTACGAGGAGACGCCGTTCGTGGTGTGCGCGCGGCACCCGGTCCTGGGCGTGTTCGAGCTGGGGTGCTGGATGTGCGGGTTCGACGACTTTCTCTACCGCATGGCTGCCGAGCCCGAGTTCGTGAACCGCTTCTTCGAGATCTTCCTGGGCTACCAGAAGCGCATCGTCTCCGCCTACTACGAGGCGGTCGGCCCGTACATCCACTTCACGACGAGCGGCGACGACTTCGGCACGCAGACGGGTCCGTTCGTCTCCCCGCGCATGTTCCGCGAGCTGATACGGCCCTACTTCGAGGAGCGGATCGCCTGGACGCGCAAGTTCACGGACGCCGCCTTCTTCCACCACACGTGCGGCTCCGTTTTCACGCTGATCCCGGACCTGATCGCCTCCGGCGTCGACATCCTGAACCCGATCCAGCCGCACGCAACCGACATGGAGCCGGAGCGACTCAAGCACGTCTTCGGCGACCGCCTCACCTTCTACGGCGGGGTCGACACGCAGTACCTGCTCCCGCGCGGAACTCCGGAGGAGGTGGATGCGAGCGTTCGCGAGCTGATCGGCGTGCTGGGGGCGAACGGCGGGTTCATTCTGTCGGCGGCGCACACGCTGCAGGAGGACGTGCCGCCGGAAAACGTCGTCGCCCTGTACCGCGCAATCCGTTGATGCTGGCTGCGTCGTGCATCGTCATCTTTGCAAGCGGCGCGCGTCGTTGTCGGCGTAAGCTCGACCATACAGAATGATGCGCAACCGTGCGGACGGCAGCCGGCTGAAGGCTCGTCCGCGTAAATCGTGCGCGCCTGCCCGTGAGTTTCGCTTCATGTCGCTGCGGCAGGTACAAAACGACGCGAATGCTGATTCTCAATCCGCCGCAACCCGCGATCGGAGACCGGACTCCGCGGGAAGATGCGCCTCTGCGCGGTCTCGCCGTCGGACGGCGTCCCATCATGCGGGAACGCCGCGCGCACGCCGTGCCGACGCCGCAAGAGCCATGTGGCGGGCCGCAGAACGGCGAGGTCGATCCAGTTGCGGGCGCGGTACCGAGCGCCGTGGCGCTGCAAGCGGCGCGCCCGGTCACCGTCCGCGCCGCGTGCAGCCCTCGATGCCCGAGGTTGAAATGATGAATTCCGTGCGGCACGGATGGAAGCGCTCTTGGGCGCTGGCCCGGAGCTCAATTAACCTGTCGGACGGCGGTTTCCTCGCCGATCCAGAGGGGCTGGCCGGGGCCGTGTTAAACGCGCAGCTCAAGGACCTTCCAGGTTTGGCAGGCCTCCGCTTCGCCGCCCTCCTCGGTGAGGCCGGTATTGGAAAATCCAGCGCGGTCGTAGATCACGCCGCCCTGAGTGACGCGGCCGTCGAGGCCGGCGGCGACCAGATCACCGTGATAGACCTGTCGCCCGTTGCTTCGCTTAGCGATCTCGAATCCTGCATTCTTCGTGACGGCCGGGTCGAGGCTTGGAGAGACGGCGCGGGCGGCTTGTTGCTGTACCTGGACAGCCTGGATGAATGCGTTGCGCGCGCGCCGAACGTGGCCTCTTACCTCCCGAACGTGATCGGCAAATTACCGCTTGACCGCCTCCGGCTACGCATAGTTTGCCGGCCGACGGAATGGCCGGTGTCGCTGGAACAGTCGTTCGCCGGCCTCTTTGGGTCGGACGAAACCGGGCGGGCCGAGCCGCGCGCCTTTTCCATGGCCCCGTTGCGGCGGGTGGACGTTGGGCTCGCCGCGTCCGATCGCGGTATTGATGCCGCTGCGTTCCTCGAGGCGGTAGAGAGCGCCGGTGTGACGGCCTTCGCGGTAAACCCACTGACGCTCGATTTCTTGATCAGGGCGTTCGAAAAAGGCGGGGCCCTCCCGGCGTCCAGGTGGGAAATCTTCGAGGACGGTTGCCGGGGACTCTGCACAGAATTGGGCCCAAGCCGTCGGGTCGCTGCGGCCCGCACGGATCGCACGCCCGCCAGGCTTCTTGCTGTCGCCGGTAGAATCGCCTTCGTTACGCGGCTCACAAACCGTTCTGGGATCCGAACCGAGCGGGATCCGTCGCCCGCCACCGGTGCTGAGATCGACATGGACCGCCTGATTGGTGGTGTCGAACGGGCCGACGACGGCGAGTTCGAACTGGGAATGTCGTCCGTTCGGGAGGCCGTGGATTCGAGCCTGTTTGCGTGGCGGAGAACCGGTGCGGTCCGTTGGGCGCATCCCGCCTACGAGGACTTCCTCGCCGCGTGGTACATCCACCGCCGCCAGTTCAAGCCTACGCAGGTTGTAAGCCTCCTACGGGATCCAGGCGCGGACCGGCATCGAGTTGCGCCGCAGCTAAGTACAACGGCGGCGTGGATAGCATCGCGGAGCGACGATCTGTTCGCATATCTTTGCCTTCACGATCCCGAGACCCTGTTGCTGGGCGACGTCGTCGCACTTGAGCCGGGTAAGCGCCACGCGCTCATCGGCAGGATTCTCGCCGCGGTTGAGAGCGGCAAGTGGTCCTTAAGCGAGTTACCCGGGCCGTGGGGGTGCCGGTCTCTGGATCATGCGGACCTTTCGGAACAGCTCGCCCCTTACATCCGCGATCCGTCGCGCGGCCCATTGGCGCGGTGGTTTGCAATATCAATCGCCGCCGGCTGTAGGCCGCACGGAATCGCCGAACGCCTGACGGAAATCGCGTTAGATCCATCCGAGCAAAGCGAACTGCGCACCTACGCCGCAGGCGCCGTCATCGAGATCGGCGATGCGGGCCAGATGGCGAGGCTGCGGCCACTCGCGGAAGGAACCGCAGGCGACGACCCGAATGACGAATTGAAGGGTGTCGGACTCCGGGCCACCTGGCCCGGCACCATGCCGGCCCAGGAGCTGTTTCGGCTTCTCACGTGGCCGAAGGACAGTACCTGGATGGGTACTTACTGGTCCTTCCTTCAACGGCATATCGGGGACGAATTGGACCCCGGTGACGTGCCGATCGGTTTAGAATGGCTTTCCGGTCGAGATCCCCACCGGTCGGTGTCGGACCCGTTCTACGCCATTAGGGTAAGCATCCTCCGGCGCGCCCTCCTGCACACCGGGGACCCGGATGTTTTGGTCGCGTTGACGACGCTTGCCGTAAGCCGCCTCGAGTCAAACGCGCATCCGCTCGGCGAACTGATCGGCGGCCAAAACGAGGTCACGGTCGAGAGCCTGGGGTTGACCGAGGGGGCACGTCTACGGCTGGTCGCGGGAATGGTCCGGCGACTGGACCCGGGTATCGTCTATCGCATCGTGGTTCTGCAACCGCGGCTGTTGGACCCGACGGACGCCGATTGGCTTGTGCGGCAGATAGCGGTCGCGGAAGACGACGACGTCAAGGACAGGTTCTGCCAACTGGCGGCTCTCGCGTGCCGGTGGTACCGCGACGTTCAATTGTTCGACCGTGTCCACGAAGCGGCTCAGGAAGACGCGACCTTGGCGCGCGCGCTGGATCCTGTAATGCGGCCGATCGATCTCAATGCGGAAGAGGCCACGAATGTACGGGCGCGTGACAGATCGGTAATAGAAGCGGACCAGCAAACCCGAGCCGAAGGCGATGACGAGCCATTGGCGCGCCGGCCGGAGCTCCTGAAGTTGCTTGAGCGCGTGGAAGGCGGCGATTGGCGTGCTTGGGGGCTCTTGCCAGCGGCCCTCGAGGGCGGCGGGAATCGGCCCCCAACGTTGATGACCGTCCACAAATTTCCGGGCTGGATTGCGTCCGAAACCGAGGTGCGAGATCGCATACTGGCGGCCGCCGAGCGGTACGTTATTTCCTACACGCCGAACGAGATAGGATACACCGGCGGCCATATGAGCGTTACGTACGCCGACATCGCAGGGCTTCAGGCCCTGTATTTGCTTGAAGCGGAATCGCCGGACAGAATACACGGGCTTACGGCTGAACAGTGGTCCAAATGGGCTGAGATGATCATCGACCGCGCGCCGTGCTTCCCAGACGAAGAGGCCCTCAACGCGTATCCGAGGTTGGCAGCTCTCGCTTACCATTCCGTCCCGGAGGCCATCCGCGCAGTGTTCATGCGCGGGATCCGCAGAAACAGCGCCAACTGGCTCTCTCAACTGCCAACGGCAGCATGGACAGCCTGTTGGGATGAGCCGACTGCGCGAGCATTCATAAAAGTGGCGCGCGACACTTCGCTATCTGACCTGGCATTCGGCGCGATCCTCCAGGCAATGCTTGCCGAAGAACGTCCACCAGAGCCCGGACACGTATTGAAGACTGGCGCTCGGCGATTCGTGGAGAGTTTCATCAGACGGGCGACGCACGCAGAGGGCAGCAGTCGCGCAGTGACCGCAGTTCAGGCGCTGTCACGCTACGACATTGCTCCCTCTTGGCCCTGCATCTGGAACGTTTGCAAGCGCGACGTCATTCTCGGCCGTAGCCTCATCGTAACTCTAAGCCACGGGCAGATGTGGTTTCGGCCCTTCATACAGCGGTTGAGCCATCGTCAATTGGAGCAACTCGCGATCTGGGTCCACAATCAGGCTGGCGGCGCCAGTGGGGAACGACTGGAGTCGGATGAGCCTCCAGGGTCGCGGGACGCGCTCATATACCTGATGAGTTCTATCGTGCAAACCCTCGAGGAATCGGCGACTGAGTCCGCCTGCCTTGCGATCGTCCGGATCGGACGCCACTGCCCGGGCGCCGACTGGATAAAGGCGGCGTCTCGTCGGGCGCGCGACAAATTCCGCCGCAATGCCTGGCTTCCTCATGACGCGGATACGATACTCGACCTGGCGAAATCCCCGCAAAAGCGCGTCGTCCGGTGCGCGCGGGACCTGATGGAGATCCTGCTAGAATCGCTCGATGGCCTGCAGCAGCGTCTCGACCGTAGCATGGCGCAATTCTTGTGGGATAGTGTCCACGGTAGGATGCGACCTAAGGACGAGAGCGCCATCTCGGACTTCTTGGAGGACCATATTCGTCGCGACCTAAGGGAGAGCGGTATCGTGAGCGGACGCGAGGTCCAGATAAGTCGGGGCGGAAGGGGACATCCGGGGCGGAGGACAGACCTACTCGTCCATGCTGTACCGTGCCCGCGACCGGGTCAGGATGCGGCCGGCGCGGTCAGCGTAATAATCGAGGTGAAGGGCTGCTGGCACGCGGACGTCGAACGCGCGATGGAAACGCAACTCCGGGACAGGTACCTGACTCGCTCCGGATTTTCGCACGGTATCTACTTGGTTTGTTGGTACCCGCGGTTCCAGTGGGATGCGGCCGACACGCGCCGGTCAAGCGGCACTCGCAGGCCCTTGGCCGAGGCCCGCGGCCTCTATAACGAGCAGGCTGAGACGCTCTCTACGGACGGCGTCGCTCTCGCGGCGTTCGTTCTTGATGCGACAATGCGATAACCGCGGGCCCGGGCCGTGCCGATTTCAGCGCAAGACCTCGCCAGCCAATAAGATGTGCAACGCGGCACCATCAACGCGGCTCCGGAAAGATTGCGCTGGGGCGCACACTGAGGATCTGCCAGCTACTCCCGGCCCTTTTCGGCGGCCGGGCAGCCGCGGCCCTGTCCTGTGCGGATGCGCTGGTGGGCGGACGCGCGGTTCAGAATATCCGTCCAATGGGGGCCGACCAGCCTGACGGCCGCCGAAATCAGTTTGTCTCGCGCCTACACGAATCCGCGCTGCCACAATGGCGATCCAATACCGGCAGCCAACGGAATTCACGGTGGCCGGAAGAATCCGGTCTCCATCATTAGGGGTCGCCTGCCGATCGCAGGCGACGTCAGGCCGGAATCTCGATCTCCGCGCACGTTCCAGGCACGGCTGCTGCGACCGCGGAGAGGACAAGATTGACATGGTTCCTCAATACCGGCCACCGAGGATTACCCAAAACGACGACGGCGAGCCTGCGAGCCGAGAGATCTTGTTGGAAACGCAGGTTCTTGTCCGTTGTCACGAGCACATCGAAGCCGGAGTCTTCGGCGGCCCTCAGGAGTTCGCCGTTGCTCAAGCGATCCCAACCCTCCTCCGCCGCGGTCTTCACGGTGTGGCCGGGGAGAAATTTGCGAAGGGGTGCCGGAGTTCCTTGATCGAATAACACACGCATTAGGGGAACCCTGCAGGCGCGTTAGCGCTCCGGACTGCGAACTCGACGACCCGCTGGACCTGAGCGCGGTTCAGGCCATCGAACCACTCAAGGAGCTCGTCAACCGTCGCTCCGGCCATCAGATTATCCAGCAAGACCGATACCGGCATCCGCGTACCGCGGAGTACCAGGGCGCCGCTCACCCTTCCCGGCACGCTTTCGACATCGCGGCACTGCGACCAATCGACCCTATCGAGCGAGAGTTGTTGGCTTATCACGGTTGTTATCCCTTGCTATTCCCTGCTGGCGCGGATAGGCAGCGTCAGGCTCAGGTCGCGTGCGCTGCCGATTCGCGCACGTCTCAGTATACACCCTCGGCTGCGCTAAGTCCGGCGGCATGCTGCGCCGCCGATCCCGCCGCATAACGGGTGTGACATCGGTCCCGCGCCTCGGGCGCGGCGTTGGGGGAGACCTTCAATGAACACAATGAAGAAGCTCATATCGATCATCGGCCTGGCTCTGTTATCCGCGGCTGCACTTGGCCAGCCGAGGCCCTACCCGGAGCGCTTGCACTGGTGGGCGGACGCGCGGTTCGGAATGTTCATCCACTGGGGGCCGATCAGCCTGAAGGCCGCCGAAATTAGTTGGTCGCGCGCCAACACGAACCCGCGCTGCCCTAACAACGGCCCGATCCCCGCCGAAGAGTACGACAACCTCTACAAACGCTTCGATCCGGCGAAGTTCGATGCGCGGGAGTGGGTCCGCATCGCGAAGGCGGCCGGAATGAAGTACATGGTGCTCACGGCCAAGCACGGCGACGGCTTCCTGCTCTGGGACTCGAAGGTCTCAGACTACAACATCATGCACACGCCGTTCCACCGCGACGTCTGCGGCGAGCTCGCCCGCGCGGCCCACGAGGCCGGCATGCGCATAGGCTGGTACTTCTCGCCGATGGACTGGAAGGACCCGGACTGCCGCGGCGCCCGCAACGCGGAGTTCGTCGCCCGCATGCAGGCCGAGATCCGCGAGCTGCTCTCGAACTACGGCAGGATAGATCTGATGTGGTTCGATTGCGACGGGCGCGAGGCTCTCTGGGACCAGGAGGCGACCTATGCGCTCGTCAAACGTCTCCAGCCCGACATCGTCATCAACAACCGCCTCGACGCGGGACCGAATACAAACGTCGCCCAGCCCGGCTCCATCGGCCCGCACGCCGACTACTTCACGCCGGAGCAGTGGATCGGCGGCTACGAAGACCAGCACCCCTGGGAGTCGTGTATGACGGTCTCGCGCCGGGGTCAGTGGTCGTGGGGCGGCAGCGACGACGGCGTGAAGTCGAGGGACGACTGCCTGAACATGCTCGTGCGGTGCGTGGGCGGCGACGGCAACGTACTGCTGGACGTCGGTCCGATGCCTACGGGGCAGATCGCGCCAGAGCAGGCCGGCCTCCTGCGGCAGATAGGGGCATGGCTGGCGAGCGCCGGAGCGAGCATCCGCGGCTCACGCGGCGGGCCCTGGAAGCCCGGCGAGTACGGCGCATGCACACGTAAGGGCCGCACAGTCTTCCTGCACGTCCAGGATTGGGGCCGCGGCTCGCTTCGCCTTCCGCCTCTGCCGGCGCGTGTGATTCGCGCTCGCGTCGTGGGCGGCGGGCGTGCTGCCGTGCGCGACGCCGGATCTTACTGGGAGGTGACCGTGCCGGAGGCCATGCGCCACGGTCCGGATACGATCGTCGCTCTCGAACTCGACCGCGCCGCGGACGGGATTCCCTCCGTCGCCGTGCCGAGCCCCGTCTCACTGTGCACCGGCGCCCGCGCGACGGCCTCCAACGTCTTCGGGAATATGCCCGAGTACGGCGCCGACAAGGCGGTCGATGGGCGGGACGACACGCGCTGGGCGACGGACGGCGGCATCCACGCCGCCTGGCTGGAGGTCGACCTCGGCGCGCCAAAGACCTTCGACCGGGTTGTGATCCTCCAGGCGTTTCCCGAGCTGCGACGCGTGCGGCGGTTCGCCGTCGAGTACTGGCAGGACGGCGCGTGGCACGCCTGCTGGAGCGGCAAGGAGCTCGGGGCAAAACTCTCCGCGACCTTCCCGGCCGTGACGGCGCAGAGGGTGCGGCTGAACATCACGGAGGCGACGGAGGGCCCGACCATCTGGGAGTTCCGCCTGTTCAGCCCCGCTCCGTGACCATTGTGCCCGATAGGGATGCCTCGGCGATGAGGCGCGCGCCGCGGCTGCCCGCCGGGCTGCCTCGGGATCGGCCGACGACGAGATCCGGGCGCTTCCTACGGCTTGACGTTCCCCTTCCCGAGATCTATAATTGGGTTGCCTATCGGACAGGCGAAATCGGCCGGCCGCTCCCTGGCGCCGGCCACCACCGGAGCTGCCAATGGCTGAAAGCAACGCTGCCGCGCCGATCCCGCATGACGCCGTCGCCGCGGTAATTCTCGCGGCCGGAAAGTCCACACGGATGAAGTCCCGGCTGCCCAAACCCCTCCATCCTCTCTGCGGTCTTCCCATGACGACGCACGTCGTGCGGGCATGCCGGGAGGCAGGAGTCGAGCGGATCGTCGTGGTCGTCGGGCACGAGGCCGAGCGCGTGCGCGAGGGGCTGGGCGACGACGTCGAGTATGCGCTGCAGGAGACGCCGAGGGGAACGGGCGACGCCGTGCGGGCGGCGCAGCCTCTGCTGGGAGAGTGGCCCGGCGCCATCCTCGTGCTGGCAGGCGACACGCCGCTGCTGAAGAGGGACACGCTGCGCGCGCTTCTGGATCGACACCGGTCCGGAGGCAAGGGCGCCACCATGCTGACGGCCATGCTTGAAGACGCGACGGGCTACGGCCGCATCCTCCGCGACGAATCGGGCGGCGTGGCCGGCATCGTCGAGGAGAAGGACGCGACTCCGGAGCAGCGCCGCATCCGGGAGTGGAACCCCTCCATCTACGTCTTCAACTCCGCGGATCTCTGGCCGGCGCTGGCCGCGCTGACGCCGAACAACGCCCAGGGTGAGTACTATCTTACCGACGTAGTTGCAAGCTTCGTCCCGATCGGCGTCGACGGCATAGGCGTTGAGGATGCGCGGGAGGTGATGGGCGTCAATAACCGCGTGGAGCTTGCCGCTGCGGCCCGGCTAATGCGCGAGCGGATTCTCACAGACCTGATGCTCTCCGGCGTCACCGTGGTCGATCCTGCGACAACTTATGTCGATGCGGACGTGAGCGTCGGCCAGGATACGATCGTCGAACCCTGCACCTTCCTGCTGCGCGGCGCCAGGCCGGAAGGGACGAAGATCGGCGAAGAGTGCCACATCGGCCCATTCGCGCGCATCGAGGCGAGCACAATCGGAAACGGCGTCCGCGTGCTGGCGACGCAGGTGGTGGAGAGCGAGCTGGAGAACGGGGCGCGCGTAGGGCCGTTCAGCAACCTGCGGCCGAAGACGCATCTGGGCCCGAACGTGAAGATCGGCGACTTCGTGGAGACGAAGAATGCGGTGCTTGGCGAGCGCGTCTCCGCGTCCCATCTTGCCTACATAGGGGACGCGCAGATCGGGGCGCGCGCAAATATCGGCGCAGGCACGATTACCTGCAATTACGATGGAGTTCACAAGTACCGCACCGAGATCGGAGAGGGCGTCTTCATCGGCTCCAACTCCACGCTGGTCGCGCCGGTGAACATCGGGGCCGGCGCTTTCGTAGCCGCCGGATCGACCATAACGGAGGCCGTTCCGTCGGATTCGCTCGTCATAGCGCGCGCCCGCGCCACCGTCAAGCCCGGCTGGGCGGCCAGGCGGCGCGAGCGGCTGGCTGCCGAGAAGAGGCCGTGAGCGCTCCGGCGCAGGCTGAAAAATTGCGCTACGTTTTTCCGCGTTTGCGCAGGTAGAACGCAAGTATGTGGGGAACATATCTCAAACGGTCGCACGATCGGCCGGAATGCTCGCGGCTGGCACGAAGCCCGCCTGCCGCATGTCGCATAATCGCAAGCGGCGATTTCCGCCGGCCCGGTCAAGCAAGTCCAAATCACGGAGCGACGACACATGACGCAGAGGGCCGAGACACCAAAAGTGAGTCCCGATCTTCGGATCTTTACGGGCAACGCGCACCCCACGCTTGCCGCGCGTATCGCCGAAGAGCTGGGAACGCCGCTCGGCGAGATCACCGTAAGCCAGTTTTCGGACGGCGAGATCAGCGTCAAGATCGATGAGAGCGCTCGCGGTCAGGATATCTTCATCGTGCAGCCCACGTGCGCGCCGGTGAACGAGAACCTGATGGAAGTGCTCATCATGATCGACGCCTTCCGTCGCGCCTCCGCCCGCCGCATCACCGTCGTTCTGCCCTACTACGGCTACGCCCGTCAGGACAAGAAGGTCAAGCCGCGCGAGCCCGTCACGGCCCGGCTCGTCGCCAATCTCATCACGCACGCCGGCGCGAGCCGCGTCCTCTGCCTGGATCTCCATGCCGGGCAGATCCAGGGCTTCTTCGATCTTCCCGTCGATCACCTCTACGCGGGGCCGCTCATCGCGGAGTATCTGATCCAGCACGGCCTGCACAACGGCAACACCGTGGTCGTCTCGCCGGACGTAGGCGGCGTGGCGCGCGCACAGGCGCTTGCGGAGCATCTGCACACGCCGATCGCGATCATCGCCAAACGCCGGCCGCAGCCGAACAAGGTCGAGATCCTGGAGATCGTCGGCGACGTGGCGGGCAAGGTATGCGTGATGGTGGACGACATGATGGATACGGGCGGCAGCATCGTTCAGGGCGCGGAGGCGCTGGTCGAGCGAGGCGCCGCCGCGGTCCACGCCTGCTGCACGCACGCCGTTCTGTCCGGCCGGGCGCTGGAGCGAGTCGAGTGCTCGCCGCTGCGCTCGCTGGTCGTCACGGATACGATCCCGCTTCGCACGGAGAGAACGACGAAGGTGAGAGTGCTCTCGGTCGCGCCCCTGCTCGCCGACGCCATCGTCCGCATCCACGAGGATAACTCCGTCAGCGAGCTCTTCCGCCACTATGGCCATCACTGAGCGCCCGGCGGTCACGCGCCTCGGGCCCGGTGTTGCGTTTCTGATCGTCGTCTTCGCAGGCGTGGTAAGCCGGAGGGTCCCGGATCTCCTGCCGGCTCTGTTGCGCAAGAACACGGGCGACGTGCTCTGGGCCACGGCGCTGGCGCTCGCATGCGCCTTCGCCTCGCCTCGAGCCTCTATCGTTCGCCTCGCCGCGCTGTGCGGCATCCTCTCCGCCGCCGTCGAGTTCAGCAAGCTCTGCGATGCCCCGTGGCTCCATCGCATCCGCTGGAGCGTTATCGGCAGGCTTCTGCTCGGCACCACGTTCTCCTGCAGCAACCTCCTCTGCTACGCGATCGGAATCGCGCTGGGCGTCGCTATCCTCGCGGCTATCCGCCGGCGGGGCGCCCGCAACGCGAACCAGCGAGCGCCACTGCCTTGCCTAACAGGGCCGGACGTTCCGTCATGACAGCGCGATTTCATACGAACGGCGTTATGGCTCGGGTTCTCGTCCCCGACGCGGGCCCCGTCGTTGTGGATCGTCTGCAAGGTTGGGCGAGGCGGTGGGGCCGCTCACTGGAGGTGCGGGTACGCTCGATTCTCAATCGTGCCGTCGACGTCGACCGACAGGACCTTCTCGACCACCTCAGGAGCATTCTGGCGGGCCTCGGCGACCTTACCTTCTCGGACAGCACGGAGTTTCCCAGCGTGGATCACGAGCGATGACGGCCGGGGAGCGACCGGCGACGCCGGCAGTCGTGGCAGACGCAAGCGTCGCTCTGGAGTGTATCCAGCCGGGGTGAAAAGCAGACACCCGCTGCGTAGGAGGCGATTTGTCCCGCTCAGAGGCAATCGAAAGCGATGTCGATCTGGCCTACCAGGCCAAGCTAAACGGACTCGAATGGCCGCCGTTCGAAACCCGGCCCGCACATGACCGCGTAATAAGGGTCGCGCTGGCGGCGTCGGGTAAGAACAAGGCGCTGACCGTCAGCATTCGGGTCAAGGGTCCGGTCGGCATTTCCGACGCCAGAGCAGTAGCGGACGGCGAGGCGGCCAGAGTTGTAAACAAACTGGCCGTCGTTCTCAACGAACCAATCG
>Ga0181529_10001860_pt1 | contig 26380 bp, 25 predicted proteins | sample PEATcosm2014_Bin_36_FD_119763 | JGI IMG/M metagenome (GOLD analysis project Ga0181529, IMG submission 119763) | Peatland microbial communities from MTU Mesocosm Facility, Houghton, MI, USA - PEATcosm2014_Bin10_30_metaG | ecosystem: Environmental > Terrestrial > Soil > Wetlands > Peat | place... | reverse complement strand
GAGCCCGCCTCCGCTTCGCCAGCCAGCCTGATTCTGCTACGATTACATTCGTTCGTCTATGAGGTTTCAGCGAACGGCAACCTGTCCCTAGTTTTCGTGTCTCACCAGAGGGGCGCGGCGCAGACTACGCTACGCAATTTCGTTCGATGACGAGCCGCCGCAGGTAATCGACGCCCTCGCGAACAACAGACTGAGCGATTGGGAGACCTCAGTAAAGGACAGTGTGCGTAAGGTGCGCTCCGCACACACCTTGGTCCTTCCCGGTGTTCACACCTTGAAGTTCTGGATGGTGGACCCTGGCATCGTACTCGAGAAACTCGTGGTCGACCTTGGCGGTGTCAAACCTAGCTACATGGGGCCTCCGGAGAGTTTTCACCGATAGGCAGAGGGGAAAACTATTCTGGGAAGCAAGTCTGGATCTGGAACGAGAAACGCGTCAGCGCGTGGCGGAACCGCAGTGCACATTCCGAGTCGGGCAAGCCGCGGGAACGACCAAGAACAAACGCACTCCTAAAACCGTTTTGAAACCGCGAACCACCCGCGTTGTGAGCACGCGTCCGCCACGCTGGCCGACTGGTCGTTCCCTAACCGGCTAACGGCCCACACCTTTCTTCGAGTGGCCGACCAACCGCGAGAAAGAAATGAGCGCATTCCGTGGCCGGGGCGCTCTCACGTGAGTCCGCATCCCTAGCGACCGGCGAGGACCAGTTGAACGATCGGCGTGAATCGAATTCAGCACGGGGCGCAACGGCAAGCGCCGTAACTCGCAGTTACTGAGACGCAGTGTACAATCGCACCCGATAGGTTCGAATCTCCCGCGGGTCCATGGTCAGTTGCCTTCCCTGATTGCTCTGGTCGCCATTCAGTCTGGCGGAAACAACCCATTCCGAGCCGGACATGGAAACTTCTTCAATGCTCGCGATACCGGCGAGTCGGATATCGGTGTCGGGGTCCCTGTTCATCTTCACGGTAAGGCCGCTACCGACGGCAAAGAACTCATCGGGCTGGGACTCGATCAGCAGCATGCCACCATCGTCCGCCATGAGTGTGCCTGTCTTCCAGGCCCGTGACAACGATGCCTCGAACAGATATCCGCCGAGCGCGACCGACTGCGTCCCGCGCGGGCTGTTCGCATGGAGCACAACGCCTCGTGTGCGTCCGGCGCGTTGTGCTGAGACGAGCATATCCTCCAGGTTGGAGATGGCCGCGTACACTTGCATGATGGCCGGTTCGGGCTCAGTTGGATTTGCCGGCGCGTGCAGACTCTCAATGCCGAATGGACAAAACCCGAACGCCTTGGCTGCCCCATACGCATACAGCGCGTTGTAGGGGGCGCTGTCGATTTTCGCTTCCGGAATAAAGATCGGGTTCCCCGCGATCTCGTATCTTTTTGTCCAATATTCGAATTCGGGCCAATAGATATCGGGAGAGTAGAAATCAATAGAGGGCGCCATGGCGCGATACACCTCAAGATAGTACGGATGCGGCCCTCCGCTCGGATACTCTCCGGGCCGTTCCATGAGAGATGGGAGTTGCGCGTTCACATACATTGGCAACGGGTATTCCCTCTTTCCGGCCTGAGCGACGGAGCCGATCCACGTCGCGTATCGCCATGTCATGAAGACCTCGTTGGCGGCCTCTCCGAATACCTCACGCCAGGTATTGCCCTGCGGGTCGAAGTGAGCTGCCAGTTCCGGCGAAAGCTCCGCCCGCCGGGCAAGCAATTTGCGGACGAGTTCCTGAGGGACGGGCGCATCGAATTGGCGGTTGGCTTCGGGGGAACGGTCTCTTTCGGGGCCAAGATATCCCGCTTCGTTCTCAATCTGCACCATCAGCACCGTCTGCTGCTCCTGATCCTTCTCACGCAGATGTGCCAGTACGGCTGTAAAGGCGCGACTGTCGAGGCGGAGTGTCTCCGTTCCAAAAGTCGAGAGGATCTCGAGCGGCGTGCCATGCGTCGACTGCGCCCGTGGAAAGCGCCTGGTGTCGGCCTTGACCCAGTCCGGGGCGTATTCGGACAACGCGTTCTTCCAACTTCCGAACCACAACAGCACGAGATGCAGATTCTGCTGGCGAGCGACGTCGATCCAGTGGTCCAGGATGCTGAAATCGAAAACTCCCTCCTTGCTCTCGACTTGTTCCCACGCAACCGGCATCAGCACCGTATTAAGGTGCATCCGGGCCAGCGAGGGCAGTATGGCGTCAGCCCGCGCCGACGTCCCGGCCGAGGAGTTGCCGAGCTCGCCTCCACGGATGAGAAAGGGCTTGCCGTGAACCACGAGTTGTCCGGCGCCGTTCTCCGCGCCGACGCGCGGCAGATCAGAAGCCTGAATGCTGCTGGCGGAAGTGAGGATCAGAAAGAACAAAACAGAAATGTAGCTGCGCATCATTTTCAGCACCCGCCATTCGTCGATCGTCGTCAAAATTCACCTCCTTCAGCGTCCCGCTCCAGGATCGCCCGTCGGGGGTGGAGCGTGATCCACGGCAGCGGGAGGCCCCAGCAACTCCGTGAGGACCGGTTTCAGTGCATCCGCCCAGACTTGATACGCCTTCACGGTCGGATGGAGCCTGTCTTTCGCGTTCATCATCCCGTCGAGCAGCGTTCCATCGCGGCCGGCCAGTTTGTCATTGATGTTCAGATACCGAACCTTCTCGCCGCCGGCGAACCTGGATAGATTGCCGTTGATCCTGTCGATGACGGGCATCAACGCCATGTTGTCGTTTCTAGGGAAGAGCCCCATGACAACGATCTTCGCCGCGGGCGCCTTGGTTTGGATCACGCGCACAATCTCCTGAAGACCTCGCGTGACATCGTCCGCCTTTGCGTTGGCATCCCCCTGGAACAACGGATCGCCGACGTTGTTCGTGCCGGCGAGCAGAAACACGACTTTCGGGTTGACTGCGTCCAACTCGCCGTTCTCCAGACGCCAGAGGATGTTCTGCGTCTGATCGGCGCCCCATCCGAAATCAGCCGCGTTCCAGCCGAAGAAATTTTGTTTCCAATTGGCGAGCAGGTCGGGGTAGTCGGTTGCGCCCCACCGCCGTGCGATCGAGTCGCCTTCGAAGTAGACATCGATCCCGCCCTGCTTTGCCTTAGCGAGTAGCTGGGAATGAGCGACCAGGGAGTTCGGGTCGGTGCGGAAGACCGGCTGGTCGGCCGGAAACTCCCAGGGCGCCGCGTGGTAGTTGAGGAATTTGTCCGCCCAGGGAATGAAGTACTTCCAGTTCGGGGCATCGGTGTGGCCGCCGTCATGCTGGCGCCACGCGAGTTGGCCATCGAGAAGCCCCTTGTTGACCGGTGGCATCTTCGCCTCGCGATAGTCTTCCGTCACTCCCAATTCCTTCGCACCCAATAGCCGGAAGACCGGACCCGCAGCCACGGTAGCCATGAAGCTGCCTTGCTGGTCCAGCCACTTGGCGTCCCCCTTCTCGGGGATTCCGTAGCTGATGAAAGTCAGCCGCGGTGCGCAAAGCGCGATCAATTCGTTCGAGTCGACCGGCAGGTCGCCGGCATTTCTGCTCCCGAACGAGGCCTCGGCCGCGCCATACTTCAGGAAGTTACCGGCCATCCAGTGATATCCGCCGGACCCGGTGAGATTCTCCACCTCCTCACCGAAGTTGCGTCTGTGCGGTTTCACGCCGCCCTCCCCGGAGGAGCCCACCAGCACCACCGCGAAGCGCGAGTCGAACGCCATCGTCACCAGCGCGGCCTTCCCATAGCGAGACACACCTTCGATGCCGGCGCGATGCGCGTCCACCGCCCGATCGGTTTCCAGATAGTCGAGAGCGCGAGAAGCACCCCATCCCCACGCCCGCAGCGCGCCCCAGTCATCCGGCTTTCTCGCCTGCCCTTTGTTGGTCAGACCGATGATTCCTCGCGTGAGGCCCGCGCCGTTGTCCGGCTGAATGCTGCCGGGGTCAAGAAGCGCATAGCCCCATCCTCCGGCGATCAGTTGTTCCATCGCCGGCGGATCGGTGCCCAGCATCGCCTTCAGTTCGGGCCTGCTGGCGAACATGTCCGCCATCCGCTTCAGAAACGCCGCACTGCCGAACATCACCATCACGGGCACGGGAGCTTTCGCATTAGCCGGCGTCACTAGCGTCATGTCAATATCCACACCGATCGCCGGGCACAGAGAGTTATCCACGTGTCCGACGAGATGCTTCTCAGTTACAGGAAAGATACCTGCCTTCGAATTGGTTGTGCTCGTCACGGTCCAGGTCACTTGGGGCACACTTGGCGGGACGCGGCCGACCACCTCGCGCTCGAAGTCTTCCACGATCTCCGGGCGCCTGTCATGCCACCACTGGCTTGCCGTCGCGACCTTCTGCCCGCTCTTCAAGGTGAGCGCGTCAGGCAGATCCAGAAACGGATTGGCCTTCGACTCATCGTAGTTGGCATGATCGGGAGCTTTCTCATCCCCGTTCGCCCCTGGACGCAGGGCCTTGATGCCCAGTTGATCCATCATGTTCTGGTGGTCCTGCTCTGCTGTCCAGTTCATCGGCGACAGGCAGCCGTTCGCAGGCGAAGTGGGCGCGCCTGCAGGCGGGAGGTGAGTTTGCTGTCCTGTCGCCATCTGAAAAGCGAGGACGGATAGCGCCCCCAATGCGGCGATCCTCAATCTTGCATGTTTCGAGCGTGAGGAAGATGTCATGTTTGACCCTCGAACAAAATGTTAGCGGATAGCGCTCATGGACGCCAGTCCTCGGCTCCCGCGTGAAAGGCGAAATTGACGCCTGATCGCGGCGCTCCGGCAATTTGGAAGACTGCCGGAAACCGCATCGCGCGCACAAGGCCGGACGAACATGAATTGCATCAGATGGATGTCGTCGGCCCGTACATACGCTCGGTCCGGCGACGATCGGGATCGGGTGACGCGCCACCCGGAGATTGAGCTACTCGACGCGCTTGGCTCGAAAACGCCTGAGCCATTCCTCTGGCACAGGTTCGCATAGAACTCGCAGATTCGTACCGAGAAACGCGCCCAGGTCCACCAATCCGGTCCGGACCACCCCGCGCGATCACTCCCGTGAAGTCCGGTCACCTGGATGGAAAACGCGTATCCCGCGCCTCCGCCCCTACAGCTCTATCCCCAGTTCGCCAACCACGCGTACCAGCGTGCTGACCAGACGGTCGACGTGCGCTTCGGTGTGCGCTGCCGTACAGGAAATCCGCAGCAGGTTCTGCGCCGCCGCCGGACGCAACACGGGGTTGATGTAGATACCCTGTTCGAGCAGCGTCTTGCACAGCCGGCACAGATCCATCTCCTCGCGAACGACGACCGGCACGATGGCGGTCTCGCCAGGCAGCACCGAGAACCCACGCGACCGCAGTTCGTCGCGCAGCAACTGTGCCACGCGGATCACATGATGCCGCCGCTCCGGCTCCTGCTTCATGATTTCCAGAGCCGCTCCGGCCGAGGCCACCGACGCCGGCGGCAAACTGGCCGAAAACACGAACGGCCGCGACGTATGCTTCAGATAGTCGATCACGGCGCGATTGGCGGCGATGAACCCGCCCACAGAAGCCAGCGATTTGCTGAACGTGCCCATCACGATGTCGACATCGTCCAGCACGCCCAGGTGTTCGGCCGCGCCGGCGCCGGTTTCGCCCAGCAGCCCCAGCCCGTGCGCTTCATCCACGTACACGCGCGCCCCGTAGGGTTTGGCGAGCCGCGTGATGCCCTGCATGTCGGCGATGTCGCCTTCCATACTGAACACGCCTTCCGACACAATCAGGATTCTCTCGTCGGGCGGGCAGTTCTCCAGGCACCGCTCGTAGTGCTCCATGTCGTTGTGGCGGAACCGCACCGTCCGCGCCGGCGAGCGAAGTGCGCCCTCCACCAGGCTGGCGTGCAGGTTGTGGTCGCACACCATCACGTCGCCCTTTTCCGTCAACGCGCTGAGCGTCGCGTAGTTGGCCTGGAATCCGGTGCCGAACGTGATGGCCGCGTCTTTGTGCATCAGCGCGGCGAGCTCCGATTCCAGCTTCACGTGCAGATCCAGCGTCCCGTTTAACAAGCGGGAACCGCTGCATCCGCTGCCGTACTTCTTCACCGCTTGAACCGCGGCTTCCTTCACCTTGGGGTGCGTGATCAGGCCCAGATAATCGTTCGACCCGAACATTAGCACTTTCCGCTTGCCGACGCGGACCTCTCCAGGACCGCACCCTTCGCGATCCCCAAAGACCTCGAAGTACATGTAGAGCCCAGCGGATTGGAGATCACCCGGACGAGTGAAGTGCCGGCATTTTTCGAAAATGTCGTTCGTTCCGCTGCCCCTTTTCTTGCCCGCGACGTCGCTAGTAGAAAGGCGCATCTTTCTCAATTCCATTCATAAATTCGGTACGTCTTATACCGTTTCGCCCCCATCATCGCTAGGGACCGGTTCATAAGTACGTTGTCTTCCAAAATCCACGACATCTCGCAGTCGCGATAGCCCAACTTCCGGGCGTTGCGCGTCAGCGTCGCATAAAACGCCGCCGCCAGCCCGGACGCACGGTACTCTTCCATCACGCCCAGCACCAGCACCCGAACGCCCTTGATCGAACGTTGATAATACAGTATTTTAACTAAACCCGTGGGGAATAGTCTGCCCCCCGCCGGTTTGAGCGCCTGGTTGACGTCCGGGAGCGCTATCGCGAAGCCCACCACACGGGAGTTTACCTCGCCGATCAACACTAGTTCCGGCTTCAGGATCTGCTTCATTTCCTTGCCCATCAGGGCGAATTCCTCGCGCGACATAGGGATGAATCCCCAGTTGCGCTCCCAAGCCGAGTTGTAAACTTGCCAGACCCGCTCCACATCGGCGTCGAAATTCTTCACGTCGATGGGCCGCACCGTAATCCCAGCCGCCGCCACTGCCTTGGCCGCTACTCGTTCGCTTTTCTCAGTCCCGACACCCGCCACGCTGCTCGAGTATGCGTACAGATCCTTAGCTTTGCGCAACCCCGCCCCGGCCATCAGCTCGGGATAGTAGGGCGGATTGTACGTCATCATCACCACCGGGTCGGAGTCGAAGCCGTCGATCAGCATCCCGCACTCATAGTTTGTCGATGGATTCATCGGCCCGCGCATCACTTTCGCGCCCCGCTGCAGCAACCATTGCCACGCCCGGTCCAACAGCGCCTTGGCCACCGCCTGGTCGTCGATCGATTCGTAGAAACCGAAGAAACCAGCTTCCTCGCTGTGGAAACGGTTGTGCGCCTTGTCCAGCACCGCCGCAATGCGGCCGACCACTTCTCCATCCCGCCGCGCCAGGAAAAACTCCGCTTCGGCGTCGCGGTAAAACGGATGCTTCTCCCGATCGAGCAGTTCCTTCACCGCGATGCGTAGTGGGGGCACCCAGTGCCGGTCGTTCCGGTAGAGCCGGTAGGGCAGTTCGACGAACTGCTTGAGACCGCTCTTGCCTTCCGCCGTCGAAACCTCGATTCCTCCCAAACGTTCACGCCCTTTCCCGCAGTGCGCGGTAACAAAATGGTGAAACCAAAATCAGGGCCACCGCCAGGGCCGCCCCCGCCAGCAGATCGACCGTATAGTGGTATCGAAGATAAACTGTAGCAAAAATGATCGACAGAGTGTAGCAGAAATAGACCCAAAACAACCGGTTCGATACTAGGCGGCTCATCCAGCATGCCAGAATCGTCAGTTCGGTGTGCCCGCTCGGAAAGCAATCGTACGCCGTCGATTCCAACCGGTCCAGCGTATGCTGCATGTTTTTGAACAGCCACAACCCTTGTAACGGCAAGTGCTCCAAGGGTTTCAGCAGAAACCGCGGGCCGCGCGCCGGGACTAGCAAATAGCCTACGTAAGACGCCAGGAACCCCAACGCAATCAAGAACGCAAAATATTGGAACTCCGCGTACCGCCGCTGGCGCCACAAAACAAACGCTACCAGCAGCACCGCCGGCACAAATAGCGTGTACACGATCTGCAAATACTCGGTCAACGCCGGGCTGTAAATCCGCTCCAGCCAGATCGTCGGATGCGCGCCCCAAAAACGAAAATCCACGCCCGCCAGCCACCCGTCGACATCGTGGTGGCGGATCGCGGGGACAAATACTGCCATCTCCTTGTAGCAGGCCCCGACGTAGGGCAAGGGATACCAGCAGCGAAAATACCAACTGGTCACGTTCGGCGCTTTGATTTCGATCAGTAAGAGGGCCACTGCACCCACGTGCGCCGCCGCCAGTGCCGCCGCACCCGGTATCGCGCTCCACCACCCCGCCAACAGAACACTGGTGAACACCAGATAACCGAGAATGATTCTGTCGACCGCCCAGAACCGCCGGTCTGCCGCCGAGACCTTCAGTAACTCAGCCATCCGGCCTCTTTGTACCACGCGAGCGTTTTCGCCAACCCGTGCTCCAGATCCGTCTGCGCCGCAAATCCCAACTCCGCGCGGGCCCGCGCCGTGTCGCAGGTCCAGGCCGCGCACAGCCCTTCGGCAATCTTCTCCCGGGAAACGATGCTGGGCTTCCGGGTTACACGCGCCCACGCTTCCGCGCACGCCCCCACCGCCAGGGCCAGTTCGGGCAGTATCCGCACCACCCGCAGCTTAACTCCCATCAGGTGCGCCGCGCACGCCGCGAGGCCACTCCAGGAAACCGGCTGCTCGTGTGCCATATAATACGTTCGCCCGGCGCCCGCCTGCGATGCCGCCAGGCTAACCAGCCCCGCCGCCAGATCGCCCACGTAGATCGCGCTGAACCAACGCTCGCCGCCCGTCATCTCGATCGACCAGCCCTTCGACACCGGCTTCAAGATTTGAAACACATCCGTGTCGCGCGGCCCGTAAACCACCGGCGGCCGTATAATCACCGCGTCCGGGAAACTCGTCCGCACTAGCCTTTCGCCTGCCAGCTTGCTCTTTCCGTAATTCGTCAGCGGGTGCGGTTCCGCGTCTTCACCCACCGGCTGTCCGGCTGTTTCCGACGGTCCGATCGCCGCCAACGAACTCACGTGTATCAGCCGCGCGCGGCTTCCCCCCATCGCCAGCAAAAGACTTGCCGTGGCGGCCACGTTGCCGTCGTAGTATTCCTTCGGCCGCAATGCTTTCGTGACCCCCGCCAGATGGATCACCGCCTCCACTCCCGCCAGCGCCTCTTTCAAGCCCGCGCCCGTTTCCAGGTCGCCCGCAACCACTTCGGTTGCGCCCAGGGAATCCGCATCCAGCGCCCTGCCGGCCTTCGGCCGCACCAGGCACCGGACGGGCACTCCGTCCGCGCGCATCCGTTCCAACACATGGCTGCCAATCAAGCCCGTGCCGCCAGTGAGCAGGATCATTTTATTATTGGAGTGTGCTGCGGAACGCTACTTCGCCGAAGTAGCTCTCGGCTACCGTACCGGTATGCTGCGAGTTGATCTGAATGCGCAGGCCTTTCACGCGCGGCGCCGGCTTGCCATAGGCCCGCGCGTAATCCGCCGCCACGTTGCGGCTTTCCGGCGTCCACTGGTTCGCCTGCCCGGCCCCGGATTCGCAAACCACGGCCACGATGTGCACCAGTGGAATCGCACTTACGCTTTCCATCGCTCCTTTCGGCGCCCGCGAGTCCCAGATGTAGGAAATCACGTGCCGGTCGCTGAACGCCACCAGCAACTGCGCCGCCTGGTCGTCCGTAGACGACTTGCGAAAATCGCCGCCGCCGGGAAGTTGCGCCACTTTCCAGCTCCACGTCAGATACGGCATCCGCGCCGGGTCCACATCCACCGACTTCTCGAGCGAGAACGATGAGCTGACGCTCAACAGGTGCAGGCACGCCAGATCCGCGTCCTTGCACACCGAAACCATCGGTTTGCCGTGGTTTACCTTGATTTCCCAGCCCGCCGGCATGCGCCCGGCGTCCCGTCCCGCCGTGCTCAAAACCACCATCGCCAGGGGCGAGGTTTGGGCTAGAAAAGCACATGCAAGAATCGGGATTAAGATGGCTTTCTTCAAAGGAACTCTCACCAGGGGCGATAGGTTTGTAGTTCTCATTCTATCGCAGTGCCGCGGTTACGCGCCAGCTTGAGAGTACTGGCGGGCGAGGAGCGGCCGCTCATGTGGCGAGAGCGATGCAGTCAGAAGTGCAGGCGCAGCCCCAGTTGTAGCATGCGCGGTCCGCCGGTTCCCAAGAGCGGGGATAATCCACTGCCGGGGCTGCCGGTGCCCAACATCATGTTCAGCATGGAAGCCGACTGGCCGAACAGGGGGTTGTCCAGGTAGCGAACCGGGTCGGCGAAATTGGCGTGGTTGAGCGCGTTGAATGCGTCCACTCGGAACTGAAGAGCCAGCTTCTCGTGAATGGAAAAATCGCGGCTGACGGACAGATCGAATTGCCCCATGCCGAACCCTTCGATCGAGTTGCGGCCCAGGCCGCCCTGCTGGCCGGTGGGCATGGCGACGAACGCGGCCGGGTTCAGACGGCGGCCGCCCGGCGCGTCCGGGTCGCTCAGCCAAAGCGGCTGGCTAAGCAGCAGCAGCGGGCGAAAGGCATCGGTCAGCGTAATGCCGGCGTACTCCTCGCTTTCGAGGACGGTTATGGGGAAACCGCTTCGTGCGCGCAGAATTGCATTGGCCGACCATCCACCGGCCAGACGCCGCCAATGCTTTTCCGGTTGTCGTTGTGGGACGGTATAGCCCAGGGTGGCAGTGAAGGACTGACGCAGATCGTAATCCGACGCTCCGCGATCGCTCGGCGCCGCGAAGCCGGCCCAGAGCAGGAACGCATCGCTTGAATCGTTATCGATGGCGTGCGACCAGGTATACGACGCCAGGCTGTTCCAGCCGCCGGCGAAGCGCCGCCGGTACTGCACCTCGAAGGCGCTGTACGCGGAGTGGCCGTGGTTGGTGGTCATCGCAATCCAGGACGTGGCCGAACTGCCGGCGCCGCCCACTTCGCGGCGAATCAGATCGTAGCCGGCGGAGCCGACATATCCGGCCGAGACGACGTCATGCGCGCCCAGCGCACGCTCCAGGGACAGGTTCCACTGGGCGGCGGCAGGCAGGCGCAAGTTGGGCAGAAATGCGTAACTCAATTCGGTGGGATACAACCCTGCGGCGCCGGTGTAGCTGGCCACGCTGAGCGGACCGCCGTTGATGGAATCGGCGGCGATGCTCATGCTCGAATCGTAGTAGAGGCCGCCGCCTGCGCGAAGGACGGTCTTACCATTACCGGTGAGACGCCAGGCGATCCCCAGGCGCGGCGCGAAGTCGCGATAAGAGGTCGGCCACAGGGAGGTGACGGTCGGGCAACAGAGTGACGATATCTGCGAAAACGGCATCACAGTTTCGGTCGAGTAGTCGAGAAACTTGGTAGCGCCGTCGGGAACCGGCGCGGGGCTGAACTCCCAGCGCAGGCCCGCAGTCAGGGTAAAGCGCGAGGAGACGCGCCAGGTATCCTGAATCCACAGCGACAACTCCGTGACCCCGGCCGATTCCTCTACCGCCGCGCTTTGCGCGATCCACAGGTTCTGTTCGGTGTCGAGAGCAACAACGTCATCTGCGATCACGCCCAGCGCTGGGGTGGCGTCGCGGCGGATGGCGACCACGCGCCGGTAATCGGCGCCCACTTGCAGATCGTGCCGGGCGAGGTGGGACGCCAGGGATCCTGTGGTTTGAAACTGCCGCTGGCGGCGGCTGCCTTCCTCTCCGGAGACCAACTGACCGATTCCGCCGATGGTGAAGCGCACCAGGTAATCGCAGTCTTCGGTAACATGCAGGAAGGCGGTGGTGAGCGGCTGCAACTGGCAGCCCGGGCCGGTAGCGCCGCCGCCACCGTTCCACAAAGAGTATGCGCTGGACTGGCTCTCGTTGGCGCGCACGGTGAGGATGGCGCGCGCGGTGGGATGGGCGGTCAGCCCCAGGGTGAGGCTCTGGAACCCAAGGTCGATACGGTTCACCTGGAAGGTGCCGAACTGGTTCTCCGACGGCGCGTTGCTATAGCGGCCAAAAAGCGAAACGCGGGAACCGATCGCCTGATCGACGCGGACGCTGCCGGCGGTCAGCGCCGCCGGTTGCTCGGAGCGGCCGACCCAATTCCCGATGCCTGTGGTGAGCGCGCCCTCGTTCGGATTGGGGTAAATGCCCAGCACCGCCTGCGCCCACGAGCCGGCGGTCTGGCGCGCGGCCAGCGACGGCACGGGCTGGTTCCACACGTAGGGTTGCGTCAGCCCCAGGTGTTGGAAGGACAGGAAAACGAAGGTACGGTTGGCGTGCAGCGGGCCACCCAGCGTCTGGCTGATGTCATTGAGCCGCACCGCACCCGGGCCGAGGTTGGCCTGATTGGCGAACCAGTCGTTGGCCGCCAGAACTTCATTGCGCCATCGATAAGCGAGCGAGGCGTGCCATTGGTTGGTACCGGACTGACTGGTGATGGCGATCTGCGCCCCCGGCAGACGCCCCATCTCGGCGCCGGTGCTGGACGTTCGGATGGAAAACTCGTCCACCACTTCGGGAGAGATCAGCGAATCCAGGCTGCCGAACGCGCTCACCGGAGGCAAGGTCCCACCGGTCGATTGCGCCGGAATACCGCCGGCGGTCACACCGTTGTTGGCGCTGACCCCATCCACCGTGAAGTAGTTCGTGTTGGGCCGCTGACCGGCGGTGGTGAATTGGCCGGCCTCGCCGCGTGTCGCCGGCGTGACATTGGTGCCGGGAGCCGCGTCCAGAAGCTGCAACAGTCCCCCTCCGTTGAGCGGCAAGCGGGCGATTTCGTCGTGCTCGAAGGCTGTTTCCGGCGCCGCGTCCTCACGCTCGAGCGGCGACGGCGTTCCTTCCACGGTGACGGTTTCGAGTATGCTGCCCACTGGGAGCACGAAATCGGCCGCGGCTGTCTGCGCTTCCGCCAAGGGCATGCCAAAGCGCACCAGAGTGCGGAATCCCTCCTTGCGCACGGTGATTTTGTAAACCCCGGCTTCGAGCGGACTCACGGCGTAGGCTCCGCCGATTTCCGATTCCGCGCTGCGGCGAAACCCGGTTTCCTGATTGGTGACGGTGACCACGGCACCGGCGATGCCGCCGCCGGAGGTATCGAGCACATGCCCGGCCAGGCTGGCGTAGTGTTGCGCAGCCACGGGCTGTCCGGCCATGAAAATGGCTGCCAGGACCGCCATGAGACCGCCCGCCCGCATTACTCCTACTCTATCAGCCGGGCCGGGAAGCTCGTACGACGACATGCCTGTGGAACGGCCACGGCTTCGGCGTGGCGCAGCCGGCCTCGATCTCCCGCTCGACAAGCGGGCATTCGGTTTGATATCATCAAATTGAAAACGTGCTGTTTTTTTCTCCCGCACAATCCCACGACCGGCCATCCTGTATCCTCAGTTGTTCTGCCGAGGAGTAAAGCGTAAGAATCTATGGCTTCCAACACATATTCTCAGGGCGCCCAAGTCGAACATGCGAAGTTCGGTTTGGGTACCGTGACGTTCAGCAGCGAAGAGCGGATCGTCATCAAGTTCGACGATCATGGCGAAAAGAAATTTGTCACCAACATGGTGATAGGTAGTTTAAAGAAGAGCGACCGGCAGCCTCCGGCTGAAAAGCGGGGCTCACGGAAACGAAAGGTCGCGCCGGCCGCGGTGTAGCGGTGGCGCGTCGAGGAACTTTGGCTTGAACGCACTGCAAAAACGCATGTTTGAAGAGGCGCGGAAACGAAATCCGAACCTCACAATTCCTGCCGACGCCCAGCCCGCCACGAACTGGACCGAAGCCGACCTGTCCCTGATCAAGCAGGGAGTTGGCGACAAGACAACCAGGCAGGCGGCGGCGCCTGGCGAAAGCGCCGAATCGAACGAATCTCCGACCGGCGAGCAGGCCGGCTCGGTGGTCACCTATTTCGACGCCAAGGGGTTCGGCTTCCTGCGTCCGGACGACGGCGGACGGGACATTTTCTTCCACGTCTCGCGTCTGGCCGAGGGGCTGGCGACCGACCTGCGGCCCGGCACGCGCGTGCTCTACGAACTGGGCATGGACCGCGCCGGCAAGATGGCGGCCAGCAGCGTCCGCATCGCGCCCAAGGAAACCACCGCGTAGCGCGCGCACGAATAACGCTATAATGTAGAAAACTCGCGCCAGCGCCAGTGTCTCCGGCCGGGCGCCGGTTTCGCGTTCCTGGCATCGTTCATGTTCGACAATCTCTCGGAAAAGCTGCAACGGGTTTTCAAGAACCTTCGCGGCGAAGGCAAACTCTCGGCCGAAAACATGGAATCGGCGCTGCGGGAAATCCGCATGGCGCTGCTCGAAGCCGACGTTAATTTCCGGGTCGTCAAACAGCTCATCGAAAACATCAAGCAGAAGGCGATGGGCGAGGAAGTGCTGGCGGCACTTTCGCCTTCTCAGCAAGTGATCAAGATCGTTCACGAAGAGCTGATCAAGATTCTGGGCAGCCATGAATCGAAGCTGCGGTTCGCTAACGAGCCGCCCAGCGTGTTCCTCATTGTGGGTTTGCAGGGTTCGGGAAAGACCACCAGTACGGGCAAGCTGGCGCGGTGGCTATCGCGCAACGGGCACCGGCCGATGATGGTTTCGGTGGACGTGTACCGGCCGGCGGCGCGCGAGCAGCTCAAGGTGATTGCGCGCGAGATCGGTCTGCCGGTTTACGAAGGCGCGGCCGAAGAGAAGCAGCCGCTGGAGCTGGCGCGCGCCGCGCGGCGCGAGAGCGTGAACAGCGGCCGCGATGTGCTGCTGGTGGACACGGCCGGCCGGCTGCATATCGACGATGAACTGATGGGAGAGCTCAGCGAACTCAAGCAGCAGCTCAACCCAATCGAAATTCTGTTCGTAGCTGACGCCATGACCGGGCAGGACGCGGTGAAATCGGCCGATGAATTTCACAAGCGGCTGGGTATCACCGGCGTGATCCTCACCAAGATGGACGGCGACGCGCGCGGCGGTGGCGCGTTGTCGATCCGCCACGTAACCGGCCAGCCGTTGAAGTTCGTCGGCGTGGGAGAGAAGTTCGACGCTCTGGAACCGTTCCACCCGGACCGCGCGGCCAATCGCATTCTGGGCATGGGCGACATCCTGTCCTTTATCGAGAAGGCCGGCGAGGCGATCGATCAAAAGCAAGCCGTCGAGATGCAGCGCAAGCTGATCGAAAACGAGTTCACGCTGGAGGATTTCCGCGATCAGTTGCGGCAGATTCGCAAGCTGGGCCCGCTCAGTTCGCTGCTCGACATGATGCCAAAGGTGGGCATGCTGAAGGATCTGAAGGACGTCAAGGTCGACGAAAAAGAGATCGAGCGCGTGGTGGCGATTATCGATTCGATGACGCCGCGCGAGCGCGACAACCACATGATCATCAATGGGAGCCGGCGCCGGCGCATTGCGCGCGGCAGCGGCACCAGCGTGCAGGAAGTCAATCAGTTGTTGAAGCAGTATGCGCAGGCGCGCAAAATGATGAAGGGCCTTTCCGGCGGCTTCATCGGGCGCAAACTCGGCAAGATGAAGATGCCGGCCGGATTTCCGTTTGGCAATCTGCCGGGAATGTAAGAGTTTTTTGAGAACGACTATGGAGTATCAATGCTGATGATTCGTCTGGCGCGGTTTGGCGCCAAAAAGAAGCCGTTTTACCGCGTGGTGGTAATCGAGAAGGAGCGCGCCGCGAAAGGCCGCAACCTGGAGGTAGTGGGCCACTACAACCCTGTGACGCAGCCGGCGCAGGTATTGCTCCAGCGCGAGCGCATCGAACACTGGACGCGGAATGGCGCGCAGGTGTCGGACACCGTGAAGCGGTTGCTCGAAAAGTATCCGGCGCCGGCGGCGCAGCCCGTAGCCTAGAACGGCGAGCCTTGCAGTTGTGGATGTCCCGGGCGGGCGCCGCATCGCGGCGTCCCGCCTTCGGGTACCATGGGGTTAGGAGCGGGATGCATGAAACAGTTGGTTGAGGACATCGCGAAGGCTCTGGTCGACATCCCGGAAGAGGTTTCCGTCCGCGAGGTACTGGGCGAGCAGGTGACCGTGCTGGAGTTGAAAGTGGCCGCCAGCGATCTGGGCAAGGTGATCGGCAAACAAGGCCGCACCGCGCGCTCGATCCGTACCATTTTGGGCGCGGCAGGGATGAAGCTGAACCGGCGCTTCACGCTGGAAATTCTGGAGTGAGCTCGCCGGAAGACGCCTGGGTGACGGTGGCCAGGCTGGGGAAGACGCGCGGCAATCGCGGCGAAATCACCGCGCTGCCGCTCAGCGACCGGCCGGACCGATACCAGTCATTAGGCCGGGTATATCTGTGCGGTGCGGGCGCGCCCGCGCCTCGCCAGGTGGAGCGCACCTGGTTTCACAACGGCACGCTGATCTTCAAATTCCAAGGCGTCGATACGATCTCCGATGCCGAATTGCTGGTGGGCATGGAAGTGCGGATCCCTCTCGCCGAGCGCACCGCAATCGAACCCGGCGAGTTCTTCCAATCCGACCTGGTGGGCTGCGAAGTGGTGGACCGGAAATCCGGCGGGCGCCTGGGCCGCGTCGAGGCGTGGCAGGATGGCGGCGGCTGCGGACTGCTGGTGGTGGAAGGCGGACTGCTGATTCCGTTTGCGCGCTCGATGTGCGTTGAGATCGACGTTGAGGCCCGGCGCATCATGGTGGAACTGCCTGAGGGCCTGCGAGAGTTGACGCAATCGTGATCTTTCATGTGCTGACGATTTTCCCCGAGTTCTTCGAGGGGCCGTTCGCGCATGGCGTGGTGAAGCGGGCGCAGGACGCGGGCCTGCTGGACATCCGCATCCATAACTTGCGCGATTACACTTTCGACCGTCACAGAACGGTGGACGACCGGCCATTCGGCGGCGGCGAAGGCATGGTGCTCAAGCCGGAGCCAATTTTTCTGGCGGTCGAATCCATTTGGCCACAGCGCGCCGCCTCGCAGAAAGTGATTCTGCTTTCCGCCCAGGGGCCACTGTTCGACCAGGGCGCGGCCAATCGCTTGAGTCAGGAATCCGAGTTGCTGTTGATCTGTGGCCGCTACGAAGGTGTGGACGAACGGGTGGCCGAGCACCTTGCGGACGATGAACTCTCGATCGGCAACTACGTGCTCAGCGGCGGCGAGCTGGCCGCGGCGATCGTGATCGATGCGACCGCGCGGCTGCTACCCGGCGTGCTGGGCAATGAAACCTCCGCTGCGTTCGAAAGCTTCCAGGAAACCGGCCATGGCGAAGGACTGCTGGATTGTCCCCACTGGACCCGCCCCGCCGATTTCCGCGGCTGGAAAGCCCCCGATGTTTTGCTCAACGGCAATCACGAAGAGATACGCCGCTTCCGGAAAGAGTCGGCGATTGAGAAGACAGCACGGCTGCGGCGGGACTTGCTGAAAGACGGGCTGGAGGGCGGGAAGTAAGGCGGGGGTGCGGCTGCATGGAGTGGGGCCCTCCTTCTGGCACGGCTCTGCAGACCACCTCGCGCTGGGGCTGAGGCCATGTCATAAAGAAACACGCCATCCCCTGGATGAAAATGCGGCAACCTTACGAGTGAGGAACAACATGGTGAAGAAGAAATCCGTATCATCCCGGCAAGAAAAGCGGGTCCCCGCGAGCGGGCTCTTTACCACTCCTATCGGTGACCGGCAGCGCCGGGAGCTGAGGCGACTCGCCGCGCGTTCCGATTCGCGGATCGACTTTTCGACGCGCCCGAACAGCAGCCGAGAGCGTCCGGCGTTCTGGTCGGACGTTTCAATAGTCCAATCAAACAGTTGGGACGCCTGCGCATGGATGCCAGCGCCCTCGCTTCATCCGGGGACGAGGCAGGATATAGCAGACTAATATGAACGAGCTCCTACGGTGTGCTCAGAGCTGGCTGATGATGATGCGATGCACTTTAATCAGTAGATCGACCTCCTGGCGCGGAACTTCCAGCAGCGAGGCGATTCGATCGGGGGGATCTCCGCGGCGATGCATGCGTAGAACCTGCGCCCGCTTGTTGAGATTCAAGGCCACCCTGCCCGCTTCTGGCGAAGCATCGACCGGCTGCCGGCGGAGCGTCTCGGCTTGTTGCTCCAGGCTCTCAAACCGGGTGGCGAGAGCCTCTATGCCGATTTGGGTGCGCGCTCCCAGCGCCGCGGTCTGCCGGGCGGCGCCGATCGCCAGGCGCGCCAGTAGCAGCGCCGTCCCGCCGCAAACTATGGCAACTAGAAAAGCGGCCGAGAAAACGATCAGGCACGTATTCATGGGATGCTCCGCAAGCGTTCGTTGCGGCTCGCGATTTCCTGGATCTTCACTCCGTAATTACCCTCAACCACCACCACCTCGCCGCGCGCAATCAGACGCTGATTGACTAGCACCTCCACGGGATCGTTCACGTCGCGGTCCAGTTCCACGATGGATCCGGTGGTCAGTTTGAGAACCTCCTTCATGGGAAGGCGCGTCTTGCCAAACGAGATACTGACCGGAAGATCCACATCGAGCAGCAGGCCGATGGTCCGCGAATTCAGCGCCAACTGCCCAGCCTCGCTCGAATTCTCGGCGGGTGCCGGCGCGACGGGGGCTCGCTCGACCGGGGGCGGCGCGGCGATCAGTGAGAGCAGGACTGGGCTGAGCGACACCAGCAACGCGGGTTGAACGCCATCGGCGAACGTCAAAGATACCGAGGCCCACTCGGTCGATACCGGAGCTTCTTTGCGCTCAGTGCCGGTGCCGCAGGTGACCTCGCGACCCAGCAGAGCGCCGATGGACCGGGCCATCGCGGACAGAGATTGCCCGACAATCTCGAACCACGTGTTTTGGGCCTCACTCGAAGCCACCGTGTCGAGACCCGCGGCTTTGAGGGTCAGCGTGCCCACATGCTCCCAGGTGGGCTGAGGAGAACCGATCCACGCCACCGCGCCAGCCGCCGCCGAGAAGGGATGTTCCCACCAAAGGTATGGGTATTCTCCGGACGCCACGTCAGCGACCGTACCGCCGATCGCCCGCCAGGCGACCTGAGGCTGCCGATCGGTCATGGAATCCAGCACCTGCGTGAGGGCTTCGGCCCACTGATTGAGGACGCCGGCGGCTCTTCCGTTGAAATCGAACGCGTTGGATCGAGTCGTATCGCCCGGGCTCATACGGTCATGACTCCTTTGGCGATCGGCCACTGGGAAACCAGGTAGCTTCGCAGCCGCAGAATCGCCTGTGACTTCAGCTGCGATATGCGCGACTCGTGAAGATTAACCACCTGCGCGATCTCGCGCAACGTGAGTTCCTCCTGGAAGTAGAGGCTGAGCACGGTCCGCTCAATATCGGGAATCGCGTTAATCCCCGCCGCCAGCAGCCGTTCCAGCTCCGCGCGCTCGAGGAGGCTGGAGGGCGAGTTGTCCTCCCCGTCGGCAATGTAACGCAGCAGGTCGCCGGAGTTGTCGCCGGACGCATACTCCAGACTGGCGATATTCAACCCGCGGGTTTCCACCAGCCATTCGTGGTACTCGTCGAGCGTAACGCCCAGTTCGAGGGCGATTTCCTCTTCGGTTGGACTGCGTTTCAGACGCTGCTCGGCCTGGCTGACGGCGGTTTCGATCTGCTTGGCCTTGCGGCGCTTCTGCCGCGGAGCCCAATCCAGGCCACGCAGGCTATCGAGGATGGCCCCGCGAATCTTGTATTCGGCGTATGTTTTCAGCTTCACGTTGAAGCGGGGATCGAAGTTGTCGATCGCCGAGATCAGACCCAGTACGCTGGTCGAAACCAAGTCTTCCAGAACGATATTCTCCGGCAGTCGCTCCTGAATCCGCCGCGCAATAAGCCGCACTTGCGGCAGGTGCTGCAGAATCAACCGTTCGCGTTCTTCTTCGCCAATCACCTCTGGCACCGCGTGGGAGTACATAGGCGTTTGCTCTCTTGCATCGGGTTTCTCAGGCCGCCGCCGCGACTTGGCTCGCCGAAGCACCGAGCAGCCGCTCGACGAGCCGGTCCCACGTGACGGCCTCCAGATCTTCTGGAATGCGCTGGCCATTGGCGAAGAACGACAACGGTTTTCGCGTGCGCGCGGCTTCGTTGAAGATTGGGCCGAGCGACTCGGTTTCATCCAGCCTGGTAAACAGCAGCCGTTGTGGCCGGAAGATCTCAAATCGATCGACCATGCGGGTAACATCGGCGGCTTTCATCGAGGACGATAGGACCAACTGCGTGTCGATGTCGCTGCGGGCAGACAGAAACTGCGCCAATCCGCAGTCGGCTTCCATGTCGGCCGGGCCGAAGCCCGGAGAGTCGATCAGGATCAGATCCTTGCTGCGGTTCTCCTCGATGGCCTGGGCCAGCGCCCCGACCGTTTCGAGCACTTGAACCCCGACGCCCAGGATGGCCGCAAAGGATCGCAGTTGCGCGGCGGCGGCGATGCGAAACGTGTCGACGGACAACAGCAGCACTGGGCGCCGGCTGGCGAGACCGTATTGCACGGCCAGCTTGACCAGTGTGGTGGTCTTACCTGAGCCGCATGGCCCGACCAGCGCCGTCACACGGGGTGACGACTCGCCCCGACCCAGGCTGGGCGCGACGGTGAAGCGGGAACGAACCTCGTCCACCAGGGCTTGGCGCCAGATCCCCTTTTCCCCACCCTGCGCCGCCGGCGGCGCCGCCGTCCGCAGTGCCACGACCCGCGCCTCGGCCGCCTCGACGATTTCGCGAGCCAAGCTGGGCAGCACTTCCTGGGAGGCCAGTGCGGCGTAAGCATCCGAGGCCGTGGGCGACACACCGTTCCAGCGCGCGGGCGCGAACGCCGATCGCACCAGAGCCCGCCGCATGCCTTCCAGTTCCTGCTTGAGGCTGGCGACATCCTCCGCTAGCCGGTCGGCTCCGTTCCCGGTCTGTGGCTGGACCGGTCCGGCAGCGCTATCCGCCCGCGCAGGGCCGTTTTCCGATGCGAAAACGACTTCATACTCCCCCAGGTGGCGGGCCTCGGGCGGAGCCTTGCGGCTGTTTACCAGCATCGCCTCCGGCCCCAGCTCCTGGCGTGCCTGCGCCATGGCATCTTCTATGGCGGCAGCGAAATAGGACTTGATCCTCATCGAGAGCTCCTCGCCCAGCGAGCGCGAAAACTCGCCGGTCATAAGGTTGATCGGCGGAGCGAGGGCCTTTCTGTAGGCCGAAACTACGAAATCGTTCCGAGCGATTGCACACGAACTCCAGGTGGAATCTCGTTGTGTGCAAGGAAGAAGAGGTTGGGAATGCCAGGCTCGGCGATCTGCCGGAGGAAGGCGCGGGCGCCAGTGGAGGTGATCGCCACAACCGCGGTTTCCGGCGCGGTCACGCGCGCCGCGATGCGGTTCACAATGTCGCGCACCGCCTGCGGCGCCAGCGACAGGTGGCTGGTCTGCTCCCCATGCTCGACGGCGGCCTCGACAGTCTGCTCCAGGGCCGGATCGAGGAACCAGGCGGGCAGCTCGCCGGTGCGGTTCAAGTACGGCTTGACCAATGAGCGGCGTATGGCCTGGCGCGCGAATTCGGTCAGCAACATGGTGTTGCGTGTGGCGGCGCCGCCCTCGCCAAGCGCCTCCAGAATGGAAACCGCGTCGCGGATCGAGACGCGCTCGCGCAGCAGGTTCTGCAGCACGCGCTGCACGGCGGCCAGCGGCAGCACCTTGGGAACCAGATCTTCCACCACCTTGGGGTTGTCGATCGCCACCCGGTCGAGCAGCCGCTTGGCATCCTGACGCGAGAAGAGCTCGTATGCGTGGCGGCGGATCAGTTCGGAGAGATGCGTGCCCAATACGCTCACGCCATCCACCACGGTATAGCCCGATTGCCGCGCCCGTTCCGCGCGTTCGATCGGAATCCAAAAGGCGCCGATGCCGAAAGCGGGCTCCCGGGTTGGCTGGCCGTCGAGCGCGTGATCGATCTGCGCCCCCGGTATGGCCAGTTCCCTGCCATGCGGCAATTCGTAGCGGGCGACCTCGACCCCCTTCATTGAAATGACATACTCCCGGCTGCGCAGCGAGAGGTTGTCGGTGACGCGAACCGGCGGCAGCAAGTAGCCCAAATCGGCCGCCAGTTGCTTGCGGATGGCTGCAATGCGGCGCAGCAGGGGAGATTCCTGCGCACCCTCGACCAAGTTCACCAGACCCAGTCCCACTTCGATTGCCAGCGGCTCGACGCGCAGCAACGCTTCGGGATGATCCTTGCTTAGCGCCGGCTTGGCCTGCTTCGTCGAGTCCCGTGTCCGGCGGCTCTCCGTCTGCCGCATTTTCCAGCCGATGGCCCCGGCGCCGCCCCCCAGCGCCAGAAACGGAAGCATCGGTAGCCCGGGCAGCGCGGCCATCGCGAGCAACACGCCGCCGGCCAACAGCAGCGGCTGCGAATTGCCGAATATCTGCCGCTGAAACTCCACGCCGAGGCGTGCGTCCGAGCTGGCACGGGTCACGATCAAACCTCCGGAGATGGAGATCATGAGTGCGGGAATCACCGTGACCAGACCGTCGCCGATGGTCAAAACGGTGTAGGTCTCCAGGGCTTTTTGAAAGTCCATTCCATGCTGAAATACGCCGATCAGGAAGCCCGCCACGATGTTGATGCCGGTGATCAGAATGCTCGCCACCGCGTCGCGCTGGGTAAACCGCGAAGCGCCGTCCATCGCGCCGTAGAATTCGGCCTCGGTGGCGAGTTGCTTGCGTCGCCGCTTGGCCTCGGTTTCGTCGATCAAACCGGAATTGAGGTCGGCGTCGATCGACATCTGCTTGCCTGGCAGCGCATCCAGTGTGAAGCGAGCCGTCACCTCGGAAATGCGCACCGCGCCATGATTGATCACCACGTACTGGATGGCGATCAACACCAGGAAGATCACCGCGCCGATGATGTAGTTACCGCCCACAACGAAGCTGCCGAAGGCGCCGATCACCTGGCCGGCGGCGGTAGTGCCGGTGTTGCCGTTGAGCAGAATCAGCCTCGCCGAGGAGATGTTCAGCGCCAGACGGTAAAGCGTCAGCAGCAACAGCGTGGTGGGGAAGCTGCTGAATTCGACCGGCCGCACCACGTATAGCGAAACCATCATCACCAACACCGACAGCAAGATGTCGGTTACCACCAGAAAGTCCATCACAAACCCGGGCAGCGGCGTGATCAGCGCGATGATGATGGCCAGCACAGCCAGCGGCACCGCCATCTGGCGGAGGGCGTCCAGCGGCAAGCCGCCGATCCACCCGGGCAGCGCGGGCGCGGGTATCGCCTTGGCGGGTATCATGAGCTTACCCTGGGAGCCTCCCGTTCATGAGTTTGAAGATGTACGCCATGATCTCGGCCACGGCGCGGTACAGGTGCGGCGGAATCTCCTGGCCGACGTCGACCGAGCGATACAGCGCCTGCGCCAGCGGCGGATTCTCGACAATCGGTACCTGGTGCTCGATCGCTCTCTGCCGTATGCGCAGGGCCAGGTAGTTCTTTCCCTTGGCCACCACCAGCGGCGCGGACATTGTCTCGGTCTGGTAGCGGAGGGCGACGGCGAAGTGGGTGGGGTTGACGACGACGGCGGTCGCCGTGGCGACGTCCTTCATCATCCGCCGCCGCGCTCGCTCGCGCTGCAGGCGCCGGATACGGGCCTTCATTTGCGGATTGCCCTCGATATCCTTCAACTCCTCCTTGATGTCCTGCTTGCTCATCTGCAGGTCGCGGCGGTAGCGGCGCAATTGCCGGAACAGATCGACGGTACCGAACACCAGGAAGGCCCCGGCAGCCTTCCAGAACAAACCCATCAACGTGACGCCCAAGAACTGCCAACCGACCTCCAGGCCCGCCAGCGGCAGGACCAGCAAGGCGTCGAGTTTGTCGCGAGCCACGACGTAGACCGCCCAAAGAAACAGCGGTAGCAGCACCGCTGCTTGGACCAGCGCACTCATATTCTGGCGCGGCAGATCGCGAAGCCGGCTGATCGGGTTGAAACGCGCAGGATCCGGCACAAGCCTCGTCAAACTGAATCCGAACCGGGTGGTGATCAGCCGCAGCCCCAGCGTGGCTGCTACGACGGCCAACCCGCCGAGCAACAACGGCACCAAGTTCCGCCAGAACACCTGATAGGCGATGTGGATCAGAGCCTCGGGGCGAAGTTCGCCTTGAAACGCGAATTCCAGCAGCGCGCGCATGGTGAGGCGAAACTGTCGCAACCAAGCGCCCGCGCCCGCTGCCGCCAGCAATAGAAACACCATGAACTGCAATGCCGATACGAATTCGCGCGCTGAGGGAAATTGGCCTTCCTCGCGTGCCTTCTTGACCCGGCGCTCGGTCGCCTGCTCGGTTTTGCCGCCGCGGTCGGCCATCGGCGTTCATAGCCCCAATACCCGCTGTGCCACGCGCCAAGCGCCGAGGCTGAACTGCCCGAGGACCCTGGGATACAGTCCGAGTACAGCGGTCAGGACGAATAGCGCGGTGAGCATCTTGGCCGGGAAGGCCAGCGAAAGCAGTTGCAATTGTGCGTTCAGCCGGCCCACCAGCGCCAGCGCCACATCCACCATCACCAGCAAAGCCACCACCGGCAGGGCCAGCCGTGCTCCGGCGGCCAGCAGGTTTCCGGACAACCGGATGAAGGCTTCCGCCGAGGCAGGTTGAAACACGTAGGCCCCCGGTGGAATCTTTTCCAGGCTGGCGGAGAATAGGCGAAGCACGTGCCCATCCATGCCCACGGCGAAGAACAGCATGCCCGCCATCAATTGCGCGACCACCAGCAGAATGCCCGCGTCGGCCTGCGTATTAGGGTCCACGGTCTGTGCATACCCATATCCAGCCGGCATACCGAGCATCTGGGCGGCGAAGGTGAACACTTCGAGCACCGTCGCGGCCGCCAGACCAATGGCGACTCCAATGGCGGCTTCGGCCGCCGCCCACGCCACCAGCGTCCCGGCGCCGGGGCCGGATCCGTCCAACTGTGGCCAGCGTGGCGCCAGTGCCAGTGTGAACGCCAGAGAAAATGCCGCCCTCGCCATGCCCGGCGAGCCGCTGAAGCCCGGCAGCGGCACGAAAACCATGGCGCCGGAAACTCGCGCCAGCACCAGCAGAAATGCCAGCACGGTGCCGGCGGAAACGGTGAGGCTAGCGGGCATACCGGCCCAAGTCCCCCCACAGCGCGATGGTGAACGACATGGACTTCTGTATTAGCCATGGCATGAGTAACAAGAACGAAATCAGAAACGTGACCAGCCGGGGAATGGCACTGAAAGCGTTGTCCTGCATGGAGGTCGCAATCTGCGCGAGGCTGATGCAGATGGCGGCCGCGAACCCGATCGCCAGTAGCGGCGCGGCCAGCCAGAACGCCGTCAGCAATGTGTGCCGGATCAGGTCGACCACCAGGTTGGGCGTCATTGGTAGAAACTCCTCATCAGCGATCCCACCACCAGATTCCAGCCATCGACCAGCACGAAAAGCAGGATCTTAAATGGTGCAGAGATCATCGCCGGCGGAAGTTGCACCATGCCAACCGAGAGCGTCACCGAGGCTACCACCAAGTCGATCACCAGGAACGGCAGGAAAAGGACGGCGCCGATCTGAAAACCAGTCTTGAGCTCGGAGAGGATGTAAGCGGGAATCAGGATCTTGAGATCGAGATCGGCCCGGCTGCGCGGCGCGGGAGCGTGCGTCAGTTCGAGAAACAGGCGGATGTCTTTTTCACGTGCAAACCGCGCCAGAAACTGCCGCAGCGGCTGGGCTGCCTCCGTCATCGCCTGATCCGTCGAGAGTTTGCCGGCCTCCATCGGCTCCCAGCCGCGGTGGTACATATCCGCCGCTACGGGTTGCATGATGAGAATAGTGAGAAACAGCGCTAGGCCCAGCAGCAATTGGTTGGAGGGTGTGGTTTGCGTTCCCAGCGCCTGACGGAGGAAGTGCAGTACCACCGTGATCCTCAGGAATGGCGTGATGGACATCACCGCAGCCGGTAGCAAGGTCATCAGGCTAAGCAGAATGACCACTTGCATCGGCACGCTCAGCGCGTTCTTTCCGGCCGATATGCCGAACAGCGACATGGGTTCGGAAGTGGCGCCAAATGCCGACGCGGCCAGCAGACCAAGCGCCAGGGTGCGGGCCCTCATCGTGCGGCCTCCTCTCCGCCGGCGCAAGCCGCGGCGGGACGGCGTTCGATCAGCCGGCAGCCGCCTGGCGAAGCGGCCACCAGCAGCATGGTTTCCCCCAGACGCACCAGGTGAAGCGAGTGCTGCGGCCCAAGCGGCAGGCGCTCGACCAGTTCCAGTTTGCGGCGCGAGCGCCTACGGCTTACCGCCAGGGTGGCGATGCCGCGGCGCCGCAGCCACCAGAGCATCGCTCCGAGCAAGCTCAGAACAGCCGCTACCGCTCCCATTTGTCCGATCACATCCATCGACGGTCACCTCACGTTTCAGTCGTCGCGAAAGTCGGTGATGCGCACGCCCAGCGTGCTTTCGATCACCACGATCTCACCGGAGCCGCACAGCACGCCGCCGATGTAGATGTCGATGTTCTCGCCCGCCGACCGCACCGTTTCGATCACGCTG